>Ga0335074_10005017_pt1 | contig 18295 bp, 17 predicted proteins | sample Lox_Sample_23_FD_206715 | JGI IMG/M metagenome (GOLD analysis project Ga0335074, IMG submission 206715) | Soil microbial communities from Loxahatchee National Wildlife Refuge, Florida, United States - Lox_Sample_2.3 | ecosystem: Environmental > Terrestrial > Soil > Wetlands | place: USA... | reverse complement strand
CAGAAAAACACCCCCTGCCGGTTCCAAACGCCGAGCTACGTCTCGCTAATCGGAGAGATGTTTCAGGAGACGTAACGCTGTATTATCGAATTGGCCGAAACATGCGGGACATGAAAAGCGCCGAGTGCATCGTGGCAAAGGTTCAATTGGCTCCGATAGGCGCGTCATGGCGTGTTTCTCGGTGCGGCGTTTCTTGGTAACGGCGCCCCGATCTGCCTAAATCACCAAAAACCCGGTCTCCACCCGGTCATCGGCGATGCGGTTCCACATCACCCGCGCTTTTCCGCCGGCGATGGCGTGCTCGAAATCGACTACTTGGCCGGTGTGCAACGCGGCGTATTCGTGAACGGCGCGGAAGCCGTTCTTGCTGTAGTCGACCAGGCGCCCGACGACTTCCTGCGGCGAGGGGTCGTCGAACGAAAGCTTTAAAGGCCCCTGGCCGCGGTAACGGCGTTCGGAGCGGCGATCGGCGGCTGACATTTCGTTCCAGCGGGCATCCAGCACGTTCAAGACGCGCAGGACTGCCGCACAGCCTCCCTTCCGTAGAGTTTCAACTTGCGGCTTAACGTCCGCCGCGAGATGCCCAGAATCTCCGCGGCCTTCTGCTGATGGCCATTGGTTTGAGCCAGCACTCGAAGAATGGTGCTCTTCTCCATGCCGTCCAGATTGGCGGAGGAAACCGCCGCAGGAACGCTTACTATATTGACGGCCGATGCCGGGACTCGCGGGGTGGCCAGAACAAGATCGTCGCCACCAATCTCCAGGCCGCGCGCCAGTACGCCCGCTTTGGTGACCACATTGCGCAGTTCGCGCACGTTCCCCGGCCAGGGATGTCCCTCCAGCATTCGCAACGCTTCCCCGGTAAAGCTCAAACGCGGATTGGTCTGCTGCAGGAAGTGTTCGGCCAACGGCACGATGTCCTCGGGCCGCTCCCGGAGCGGCGGAACACGCAGACAGATCTGACCCAGCCGATGATACAGATCGCCCCGGAAACTGCCGGTCTCCACCATATGTTCCAGATCCTGATTCGTTGCCGCCACGATACGCACGTCCACGGTCACTTTTCGCGTTCCACCCAGCCGGTAATATGCCACGCCATCCAGCACGCGCAGCAGCTTCACCTGCATGCGAGGCTCCAATTCGCCGACTTCATCCAGAAACAGCGTGCCGTGGTTGGCCAGCTCAAACAATCCGGGTTTGGATGAATCGGCGCCGCTGAAGGCGCCTTTTTCGTAGCCGAACAGCTCGCTTTCCACTAAGTGTTCCGGCAGCGCGGCGCAACTTACGTCCACCCAGGGTTTTGAGCAACGCAGGGAGTAATGATGGACGGCGCGCGCGATGAGTTCCTTACCCGAGCCGCTTTCACCGGTAATCAGAACGGCTGCATTGCTTTGCGCGATCCGCTCGGCCAGTTCGATGAGCTGCCGCAGGCCCGGACTGGAGATCACGGCGGGCATTCCGAGGAACGTCTTAGCCTGGGGGGATAGAGCCACCTAATTTCCCACTTCGGCGAATTGTCTGGCCTGCAACATAGTACTTCGGTCCCCGGCGGCTAGAAGAAATCACTGAAGTGGCCGATGCCAAAGCACCGCGCCGCAAGCGACAGAGTGTCTCAAGTGTCCCAGTGCGGCGGGACAATTTGGCCCGCCCTCCTAACGCTGCGGGCGGCTCTCGCCGATCTATCAACTGGATAGATACGACAGGGGATGGCAGCGGAGCTGCATCCACAATGGCGCCTCGTTCTATCGGCGGCTAAGGTCTCAACCCGGGCCCCTAAGGTGTCTAGCAAGGTGTCGACAAACCGGAATTCGATGTCCCTATTTGCAAAGGTCTACATTACCGCGACGGTAGTGATTGGTGCGGGAGTCGCTATTACGGAGCTGGCGCGCTGGCAATCGGAGGATCTGGTCCGGTTCCTCTGCTATCTCGCGCTGGCCATCTTCGCCTCGCGTCTGAAGGTATCGCTGCCCGGCATCACCGGCGCGCTGTCGGTGCTGTTCATATTCATTCTTTTCGCGATTGTGGAGCTGTCGTTGCCCGAAGCGTTGCTCATCGGATGCTCGGCCATTCTGATGCAATGCTTGTGGAACTACCGGCAGCGGCCCCAGTGGCATCAAGTGGTGTTCAATCTCGGCAGCATGGCCATCACGGTGCTTGCCGCCGGAAAAACCTATCATTCCGCCTGGCTGACGCGGGGATATCTGGAACCCGCGCTGCGCCTGGTAGTCACCGCCACGGTGTTCTTCATCATGAATACGTTTCCGGTGGCCGGCGCGATCGCTCTTACCGAACATCGTTCGCTGCGGCGAGTGTGGCGCGAGTGCTACATCTGGTCCTTCCCCTACTATCTGCTGGGCGCGATCGTAGTGGCCGCCGCCAGTGCCGCGAATCGCCATTTCGGATGGCAGACCGCGTTGTTCGGCGTCCCGGTGGTGTATCTCATCTACCGTTCCTATTACCTCTATATGGGGCGCATGGAAGATGAGAAGAAACACGCCGAGGAAATAGCGGCGCTGCACCTCAGAACCATTGAGGCGCTCGCGCTGGCCATCGAGGCCAAGGATCAAACCACGCGCGATCATCTGCAGCGGGTGCAGGTGTATGCGGTGGAAGTGGGTAAGGATTTAGGTTTAGACGAAGCTCAACTGGAGGCGCTGCGCGCCGCGGCCCTGCTGCACGATATCGGAAAACTGGCGGTTCCCGAACACATCATCTCCAAGCCCGGCAAGCTGACGCGGGAAGAGTTCGAGAAGATGAAGATTCATCCCGTCGTGGGCGCCGAGATTCTGGAGCGCGTGCGCTTCCCTTATCCGGTAACGCCCATCGTGCGGTCGCACCATGAGCGCTGGGATGGAACGGGATATCCCGACGGGCTGCGGGGCACCAGCATTCCAGTGGGGGCGCGCATTCTGGCGGCGGTGGATTGTCTGGACGCGCTGGCATCGCACCGGCAGTACCGGCGGGCGCTGCCGCTCGACGAAGCCATGGGCCGCATCGCGGCGGAATCGGGCCAGGCGTTCGATCCCCAGGTGGTGGAGGTGCTGCAGCGCCGGTATATCGAGTTGGAAGGTCTGGCCACCTCCTGCGAAGCGGAGACCACCAAGCTTTCCACTGAGGTCAAAATTGACCGCGGTATCGAGCCCGCCGCTGGGTTGGAGACCACGCGCCGCCCGCAGGCGCCCGAACCGGTGGAAAATTTCCTGGTCTCTATCGCCGCGGCCCGCCAGGAGGTACAGAATCTTTTTGAGCTGGCGCAGGACCTGGGCAATTCGCTGAGCTTGAACGAGACATTATCGCTGCTCGCGATGCGCTTGAAGCGCATGATCCCGTACGATTCGCTCGCCATCTACGTTTTGCGCGAGGATCGCCTGCGGGCCGAGTACGTGAATGGCGAAAACTTCCGGCTTTTCTCATCGCTTGAAATTCCCATGGGCCAAGGATTATCAGGGTGGGTGGCTGAGAAACGCAAACCGATCGTTAACGGCAATCCGTCCGTCGAACCAGGCTATCTGGACGACGAAACCAAGTTCACCACCATGCGCAGCGCGTTGGCGGTGCCCTTGATCGGCCTGAACGGAACGGTGAGCGTGTTGACGCTCTACCACAGCGAACGGGACGCCTTTACCAACGATCATCTGCGGATTCTGCTGGCCATCGTCCCCAAGCTCGCGCTTTCCATCGAGAACGCGCTGCGGTTCCAGCAGGCCGAGAGCTCGGCGTCCACCGATTATATGACCGGGCTACCCAATGCGCGGTCGCTGTTCCTGCACCTGGATGGAGAGCTGGCGCGTTGCCGGCGTTTGAATTCGCCGCTGGTGGTCCTGGTCTGCGACATGAATGGCTTCAAAAAGGTCAACGACAAGTACGGCCATCTGGAGGGCAACCGGTTGCTGCATTCGGTGGCCAAGAAGCTCAAGGAATCCTGCCGCGAATACGACTACGTAGCGCGCATGGGCGGCGACGAATTCGTTCTGGTGCTGCCCGGGTTGCAGCCGGACCAGCGAGATCAAAAAATCGAACGTCTGAAAATCATCACGGCGGAGGCGGGCCACGAAATCTTCCCCGAAGAAAACCTCGGCCTGAGCATCGGCCACGCCATGTTTCCCGAAGACGGCTCGGATGCCGACCGGCTGTTGAGCGAAGCGGACCGGCGGATGTACATCGCGAAACAAAAGGAGAAGCTCACCATCGTTGGATCGGCGCGCGGGTTCGCCTTTGAGCCCACCAGCGCCTGGTAGCTCATCGGGATGGTTTCTCTGCTGCTCCGCCAACTTCGCCGGATCCTGATCACCACGCTGGTGGGCGGCCTGCTGGGCGCGACCCTGGTGCGGCTGGCGCCGGGCTTCGGCGTGGATGAGCGCGAACTCGACCCCCGGCTGAGCGCCGCCAGCCAGCAAGCCATTCATGCTGAACGCGCCCGCGACAACAACATCGCGCTGTTCTATCTTCGCTACCTGGCGGGCGTCGCGCATGGCGACTTCGGATTTTCGCGATCGCTCAACCGCCCCGTCTCGGAACTCCTCAAAGAGCGCCTGCCGCTGACTCTGGGCTCACTCGCCTATGGCGTGGCCGGCGGCCTTTCCTTCGGCTTGACGCTCGCGCTGCTCACGGTCTGGTGGCGCGCTCCCGGCGCCGATCTGTTGCCGGCTGTACTCAGCGGGCTTTTCCTGGCCGCGCCGGCGGCCGTCATCGCGCTGGTCTTCTTATGGCTGGGCGCGCCGGCCGCGGGAGGCGCGCGCTGGGCCATCGCACTGGTGGTGTTCCCGCAAGTCTATCGTTACGCCAAGAATCAACTGATGGCTACCGCGCAATCCCCGCACGTAGTGGCCGCCGAAGCCAAAGGACTGAGCGGCTGGCGGGTGTTGTGGGCGCACATCTTGACCCCCGCCGCGCCGCAACTGGCGGCCCTGGCCGGAATCTCGGTGAGTATGGCCTTCGGCGCTTCCATTCCCATCGAAGCCATTTGCGACTCGCCGGGCATCGGACAACTGGCCTGGCGAGCGGCGCTCGATCGCGACCTGCCGCTGCTCGTCACGATCACTGTGCTGGTCGCGCTGATGACGCTCGGCGTCAACAGTCTGGCTGATATCGCGCTGGCAGCCTGGAAGCCGGCCGGAGCCGGGGCGGAATGAATCTCCAGCGGCGCATCGCCTGGACCGTACTGTTAGCCGCGGTAGCGGCTTCGCTTGCCGCGGGCTGGCTCACGCATCATTCCTACGCCGAGCAGTCGCGCGATTTCATCAGCGCGCCTCCGTCATCCCAATTTTGGCTCGGCACCGACGAACTGGGGCGGGATCGCTTCGCCCGTCTGCTCTACGGCACGCGGGTTTCATTGCTCCTGGCGCCCGCCGCGGCGGTGCTTTCCACTCTGATCGCGGCTCTTATCGGCGGCGCGGCCGGATACCTGGGCGGACGCTGGGAACGCGCCGTTACCTCCGGGATCGATCTGTTCCTCTCGCTGCCGTGGCTGTTTCTGCTGCTGGCCGTCCGGGCCCTGCTGCCCTTGGACACTTCGCCGCTCACCTCAGTGGCCATCACCTTCGCGCTGCTCGGATGCCTGGGCTGGGCCGCGCCCGCCCGCATCATCCGCGCGGGCACGCGGACGCTGATCAATTCCGATTACCTGGTGCAGGCGGCGGCCAGCGGAATCCCACGCTGGCGCATGTTCTGGCGTCATCTTCTGCCGAATCTCCGGCCCATTCTTTTGGCCCAATTCTGGATCTCGGTGCCGCTGTTCATTCTGAGCGAGGCCAATCTGGGTCTGCTGGGACTCGGCGTCTCCGAGCCGCTGCCTTCCTGGGGCGCGCTGCTCAGGGAACTGGAAAACTACTCCGCTGTCTTTCAGAATCCCTGGATGCTCGCGCCGGTGGTGTTGCTGGTGGTGGTGGTCAGTTGTCTACAGCTTCTGCTTCGGACGGAGGAGCGTGTGCCATGCTGACGCGCGCCGCGATGGCGCTCTTGTTAGGCGCCACCCTGGTCCTGGCGGGCGGCAACGAGCTGCGCTTCTGCCTGCGCGCCGATCCCAAAACCTTCAATCCGTTGCTCGCGGAGGATGAGCCTTCAGCGGCCATTGTTTATTTGACGGGCGGAGTATTGATCCGCCTGAATCGTTACACGCACGAACTCCAAGGCGAGCTGGCCACCACATGGAAGGTGTCGGAAAACGGCCGACGCATCGACTTCAACTTGCGGCGGGGCGTGCGCTTCTCCGATGGCACGCCGTTCACTTGCCAGGACGTCGCTTACACCATGCGCCGGTTGATGGATCCGGCGCTGCATTCGCCCGCGGCCGACTCCTTTCGCTCCGGGCCGGGCGAAGAGGAGACCAAGTGTACCTCGCCTTCCTCGGCCACGGTCCGTTTCCCCGCTCCCGTGGCGGCGCTCGCGGCGCAGTTCGATCAGGTAGCCATTCTGTCCGCCAGTTCGCCCAAAAAAGAATCCGCCGTGCTCGGTCCCTTTGAGCTGGGCGAGTATAAGCCGGGCGCCTACGTTCTGTTACGGCGCAATCCGAACTACTGGAAGCGCGACGCGAACGGCCGCCCGCTGCCCTATCTCGATTCCATCCGGCTGGAGATCCAGGACAATGGCGACCTGGAGCTGTTGCGATTCCGCCGCGGCGAGCTGGATCTGATCAACAAACTGGATCCCGACAAGTACGACCAATTGTCGTCCCAGATGCCGCACGCGGTGCTGGACTCCGGGCCCTCGCTCGATTGGGAAGTGATCTTCTTCAACCAGGTCCAGAACGCGCCCCTGCCCGATTACAAGCGGCGCTGGTTCGAGTCCACGGACTTCAGGCGCGGGATATCGGAAGCCATCCGCCGCCAGGATATCGTACGGATTGTCTACCACGGCCATGCCCACGCGGCCGCCGGTCCGGTCTCGGTGGCGAACCATTTCTGGTTGAACCCAGCGCTCAAACCAGGCTCGGGATCGGACACCGCGGCGCTGGGGCTGCTGGAGCGCGCCGGCTTCCATCGCGCGGGTAGCGCGCTGCTCGATAGCGGCGGGCATAAAGTGGAATTTTCGATCATTACTAACGCGGGCAACCAGCAGCACGAGCGCATGCTGGCTTTGATCCAGCAGGATTTGGCGCGCCTGGGGATCCAGCTCGACATCGTGGTTCTGGATTTTCCGTCGCTGATCGAACGCATCAGCCGCTCTTTCAACTATGAGGCGGTGCTGATGGCGTTCACCAACGTGGATCTCGATCCCAGCTCGCAGATGAACATCTGGATGAGTTCGGCGGCCAACCACCAGTGGAATCCCAACGAGAAATCCCCCGCCACGGCCTGGGAAGCCGAGATAGACAAATGGATGCAGGCCCAGAATGCATCGCAGGATCCGAGAAAACGCAAGGCCGATTTCGACCGCGTGCAGCAGATCGCCTCGGACCAGGCGCCGTTCATATTCTTGGTGAATCCCGACGCACTCTCGGCCGTGGGGCCCAATGTGAAGAATGCTGCCCCCGCGGTGCTGTTCCCGCAAGCCTATTGGAATGCCGAACGATTGCAAGTCAACGGCAATCTGGTGAGCCGGCGATAATGAGCCTTCTCGAAGGGCGCCTGACGGTAAATTATCCGAACAAGCCCGGAGCCCTGCGCGATGTGCGATTCGAGATCGGCGAGGGGGAGATTCTGGGCCTGGTGGGCGAAAGCGGCTCGGGCAAGAGTACCCTAGCGCTGGCGCTCCTGCGGTTGCTGGAGCACAAGGGCGCGTCGATTTCAGGCGAAATTCGCTTCGCCGGGCGCGACTTGCTGGCTCTGAGCGCGCGCGAAATGCGACAGGTTCGCGGACGCGACATCGCGCTGGTGTTGCAAAGTCCGCTGGCGTCGCTCAATCCGGCGCTGCGCATCGGCACGCAAATGGCGGAGACATGGCGCGCGCATCACTCCGCGGGGGCGCCCTGGAAGCCGCGAACGCTCGAATTGTTCGAGCGGGTCAGCCTGCCCGCCGAAGAGTCGTTTCTCGATCGTTACCCACGCCACTTGAGCGTGGGGCAAGCGCAACGCGTCCTGATCGCCATGGCGGTCCTGCACAAGCCGCGGCTGCTGATCGCCGATGAGCCCACCAGCGCCCTGGATGCGATCACGCAGAGCGAGATTCTGGATTTGTTCCGCAGCTTGAATCGCGAATTGAACATGGCCATGCTGTTTGTCTCGCACGACCTGCTGGCCGTGGCGGCGCTGTGCTCGCGCATCGCCATTTTGCAACGCGGCCGGATCGTTGAAACCGGCCGGACGGAGCAGATGTTCCGCGATCCGCGGTCCGACGATACACGCGCGCTGCTGGAGGCCGTGCTCCGGAATTCGAGCGCCGCCGCGGAGTTCGCCGCCGAACGCACTACACGCAAAGATCTGGTAGAGCGGTCCTAAGCAAACCGGGTCTTACAGCTCCAGCTCCCAGGTTTCGCCCACCAGTTCATGACCGAAACTCCGATGCGGCTCGCGCTTCACCACGCGAAACCCGGCCTTCCGGTAGATATGGCGCGCGGCTTCCAGCGCCGACTGCGTCCACAAGGTGATCCTGCGATATCCGGCTTGCCGCGCAAAGCGCACGCACTCGTCCACCAAACGGCTGCCGATGCCAAGCCCGCGCGCCGACGGTTCCACCAGCAGCAGCCGAAGCTTCGCAACTTTGTTTGATTGCTTCGCCAGGTCCGATTGTTTCACCAGCATTACCGAGCCAACGATCGCGCCCTCGCGCTCCGCAATCCAGCAACGCTCCCGCCTGGCATCGAATTTCTCGATGAACTGGGCGGCAATCCGCGCCACCAGCGCCTCAAAACGTTCGTCGAATCCGTACTCTTCGGCGTACAGGACGGCGTGCCGGTGAATCACCCACCCCATATCGCCCGGCTGATGGGTCCGCAAGACATAGGGGACCTTTGGTTCGGCGCGCTCGCCCAGCAAGCCTTCAATGGCCGCCATTGCCGCGGCTAGTCGATCGCCCTCCGCCGCCGACAGCCGCTCGATCATTTTCGAGACACCGGCTTTGGATCGGCTTTCCAGATTGCCGAACGCGACACGGCCCTTAGCGGTGAGGGAAAGATGGCTCTGGCGCGCGTCCCGGTCCGATGCGGTGCGCTCCAGAAACCCGCGCTTGCGAAAGCCTGCCAGTACGCGGCTCAGGTACCCCGCATCGAGCGCCAGCGCCTTGGCGATCTCGGCCGCGGTCGGCTGGGTGCGAGCGGCCACCTCATACAACACCCGCACCTGGGAGAGCGTAAACGGGCTATCCAGGTAGCCCTTGCCGAGCAAGCCGATTTGCCTGGTATAGAAGCGATTGAACCGGCGCACCGCGTCCACGCGGCCGCTTGCGGGGGAAACGGCAGACATGTTGCCAGTATCAACGATTTAGTTGACTGCGGTCAAATATATGCGGCGGGCCCGTTCAGCGGCTTGGCCGGCGCGGCCGCCTAGGCGTACAGCTTCACTGGCCTCGCAATCATCACCGCGGGGTTACGCAGCAGCTCCGTTACCACCTTTTCCTCCACCGGCTGGTCGGTTTGGATTACCGAAACTGCCTCCGCCCGGGTATCCACGCGCCCTAGCGAAAAGGTGGCGATGTTCACGCCATTCTTGCCGAAGACATCGCCGATATAGCCGATCACGCCGGGCATGTCTTTGCTCACCACGTACGTCAAGTTGCCTTCCAGCGTCGCCTCGCAGTTGGTGCCGTCGATCTGAATGAGCCGGGGTTCATTCAGCATCACCGCTCCTTCCACCGATGTCACGCCGGTATCGGTTTCCAGGTCCAGGCGCACCGAATCGACGTGCGAAGCGCGCTTCTCATGACGCTCGGCCACGGTGAGTCCGCGGTCGCCCGCAATCTGCATCGCGTTGATGGAATTTGCATTGCTCGCAAGCGACCGCTGCAACACGCCTGCCAGCCCGGCATTGCGAACCAGATGCGTATTGAACTCGGCGATCTTTCCGAAGTACACCAGGCGCACCGCTTTGGGATTACCGGTGGATATGTAAGAAGCGAAGCTGCCCAGCCGTTCGGCCAGTTTGCCGTACGGGCCCAGCATTTTGTACTGCTCCGGCGTGAGCGCGGGCAGATTCACCGCGTGCAGCGCCGCGCCGTTCTGCAAATACTCGACAATCTGCTCGGCGATGCGCACCCCCACCGTCTCCTGGGCCTCTTCGGTGGCGCCGCCGATGTGCGGCGTGGCCACCACGCTATCGATGGCGAACAGCGGATCACCGGGCGACGGCGGTTCGTTTTCGAAAACATCCAGGGCCGCTCCGCCCACCTGGCCGGATGCCAGCGCATCGCGCAGCGCTTCCTGATCGATCAATTCACCGCGCGCGCAATTCACTACTCGGACGCCGCGCTTCATGCTGGCGAAAGCATCCCGCGAGAGCAACCGGAAGGACTCGGGAGTGAGCGCGGTGTGCAGCGTGATGTAATCGCTTTGCGCGAACAACGCCGGCAGGTCCACCAGCGCCACGCCGACGTCTTTGGCGGTTTGCGAATGCACGTAGGGATCGTGCGCGATGATGCGCATCTCAAAGGCCGCCGCGCGCTTCACCACCTCGCGCCCGATGCTCCCCAGGCCGATCACGCCCAGCGTTTTCGCGCGCAGCTCCGTGCCCATGAACTTGCGCTTCTCCCACTTTCCCGATTTCACCGATGCGCTGGCATTAGGAATGGAGCGGGCAAGCGACAGCATGAGCGCCAGCGTGTGCTCGGCCACCGAAACCGCGTTGCCGCCCGGCGTATTCATCACCAGTACACCGGCGGCCGTGGCCGCGGGCAGATCGATATTGTCCACGCCCACGCCCGCGCGCCCGATCACACGCAGCTTCGGAGCCGCAGCCAGCACGCTTTTATCCACCGTAACGGCGCTGCGCACGATCAGCGCGTCGGCTTCGGCCAGGTGCTGCGCGTATTCCTTAGGGTTGGAAACAACTACTTCCCATCCCGGCTGCTGTTGCAACAATCTCACGGCCGCGGGAGCCAGCGACTCGGCTATCAGGATTCGCATGTCTTTGTTTGGGGTATTAAGCTAAAAGTTCAGGATAACAAACGATGGCTCTGCTCGAACGTATTCAAACCGACATGGTGGCGGCCATGCGCGCCAAAGAAGAAGTCCGGCTCAACGCCATCCGCATGATCAAGGCGGCGCTGAAAAAACACGAAGTAGATTCGATGAAGCCGCTGGATGAAGCCACCGAGCTGCAAGTGCTGGGCACGCTGATGAAACAGCGGCGCGAAGCCGCCGAGATGTTCCGCAAGGGCGGCCGTAACGAACTGGCCGACAAGGAAGAAGCGGAGCTGAAGCTGATCGAATCTTACATGCCCGCCGCGCCCAGCGAGCAGGAAATCGACGACGCCATCGTCGCCGCGATGGCCGAAACCGGCATCACCTCCGCCAAGCAGATGGGCGTGGTGATGAAGGCCGCGCAAGCGAAGCTCTCAGGGAAACGCGTGGACGGCAAGGCGCTCAGCGAGAAGGTCCGCGCTCGCTTGTCCTAAAGAATATGAACACGGCCGAACGAGTCTATTACGACCGGCGCGCCGCCGAGTACGACGATTTCTATCTGGGTACCGGCCTGTTCGCCCAGCGCACCCGTCCCGGATGGGCGGAAGAACTCGAAAAACTGAAAGGCGTGCTCGGGGCGTTGCAGTTTCGCACTTGCCTGGACGTGGCTTGCGGCACCGGCTTCCTGACGCGGGTTTTGCATGGGTCGGTGGTCGGATTAGACCAAAGCGCGGCCATGCTCGCCATCGCTCGTACGCGTGTGCCGCATGCATCTTTCGTCCGCGGCGATGGGCTCATGCTGCCCTTTCGATCCCAGCAGTTCGATGGTTTGGCCGCGGCCCACTTCTATGGACATCTGGACGCGCCCGCACGCGGCCGGTTTCTGGCCGAGGCGCGGCGTGTGGCCAGTTCCATCCTCATTGTCGACGCAGCCAAGCGCGACGATGTTGATTTCGAAGAGCACCAGCACCGCACGCTGAACGATGGCTCCCGCCACGTCGTTTACAAGCGATATTTCACTCCCGAACAATTGATCGCGGAATTGGGAAGCGGCCGTGTGCTGCATGCCGGGCGGTGGTTTGTCGCGGTACTCGCCGGCTAATCGCCTCCGGGATAACTCATGAACCCCGCGCGCTGCATGCCCCGCTTGGCCTCGGGATTTTTCATGAACGTTTCCCACACAAATCCGGTGCGCAGATTTTCAGCCATCAACATCGTGATTCCGGTGTCGATGCCGATGACATCGGTGTCGTACCAGTTTTTCAGCGGATTAAACGCATTCACGAATCCATAGCGGCTCCAGGCGCGGCTGTACCCCTCCTTAATGTGTTTCAAGACTCGCAAGGTTTCCCGCGGCAGGAATGGCAGGGATCCGCCCGGGGCGCTGGGCGCGACGGTGCCGTCGATGGGGCCGATCTCCGGCGGGCCGCCCCAGACCACATATCCCTTCTGCGAGTCCGACGCCGTAATGCCCCACAGATCGTCGCTGTAATCCGGAAATTGTTTGCTCAACTCCAGGCAGAACAGGCGATGCGCCTCCGTCGCGTACTGAGAATTCTTGAAATAGTCCGCATATTTGTCGCGTTTGTTGCGAAAATCGAACCAGGCCTGCGAGTATTGGTGCACGAACAAAGGTGCATAGGAACCGATATAGCGCAGGCCATCGTACTCGAAGATGGTGCGCTTCCATCCGTTCCAGGCTTCCGCCGGCAAAGGATGCTGTGTGGATCCCAGCCCCAGCAGGTAAATCATCATTAATTCGCTGTAGTAATCCCAGCGATAAGGCAGGAAGCCGAACTCCGGCGTCCAGCCTTGCGACAACATCGAAGTGTCTTCGGAGAGCCAGGTCCAATCCACACGGGCCAGAATCTCATACGCCAGACGAGTGATCTCGGCATAGCGAAAATGCTCGCGCGCGGTCAGGACCCCGCACAGTAAAATCGCGGTGTCCACCGAGGACGCTTCGGCATCCCAAATTCTTTCTCCGCTGGTGATATTGGCCCAGTGGAAGAAGAAGCCGCGATGGGTGGGCATCTTGCGGGCCAGGAAGGTGAGCGTGGCCAGCACCCGGTCGCGCGCCTGGCCATACGGGACCCAGCCGCGTTGTTCGCCGATCGCGAGCGCAGTCAGCCCGAACCCCGTGGCAGCGATGCTGGCCACGGTACTGTTGTCGGAGGTGTTGGCTTTCGCCCGGTCCTTCACCAGGCCGGTATCGGGATGGCCTTGCTCCCAGAAATAGAGGAAACAAGCTTTCTCCACTTCATCGAGAAAGCCGTCGTCACCGGGAGCCAGAGACGCGACCGGACCGGCGATCGGCGCGGCCATGGAAGACGCACACACACCTCCGGCGGCCATGCTCTGGAGTAGTGCTCGGCGTGTAATTCCACTGGCACGCACTACTTTCAATGTAAAGGGTCGGACCGCTATCCTGAAATCGGCGGATGGGAACCACGGCTCGCAGGGTCGCGATCGGGGCTGCAATCGCAGCCGGGCTGGCGGTTGCCGCCCTCGTGCTGGTTATCGAACTGCGGCCTACCACCGTGACGCTCACGGGAGTTGTTCTTCATCAAGATTCGGACCCGAGGAAACAAACGCCTATCGCGGATGTGAAAGTTACCGCCACCGAGGGCGAACAGACCGCGAGCGGCGAATCCAGCGCTTCGGGTTTATTCCGAATCGATCTTTCCGAACAACGCTGGCGCGAACGGACGGTGACATTGACATTCCGTCACGCCGGCTACCGGCCGCTCCAGATGCAGGCGGCGCTCGACGGGCAACTGTATGTCGCGCGCATGGCGCCCATCGCCGCGCCGGCGGCCACTCCGGTGAGCCTGCATGAAATCGGGATCAAAGACGTTCGCGTACGATACGCGGAACGGACTTCGAGCACCGTGAGCGTGGGCAGCGCCGCCCAGACCTTCACGGTCGCAAACGTGGGCAATGTTCCATGCGGAGGGAAACCGCCCTGTTCACCCGGCGGCAAATGGAAGGCCTACGAGGGCGGTATCACGATCGATGCGGGGGCCGGCCAGCAGTTCCAGAACGTGCGCGTCTCTTGCATCGCCGGGCCGTGCCCGTTCACCACGATTGAAAACGGCGCGGCGCCGAATCCAGGCCGAATGATTACAGTAAAGGTCCTGGATTGGTCCGACACCGTGACGTTTCTTGTGGAGGCCGAAGTGACACGCACGGCTCCGAGCGACGCCATTCGCGAAGCCTATCCCGCCATTTTCGGCCGCTCCATGAGTTTCACGCTGCCGGCCACCGCCGAAGGCCCGAGCATCGAAACCGATTTCGGAGGCGCCGACATTGTATTTCCGCTGGGACCGGCGCTTCGCCTCTCCTGGGCCGATTGCACTTTGCAAGTGGCGCCCGATCAAACCAAGCTGTATCTTTGCGCGCTCAAGCCGGGCTACGTGTTTCAGCCGTAGCGCGCGGCTCGCCGAACCTCAGCGTCTTTTGGTTACTTCCACCACGCCGCGGTCGCCGTCTACTTTCACCCAGTCCCCCGTTTCGATCACGCTGAGAGGATCCCGATCGAGCTGGGTCACCGCGGGCACACGCGTCACCACCGCGCCCAGCGCGATTTTCGTGGTCATTTTGTTGAAGACCATCGCGAGCGGCGCCGATTTCGTCAGACGCGTCATATGAAACGCATTCGACCACCCCGACGATCCTTTCGCGCCGGGAAATACCAACACCTTATCTTTGAAGCTTTGCCCGTGCAGTTCATGCCGCGTCTCAATGACGGTTCCGGTCATGGGATCGATGCCACCCCATCCGGAAATTGTCTCGCGCGTTACCAGCGCTTCGCCCTCCGCGCACCCGCCGACGATGCCGCGCCCGCGCAGCACGATCATCGCAATTCCCCCGCCCAGCGTCCGGTAAGCGCGGCGTGGATGCAATCCTCCGTTGTGCCGAACCACGCCTGGACGCCCGTCATCGCGGGCAAATAATGAACCTGCTTGGCCGAATCGAGCGCCGCGACCTTGGTGCCTTTGGGCACGGCGCGTGCGATGGACGAGCAAGTGTCGGTCATGACAACGGCCCCGGCGTCTTCGATCTGTTTGGTAAATCCGCTGATATCAGCGACCGATTTCACCGCGCGCGACGTGAACATCCACAGATGCGTTTTGATCTTGCGTCCATCGAGCAAGCGCGCGACCTCGCGAAATTGTTCGATGGAAGCGTGCGGGCAGCCCAGCATCACATAATCGACATTCGGATCGTGACCGTTCGCATTTAACGTTTCATAGACGCGCCGGCGTTCTTCGGAGCCGTATTGAATCGTCACCAGAGGCTTTCGTCCGCCCAGCGCCTGCTCCAACGTGGCAGCTTCGGGCGTCACGCCTTCGATGTGATACATTTCTACGCCGCCCGAGGATGCCACGGCAGCGCCCAGGTGCTTGTGGCACAGCGGATCCGCCCCCGCGATCGCGCCGGTGATTACGGGAATCTCCTCTTCCACCGCGCCGCCGATGAAATAGCCGAGCATCCCCCAATCCATCACGCTTGCTACCGGTGTATCCACAATGACGCGATGCGTGGCGTGGCGATACTCTTCGCGGTGAAATCCCCAATCGGGGATCTTGCCGGTAAGCATGGCGGCGCTGGTACTCTCACGCCCTTCGGTGTTGGTGCGCGCGCCGATTACTGAATTGCAGTACACCACCGCGGACGATTCCATCCACGCACAATGCTCGCCCTTCACTGGCAGATTACCCGCTAAATAAGGGGTGCAGGTCTTCATAATGCGCACGCCGTGCCGCCCGAGCGCGGCTTCATCTTCACGCTGGTGTTCCATGGCTTCCCGGGACATCCCCAGCTCGGCCCAGTGTTCGAGGTCCATGCCGCCCTGGAGATGGCAGCAATTCGCGGCCGCGCCGGGCACCGGCAAGATTTGGCCGGCATCCAGATCGTAGAGGGAGAACACGGCTTCGAAGCTTCCGTCACCGGAATGTTCTTCGAAATATTTCTTCAGGAACAGCGTGGACGATCCAGGCACCCCAGCAATGTTGCTGGTGTCGACGAAGCGCTCCGCTCCCAAAGCTTCCGCGTAGCGCACCAACAACTCCATGGCTTTTTGTTTAGCCGCGCCGCCCGCGCCGTCCAGCATGGCTTTTTCATCGTCGGCCAGAAGCATCACTTTGCGCCGACTAGCCGCGCTCTTCGATGTGCTTTAGCCGTGCGTCGAGAACCTCTTCGACGCGCCGCAACTCCGCGCGCCAGAGGTCGCGCATGTCGTCGAAGCGCTGATCCATGGCATCGAAACGTCTATCGATCGTTTCGAACTTGGAATCCTGTTTGTCAAACCGGGCATTGATATAGGCAATGACAAAGCCGATCAACGCGGCATTAAACAGCATCGGAATGCCGAGCGCGATGTAAAGCTGTTCGTTGGTCACCAAGGGACAGGTGCTCCGAATGGCTTCATTTTCTCATATTCAGTGGTCCACATTGGCCGCCACACGCTTCCGCAGCGCCGCCACGTCGATCTCATGCACGCTTCCCTTCCCGGCCAGATCCAAGGCATGCGCCGCCGCCGCGCCCATCGCGATGCAGGGACCCATTACCCGAACACTGGACAATGCGGTGGCGTCGCCATCGATGCACCGGCCGGCCGCCACCAGATTGTCGACGCCCGGCGGCGTCAAACTTCGCAAAGGCACGTAATGCACGTGATCGGCGTCAAACGGCTCCCACACGTAGCCTTCGGCATTGTGATGCTGCTCGAGCGGCCACGCGGTTCGCGCGATGCTGTCGGGAAACTTCAGTCCCGCCCGAACTTCATCCACAGTGAGATGATGCCCACCCACGATCCAGCGCGTTTGCCGGATCCCGGGCAGCCCGTAAGAACGCACACGCGCGTGGGCGAACGCCTGGGGAAATTCGGACCGTAGAAACGTCATGGTCCGGTCCGCCTGCTCCTTGCCTTCCAAACCGGTTTTCGACGCGCCAAACGGATCCATCGGATTTTCGATGTGCGTCATGTTGACAATCGCCGTGGCACGACCGGGGAAACTCATCGCAAAACCGTCGCGCCGGATCATCCCGTAATGCGCGCCGCGCTCGCGAATGCGCTCGGACATTTCCGCACGGCTGGGCTTATTCGATTCGTCGAAATTCTCGATCACGATCATCTGCGATCCGTAAATGACGCCTTCGGCCGGTTCACGGCAATCCAGGCCCGCTTGCCAGACTACCGCCGCGTCGCCGGTTGCATCCACGAATCCATCCGCGCGCACAATCACGTCGCCATGGCGCGTGGCCAGCTCCAGCGCCGCAATCCGCGACCCCTCCCATCGCACCTGTCGCAAAATTGCGCCCAACAGCGGCGCGATCTCCAGCTCTAAAATTTTCCGTTCCACCCAACGCCCCAATGCGACTTCGTCATATAGCGCATTCAGCGATACACCGCCCATGACGATGTGCAGATCGCCCGTCGCGCTCAGATCGCGAATGATGTCGTCGGCGATCCCGTGAGTCAGTTGTTGATTGCCGGGCGGATTGCCGAACAGCCCGACGATCATGCCAATGATGGAGTTCACCGCTTGTCCACCCAGCGCGGGCAGGCCATCGATCAGGATTACTTCGCGGCCCAGGCGCGCGGCTTCGATCGCCGCGGAAACGCCCGAAATGCCCGCGCCCACCACGCAGATATCGGCTCTATGCTCCCGCAGTGCGGAAGCGCCATTGCGCCGCACGGTGCGGGTCTCGGGACGGAAGGGACGGTCAAGCACCCGCTACCCCATCTTGAGCGCGCTCTTGAGGAACACGAACCGATCCACCCATTCATCGATCTGCTTCGTGGTCGGCTTCCCCGCCCCGTGACCCGCGCGCGTCTCGATGCGGATCAGAATCGGCGCCGGCCCCTGCTGCGCCTGCTGTAAGGTCGCCGCGTACTTCAAGCTGTGGCCGGGCATCACGCGATCGTCGTGATCCGACGTGGTGATCAACGTGGGCGGATAGGCGGTTTTATGAATATTGTGCAGCGGCGAATAGGCGCGCAGCACCTTAAAATCCTCCGGATTGGACGACGTTCCATACTCGCCTACCCACTGCGTCCCGAACCCGAAATTCTGGAATCGCAGCATGTCCATCACGCCGACCGCGGGCATGGCCGCGCCAAATAAGTCCGGACGCTGATTCAACACGGCGCCGATCAACAGGCCGCCGTTACTTCCGCCGAAAATCGCGAGCTTCGGCGTGGACGTGTATTTATCGGCGATCAGCCACTCAGCGGCGGCAATGAAGTCGTCGAATACATTCTGCTTTTTCGCCCGCATTCCGGCTTGGTGCCACGCT
>Ga0335074_10005015_pt1 | contig 18296 bp, 19 predicted proteins | sample Lox_Sample_23_FD_206715 | JGI IMG/M metagenome (GOLD analysis project Ga0335074, IMG submission 206715) | Soil microbial communities from Loxahatchee National Wildlife Refuge, Florida, United States - Lox_Sample_2.3 | ecosystem: Environmental > Terrestrial > Soil > Wetlands | place: USA... | reverse complement strand
ACTTTGAGCCGGGCGAGGCGGTGCGCCTGTTGCGGCGCGTGCGCGCCGGGCTCAAAACCGGCGACAGCTTCCTGCTCGGCGTGGATCTGGTGAAACGCGAAAACACATTGCTCGACGCGTATGACGATGCGGCCGGAGTCACGGCGGCATTCAATCGCAATGTTCTGGAACGGCTCAATCGCGAGCTCGACGCCGACTTCGATGTGCAGGCTTTCGCGCATTGCGCGTTGTGGAACCGCGCAAGGTCGCGCATCGAGATGCACCTGGTGAGCGGCAAAGCGCAGCGGGTGAACATTGCGGCGCTCGACCTGACACTGGACTTCGCGTGTGGCGAGACCATCCACACCGAAAACAGCTACAAGTTCACTCCCGGCCAGGCCGAAGCGCTCTTGGAAGAAGCGGGATTCGCGCCGGCTGCGACGTGGACCGATGCGCGAGGATGGTTTGCGGTGTGCCTGGGGCGGGTGGCGTAAGGTCCGACGGCCTTACGCGCGCCACGCCGGCCTGCTCATGGCTTCGACATGAGGTCTGCCATCCCGGTTCCCGGATTCACGGGGAAAGAGACGTGTTCCTGCACGATGAGCCATTTTCCTCCCATCTTGCGGTAAACGTCCGTCTCTCTCACGACGAGTTCCTTTTCCGTTCCGTCCTTTGTCGTAAAGTGCGTGTCCTCGATCTTATGCGTGTACGCAACAGGCCCGACGACTGTGACGCTCAGCTCAGAGATATGGTCTTTTATCGGCCCCGGGAACATCGCGAACAGGTCCTCCCAGTCCTTCTTGTAGGCTTCCCAGCTCGGGTAGTCACGCGGCGGGACGGCATCGAAAACAAAAAGCTGATCCCCGGGCGCGTAACACGCCATGATCTTGTCCACGTCTCTTGCTTCAAATGCTTTCCGGCATTTTTCTACTTGCGCTTCGATTGCGGCTTTGTCCGCAGAGCCCGGCTGAGCTGAAATGGCAATCGGGAACGGCAGGACGATAAGCGACAACACGACCGTCGCCACGCTACTGCACGGGTTTTTCATTGCTTCCTCCTTTGTGGATGGTTGCGGCAGGCAGAGCTTTCAGCTGCAGATTGTCAACTTTTGGGGGAGTGGCCGAAGAGCAAACGGTGGCCAGGTCGGATTATAGCGGACGAAGGAAGTCGCCGCTACAAAAACACGTTCCGAGGGACTGGCCGGATTTGAAGGCGCAGGAACTCTTGTTTAGGAAATCGCCGAAGGGTCGTAAGTATCTGCAAACTCCTCAAGTTGAATCGATCAGATCATTCCCGGCCTAGCGCGGCTTCGCGACGCGCACCAGCAGGATGTCGTGGCCGGCGATTTCGAGCGGCATCTCGTCAGTGAGCGTGATTTCCTGGCCCGTCCAAAGGTTTTTGCCCTGTTGCGGTCCGTGCAGGCCGAGCTTCGCCAGGCTGAGATGAAACGGGTGCGAAGAGTAGCGGTCGGAGCCGGCATCGATCACAGCGATGGCCATCGCGCCGCCTGCAAGCTGCCGGGTCCACACATCCACCTCGCCGTCAGAATAGGCGCGCGTAGCCTCGTGGCCCAGCACGTCCTGGTCAATCGCGATCACGTCCTTATTTGTGAGAATCGCCTTGATCTCAGGCTTCATATTCGGCAGGTCGTTGCCGGCGAGCAGCGGAGCGGCCAGCATGGCCCACATGGAAAAGTGGGTTCGATTCTCGGCGAGGCTGAGCTTGCCGTTGCCCACTTCGAGCATGTCGGGATCGTTCCAGTGGCCAGGGCCGGCATACTTCGCCAGACCCGCCTGCTCATTCAGGATTGTGTATATGCTGTTCCAGTTGGCCTGAATGTCGTCGGTGGTGCGCCACAGATTGGCGCCGACTGAGGGGCCCCACTCCCATACCGCATCCCATCCGTACTGGCAGAATGAATACACGATGGGCCGGCCGGTGGCCTTGAGGGCCTTGTTCATCTTGTCGTAGGCGGCAATCATCAGGTGCATCTGCGCGGCTTTGTCGCCGGGCGCCTGTTTTTGCATCACCGCGGGAATGAAACTGCACAGGTCATATTTCAGGTAATCGATGCCCCAGGAGGAATAAAGCCGCGCGTCCTGAGCTTCATGGTCGAGCGATGCGGCATACCCGGCGCAGGTTTTAGGACCCGGTGACGAATAGATGCCGAGCTTGAGACCCTTTGAGTGGACGTAATCGGCCAGGGCCTTCATGTCGGGGAACTTCGAATTGGTGTGCAGGACGCCGTTGGCGTCGCGTTCGCCCTCCCACGTGTCGTCGATATTGACGTAGACATAGCCGGCGTCTTTCATGCCGGTGGCCACAAGCTGATCGGCGGCGTTGCGTATATCCTGCTCGGTGACGCGCCCGGCAAAGTAGTTCCAGCTGTTCCAGCCCATCGGCGGGGTCTGCGCTACACCCTGCGGTGGGGCAGACTTTTCGACGGAATTCTGTGAGACAACGGCGAGCGGGCAGAGCGCAAAAAATGCGGCCGAAGCGGCGGCGAAAAGACGCATGCGGATTCCTCCTGTAAACCTTTCCAGAGGAATACTACCGGCCACCCCCGTGGTTGGCAATTACGAGGCGCAGGGAAATGACCGCGGGCAGACGCACCGATCCGCCCGAGGCAAGCGATACTGAAAGTAATGCCGTTTACGCTTTCTCATGCTGCCGCAGTCATTCCATTTCGCCGTACTCCCTTCATCATGTCGGCGCTGGTGATGGGATGCTTTGTGCCCGATTTTCCCTATTTGATTTCACTCGCGCCGCGCATGTTTTACGGGCACACGTTCGGCGGCGTTTTTCTCCTCGATTTGCCGCTGGCGCTTGTTTCGCTCTGGCTGTTTCACGCCTTCATCAAGCGGCCGATGCTGATGTTTTTGCCGGATGGTTTTCGCCGGAGGCTCAAGACCAGCGTGAACAGTTTTGCCTTCTGGCCGTCGGAGCGTCTTTCGCTGATCATTCTTTCCATTCTGATTGGAACGGCGACGCACCTGGTATGGGATGCCTTCACGCACGACAACTCCTGGATCTACACGCGGTGGGCGCTCCTGGGGATGCACGTCCGGCTGCCGGCGGTAGGCGAAACGCAGATGTACAAGCTGTTCGAATATGGCAGCAGCGTGTTCGGCCTGCTGGTTGTGGCGGTCTGGATCTGGCACTGGTACCGGACCACGAAACCCTCCGCCCATGTGGCGGCTAATCCGGTGGACGCGGCGCAAAGGCGCACTTTGGTGTTCGCGTTGCCCGTGATTGCGTTTTTTGGCGCCGCCCTTCGTTCCTATCACGCGAACGGAATCCACATGGAGATCCGGCCGATGGTCCACTTCACGGCCGATCTCCTGATTTCGGCCATCACATTTTTTCTTTTGGGATTGCTCGCCTATGGCATCATTCTTCGCCGGCAGAAGGCGGCGCCCGCCGGTGCCTGGCAGTGACATCGAGCGCTGCTGGCGATCATTCGGGATCCTGAAGCCGGGAGCCGCAAGGCTACGAGAGCAGACTATCGATTTTGCCGCGAAGCTCGGCGATTTCCTGTTTCATTTCCGCGACTGCCGCTTCGAGTTGCGCCATGCGCTCATCGTGAGCCGGAAAATCGGCCTCAGGCGGATGAACGGCAACCTGCGCGGCCAACTCTTCCACCGTGCCGGAAAGCAGATGCGCGTAGCGCGACTCTTTGAATCCCGGATGGCGGGGCAGGACGGCCGCAAGCGGAGGCTCGCGCTGCATCAGTTTCTCGAGCCCGGCGAGGACATCGGAAAGCTCGTCGAAACGATGCATCCGCTCGGTGCGGTTGCGCAGCTCTCCGGGAGTCTGCGGGCCGCGGAGAAGCAGCACGCAGACCAGCGCCTGTTCGGCGCGGCTGAAATTGAACGCCTCGCCCAGCCAATGCTCGTATTTGGTGACGCGGCCTTCCGCGGAGCGGGCGCGGCCTGCCAATCCCTTATTCTCGAGACCATGCAGGGCCTGCCGCACGTCGTCTTCGTCTAGGTTGGTTACCGGCTCGCGGTTCGAACGCTGGTTGCACGCGTTGATGAGCGCATTGAGCGAAAGCGGGTAGTATTCCGGCGTAGTCGCTTCCTTTTCCATCAGCGCGCCCAGCGCACGCGCCTCTGCAGCGGAGAGTTGAATCTGGGAAGAATCAGGCATGATCGCTGTTATCACCATGCAGTCTCCCGGTGAGCGAAGTCAATGGGACGCGCGCGATCAATTGCCCGGCGATCGGCTTTTCAGGTGAAAGACGAGGGCGCCGGCATACGCCATCACATCGAGGCCGGGGTTGCTGGGCACGACAAACCCGTCGGAGAAATGGAAATGCTCGATTCCGGCGCGGAAATCCCAGCGATCAGTCAACCTGAGCTGGATTCCGATGCTCTGCTGCAGGCTCATATTTTCATATGCGCCATTTACCGACAGCGCCTTTTGCGTGAAGCCGATCATTCCCGCCTTAATGACGTAAAACGGCTTCCAGTTCTTGCCGTCTCGCCAGGTCATGCGCAGGCCAATGGGTGAAATCCCCAGCCCGGGAACGGTCGTGTGCCCATTCGAGAGCGGGTCGCCCCACTCATCGGTTTTGCTTGGTTGCTGCAAAATGACGACCGGCAGGATTTCGGCAACGTAGTCCATGCGGGCGCCGATAAACCGGCCCCAGGAGTTCCGGTCGTACTCCACGCCGCCGACGCGGAGATAACTCCACCAGGAATCCGCAAAGATGTGGAAGTGGCCGAAGCAGTTCAGCCCCTCGTAGGCGATATCGCTTTCCGGGGGTATTCGGGCAGCCGTGGGTTCCTGGCTGTCGGCCTGCGATCGAGATTCGACGCGAGGCAGCCACACCAGGCTCGCTGCCGCGCGGCCGAAGTAGGAGGGAAGTCCTGGAATGCGGTAAGGCAGCGGGTAACTGAGGCTCTCGTGCAGGGCGAAGTTGGTGTGCTGAAATCCGCCCTCGAAGCGAATGGCGAAGTGCCTGCGGATGGGCGTGTCGAGACCGCCGCCGACAAAAGTGGCAAACGAAGCGCTGTCTCCCCGCTGTCCATTGGCGCCCCAGTCGCGGTTCAGGCCCGCCTCGCCGGCGAGCGCCTCCCCAAAAAATCGTTCTCTGCCCCACGTCTTTTCGTATTGGCCGCCTCCCACGATGAAAAATGAGTTTTGCGAGCCGCCCTGATTCATTCCGTTGTATCCCGAGACATCGATTTTGAATCGCAGATTGTGCCAGCCGGGAAAAGCGACGGCGCCATCCCAGCCAGTCAGCGGCTGACGCGAGCCCGGAACGCCGTTGAAGGAGTTGGAAAGGTAGCTGAAGCCGCCGGAAATCTCAAACGGGATAGACGGTGCCGATTGCGCGCCCGACACGATGGGCAACACCAGCAGAAGAGATAGCAAAAGACGGTCAGGGCGCATTCGCCTCCTCAGGTTACAGGGGCATTTGCTGGATTTCCAATTTTGTTGCGCTTATGGTGTTTTAGACGCGGAGGCCCGGTGGTTTTGGTACCCAATCAGGGTTTCTCGCCCTGCACTTCTTTCTCCTTCGGCCCCAGCAGCAATTGAACGCCCAGATAGGCAATCCAGCTGGCTTCGCCGTTGGTGGGTGTTACGGCCTGCAGGCCGCGCCCGCCCATGAACAGCAGGCGCAGGTGTCCTTTGCGATCGAGCGTTTGGCGTCCGCCCCCATCGAGGGTGAACTGGCGCTGCTTGGGCTGTGCTCCGATGCGGTTAATGGCCTGCAAGTCGTAAAGCTCGCCATAGAGTTCGGTGCGCTGATTGAACTCGCGGCCCACGATCAGCCCGCGGCCCCACTGGTCGGGCATGTGCGCATTGCCGATCCAACGGCCAACTTCGCCGTTGACGCTGATGGGCCCGAGCTTGCCTGTCATCTCCATGGGAAAGTAGTACTGCGGGCCCGGCTCCACGATGCCGCGGCGCGCGCTGCTGGTGGGGTTGTTGAGCGAGACCTGCGGATAAAAGCCAAGAGAGAACAGCATGTTCTCATCGGTTTTGGGTTCGCCGGCGGTATGGTACTCGTAGGGGCGGACCTTGATGCCGATCAGCGACTCGCCAAGACCGAACCCGGTGCCGCCATCGGCGTCGGTTCCTGCCGCCAGGGGCAGCTCATACTTCAGCTGGATCTTGTCTCCCCAGCCGTAGTTCATATCAACGTCGGGGATCTCGTAGTAGGACTGGCCGGGGTTGTGGTCGGCGATCCAGCCGAAGTTGATCTCCCAGTGGCGATTGCCTGGTGTGCCCGGGTCGTCGGTGATGAACGGCGGTCCGCCCTGGCCGTGAGCCATCGCGCCGGCCATGACCATGAGAATCAGAATGCAGAGAAATGGGCGCATGCGCAGAACAACCGACCCCGGCTTGGGTTCGAATGAGAATCCAATTTCAAGGTAGCACCGCGGCATCCTTTGACATGGCCTCGAGCCGCCGTTCCGCCACGTGGGCTGCAACTTTCTTGCCCCAGACGACTGCGCCGCCCGCGTCATTCTGCGATACTTGTTTGTTATGCCGATTGAAGACCTGCAGCAGGCCGCGCAGAAAGTTGCCTCGTTCCTCAACAATCTGAACAAACTGGGGGGATTCCGCCTCAAGTTCCGCATCACGGCGGGCGATGGAGCACACGATCCGCAGGGCGTGGAGGCACGCCAGATTTATGTGGAGCTGGCCGGCCCCGATGTGCCGGTGGTGGTGCAACACAACGGCGAGTTGCTGCGCGCCATGGAAACCCTCGCCGTGCAGATTCTCCGTCTCGACCACCATGAGCACGATCTGATCAGCTTTGACGCCGCCAACTTCAAAGCGATTCGCGCCAACGAGCTGCGCATGTCGGCCGAAGCGGCCGCCGAAAAGGTCCGCCAGACAGGCGTGCCCTACAGTTTTCCGCCCATGAACAGCCGCGAGCGGCGCCTGCTGCATCTGGCCTGCCGGTCGCTTCAAGGGGTTGAGACGGCCAGCGTGGGCGACGGGCCGAACCGCTTCCTCGTGGTTTATCCCGAAGGCAAGACCGACCTGCCGGTGAAGCCGCAGGTCGCGCCACGGAGTTTCGGCCGCGAGAGAAGAAGGTAGCCGAGAGCAGTCGATCCCGTGCAAATCAGCAAAGCGACTGCTGCAGCCGGGAGTCTCTCAGGAGGCAGCTATGGAAGTCCGCAGTTCGCTGCGATGGCGCATGATCGTGGATCTGCTGGCGGTTTGCGTCTTTGGCCTTGCCGCCCCGGCCGCCCTCGCATTTACCTCCGCGGATCGGCACATTTTGTTGGTGGCCCTCGCATCCTTCCTTTTAAGCCTGGCTGTGCTCGACGGGATGCGCACCCGGCAGCGCCTGGGGAAGCTTCGCGCCGGCTGAATTAACATCCTTGCATGAGATTCGCGGGATTCCTGTTGCTTGCGCTGATGGCGAGCGTTTCTCCGGCACAAAAGCGCCTGGTGATCATCGATCAGGATGGCTCAGGCCCCGGCGGCAGCGACCAGATGGCCATGCTGGCGCTGCTGCAGTCGCCCGACGTCGAGGTGCTGGGCATTACGATGGTGACCGGCGACGCGTGGCGCGACGAAGAGACGCTGCACACGCTGCGCATGCTGGAGCTGACCGGCCACAGCGATGTGCCGGTGGCCAAAGGCGCTGTCTTTCCCTTGATTCGCACGCAGGAGCAGACGCGCATTGAAGCGGCGGTCGACGGCAAGGTGGTGTGGATGGGCGCGTGGGGATGGCTCTCGTCTGCGGCCGCGCCCGACAACGGCTCCGGCATCACTCCGCCCGCTTCTCAACGTCTCGAGCCGCATGGCCCGTACGCGATTCCGCCGATGCCCGAGGGACTGCCCACAACGAAGCCGCTTGACGAAGACGCCGCGCACTTTCTCATCCGCGAGGTGCGCGCACACCCGCACGAAGTGACCATCTACGCCGCCGGCCCGCTGACCAATATCGCGCTCGCCATCTCGCTCGATCCCGAGTTCGCGTCGCTGACCAAGGGCATTGCGATCATGGGCAGCAGCCTCAATCCCGAGACCAGCGATCCCGAATTCGCCACCAACCCGCGTCACGAATTCAACTTCTGGTTCGATCCCGAGGCCGCGCACATTGTGCTGCACGCCGACTGGCCGCGCATCGACGTGACCACAACCGACATTTCGCTCAAGGTGCCTTTCACCGAGCAGATGATCGACGCCATCGCGAAATCGCAGGCGCCGGCCGCGCGCTACATCGCGGCGTGGAGCAGGCCGCAATCCTACATGTGGGATGAACTGGAAGCCTGCGTGCTGCTCGATCCCGCCATCGTCACCAAAGAAGAGATTCTCTACATGGACGTGGACCTGAGTCACGGCCCCAGCTACGGCGACACGCTCACCTGGACGGAAAAGCTGAAGCCGCAAACCGGCGTGCGCCTGGTTCACGCGCAGATGGATCTCGACCTGGCGCGTTTCCAGAAAGATTTTGTCGATTTGATGACCCGCGGGACGGCCAAGTGAATCGTCAGTCTGACTCGCCGCGATCGTTGTCGTGATGATCGTACTTGCCGATGGTTTCATTCAGGTGGTCGGGATCGACCGCGACCTGCACCACGTCCATCTCGTGGCCGTCGAGATCGAGAATGAACAGCCCCATGCGCGGGCCGTCGCGATGCGCGAAGATCAGCGTCTGCTCGCCTCCGTGCCGGCTGGTGGAACGAATCATCCGCTGCCAGCCTGCGCCCAGCTTTTCTTCGACCATCCGGTTCAGCTCATCGCCGTCGACGACTTTGTCGAAGTGCTCAAATTCGGCCACGTGCATGCCGGCGACGCCGCCGTTGGTCGCCTTGCTCGAAACCATGCTGACCAGAAACATGAAGGGGATGCGCGTGGCGCGCACGTGGTACCGGTGTTCGACGGCGCTGACCACGCCGTTGAACCCGCCCTCAAAAGACGACGCGCGCGCAATCCAGGGAACCACGATGGCCACGCACAGCAAGGCGCAAGCCAGGGGAATGAAGAATCGGGGCCACCAGCTGCGACGGATCTTTGGCTCGGGGGTGAAGATCTCGCGGTTCATTGGTCGCCGTCCTTCTCCTTATTTTTCTCCTTGTCCTTCTTCACGTTTTTCTCCACATTGCCCAGCGCGCCAAGGCCACCCAGCGCTCCCAGTTGTCCCAACTGGTCCATGCGAATGTTTCCCAGGATGAGCACGATAGCCAGCTCCTTGGGCTCGGCGGAGAGAATGAACATGCCCTTGGTTTCGCCGTTCACCGTCTTCACCATCACGTCGGTGATCTCAGTGCCCTTGTTTTCGCGGGAGTGCACCATGGACGTCCACTCTGGTGTCGCGACCGCCTGGCGCACCTTCTCGACGTCGTCCATCGAGTACTCGCCTTCCTTGTCGAATTCGTAATCGCGGACGTAGATGCCGTCGAGGCCCTGGATGAGCTGGTTCGCCGCAGCCTCGTCCTTGTCTTTGCCGTTCATAAATTTCGATGCGAAGCCCAGCATGTCTTTGTTGAGCGTCACCTCGGTCACATTGGCAGCCTTCGCCGCCAGCTCTTTCTCAAGCTGCGGCGGCAGGGGAATCGGCGACGCCGCCGGCGCCTGCGCGTAAGCCGGCGCAGCGAGCGCTGCAACGGCCAGCGCGGCAACGCCCAATATAAAAGCAATCGTCCTGTTCTTCATGCGATCCTTCCTCCGTTCTCCTCATGCCTTACGCTGCCCCGGGGTTCCGATTTTCGAGCCCGGGAATGCAAAAGTCCGCGACACTTCCTGTCAACGCGAGTCGTGCTCCTGCAACTGCACCTTCATCTCCTGGAGCGCGCGGTTGGTGATGCGCAGGGCCGAGAAGACCTGCCGCTTGGCTTCTTCGCCCTTGCGTTTTTCCTCGGCATTCCGCCAGAAGACTGCCCCGCCAACCACGCCTGCCAGCACCAGCGAAGCGGCCAGCCGCTCGAACCACACCATGCGGCGGTGCTGTTCGGCGCGTGCCTGCCGCCGGCGGGCCATCACGGCTTGCTTCAGGCCCGGCGGCGCGGCCTGCCGGCTCATGGCGGCGCGCAGCTCGCGCTCAAAATCGTCCATAAGGCCGAGATCGTCTTTGGTTTCACGCTCCACGCACATACTCCTTCAAATGGGTTGACGCCTTGGCGCGCAGCATCTTCAATCCGCGCTGCAACTGGCTTTTCACCGTGGCCAGCGGCGTAGACAGCGTGGCGGCAATCTCGTCGGGCGTCAAATCCTCCTGGTAGCGGAGAACGAGCGCCGCGCGCAGCGCCTCGGGCAGGGTCGCCATCAGCGCCTCAACCCGCGTGCCCAGCGGCGAGCTGCGTACTTCCGCGGTTGCGCCGTGATGCTCGTCGATCTCCACCCACATATCCATGCTGCGTACCCGCCTGCGCCGCAACGCATCGGCCGACCGGTTCATCGTTACCCGCCGCAGCCAGTGGCAGGCGTGCAGCGGACTCTCGATCTTCCCCAGGCTGCGGTCGAGCTCCAGAAAAACATCCTGGGCAATCTCTTCAGCCAGGCCCCGGTCGCCCGTCATGCGGAATGCCAGCGAGAAGACCATCGACTGGTGCTCGTCAACAAGCTGTTCGAAGCTGGGCTGCCAAAGGCGGTCCATAAATTTCGCTGCTACCTCTTCATCCGCAGGGGAGTGCGGTGCGGGATGCAAAGAGTTACGAAATTGAGGAGGAAAAGTTCAGAAAGGCAGGGAGAGAGGGAGCGAGGGAGCAAGGGAGCGAGGCCGGGGCTACGCGGGCCTACACTGAATCCATATGAAACGACAGGTCGTTTTCCTCGCGATTCTGCTTGCCGGCAGCGCTGTCGCGCGGGCGCAGTGGGATATCGAAGATTCGCACACCACCGCCGATTTGCGCGGCATCGACAACGTGGGCGGAGGGGTGGCCTGGGCATCGGGCACCAACGGCACGGTGCTGCGGACAGAGGATGGTGGGTACCTGTGGCAGGCGTGCTCCGTTCCGCCCGGCGCCGAGCATCTTGATTTTCGCGGCATTCAGGCCTTTGATGCCAACACGGCGATTGTGATGTCGAGCGGCAAGGGCGACCTGTCGCGGCTCTATAAGACGACGGATGGTTGCCAGACGTGGAAGCTGGTGTTCACGAATCCGGATAAGGACGGGTTCTGGGACGCGGTACTGCTTAATCGCTTTGACAAGGATGGCTATCTGCTTGGCGACCCCGTGAATGGACGGTTTCGCTTTTGGACAACGGATGACAAGGGAGCATCTTGGCAAAGCGATTGGCAGGGCACGGATTGGAAGCGAACACCTTGGAAAGGTTTGGACGCACTGCCTGAGGAAGCTGCGTTTGCGGCTAGTAATTCTGCACTGCTGGTGGATGAGCGCTACGCAATCGGATTTGTTACGGGAGGGTCTGCCGGCGGGCGTCTCTTGCTTGGTGACGATGCAAACGATGGATCGCGCTTTCACGTGGTGCCGTTGCCATTAAGGAAAGGCTCTGCGACCAGCGGAGCATATTCCATCGAATCGCGGGACTGGGATGGGCTTGTTGTGGTTGGCGGTGATTACATGAAGCCCGACGGATGCATAGGGACAGCCGCGTACTCAAAAGACGGGGGCGAGCACTGGCGTGCGGCCCAAGCCCCGCCGCACGGCTACCGCTCCGCGGTGGCCTATGACGCCGACGCGAGAACCTGGATCACCGTCGGGCCCAACGGCACGGATATCTCCACCGACGACGGAAAGAACTGGCGCGCGGTGCATCCCAATGCGGCGCTCGGCGAAGCGCCCGACGCCGACCGCGACTGGAATGCGCTCTCGCTGCCGTTTGTCGTTGGCCCGCACGGCCGCATCGGCAAAATGAATCCGCATGCGGTTGACGCGGGGAAGATGAGCAAGTGACAGATTGCGGCTTCACATATCTTTCGCGATGAGGCTTCGGAAGGCATGGCCAACCCTGCGGCGATTAATCGAGCGGGATGAGCATTTGAAAGGGGCGGTTGCGGCGCCAGCGGTAGCGGGAGAAATCGCTATCGAGGGTAAGGATTTCTCCGCTTTCAAGCGCATCGGCCAAATGGATCAAACATGCGTCGGCGAGGTCAGCCGGCGTGTCGCGGTACTTGCGCAGGATGGCCCGGATAGGAGCCGCGGCTTGATTCAGTTGCATGGGGATTTGAAAGATTCCCTGCTCCACGTTGGCCAGAACGGTCTCAGCGGCCCCCGGCATCGCCCGGAGTAAATAGCAACTCTCCGCGATAACGGGTTCACACGTTGCAAGAGGCTGCTCCAGGCTTTCCAGTGCGTGCATCGAGCGCGCGTGAAAGCGTTCGCTGCGGTCAAGGAGGGCAACGATGACGCCGGTGTCGAGAAGGACAGGCTTCACCGGCCGAAGCCTTGCAGGCGCCGCTTGTTCGAGCCGAGATCGGCAATGCCGGACGCAAACTGGCCCACACCGATGACGCGCTTGCGCGGCGCCGGTCCGTGGTAGCGATGCATGAGGCGCAGGCTTTCGCGCACGACCCGGGAAGGGCTCCATCCCAAACGGCGCACAAGTGTATCCAGGGCCTGCCGTGCCTCAGGATCGAGCCGCGCTTGAACAACAGCCTTCATGAAGATAATTGTACTACAGAGGACAAGCTGTCATACAAGGGTTACGACTAGAACAGATCCGGAATGCTGTTAAAGGCGATGCGGGTGGGCGCGGCTTTCCAGGCGGTAAGCATGGCGGCCGGCGCCAGCGTGCTCATGCCGTATTTGTCGTTGAGCTGATCCATGGTGGCGTTCAGGCGCACGCGGCTCTGCTCCTCCTCGAGGCCGTCGAAGAGGGCCAGCGTATGCAATCGGTCGGGGACGAGGTTGTTGAGTTGCACGCCGATGAAATAAGGATGATCGTATTGCGCACCCGAAGGCCGCGAATCCCATAACCGGCGCAGCGCGGCGATGAGGGTTTGATTGTCCTGGCACTCGGCCAGCTTGACCTCGCTGTGCCAGCCGCGCGCGGGGACGCCGAAGCGGCTGACGGGCGTGTTCTCACTGCGCGGCACCGCAAATCCGATGGCCAGACCGATGTTGCCGGCCCAGAGGTTTGCGGCGCGCAGGCGCATGGCCGCCTTGTGCAGCAGCTTGTGCGCCACGGCCCAGGCTTTTTCCGCGGTGCGCATCTCGGGCGCCAGTACGTGCGAGTGGCTGATGGATTTCTGGTGCTCGTTCTCGGCGCGGTCGAAGTCTTCGCCACGCAGCCAGTGGAAGAGCCTCGAGCCCCACACCGATCCCCAGATTTCGCCAGCATGTTCGCGATCGAGGGCGAGCAGATCGTCCATGGTGCGGATGCCTTTTTCGTTGAGCCGCTGCTCGGTGCGAGCCCCGATGCCGGGCAGGTCGCGCAGGCTGAGGTGGTGCAGCGCCTCGGGCAGGATGTCGAGCGGCAAAGCGACCAGGCCGTCGGGCTTTTCCATGTCGCTGGCGACTTTGGCCATATAGCGGTTGGTGGCGAGACCCACGGAGCAGCGGAGAGTTTCGCCGGCCTTTTGCCGGATTGCGGCTTTCACTCGCATACCCAGGTCGATTGCTGAAAGAAGCGGTCTTTCCCGGCCCATCAGGCGGCAAGCCATCTCGTCGATGGAGCAGACGGCGGTGACCGGCACGCAGCTCTCAACGGCATCGATGACGCGGTGGTGGTAGTCAACGTAGATTTCGTGGCGCGCCTCGACGAGAACAATGTCAGGGCACATGCGCCTGGCGTCGGCCACAATGGTTCCGGTGCGCACGCCGAAGGCCTTGGCCTCATAGCTGGCGGCAATGCAGCAGGTGGTATCGGCCATCATGGGCACCACCCCCACCGGCCGGCCGCGCAGCTCGGGCCGCACCTGTTGCTCCACGCTGGCGAAGTAGGAGTTGAGGTCGACAAAAAGCCAGTTCAAGGCCGGACCCGCGTCGGGGCCCGAAGGCTCGGCGGCCTGCGATCGAGAACCTGCCTCCTCGACGCCAACCTTCAGCTGGGCAAGCTCTTCCGGCCACTCGTCCGGGAGGGGCGCGCGATCCGGATTGGGAACGCCAGCCATTGTCGTTCTATTTTCGCCTTTTATTCTCTTTGAAGCAATCAAATTCCATTGAACGCTGCCGAAATTGTGACCAAAGAACCTCAGCGCATCCGTCTTTTGACTCCATTAAGGCGTCATAATCACTACGAAGTGCTGTACACTTTGGCCAATACTTCGTGTTCTACTTGCTGGGGGTCAGGAGTCAACGATGCAGCACCTGATGCATTGGATCGCGGCAAATGGCAGCGTTCTCGCCGTGCTGGTCACGGTTGGAGTGGCCGTGTTGCTTGTTTCCTGCCTGCAGTGCAGCCACTGCGGAGCCAGGGAGAAGGACGATCTCTTCAACCGTCACGAAGTCTGAGACGGCGCACCCGCCCCACGATCCCAATCTAAGACCGCGAATCTTCCCCGGAAAGGATTCTCGGGCGAAAGAAAGTGTCTCCGGAGAGCCGGTTTTGCTGAAAAACCCCTCCGAATTTCGCCGGCGCCGGAAGGGGCGAGCGGCGCGATTCCGTGGCTCTATCTCGGCGTCATGATCCGGCAGTGCGGGCAAGCAAGGGCTCGCCGCATTGCGATGCTGGGTTAGACGCCGCGCCTTTCCTCATTTTGCCTCCGGCTTCAGATATTCCTCAAAGTGAGCAAGAATCCGGCTGAAAAGCTCGATGCGCGCGTCAGCTCCCGACAGCGAATGGGTTTTGCCAGGGAAGATCTGCAAGTCATAAGGAACGCCGGCATCAATCAGCTTCTCGACAAACTGCGCTGTGTTTCCAAAATGCACGTTGTCGTCGTCGATGCCATGCGCAATCAGCAGCCGTCCCTTCAGGTTGGCTGCCGAGTTCACCACCGAATCGTCGCGATAGACGTCGGGGTTTTCGGTGGGCAGGCCGAGGTAACGCTCCGTATAGATCGAGTCATAATCGCGCCAGTCGGTCACGGACGCCACGGCCACCCCGGCGCGGAAGCGGTCGGAGTGGGTCATCGCGTAGAGGGTGAATGTGCCGCCCCAGCTCCATCCCCACCACCCCAGGCGCTTGGGGTCGAGCTGCGGATATTTCGCCAATACGGCGTCCACGACGGTCAACTGGTCCTCGAGCTGAACCGGGCCGAAGTTGTGATAGGCGAACTGCTCGAAAGCTCGTCCCTTGCCTGCCATGCCGCGGTTATCGGCATGGAGCACGGCAAAACCGTGCTGCGCCAGCAGCTCATCGAAGAGAAGTCCATAGTTCCAGCCGTCGGCCATGACCAGCTCGGCGGGTCCTCCGTAGGGATTGACAATCAGGGGCACGGACGCGGGATTCTGCGAGCCTGCCGGAAGCAGCAGAGTGGCATTCAGGGTCGATCCATCTTTGGCCTTCACTTCAAGCTGCTCCGGCGCGCGCAAATGCCAGGAGTCGAGCGCATGGGTCTGCCAGACGATGGGGCAACTGCCCGCATCGCCGGTTGCGAACGGTTCGTGGCAGACGCGCAAGGTTGGCGGATCAAGAAGCGATGAGGCCGTGTCGACAAAGGCGCTGCCATCGGGCGAAAAGTTCGCGTCGTGGAATCCCGGCCGGTGGCTGAGCTGTTTGCGCTCGCCGTCGAAGTTCACCTGCCAGACCTGCTGATCGACCGGATTGCCTTCGTTCGACAGGAAGTCGACCACTTTGTGGGCGGGATCGACGCATTTGACTTCGCTTACATCGAAATCCCCCTTGGTCAACTGGCGCACCAGCTGTGCATCCGAGCTGAGAGGTTTTGCCTGATCGTAGCGATAGAGGTAGATGTGGTTGTGGCCGTCGCTCCACTGCGTGAGCACGATGGCGCCGCTCTTGACCGCGACGTCGTATTGATCGTCGAGAAACTTGTCATCGCCGATGCCGAGCATGTGGCGGGCATCGCCGGATGCGATGTCGGAGAAAAAAAGGTCACGGTGCTTGTGATCGCGGCTCAGGGTCTCAACCCAAACCGTCTTGTTGTCGACCCAGCCGAAGCGCGGAATGTAATCGTCGCCCTGATGGATAGGAAGCCTGACCCACGTGGATTTGCCGCCGCGCGCGTTCACAATGCCCACGTGCACGTCGGGGTTGGGATCGCCGGGCTGCGGATAGCGCTGGGTTTCAATCTGGGCGTGCACCGAAGTCCAGTCAGGGAGCGGATAGAGGGGCACCTGCGTTTCATTCATCTCGAGGTAGGCGATATTTTTGGAATCGGGCGACCAGAAGTAGTTGCTGCGCACATTGAGTTCTTCTTCATACACCCAATCCACTTCGCCGTTGAGGAACGATTGACCGCCGGCGGCCGAGGGCAATGGGGTTGAGATCAGGGGCATGGTCGGCTCGCCGGGATCGTGCGAACGCACCACGGCGATGCCGTGATCGCGGATGAACGAAATCGTCGATGCATCGGGCGAGAACTTCGGGTCGTCTCCCGCGGCCATTCCCGCGAAACCCACCTCCAGCCCGGTGCCGTTGTGCAGATCGTAAAGCCAGAGGCGGCCGTCGGCGTCGAAGAGAAGATGGGAAGAGTCGGGCGCCCAGAGGTAGGCTGCCATGCCGTAGCGCAGGCGATGATCGCGATCCACTTCAGAGATGGAGCCGGCCTGCAACGAGCTCATTTTTGCCGAGGAAACAAGAACGTGTTCCTTTCCGGTTGCGGGATCCACGTCCATTAATTGCCCGCCTTCGAGATAAGTGAGGTGTTTTCCATCGGGCGACCACGTGAGTCCGCGGGGAGGCTGGCCGATTGGCGGATGCGCAACGGCAACGTCGATGGTGAGAGGTTTTTCCTGCCCGCCCTCGGCCGCCGGCGAAGCTGCTTGCGCGGTTGCGCGCTGGTTGACGAAGGAGGTTGCGGCTAAGGCGAGAGCCAAAGCGGATAAGGGGGGAGCGAACGATCGCATCAATGGAAGATCCTCCTGAAAGGAGATCGGGCCAGGCAGCAATCCGCGAATGGTGGCGCCGGAGTTCCGGAAAGCCCAGTGTAAACGACGGCGCCGGAGCTTTGCGGAGGCGTGTCACACGCTGTGCAGCTCCTGGTTGCTATACTCGGGAGCGACCGCTATGCAATGGGCAACTCCGAAAGAACGCCGCGCCCTGGGCCAGGCGCGCCGCAAGCAGATTGGCCGGCACCATCACCAGCAGATTGATTCGAAATCGCGGAAAGTCTCTGCGCTGGCATTGTTGGAGCGCTCGATGCGGGGCCGGGTGCCGGAGCTGATTCACCTCAAGTATCAGTTGATGGCCGAGTCGCCGTTCGGATACTTTCGCGGCGCAGCCATGGTGATGGCGGCGGACCTGGCGCAACTGCCGTCCACCGGCATCGTCAGCCAGCTTTGCGGCGACGCGCACGTGCGCAACCTGGGCGCTTATGCCGCGCCTGACGGGCGGCTGGTCTTCGATATCAACGATTTTGACGAGACCATTCGCGGACCGTTCGAGTGGGATCTGAAGCGCATGGTCACATCGCTGGTGCTTGCCGGCCGCGCCGCGGGCCACAAGGATGGATCGGCACGCAAGGCCGCGGAAGCCTGCGTCACGCGCTACTGCGAGCAGATGCGCGAGTTCGCCCGCATGCCGCACATCGAGGTGGGCAGGTTCCTGGTGCACCGCATCGATGTGGCAGAGCCGGTGCTGGCGGCGCTGGGCAAAGCGGAACGCGCCACGCCGCAGCACACGCTGGAACAATTGACCAGGCCCGCCCAGTTGAGGCGTCCGCCATCGAACAAGCCCGACGCGCCGCGCCGCTTCAAAGAGTCGAAGCCCATGCTTTCGCGCGTTACCGGCAGCCGCGCCGCCGCGGTGCTGGCCTCGCTGCTGCCGTACCGCCAGATGCTTGAGCCGCAGCGGCAGCACCTGCTTTCGTTCTATCGGCCCGTCGATGTCGGATTCAAAGTGGTCGGGACCGGCTCAGTGGGCCTGCGCGACTACGTCATCTATATGGAGGGCAACGGCCCCAGGGATCCGCTGTTTCTGCAGATCAAGGAAGAGGCTGCATCGGCTTATGCGCCCTATCTGACTGACGCGCGCCCGCCGGCGCACAACGGCCAGCGGGTGGCCGAGGGCCAGCGCGCCATGCAGATCCAGACCGATCCATTTCTCGGCTGGACGCACATCGGAGCGCGGCAGTATCTCGTGCGGCAGCTCAACGACCACAAAGGATCGATTGAGATTCAGGATCTGGCGGGGGCGAATCTGAAGGCCTACGGCGAAGTGTGCGGCGAGCTGCTGGCGCGCGGCCACGCCCGCTCCGGCGATCCGGAAGTGATCGTGGGGTACATGGGAAACGGCGAAACGTTCGTTGAGGCGCTGGGCGCCTTCGGCGTGGCCTACGCCGAGCAGACAGAAAAAGACTGGGAGCAGCTGAAGAAGGC
>Ga0335074_10005013_pt1 | contig 18299 bp, 14 predicted proteins | sample Lox_Sample_23_FD_206715 | JGI IMG/M metagenome (GOLD analysis project Ga0335074, IMG submission 206715) | Soil microbial communities from Loxahatchee National Wildlife Refuge, Florida, United States - Lox_Sample_2.3 | ecosystem: Environmental > Terrestrial > Soil > Wetlands | place: USA... | reverse complement strand
AACATCGGCGTATTTCCCGACTTGTCGGCAATCTACACCACCAACTCGGCGATGCATACGGCCTTCGTGCAGGTGCAGCTTCAGGAGGAGCACGAGACCAGCAGCTTCGTCTACATGGACCGGGTACGCCACAAGCTGGCCGAAGATCTGCCCCAGCTTTCCACCTTCTTTGTAACTGGCGGTCTGGTCAGCTCCACCGTGAATCAGGGGATGCCCGCGCCGATCGATATTCAGATCACGGGAAACAATCAGCAGGCAGCGTACGACATTGCCCAGGGAATGGCGCGCACGCTGCGCGGCATGAAGAACGTCAGCGAGGTTCTTATTCCGCAGGATCTGGACTATCCCGGGATACAACTCGATGTTCGCCGGGAGATGGCAGCGCGTCTCGGTTTGAGCGCCAACGATGTGGTCGACAGCGTGATCACAGCTCTCACCTCGGACAGTATGATTGCGCCCAACTACTGGATCGATCCTCGAAGCGGCAACAACTACTTCCTGACGGTGCAATATACCCCGCACCAGATCGGCACCATGACCCTGGAGGATTTCAAGCAGATTCCTCTGCACGCCAAGAACAATGCAGCTCCGACCATGCTGGAAAACCTGGCTGATATCAAACTGATCAACACCCCTACCGAGGTGGATCATTATCAACTGCTGCGCGTGATCGATGTTTACGTTCGCCCCAAAGGCGAGGATCTGAGCGCGCTTTCCCGCGATGTTCAGAAACTTATCGGTCACACCAAGTTGCCGCCGAATACCAGAATCGAACTGCGCGGATCGGTGGTGACCATGCGCCAGTCATTTCTGAGTTTTGCGGTTGGGCTGGGGCTTTCGATCGTATTGGTCTATCTGATCCTGATGGCGCAATTCGCCTCCTTCAGCGATCCATTCCTGATCCTGCTGGCCGTACCGCCAGGATTCACCGGTGTGATCCTTTTTCTATTGATGACGCACACCAGCATCAACATCATGTCGCTGATGGGAGTGATGATGATGATTGGCATCGTGGTGTCGGATTCGATCCTGATCGTCGAATTCACCCGCGAGTTGCGGCGGCGCGGAGAGCCGGTGCGGCAGGCGATTCTCAACGCGTGCCGTATACGCCTGCGCCCCATCATGATGACCACCTTTGCCACCTTCCTGGGACTGATTCCGCTGGCACTGGCGCTGGAGGCGGGCAGCGAACAATATGCGCCGCTGGCGCGCGCCATCATCGGAGGGCTGATGTTCTCCTTCCTGGTCACGCTCTTCCTGGTGCCATCCGCTTACCTCCTGATGCACCGCAGGGATGAGGAAGCCGAAGACGCGGAGGTGCAAGCTTGAGACGCAAGATCCTACACTCCAGCAAGTCCAAAAGCAGGACGCACTGGGGATCCTGGCTCCTCCGGCTTATGGCAACCGTTGTGCTGGTCAACGTTGCTCTTGCCGCGCAGACAGCGCAACCGCAATCGGCGCCTGTGCCAGGACAGATCCCGACTCCGCCGCCTGCCGCCACCCCGGCCGGGTCGCTCACCCCTCAGCAGGAAAGCCTGGAACAGCAGCCGCAACCGCCGGCGCCGCAGCCCATCACGCTGCCCGGGCAATTGCAGCTGCCGGCCACCGGCCCATTGCATCGGCTGACCATTCAAGACGCCGAGGCACTGGCGATTAAGAACAACCCGCGGATTTCCGTGAACCGCCTGATCTACCTGGCGTCGCATCAGGTCACGCGTGAGCAGGAATCGGGGTTTTATCCCACGCTGTCGGGCGACCTGACCGCGGTTGACACTAACCAGGGCTCGCGGATCGCGGCGGGCAATCTGAATTCACCGCGGCTGCTGACGCGCGCCGCCGGGGGGCTGGTGCTTTCGCAATTGATCACCGACTTCGGCCGCACCAACAACCTGGTGGCGACCGCTGCGCTGCGGGCCAAGGCAGCGGACATGAATACCGCGGCCACCGTCAACGACATCAAGCTGGCGGTCGATCAGGCTTTTTACAATGCGCTGCAAAATGCCGTGATGATGAAAGTGGCAGAAGAGACGGTGCACGAGCGGCAGGTCGTCTCCACCCAGATCACCACCCTCTACAACAACCGCCTGCGCTCGGAGGTGGACGTAAGCTTCGCCGACGCCAACCTGGCGCAGGCCCAGCTTCTGCTGCTGGACGCGCAAAACGATTACCAGTCGGCACTGTCGATGCTGTCGCAGGTGCTCGGTTACCCCTCGCAGCAGCAGTTTGAGCTGTTGGAGACGGAGACGGAAATTCAGCCGCCACCGGACTCGGCCAGCCAACTGGAGGACGAGGCCTTCAGCAACCGTCCCGAGATTGCCGCGCAGAGCTACGAGTTGCAGGCCGACCAGCGCTATCAGAAAGCCGAGCGCGATCAGCTTTTTCCCACCATCGATGCCCTGGGGGTGGTGGGCAAAACGCCGGTCGGCAGCACGCTGAACGGCGGTCCGGCATTTGTCCCCATGTGGTATGGCGGCGTTGGGATTAATGTGTCCATACCGATTTTCAACGGGTTTCTGTACCCGGCGCAATCGAAAGAAGCTTCGTTGCGGGCCCAAGCGGCCAACGAGCAGTTACGCGACCTGAAAGACCGGATCGCCAACGACGTGCGCACCAGCTGGCTCAACACATTCACCGCTTACCATCGCATCGCGGTCAGCCGGCAGTTCGTGGATCAGACAAATCTGGCGCTGAAGCTTTCGCAAGAGCGCTACAACCTGGGATTGAGTTCCATCGTGGAGCTGAGCCAGGCGCAGCTGCAGCAGACGCAGGCGCAGATTCAATATGCCGCTGCCAAGTATCAGTACCGCATCGCGCAGTCGGTACTGCGCTTCGAGGTTGCGGCGCCTTGATGCGCCCGTAATGCAATCACCGCGGTGTGATTCTGATGATGTTGTGGGCGACTTCGACACGCCGCTTGGGGTAATTGCATTCGACCAAAGCGATCAGTTCAGGCAGGGTCGGCGAGCCGCCTTCGCCGTTGATGCCGTCGGCATCGTCCATGAGGATGACGTGATCGGTGATCTTATTGGAAAGAATCGCAGAGAACTCAGAACCTAATCGGTTGGGATTGCCGATACCTTTGCCCCAGCCGCAATAACCCGCATCCAGCCAGAAGAGGCAGCGCTCATCCAGCCGCTGCAGCAGTTCCGGCACGACCATCTGGCTGTCGCCCTCCAGAATCTCAACCTGCGAGTAGTTGCGAAAGCGTTGGTGCGCGCGTTTCACCAGCTCGCGATCAAGTTCGATGGAATAGATTTTGTGGAAGTGATCGACAACCGCAGCGATCATCTCGCCGTAGTACGTTCCGGTTTCAACCAGCGTACTAAGTCCGAAGGTCCGCGCATATTCGAGCACCACCCGCTGTTTGATGATGTGCGGAATGCGCCGCGGCTTGCCCCGCAGCTTCCAATACCAGTAATCGGGATAGTGCCCCAACTGCTTGAAGCGGGCATAGAGAGGGCTTTGCTTCAACAGCGCACGTATGGGATGAGTGGACATCGCTGGAGTACAGAGTAGCAGGCTATGTGCCGCCTCGTGCCGCCCGGACTTCGGTCATCGGAGGGCATTGTTCACGATGTGCTGAGCTTCATCGACAATCGCCTCCAGATGAGACTCGCTTTGGAAGCTCTCGGCGTAGATTTTGTAGATGTTCTCCGTGCCCGAAGGCCGAGCCGCAAACCAACCGCTGGAGCTGACCACCTTCAGCCCGCCAATCGCTGCACCGTTGCCCGGAGCGCGTGTCAGTTTAGCGGTGATCGGCTCGCCCGCCAACCTTGATTCTCTTACCGCCTCCGGCGACAGCTTGCTCAATTTCACCTTTTGCTCGGGAGTGGCGGCGGCGTCGATGCGAGTATAGTACGGCATGCCGAATTCGCCGGCCAAAGCACGGAAGTGTTCGCCGGGATCTCTGCCGGTTCGCGCCGTCATCTCAGCGGCAAGCAGGTCCATGATGAGTCCGTCTTTGTCGGTACACCAGACCGTCCCGTCGCGCCGAAGGAAGCTAGCACCGGCACTCTCTTCGCCACCGAAACAGCAGGAGCCGTTGAACAAGCCGGGCGCAAACCATTTGAAGCCTACGGGAACCTCCCATAGCTTCCGCCCCAGCTTGTTAACGACGCGATCGATCAGATTGCTGCTGACCAGGGTTTTGCCGACCACGGCGTTCGCCGACCACTGATTTCGATGGGTTAATAGATACTGGATGGCAACCGCCAGATAGTGATTGGGATTCAGCAAGCCGGCCGAAGGGGTGACGATGCCATGCCGGTCAGCGTCGGTGTCGTTGCCGAAGGCAATGTCGTACTGATCTTTCAACTGCACCAGGCTGGCCATCGCATAAGGGCTGGAACAGTCCATGCGAATCTTGCCGTCGTGGTCGACGGTCATGAAGGAAAACGTTGGATCAATCTTCTGATTGACGATGGCGACGTCGAGCCCGTACGTCGAGTTGATCGGCTCCCAGTACGGCTGCGACGCGCCACCCAAGGGATCGACGGCAAGTTTTAAACCCGATGAGCGAACCCTCTCGAGATCAACCACGTGGTTGAGATCGTTGACGTAGCGCATCACGAAATCTTCCGCGTGAGTTGTGGGAGCCTGGAAGGCAGCGTCGTAAGCAAGACGCTTTACCTCCCCACTCCGGCTGCCGAGCAGTTCGTTCGCGCGCTTTTCAATCCAGCCGGTAACATCGCTCTCGGCGGGCCCGCCGTGGGTCGGGTTGTACTTGAAGCCGCCGTCCTCGGGAGGATTGTGCGACGGTGTGATAACTATGCCATCGGCAAGACGATCCTTGCGGCCGCGATTGTGAAGCAGAATCGCATGGGAAATAACGGGGGTCGGAGTAAATCCGTCGTCCGGCTGAATGACGGTTTCAACTCCGTTCGCGGCGAGCACCTCGAGCGCGGTGCGCTGTGCTGGACCAGAGAGCGCATGCGTGTCCTTGCCCATGTAAAGCGGACCGTCAGTTCCCTGCGCGCGCCGATACTCGCAGATCGCCTGCGTAATGGCCAGGATGTGCGGCTCATTGAACGTCCCGCGCAGCGCCGAGCCGCGATGTCCGCTGGTGCCGAAGATGACCAACTGGTTGGGATTTCCGACGTCCGGACGATGCTCGTAGTAGGCGCGTTCGAGGCGCGTGAGGTCGACCAGCAATTCTTTCGGAGCGGGCTTGCCGGCGAGCGGCGATACTTGTGACAGCGTCTTGAGATCGGCACTCATGGGTGCTTTGATGATAATTGAACGCGCGGAATTGCCGGGGAAGATGCATGGACCTTTGCAATCGGAGTTGCTGTTATCGGGGTCGCCGCTCCGCCGCTCGCCGTAACTTTGCGCCTTCCCGGGGCTTACGTGCCGGCCCCACGTCCTGCCCCCGCTGCACGGCTAGATTAGCGCCAACCTGGCGATCTTGCTCATCGTAAACGGGCAAACCCAGCGCTCACGCGGACACGGCAGACCAGCTCTGCTCTTCAATCTAGCTGGCGGCGGCTTCGACATAACGTGTGGGCATAGGATGCTCGGCATGCTGAGCGTCAAGCGCAGCGCGCGTTTCAATGCGGAAGCCGTAGGTGACAGCCGCAGCCAGTGCGCTGGCTGTCGCCAACGATACGAGGAGCGGCGTGATCCCAATATCATGCTTGAGGATGGGGAACAGAAAGGTGCCCAGCACGGCGCCAAGCTTCGCCATCGATGCGGCGAAACCCGCACCAGTAGCCCGGATCGAAGTTGGGAAGGTTTCGCCGGAGAGCAGGTAAGTCGTCGCGTTCGGGCCCATGTTCATCAGGCAGTTGAACACCATAAAGCCGCCGACGATCATACCCATCTGGGCGTCCGAGTGGACGGGAAATAGCGAGGATGCACCTGCCGTTAGCAATCCCAGAGCCATGCCAAGGAAGCCAATGATCTGCAGCGCGATGCGGCTGATGTAGTGCACCAGAACAATCGCCAGCATGAAGCCCACCAGCAGGAGCATATCGACGGCGGCGGAGCCTTCGGTGGCGCCGATGTCCTTCGCGATGAACGTCGCGCTTCCACCCAGAGCCATCGCTGCCAGTATGGTGGGCGTGAATATCCCGATACCGTAGGTGGAGATGTCCTGGAGAAACCATGGAAGGGATGCGAGAATCGTGCGGCGCAGGTAACGCTTCTTGAAGAGACAGCCAAATGACTGACATGGCTCGGGCGGGGGCGAGTTGTGCGCGTTCAGCGTGATTGGGAACTCCAGCAGCTTGCTCGCGGCACGAGAAGCCTTCTCGTAATTGCCGCGAGCCAAGTGCCAGCGCACACTGTCGGGCAACCCCTCGCGCATCAAAACGACCGCGATGGCGGGCAGCACACCAAAAGCCAGCATCACCCGCCAGGATTCGACTGACGGGTACGCCTTCAAAATGACTAGTCCGACCAGCACTCCCAGCAGCGATCCCAGCGCCTGAAATGCGAATGCGCCGACGACCAGCCGTCCGCGCAAGCGCGTCGGCACACACTCGGCAATGTAGGAAACCCCGATAGGATAGTCAGCCCCGATGCCGATCCCCAGCAAGAACCGGAACACGATGAGGGATGCGGCGTTCCAGGCAGCAGCCGAAGCCGCGGAGAACACGACGAACATGATGATGTCGACAACGAACATCCCTTTGCGGCCAACGCGATCGGCCACCTGTCCGAAGACCAGTGCGCCGAGGAACGCTCCGGCGACAGCAGCTACCGCGACCAGACCCTTCAGCGTCGGGCTGAGGTGAAATCGAAATGCAATCAGCGGCAGAGCTACGCCAATGATGAAAAAGTCGAAGCCATCCAGCAGCACCCCCATCGCCGACAATATCCAAACTTTGCGCTGGGTCTTCGTGAAGGGCGTGTCGTCGAGGTGCTGCTCGAACGACTTAAGGGCGGCTGCTACCGTGGACATGGGTTCTCCGGCGAGGCGACGAGGGTCTAACGATTGTAGGCGATCAGTAGATTAAAAGTGTGTGAAAAACGAGACAGAAGCTTCGCGCAGGTTTTCGGTCTCCTCTAGCGGCCGCACAGGCTGATGTGGGAAGTACGCTACGAGCCGGCAAGGTTCTCCGCGATGGGGCCGCTGATGGGCAATACCAAACGCTGCCCGGTTCCCGCCTTGACCATGCAGACAATCCATAGAGCGAATGTAAGTAAGCCCAGGATGGCGAGGAGCGCGATACCCAGTCCCAAGCTGCCCCAACCGGCGTAGCCGTAGTGTCCGTAGCCGTGATATCCGCCGAAGAAGAAGCCCATGCCGAAGACCATGCCGACTATGATGCGGATTATATTCAGGCCACCGAAGGTAACGATCGACTGGGCAGCGTGGAAGCGAACGTACGGACGCTTGTCGATGAGGAAGAAGATAATACCCGTGATCCAGCCCAGGACGTAGCTGAGACATGCCGCCGCGTTTTCGGACAACCCGCTTTGGGCTGCGGGCGCAGCAGGTCGCCAGGATGGCGCAGCAGTTGGCGCCGGCTGAGGTTGGCCGCAGTTTGAGCAGAACTGTGCGTTCGGGGCAACTTCAGCTCCGCACTTCGTGCAATGAGGCATAGTTCCTCCCGAGTAACCGGCGAAATGCTACTACAAACATTCGGGCGACTTGCGACAGAAAAGCTAACCCCTGCGTTCAGACAGAAATGGCTTCGGTCATTGTCTGCTCCGATGGATGAAGCGCTCCAGCAGCAATCTTGCCGCTCAGCAGCGCTTCAAAGAAGCGATCGACGGCTGCCAGGATTTCCGTGCCTGACTTGGCCTCATACACAGCCTTGCGCAGCTGTGCTCCGTGCGGAACGCCATGCGTGAACCAGGAAGCAAACTGCTTCATCTTGCCTTCGGCACCCACCATGCGCTCCTCGACCAGCATGGCGAAGTAGGTGCGGATCATGTCGTAGCGGTCTGAATCGTCGGCCACATCATATGAACCGGTCGCAGTGTATTGTTCGGTCTGGCGAAAGATCCACGGATTCGATGCCGCGCTGCGGCCGATCATCACCGCATCGCAGCCGGTTTGCGCGATCATCGCGGCGGCATCTTCGGGTAAACGCACGTCGCCATTGCCGATGACAGGAATCTTGACCGCACCCTTTACCGCAGCGATCCACTCCCAGCGCGCCTGACCGGCGTAACCCTGCTCGCGCGTGCGAGCGTGCAGTGCGACAGCAGCCAGGCCACAATCCTCAGCCATCTTCGCCAGGTTAATGTGGACGACTTCCTTATCGCTCCAGCCGGCACGAAACTTCACCGTGAATGGAATCGTTACTGCCGAGCGGACAGACTCGAAGATGTTACGAATGAGCGGCAGATCGCGCAGCAATCCCGAGCCACCATTGCACTTCACGACTTTCTTGGCGGGGCAGCCGAGGTTGAGATCGACGAGATCGAAGCCGAGATCCTGGACAACACGAGCTGCATCGGACAGCGTCGCTGGATCGCTACCAAACAGTTGCGCCGAGATGGGATGCTCGTTGCCGTAAAAGGTGAGATACTGCTTCGCCTTCTTGTCCTTGTGGCGGACGATGCCGTCGGCGGAGGTAAACTCCGTCATCATCAGACCACAGCCGCCGAGATTGCGAATGAAACGGCGGAAGACGGTGTCGGTGATGCCGGCCATCGGCGCAAGCATGGTTGCCGGGCGAATCTCGATTCCGCCGATTGAGACCGAGGCAGGCACGCGCGCGCCTACGGGCGCAATGCGTTCGGCCGGATTATCGAAAAACTTGTGCACCTAGAGATTGTAACCGAGGCCGGGATAACAACAGGTCGGAGAGGTATCGCGAAAGCAAGAGCTACGGCATCGCCGCAGCTATGTTGGGCGGAGGTGCCGTAGTCTGCTTCTGATCGGGCGTCGCGCTTTGTGGAACAGTGGTTGTAGTCGCCTTCTTCTTGGCCGCTGGAGGAATCTTGAACTCCAGGCCGCGATCGTCGTTGGCCTTGACGGTCGCAACAATATCCAGATCAGCTAGCGCGATTTTCTTACGCCCCTGATCGAAGACGTACAGCGAGTCGCCCATGATCGCATAGTTAGTTACTTCCTGCTGCTTGCCATTGCGAAACACCAGCACGGTAGGTTCGCCGGGCTTCACATCCGGCGGAGGCGTGGCCGGCGGCTGTGGAGCGGGTGCGGCCAGCGGCGGAGCGTAGGCCTGCTCGGGCATCTCGTCATATGGCTGCGCGGGAGGCTGCTCAACGATCATGTGATAGTTGGGATCGTTTGGGCCAACAGGAGGACCGGAATACAAATCGGGACCACCGCCGCCACCAACGTAGTCATAGCCGTAGTAGGAGCTGTCAACCGGGTAATAGTAGGGCATCACATAGGTCCATCCGCCGCCGCGATAGCGGCCGCCATAATAACCGCCCTTATAACCGTTGTAATACGGTCCGTATCCGTAGTGGAAGCCGTAGTTGGGAATGGAGGTGACGCTGGGCAAAATGTTCGGCGTATAGCGGCCGCCAATGGAGGTCACACTCGGCGCCGGGGCCAGTGGATAAGGCCCAATCGATGTGGTGGTGTGAGGGCCAAATTGCGCTGCGGCGGAAATGCCCAAACCCATGTCAAGAAGAGAAATCGCGATCAACCGACTAACAGACTTTGTGTTCAACGCCGGCCTCACGGAGGACCTCCGGTTCCTGTACGCCCTCAGTGTATTCCAACCCGAAAGATGCAACAAAGTTTTTAGTGACTTCGGGAACTGAGGGTCATCAGGCCATAAACGTCGACCATGGCGTTGGCGATGAGCACGCCGAAAACCACCGCATTGGCGAGCAGCGCGTAGCGGCTCTCCAACAGGTCGGCAGAAACTCCGGCCATAAAAAGAATCAGGAACGGCAGAGCCACCAGGAAGAACGTAAACGCGGAGAAATGCATGCGCAAGCCCATGCTGAAGAGCAGCACGCTCACGATCAAAGGCGCCGCGGTTCCGAAAAACCGCGTCCGCTTCCAGACAATGAAGGTCACCACGGTGACCAGCATCAGGATCAGCAGGCCCAATCCGTTCTCCAGAAAGACGGTCTTGAGCAGCCACGACATTCCCGCCGAGAAGAACTCACGCGAGGCGATCTCAAGCCAGTCGGCATGGGCCAGTGCCCTGGCGAAGGTGGGAATGCGGAATCGGTAGAACGCCGATAGCAGAATCAGCGCGATGATGCCGGCGGCGACGAAGATTACGACCACTGCGCCCCGGCGGACATATCCTACCCAAAGCATGAAAAGTAGTGCCGGCACGAGGACAATCCAGAAGGAAAACTGGGCTCCGACGCAGATGGCGATGGAGAGGCCCAGCAGCAGAATGCGGCGCCAGTTCCAGAGCACGACCTCGCGCGGAGCGTACAGGGTATGGGCAACGGCAATGCTGGTGAAGATCAGGCCAAACGCTCCCCAGGCGCCGACGACGGCCGAACCAACCTCGCTGGCGCAGCCAATGGCCAGCGGCGAGAAGCAGTAGAGTCCCAACGCGACATAGGCGCCGATGTCTCCGTACAGACGGCGCGCGACGTACCAGAGAGAAGCACCGAGCAGAATGCCAACCATCAGGAACGGCAGGCGGATCGCCATCCGGTAGTTGTTGAACTCGTCGACGTGCTTCTCTGCGCCGCTGATTCTGGCTGGGACGCCGGCCATCAGCGGAACCAGCGCCGTTCGCTGCGTGGAATTCGCGCTCGCGTATCCCTCAAGCTGAAGCAACCCGGCCTCGATGTGGACGCCTTCGATGGCCGACAGCGGCTCATGCTCGATGAACCAGACACATTGCAAGGCGAAAACGAGTAGCAAAATCAGGGCGATCAGCTGCGGCGCACCAATACGCTCGTAGAACGAGGAAAAAGACATGAAGAATTGTTGTAACACGGCGGAGAGACAGTGGCCAGTGACCAGTGGCCAGTGGTCAGCTAGATGTCGGAATCGTTCGAGTGCGCCGACGGTGGTACGATGCGCAAGTATACAGACGACGGAGGCGCCCCATGGATTCAACCGGCATCCACGGCTTATCAGACTGGCATGTGTGGCCACACCCGGCACTGGAGGGAGCGCCTCAATCGCCGGGGGTATATGTTTTCCGGATCGAGGAATCACCCTGTGGGAGATTGTTGGGCCATTCGGACCTCATCTACATCGGGACAACGACGAGACAGGGGCTGAGCGGCAGACTGAGGAACCACGCCAACCAGAAGGATGGTCGGCACTGGCTGAGGCGCATTCCAAATGAAGTGGGTAGGTTGGAGGTCGCATGGCTCGCGCTTGAGACACACGCTGCTGCCCGCATAAAAGAAAGCGAACTACTGGCACAGTATGCGCGTGAGCACATAGAACTGCCCCCTGGAAATCGGCAGCAATCCGAGAAGGACTTCCAAGATGTTCTTTACCAGTTACCCAAATTCTCTCGTGAGGAGCAGGAACGGATCATGAGGTTTCTGGTAACTCTCCAAGAAAAGAGCGCAGGCGCAGCAACTTAATCGGCTTGCCCCTCGCGAATTCGTGCGCAGCATCGCTGCATCCCTCGAGCGATACAAGCCAGGCTTCGGCGGCCTTGTGGTGAAGAAGCGCACCATACAGTTCCCGTACCGTTCTCGGACCCACTCTGACAGAGCCGTATGCTTTGCACTGAACGACTATCGTCCCCCTTGCGCTTTCTAAGATCAGATCGGCTCCCTGATCCTGCGGCCCTCCCGTGTGTCGCACCCTGTAACCTTTCTGAGTCAAGAGTCTGCCCAAAGCGTGCTCAAACTCTTGGCCTGTTAGACCCCTCCACCAGGATTCCTCCTCCCGCAACTCCTGCCTCTTTGCAACTATATCGCCCGAGAATCGTAGCAGCGCAGCTTGATAAGCTTGCCATTGAGCGTGTTTGGGATGTCTCGAATCCGTGATGAGCACGCCGGCGCCGAACCCAGTACGCTGGAACCACGTCACTGGGACAGGACGGGTCATATCATCGTGGCTCAGTTGATACTGCTGGAGCTTCGGCGCGTCCTCATGGTATCTCGCCAGGTCCATTTCGTATGGACTCAGCGTTGGGCCTGCATCTGCTCGAAATAGCCAATTTTGGGGCTCCCGATAGAGCCTCTGGCAGCGCGGGCAGAAATCGCGCAATGGCTCGGCTTTCGTCCAATATTCGTGAATCCGCCACGACCGGGAACCGGCCCGAGGTGTACCGCAGTAATCACACAAAGGAAAGCTAAGGGCCTGATGGCACTCCGGACAGTCCGCAGGCGAAAAATTAATCGGATCCAGAAGGCTCCTACGTGTTGGCAGGCGATGCCCGTGGGGACAGAGGTAGGTTGTGGTCGAGCTTGAAGGGAGATGCTTGGGCGTTCCCTCGGTCATACAGGGTGATCCCCGGCTAATAAGCCGCAGATTGGAGACTGATCAATCTCGCTAGATGTCCAGGTTCTTCACATCCAGCGCGTTCTCTTCGATGAACTTGCGGCGCGCTTCGACGTCCTCGCCCATCAGCGTGGTAAAGATGGTCTCCGTCTCGGTGATGTCTTCCAGCTTCACCGAAAGCAGCGTGCGGCGCTCAGGATCCATGGTGGTTTCCCAGAGCTGCTGCGAGCTCATCTCGCCCAGGCCTTTGTAGCGCTGGACGTCGTACTCCTTGCGGCCTTCGTTGAAGACGTAATCGAAGACCTCCCGCGGCGAAGTTTTCTCCACCGCGGCGGCTTCAGTCTTCTTCTTCGACGCTTTAGGAACCTTCTGTTCGACCTTCTCCTGGTCGGCCTTTTCGGCGTCGCTCAGCTCTTCCTTGCCGTTCGAGCCGCCCTCCTTTTTCAGCGGCTCAATGACATAAGGCGGCTGCATGTACTGCTCGATCTGCTTGTACTTCGACATCATCTGGCGATACTCCGGCGTCGATGCCAGCTCCCAGTTGATGACGTGCTCGGCACCCTGCGAGTTGACGAACTTCAGCTCCCACAGGTTGTGCTCGGCATCGAACTCCGGCGGCCCAACCGACTTGATGCCGCGCTCCTTCTGGATTGCCTTGAGCGCCTTCTCCAGTGCGGTGATTTTCTTCGCCGGAGTCTTGCTTTCGCCTTCGAAGTCGGCGCGCTTCAGTAAGTCAGCTTTGGGCAGAACCTCCGTGATCTGCTCATCGCGAATCCGCTTGTCGACTTTGTCGAAGAATCCGATATAGTCGTTCAGCGTGGTCATGAACTTGGTGAGCGGCGCGCCCTCAAGCGTGGCCGCACCCTCGCCGTAGCGCACCACGATGCCATCGGCGGCGCGCTTCACCATGACCTTCACCAGTTCGGCATCGTTCTTGATGTACTGCTCGAACTTGCCCTTCTTGATGCGATAGAGCGGCGGCTGCGCGATGTAAACGTGACCGCGCTTGATCAGCTCTTCCATGTGCCGGAAGAAGAAGGTGAGCAGCAGCGTGCGAATGTGCGAGCCGTCGACGTCGGCGTCGGTCATGAGGATGATCTTGCCGTAGCGCAGCTTGGAGACGTCGAAGTCGTCTTTGCCGATGCCCGTACCGAGGGCGGTAATCATGGCGCGAATTTCTTCGTGGCCGAGCATTTTGTCATAGCGCGCTTTTTCGACGTTGAGGATCTTGCCTTTCAGCGGCAGAATCGCCTGAAAGCGACGATCGCGTCCCTGCTTGGCGGTGCCGCCGGCACTCTCGCCCTCGACCAGATAGACTTCGCAGCGTTCGGGTTGGCGCTCGGAGCAATCGGCCAGTTTGCCGGGCAGTCCTCCGCCATCGAGCGCGCCTTTGCGGCGGGTGAGATCGCGAGCCTTGCGCGCGGCCTCGCGGGCGCGAGCGGCTTCAATCGCCTTGTTGATGATTCGCTTCGCGACAACCGGATTCTGTTCGAAGAATGCGCCCAGCTTTTCGTTGACGAAGGCTTGCACGATGCCGGCAATATCGGAGTTGAGCTTGCCCTTGGTTTGACCTTCAAACTGCGGTTGCGGCAGCTTCACGCTGACGACGGCGACCAGACCTTCGCGAACATCGTCGCCGGTCAGGTTCTCCTTCACATCCTTGAACAGCCCGAGCTGCTGACCGGCGTAGTTGATGGTGCGCGTGAGTGAGGATCGGAAGCCTTGCAGGTGGGTACCGCCGTCGACGGTGTTGATGTTGTTGGCGAAGCTGAAAACCGTTTCCGAATAACCGTCGTTATACTGCAGCCCGATCTCCATCGCTACCCCATCGCGCTCGGCGTCCATGTGGATCGGCTTGTCATGCAGGACACTCTTGCCGCGATTCAGGTGCTTGATGAACTCGGCGATGCCGCCGTTGTACTTGAACTCGGCTTTCTTCGGCTCGCCGGTCTTGGGATCGGTGGTACGCTCGTCGGTCAGCGTGATAAGTAGGCCCTTGTTTAGAAAGGCGAGCTCGCGCAGACGCTGTGCCAGCGTGTCGTAGTTGTACTCGGTTACGGCAAAAATTTCCTTGTCGGGAACGAAGTGAACCTTGGTCCCGCGCTTCTTCGTCTTCCCGGTGTTCTTGAGCTTTGAAGTTGGTTCGCCTTTCGAATACGTCTGCTCCCAGACCGAACCGTCGCGCCAGATTTCGAGCTCTAGCAAGTGGCTAAGCGCGTTTACAACCGAAACCCCGACACCGTGCAGACCGCCAGAAACTTTGTACGTCGAGCTGTCGAATTTTCCGCCTGCGTGCAGCATGGTCATCACGACCTGCGCAGCCGGCAAACGCTCGCCATCGACATCCATCTCATCGACCGGAATGCCGCGGCCGTTATCCACAACCGTGATCGAGTCGTCAATGTGAATGGCGACATCGATGCGATCGGCAAATCCCGCGAGCGCTTCGTCGACCGAGTTGTCTACGACTTCGTAGACCAGATGATGCAATCCCATCTCACCGGTTGATCCGATGTACATCGCGGGGCGCTTGCGCACGGCTTCCATTCCGCCGAGAACCTTAATCGACTCGGCCGTGTACTCGCCATCGGATTGACCATTGCCATTCTTGCCGTTCTTCGCCGGAAGTTTGTCGTTGTCAATTGCGAGTGCTTTGTTTACAGAGGCCGCTGAAGCGGCAACTGGAGAATCTTTCGCGGGCATCCTGCTCCATTCCGTTTGGCAATCCAATTCAGTTACACGATTGCCTATGCTTGCCTGGGTTGGGCGCAGCGGTTAACTCAGTGATACCATGTATCTATTTGAGTTTCAGTGACTTAGGCGCTTGATAACCCATACTTATTTTACCATATTGCGGGTCTGAAGATCGATACCCTGAATGCGGCTTAAGTCGTTTCGGTGCAGTGGGTTACACCGGACCCAAGGTTATCCACAGCACTCTCCACACAACTCCTCACTGCAAAGCCGGAATCCTATCGATCTGGTTACATTTCCGTTAACGCGCGTCGCAGTGTCCAAGCTGATCAACCAAGTCGAAAACGTGCTCCATGCGACCTTCGAGAATCCGATCGCACCGGACGTCCAGCTCCGCCTTGAGTCTCGCAACCAACGGTTTGCACAAAGCCAGAAAATGCAGGAGACGCTGTGGACATCCTGTTGCGGGTAATCGTCGGCGGCGTCGTTGTGTCGGCGTTTGCGACGATCGCAGATATGCTGAAACCGAAGAGCTTCGCCGGCTTGTTCGGCGCGGCGCCGTCGGTCGCGCTGGCCAGCGTGATCTTGGCGGTGAGAGAACATGGCGCGAGCTACACCAGCATCGAAGCCCGGTTCATGATTCTGGGCGCAGCCGCCTTCTTCATCTACGCATCGGTCGCCAGCCGGCTGATGTTTCATCGTAAGTGGCCAGCTTTGCCGGTGACCGGCCTGGCACTGCTGCTCTGGCTCGGCACCGCACTCGGTTTGTGGTTCAGTTTTCACCGGCTAATGTCGTGAAGATTGAAGTAAATATCGCCGCTCTGAAGCGCACGAAACGGCAGGAGTATCTTGTCCGCTTTATCTTCGGAGGAGCAGTAACGGCGGTGGCTGGAATCATCGCCCAACACTACGGACCGGAGATTGGCGGACTATTCCTGGCAGCTCCGGCCATCTTTCCGGCCGCAGCAACGCTGCTGGAAAAACACGAAGAGAACAAGGCGCGTACTCACTCCGGCCGACAGCTTCGCGCGCGCGAACTGGCCGGCGTCGACGCTGCCGGCGCTGCTATGGGAAGCATCGGACTAGTGGCATTTGCCGTGGTCGTTTGGCAACTTGTGCCGCGCTATTCTTTGGCAATCGTGTTACCCGCGGCCACGTCGGCGTGGTTTGCCGTTTCCGTGGCGATGTGGCTTGCCCGCAAGATGGTCTGGCGCAGCGTGAGAGCCAGGATCAGGAAACGGTCCCATCCTCCATTTACCGCGAGCCAGTTTTCAGGACACAAACAATCACATCCGTAAGCAAGCCCGGCAGCAAAGCCCTCTTCGCCCACGCATGTGCTTGTACTGTTTGTATATCCAGCACAGTGGAGCGCGCAATCTAGGAGACGGGCTGCGCGCAGAAAGCGCACCGCTTTGCTGACAGCGGGATATCGCTCTCGCACTCGGGACATTTCTTCTTGTTGGGCAAAGCTTGCTTCTGAAAACGTTTCATCAGCGTATTCACCGGCAGGACCACAAAGTAATACACGGCAGCAGCTACCAGCAGAAATGAAATCACCGCGTTGATGAAATCGCCGTAAAGGAACTTTGCGCCGTTGAAATCGAAGGCGAAGCCGGAAAAATCCGGTTTCTTGACGAGCGCCGCGATTATCGGAGTCAGCAGGTCCTTCACGAATGCGCTGACCACCGTTCCAAATGCAGCGCCGATCACTACGCCAACCGCCAAATCCACTACGTTGCCACGCAGTACGAAATCGCGAAAGCCTTTGAACATGGGTTCCCTCCGCTGGTACGTCGCGAATCATTGTGCCCGTCTTGCGGGGAAATCTCAAATCATACTTGCGAAGCACCCTCAGAACGGCTGCAGTTGTTACCACCCGATTCGTCCAGTTATGCGAAGGCATCAACGGCTTTATTCCATCCCACCTCCTGGCTTGAAGATCATTCCCTGGCTGGCCTTGCCGTTCATCATTACGATCGCAGGCAAATCGAATCGCAGATGCCGTACACAGCCGTACTCCTCCACGGCCGCTTGGGCGGCCAGCCACTGCCAGTCGAGGAAGCCCTCACCGGCATCGGGATTCACGGTGAAGTAGCCGATCTGAAAGGCGGTGAGATTCTGGAAAAAGTGACTGCCTTGTGAAGGCGCCACGCGAAAGTCGTGAAAGCCGCATTCGACGATAACCCGCGCGCCGGAGATCTGATCCCACGCCACCGGAATTCCCAGCCAGGGATCGGTCGAGCCCCAACGCCCGACGCCGATCAGCAAGTACGGTGTGCCGGATGCGCTCAGCTTCGCATTGAAGTGCGCCACGCTGTGCGCCACCTCGCGACTGCGTGCGCGTTCGAAGCGGTGCGCATCGACCACGATCACGTCGTACAGATCCTGCAACCGCCCGTGCCCCAACACCACCGAACTCTGACACACGAGCTTGTCCGGCTCGACATCGCCCATGCGGATGTCTTCACCTTCGCGGGAAAGCACCAGCGGCCGCAACTGCAGGAAACCGAACTCGGCAGGACCATCGTTGCCCTTCGGCAAGTGTACCGCGAACTCGATCTCTACCGGCCGCCCCAGAGCATCCTCACCCACGCTCATAAGCCGATCCAGAACTTGCGGCAGGGGAAAGATTCCGTGCTTAAGGATCGGCGCGAAGCTCACGATGCGCGGTCCTTTGCGGCTCAGCCCGTCATAGACCGCGTTATTGTCCACTGAGTACGTGGACGCGACCCTCTGCAACGTGCCGTCGCCCTCGGCAACGTCCAGACTGAATGGCACCTCACGCAGCTCGCCCGCAACATCGGCGGAATGAGCCTGATGGTTCAGCTCCAGCGCCCAGAACTCGGTCTGCGAGTTCGCCAGCATGTCCTCGACCGACGAAAACTGCACCAGATGCCGCGGATGCCGCGGACTGAACGTCAGACATCGCCCTCCGCTCACCACCGCGCGTCCCAAGCCCAGTGCGACGGCGGCGAATCCATCGGCAACCCTGATCCGACCGATGGGATAGAAGTTGCGCGAGCGCACCACGCCGGAGAAATCCGGATAGAAGCGATCACCGTGCGCGCCGCCCACTACCTGCTGCAGCACCACCGCCATCTTTTCTTCTTCCAGGCGATAGGGCGTCGCTCGAACATAAGCCTTCGCATGCTGGGTAAAGGTTGATGCGTACACCAGCTTGATCGCTTCCAGCAACTGCTCCAGCCGCACCTGAATATCAGCATGGCTGTTGGCGAGCATGAAGGTTTCGTAGACGCCGGAGAAGGGCTGATATTGCGAGTCTTCGAGCAGA
>Ga0335074_10005012_pt1 | contig 18301 bp, 18 predicted proteins | sample Lox_Sample_23_FD_206715 | JGI IMG/M metagenome (GOLD analysis project Ga0335074, IMG submission 206715) | Soil microbial communities from Loxahatchee National Wildlife Refuge, Florida, United States - Lox_Sample_2.3 | ecosystem: Environmental > Terrestrial > Soil > Wetlands | place: USA... | reverse complement strand
CGACGTACGAAGCGCAGCGTTACCTCGTCCTCGCCGCGCTCTAGCACACCGAATTGCTCGGTGCCGCTTTCGGTGCCGCTCATCAGCCACTCCTCATCTGTGATCCGGGTCCGCCGGCATCGAGTCGAGGCGCGCGGATAGCCTGTCCAGGCTCCCAGCCCACAGCCTGCGGTACGGCTCGAGCCATGAGTCCAGCTCTGCGAGCGGCGCGGCGTTGATGCTGTACAGCCGCCGCTGAGCAGCGGTCCGCGAGCTGACGAATCCGGCCTCACGCAGCACCCGCAGATGGCGGGACACGGCGGGCTGACTCATGGCGAGTTCGCCAACAAGCTCGCCGACTCCAAGTTCGCCCGCCAGCAGCAGGTCCAGGATCCGCCGTCGCGTCGGCTCCGCTATCACCTCGAACGCACTCTCCATATAACTACCAGCATATATAAGGGAACGCACATAGGTCCAGCCAGCGCACTCGGCACGCTGATGCTTGCGGGTGCTTAGTACCGCTGATGCATCAACTCACGAACAGCAGCGAGTGTCTCGGCGCCGATCGCCGAAGCCTTTTCGTTGCCGGCTGCGAGCACGCTGCGCAGGTAACCGGGCTCAGCGGCGAGCGCGGCCCGGCGGGCGCGGAGCCCGGCGAACCGGTCGTTGATTGCCTCGATGGCTGCCCTCTTGAGCGCTGCAGCGCCCCCGTCACCAATCTCTGCCGCCACGGCCTCAGGCGTCGTGTCCCGGCACAGCGCCGTCAGCAAAACAAGGTTGGATACCTCGGGCCGTCGCTCTGGCTCGTAGGTAATTCGTCGTTCCGAGTCCGTCTTCGCTCTTGACACCAGGCGTGCGGTCTCGTCGGCCGTCGCGCGCAGCGGCACGGAGTTATTCCGGCTCTTGCTCATCTTCTGGCCATCGGTACCCAGCAGCAGCGGAGCTGAGCTCAGCAACCCGTCCGGCTCGGGAAAGTACGGAGCCTCCGGGCAGTAGCGCTCGTTGAACCGCCGGGCGATTGTTCTTGTCAGCTCGATGTGCGGCAACTGGTCCTTGCCGACTGGCACCAGGTTGGCCCGGCAGAACAGGATGTCCGCGGCCTGGTGCACCGGGTAGGTGAACATCAGCCCGGATACCGTGGGCGTGCCAGCCGCCGCGATCTCCTCTTTGACAGTCGGGTTGCGGCTGATCTCCGCAACGCTCACCAGACTGAGGAACGGCAGCAGAAGCTGATTCAGTGATTCGACCTGACTGTGGGCGAAGATTGTGGCCCGATCCGGGTCGATGCCGAGCGCCAGATAATCCGCGACGAGGCCAATGACAATATCGGGAAGGCCGGCCGCGGCGGTCCGGTCGGTGATGGCCTGGTAGTCGGCGATCAGCACGAGGAGTTCGACGCCTGCGTTCTGCAGCCGGACCCTGTTCTGCTGCGAGCCGAAGTAGTGGCCAAGGTGGAGCGCGCCGGTCGACCGGTCCCCGGTAAGTATCCGGAACGCGTGCGGGTCTCGCCTGATCGCCTGTTCGAGTTCCGCAGTGCGATCCTGGCTGGCGAGCACTGACGCTGTCGCGGCGCGCGTTCCCGTGGTGAGCGGTGCGGTGGCAGTCGTTGATGGAGCGGACGCCGATGAAGCGGGCGCCGAGGGGGTGAGCGTCGGCATGGCAGTGACCTCCCGGAGAACCTGGCCCACCGGAGATCACGCCCGCGACATGCGAGACGGCGCTGCCCCAGCGGGCACGCCGTCGAAATGCAAGGACTAGCGGCCGCTTAGAGCGGCCACCACCAGCAGGATCGCTGCAGTCGTTGCATGCCCCCAGTCTAGCTGACCTCGAACTGAACTGCAGCAAGCGTCAGGCGCGAATCAGGTCGCTCGCGGTCAGGTGGCTGCCAGGCAGCAGGAGTTCCTCAGCGGCCGGTCGCTGGTCAGTGAGAATCCACCGGCAGAGCGCAGCGAGCTGGTAGCTGATGAGCGGTGGCACCGCGTCGCCAATGTGCCGGTACATATTGGCCAGCGTGCCGGTGAACTGGTAATCGCGCGGGAAGCCCTGGAGCAGCGACATCTCCCTGACCGTGCACAGCCGGTCTTGCTCGGGATGGGCATAGCGGCCGTTGCCGACATGGCTGCATTCGCGCTTGATGGTGACGGCGGGCCGGTCCCACCACAACCGGCCGTAGACGTCAGGATGGCTACCCAGAGCGCCGCGGGCGGCGCGGCGGGCCATTGCCGCGGTCATCAGCACCCTCGCGTCACGGCTTGCCCGCAGGTCAGCCCAGCCGCCGCCGTCGTGCGGCACCGCAGACAGCCGTCGCCGGCCCCGCTCCGACCGGAAGGCAGGCGCGACGTGCAGCGGATCGGCCGGATGTGACTGTCCAGCGGCTACTGGCGGCAAGTCCCAGATCGCGCGCCGCACGTGCGTCGCCTTAGGATCCACCCGCCAGCCAGGCCATAGGTCCGTCAGACCGCGGTGCGGAAGAGGTTTGCGGACGGCGATGACGATTGCTCGTTCGCGTCGTTGCGGCAGCCCGAAATCGGTCAGAAAGTGCGTCGTTGCTGACACCTGATAACCGAGATCAGCCAGCCGCTGGCGCAAGTCGCGCAGGTGTCCGCTGAACCGGCCGGTCACCAGTTCCCTGGCGTTCTCGACAAGCACGATGTCAGGCCGCAGCACTTCGACGTACTCTCCCACGCGGCCGACGAGCTGGTTGCGCTGATCATCGCGCAGATGATTGCTCGCCACAGCGCGAGAGAACCCCGTGCACGGCGGGCTCGCCGCAAGGACGGCCGGACGCTCCTTGTCCGTGCCCATGGCCTGGCACACCGCGGCTGGATCTGCGCCAGACAAGTCAACGTCTACCGGTGTCAGGCCGATGTTGGCGGAGTAAGTGGCATTGCAGCCGAGCGAGCCGGGAGCGGCGCTGGGCTTCCCCAGTTGCGCGTCCGCCGCCCCGATGAGCTTGAACCCTGCCTGACGGCTGAAGCCACAGCTCATCCCGCCGGCCCCGGAGAACAGGTCGATCACGGTCCACGGCTTGGTCAACGGCTACCTCCAGGTCGAAACACTAGGAGGTTTCGCTGCCAAGTTCCCGGCACCAGGCCGGCGTGCGCTAGCGAGCCAGGCGGCCGTTCTCGTCAAAGACCAGGTTCAGCACCCAGCCGACGACGCCGACAATGATGGCTCCCCAGAAGGCCGGCCAGAAGCCGGTGATGTGGAACGGCAGGCTGAGTTTTCCGGCGATCCAGCTGCAAAGCCACAGCAGGAGCCCGTTGACGACCAATCCGATCAACCCGAGTGTCACAACGTAGAACAGGCAGCCGATGGTCTTCACGATGGGCTTTAGTACCGCGTTGACGACGCCGAAGATCAGTGCCACGAGGATGAGCGTGCCGGCCTTCGACAGATTACTGCCGCCGGTCAGCTCTATTCCGGATACCAGCAGGTGAGCGATGCCGAGCGCAGCAGCGGGGATCAGGATGCGCAACAGGAGCTTCATGGCGCCATCCTATGTGTCGGTTAAGGGCGCAATCTCCTTGTGAGCGATTCGCCGACTAATAGTTAAGATGTTCGTATATAGCCTCGACACCTGGGACGACAGAGCGGATGGTAGTAGACAGCCGGACACTGCGCTGCCACCATCACTTCCGGGGGATCGGACGCTGCGGCCACGCAGGCCGCGGCTCGCTCGGGGGAGCGGGGATGGGCTTCGCATGGATGCCGGACGAGGGCGCCGATGTGCACGGCGAGTTGTACCGAGATGACCGGCGCGCGGCCGGACGTTACTCCCGCCGCATCAGTCCCCGCGCGGCCCTCCGGAGCCAGGCAGGGCGGCACGCGGTGAATCACAGCCAGCACCCTCTGCTCGCGAGTTTCGGCGTGGCGAGCCTTGTCCCGCTCGGCAGGTCTCGCAGTGCACTTCGAGTATCGCGCCAGGCGTTCGGCCGCATCGACCGGGCCGTCAGCCCGGACGACCGCAACCACAGGGGCGCAGGGCGGGGAGCTCACGCCGCTCGGCCGATGTCGGTGCCACGGCGTCCGAGCGGGTGGTCAGGACCTGAGCGCTGGCGGCGCTGGGCCTGACGTTCGGCTGCGCTGCCTGGCCGTCCGTTACCAGCGGAAATGTACGAAAACGCGACCGAAGTTCTTAGAGTCCTTCTCAACCCGGTGGTAGAGCGCCTTGACGTCTTTTTGCTCCAGGAAGCGCAGCACGTGTTTCTTCAGCTGCCCTGATCCCTTACCGGGGATGATCTCGACCAGCGGAGCTTTCGTCCGCACGGCTTCGTCGATGACGGCCCGCAGGGCGCGATCGATGTCGTGGCCGCGGTTGTAGATGTCATGCAGGTCGAGCTTGAGTTTCATAGCATCTCCGGATCTGGTACCTCAGGCTACGCGCTGCTGCTGCCAGCTGGGCTAGCACGAGTAGCCCGGGCCGGATGCGACTCAGACCCGCGGGTGGGTGGCAGCTGGCAGGAAGCCAGCGCCCGGCGTCTCAGATTGTCGGGACAAGTACTTCATTAACGATATATATGGTCGCGTTAGCGGTATGCAGGTTGCCGCAGATAACTCGCGCGCCGTTGACCTTATAGACGCCCTTGGATTTGACCGGGTGGACGCGGAGCCCCGCGAGTGTCGGCAGAGACTTGCTCTTGGCCAGCTCGGCCGGGGTTACCCTGCCCGTTACGACGTGATACTTGAGAACCTTGGCGAGGTCGGCCCGGTTGGCCATCAGGGTCTTGTAGTTACCCTTGCCGAGCGCCCTGAAAGCCGAGTTGTCAGGCGCGAACACAGTAACGGCCGACGCTGAGTTAAGTCTGCTGGTCAGCCCCGCTACTGCGGCCGCATGCGCCAGATCGGTTAGCAGCGGATTATGTGCGGCAGCGGCAACGACCGGAAGAGCAGCCATCCCGCTGCGGCTCCCGGCGCCGGTGGCCGGGATCTTGGCACAGGCGGGGCCGAATGTCGCATCGGCCGCCGACTCGCGCGAGGCAGCAGCCGCGCTCGCCATGGTCTCCGGGCTGCTGCTCGCGGGGCCGGTGCTCAGTGGGCGTCCGCTGGCAGGATCGGTGCGAGCAGGGCCGTTGCCCGCTTGGCTGCGATGGCGCGCCTCCGCAATTGAGGCTGAGTTCCCATTCGAACCGCAGCCAGCGGCAGCCACGCTGACGCCGATCGCCGCAGCCGCCACCATGAGGACGGTGGATCTCATGGGAATCATCTCCCGGTCCGGGCACGCACGATGTTCGCTTGAGTACGTTGCGTAATCACACCACGCCGCCGCCACCGTAGCTCAGCCGGTTTGGCCGTTGTGACTTCCTCATTGCCCGGAGCCGGTCAGGGCGCGAGGCGAAATGCCGGAGTGCCCCGCCGGGAAAGCTCACGGTTCCTAACAGTCTGTAGTCAGATGTGTTCCAACTGTGGTCACGGGTACGAACGGGGTGCGCCTCGTGGTGGCCCGCTAGGAAGCTGCCGCGAAACGCCTTGACGGCGGCGTGGATCGGGGGAATCAGATGAGCAGCATGCCTGAGCGGGGTACGCCCGATCAGTCCGGTGCCAGCACCGAGCGCAGCGCTGGCCCCGGCGAGTGGGGCACGCCGTCCCAGGGGAGCGCGCCCGGGCAGGAGCGGTTCGGCGCAGCGCCAGCCGGCAGCAGTCCAGGGCAGCCCGAGCCCGGCCAGCCTGGCGGCCAGGAGGGCGGATGGGCCGGCGAGTCGGCAGCGGCGCCCGTCACTGAAGCTGAGACCCGGGTGACCTGGCGCCGGATTTTCCAGTACTGGATCGACGCGTTCTTCGTCTCGGTAATCCCGTACCTCGTGTCGATCCCCTTCGACCGCAGCGCGAGCACCATCATGCACATCATCGGCGGGGTGGTGTACGTCATCCTCTTTGTCCTGATCGGCCTCTGGTACTGGGTCATCAGGCCGCACTCCCACAACGGCCAGACCTTCGCGATGAAGTGGTTTGGCCTGCGGGTGATCAGTAAGGACGGCGGGCCTGCAAGCCTGCTCCAGTTGTTCGTCCGCTGGATCTGCCTGCTCTTTGACTCCGCGCCGTGGATGTGGCCGTTCACCGGGCTACTCGGACTGATCGTCATGCTCTGCTCGCGGTACCGCCAGCGGATCGGAGACCACCTGGCCAAGACGCTGGTGATCAGGACCGCTGGTACTCGCTACGGCGAGGGGGCCGGGCCCGGCGACTACGGTCGAACCGGGACGGCCCAGCCGGTGCAGTCGGGTGCCGGCCAGGAGACAGGCGTCGGCCGGCAGCCCGAGCACCGGTAGCACGTCAGTCCTCGGCTGGCGCGCTCACAGCTGGTGGAATAGACAGCCGGTAACGCCTGATGCCGTCCTCGCCAGCGTCGCTGATGGCGGTGCCTTGCGCAGCCAGCAGGTCCAGGTGGTAGACGGTCTCGCAGACGGCGAGCATCTGGTTCATCAGGTCAAGTTCGCCGAGTTCGCGCTGGCGTGAGGTCCAGGCCACCGACAGCGCAACCTCGTAGCCCGTGCGCTCACCGCCGGACAGCACGTCGGCCATGATCTTCAGCCGCTGCGCGTGGTGCTCCGTCAGCTCGTCAATGCGGGCGTGCGCACTTGGCGACACCGGGCCATGCGCCGGGAGCAGGCGCATGTCCGGCAGCCGCCGGACAACGGTCAGCGACTGCAGGTACTCGCGGAGCGGCTCGGCCGATGGTGCTTCCTGGAACCCGATTGACGGCGTGATGTGCGGCAGCACGTGATCCCCGGCGAACAACAGTCCGGCCTCGGCGTCGGCAAAAACTACGTGGCCGCGGGTGTGACCAGGAGTCTCCACTGCCGTCAAGGTCCGCGAACCGATGTCGAAGGTCCGCTGCCCGGAGATCCACTCATCGGGCGCTTCGTAGCCGAGCGCAGCCCCGACGGTCGTACCCGGCCGCCATGCAGGGCTGCCGGGAGACAGGGGGTCGGAGCCTGGGCCAGCCGCAGGATCCTCCAGGTGGCGGATACCGGATGTCAGCTCGGTGAGGCTATCAGCGATCCGGGCAGCACCAGCGGCGCGCAGGATCGCAAGCTGCGCCCGGAGCGGGCGGAAGTCGCTTGACAGCAGCCCGTCGATCGACGGTTTCTCGCCTTCGCCCAGCGCGATCGGGGTGCCGAATAGCCGCCTGACCTCAACCGCCTGGGTGTAGTGGTCGCGGTGCATGTGGGTGACCAGAAATCGCTGGACGTCCGCAAGCCCGGCGCCGATCGCCGCGAGCGAGCGCTCCAGCTGGTCGAGCGCGTTGGCGAGCGCCCAGCCCGAGTCGATCAGCACGAGGCCGCTGCTTGCCTCGATCGCGTAGACGTTGACCGCCCGCAGGCCATCCGACGGCAGCGGAAGCGGAATCCGGTGCACGCCCGGCGCGACAAGATGCGCGCCTTCCTCGATCCATGCGTGCCTGTCGGCCAAAGTCATGTCTCCGTATGCTAGCCAGTTCGCCGGTGAAACTATTTGCTGGTGAAACTATTTGCTGGGCCGAAGGCGGTCCAGAGCCCGATGCCGTCGTGGTCAGACTCAGCCGCCAGCCCCTCCGACTGGAGGTACCTCAGGTGCGACAGGACCTCCCCGACCGCGGCCTGGCGCTGGAACGAGGCCAGCTCAGACCACGGCCGTGACCACGTCACCCCGGTCGCGATCTGCCAGGCAGTAAGCCCGCCGGTGCCGGCTCTGGTCAGGATGTCCGTTGCCTCACTCAGCCGTTCTGCATGGTGCTCGGCGAGGTCGTCGAGGCGGGAGTCGAGGTCGGTGAACCGGTACTCGTGCGCAGGCAGCACCTCGCGCGGCTGAATGCCGCGCAGTGAGCCCAGCGAAGCCAGGTAATCCTTCAGCGGGTTCGAGGTCATGTCATACGAGGACACATTCGGCGTGATCCGCGGCAGGACGTGGTCGCCTGTCAGCAGCAGGTCATGAGTCTCATCGTGAAAGCACAAATGGCCGGGCGTGTGGCCGGGCGTCCAGACGGTACGCAGCCGCAGGCCGGGGACGTCGATCTTTTCATCGTGCCCGAACAGCCGGTCGGCACGCACCATCGGCTCGGCCTGGGCGATGTGCTGCCTGCTCGCCACCAATTCGTGCAGGTGGCTCGCGGGTGCGCCGCACCAGCGCAGGTAGCCGACCATGTTGTCGCGCATCGTGAGGTTGTTGCCGCGCAACTCGAGGAAGGCATCCTCGGCAGGGTGCATGCCAACCCAGGCGCCGCTCAGCTCCCGCACCTTGCCGGACTGGCCGTGATGATCGGGGTGCACGTGCGTAACGAGCACCGCGGTGACAGCGGCGAGCGGGACCTCGCACTCGCTCATTCCGGCCGTCAGTGCCTGCCAGCTGTCCGGGTGATTCCAGCCAGGATCGATCATGACGAAGCCAGCGTCATGCTCGATTAGGTAGGTAAGCACGTAGCGAAGCGGATTGCCGATGATCGGCACCGGCACCGACCACACGCCGCTGGTGATCTTCTCTACCGGCGGGAACTCGGCCCGCTGCCATGCCTCACGCTGCCGCGTGCCGGTTACCTGCATCGGTGCTCAGAAATCCCTTCAGGCCCGGCTGTCCGCCAGCGATTGACATGGGATCTGGCACCATGCTTCGCTCAGACCCAGGCAAGAAAGTATAACTGATTTCAGTTTTTCGGCCCGATCGCCGATCTCGCGACCCGGGCAGCTGACTAGCGAGAGGTAACGTCATGAGCGACGACTTCCGGGCGCGGGCACGGGCCTGGCTCGCGGCCAACGCGCCGCGCCGGGCGGCCAGTGACGACGAGGCCGAAGCGGAGAGCAGGGGCGCTGCTGCCGTCATCGCCGAGCAGAAGGCGTTTCAGGCCAAGCTGCACGCCGCCGGGTTCGCCGGGATCACCTGGCCAGCCGAGTACGGCGGGCAGGGGCTGACCAGCGCCGAGCAGATCATCTGGAGCCAGGAAGCGCGCGACTACGATCTCCCGACGGGTGTCTTCTTTATTGGCCTGTCCATGCCCGGCAACACTCTCGTAGAGCTTGGCACGGACGCGCAGAAACGGCGCTACCTGCCGAAGATGCTGAGCGGCGAGGAGATCTGGTGCCAGCTGTTCTCCGAGCCGGGCGCCGGGTCCGACGTGGCCAGCTTGCAGACCAGCGCTGTGCGTGACGGTGACGAATGGGTGCTGAACGGCCAGAAGGTATGGACGTCGGGCGCGCAGTACAGCGATTTCGGCGCGATCCTGGCCAGAACCGACGCGACCAAGCCCAAGCACAACGGCATCAGCATGTTCATCGTCGATATGCACGCGCCCGGCGTCACGGTCCGGCCGCTCAAGGTCGCGACCGGGCATTCGCCGTTCAATGAGGTGTTCTTCGACAACGTGCGGATTCCTGCCGATGCGCTGATCGGCGAGGAGAACAAAGGCTGGGATGCGGCCGTGGTCATGCTGCGGCACGAGCGAATCGCGATCGGCACGATGGGTTCGTCTCGCACCAACCCGCTGTCCTTCGACTCACTGCGTGACCTTGCCGCCGGCCTTGGCCGCACAGCCGACCAGGGCGTCCGCCGAGAGCTGGCGGAGCTGTATGCCAGGGGGCGGGCAGTCCAGCTGTTCGCCTTGGTGCTGCGCGAGGAGACGCAGGCCGGGCGGTTGCCGGGCGCGCGCGGCTCGGTGGCCAAGCTGGCCGGGTCCGACCTCGGGCGGTTCGCCGGAAACGTGGCGGCCGACGTGCTCGGCGACCAGATCGCCGGGTTCGACGCGGACGAGCTGGCTGCGGTCACTACCTCGATAGTCGGCGCGCCAGGCAGCGCGATCGCCGGCGGCACCAGCGAGATCCAGCGCAACATCATCGGCGAGCGCGTCCTCGGGCTGGCCAAGGACCCCGGCGTAGACCGAGCCACTCCGTTCAACCAGCTGCGGGTCGGCACGCAGCGTCAGCAGTAAGGACCAGCAGATGACACTGATACTGACCGAAGAAGAGCTCGCGCTGGCTGACTCGGTGCGGAAGTTCGTCGCCGACCGCAGCCCGCTCACCTCACTGCGGCAGCTCATCAACTCCGGCGAGCCGTACGATGTGGCGGTCTGGAAGCAGATGACGACGCAGCTTGGCCTGGCCGGGCTGACCATACCGGAGTCCTACGGCGGCGTCGGGGCCGGTTACTCCGCGCTGTCAGTCGCGCTGACTGAACTCGGCGCCGGCCTGGTGGCCTCGCCGCTCCTGGCTTGCGTCCTTGCGGCCGAGGTATTGCTGAAGCTGGACGACGGCGCTGCGAAAGATGAGCTCCTGCCCAAGATCGCGGGCGGCGACCTGATCGCGACGCTCGCGCTTGCCAGCAGCGCCGGCGGGCATGTGACCGCTGCCCGCTCAGCTGACGCCAGCCCAGCTGCGGCCGACACTGACACGCTGACCGGGAGCGTGTCCCCGGTGCTGAACGGGGCCGAGGCCGACGTGCTGCTGGTTCCCGCGCAGGCCGACGGCGGCACTGTTGTTTACCTGGTAGACGGCGGGGCGGACGGCCTTACCAGAACCCGGCTGACGGCGGTAGACCACAGCCGGTCGCTGGCCAGGGTCGCGCTGGCGGGCGTACCGGGCCGCGCCCTGGCCGGCGACACGGCTGCCGCGCTCGCCGCTGCCGCGGACCTCGCCAACCTGGCGCTGGCCGCCGAGTCGGCCGGAGCGATGAAGGCCTGCCTGGACATGACCAGTGCGTACGCAAGGATCCGGGTCGCCTTCGGCCAGCCGATCGGGGCGTTCCAGGCAGTCAAGCACCGGCTCGCTGACATGGCGAAGTCCTGGGAGCTGGGGAACGCGGCGCTGCGAGACGCGGCGCGGGCCGGCGATGAGAACCCGGACCGGTTCTCACTCGCCGCCTCGGTGGCCAGGGTGCTGCTGGCTGGCGCCTACGCCGACGCCACTGTTGACACCGTTCAGTTGCATGGCGGAATCGGCTACACCTGGGAGCACGACGCGCATCTGTACTACAAGAACGGGCTGTCCAACAAGGTCCTGCTGGGCGGCCCGGGCGAGCAGCTCGACCGGCTGGCCGGCTCCCTCGGAATCTAGCCGCGCCAAAAGCAGAACGGATTCCAGAAAGCGGGTCACTGCAGTGCAACAAGCACGGCCAGCCATCCCGTCGACTGCCGCGCAGCACAGCAGGCACGACCGGATCCTGGCTGCTGCCACGGCGATGCTGGCGGCTGGCGGCGAGGACGCGCTGCAGATGAAGGACCTGTCGCAGCGCGCCGGGGTTTCGCTGGCCACGCTGTACCGCTACTTCCCGGCCAAAGATCACGTGCTGCTGGCCATCCTGCTCAGCCGGTACTCGGCAGCGCTGGCGCGGGTGACCGCCGAGGCCCCGGTCGGCCTTACCGCGCGCGAGCGAGTAACCAGTCACCTGCTCCGTGAGTTTCGGGCGGCGCAGCGAGAGCCGCGACTGACGGCCGCACTGAGCCGGGTGATCAGCGAAACGAGCAGGAGCTACAGCGAGATCCTCGAACGGGTCGAGCACCTCCATTTGCAGACGCTGGAGCACGTGGCCGGAGCGGGCCAGCCCATCAGTGCTGAGCAGCGGCAGTTGCTGCCAGTGGTGCAGGCCATCTTCGGCGCGGCGACGAGGCGCTGGCTCGCTGGCGTCTCGTCGCCCGCCCAGGCCAGGTTCGAGATCAGGGTCGCAGGCCGGCTGCTCGATCTGCCTGACACCGTCGTGGCTGAGGAGTCGCTGCAGGCAGTGCCGGCCGGCTAGGTGTCGCCCGTCCGTGGCTGGGGGAGTGGCTGCGGGCGGGTGCTGGCAGGCTAGGTGTCGCCCGTCGGTGGCTGGGGGAGTGGCTGCGGGCGGGTGCTGGCAGGCTAGGTTTGCGCGCATGCCAGTAAAAACAGCTGCGATTGATGCTATTGCCGCACGGTTCGCCGCTCGGGGCGGACAGCCAGGACTCGCCTACGGCGTCGTGGCAGGCGGCGAGCTGGTGCATTCCGGCGGCTGCGGCGAGCGGTGGACCGGCGGCCCGGTGCCGGACGCAGATACCGCGTTCCGGATCGCGTCCATGACGAAGAGCTTCACCGCGACCATGGTGCTGGTGCTACGCGATCGCGGCGCGCTCAGGCTGACCGATGCGGCCGAAAGCTACGTGCCCGAGCTGCGCGGCGTACGGCCGGTCTCGCCGGACTGCCCGCCCATCACGATCAGGCACTTGCTCACGATGACCGCCGGCTTCCCCACGGACGACCCGTGGGGCGACCGTCAGCAGTCGCTCGATCCGGCTGTCTTCGGCCGGCTGCTGGCGAGCGGCGGCGTCCGGTGCGCCTGGGCTCCTGGCACCGTATTCGAGTACTCCAACCTGGGCTACGCCGTTCTGGGCCGGGTTATCGAGGCTGTCACGGGCGAGAGCTACGCCCGTGCGATCTCCAGGCACGTTCTCGCGCCGCTTCGCATGCGCCGGACCGGCTTCGAGGCGTCTGACTTCGACCCGCAGACGCTGGCCCGTGGCTACCGGCGGGACTCCTGGAGCTGGCTGGAGCTGGAGCCCGATGCCTACGGCGCCTTCGCCCCGATGGGCGGCATCTTCAGCTGCGTCGCGGACCTGGCCCGGTGGGTTGCCGGGTTCACGGCAGCGTTCCCGTCCCGCGGGCCAGAAACGGGCGGGCCAGAAACGGGCGGGCCAGGCACGGGCAGCACGGCCGACCCGGGTGACCCCGCCGGCGCAATCGACCCCGTCCACCCGCTCAGCCGTGCCTCCCGGCGCGAGATGCAGTTCAGCCAGGCAGCCATCACCAGCGGCGGAGACGGTGTGGTGCTGAAGCAAACCGGGCCGTTGTCCATCAGCTACGGGTTCGGCCTGTTCGCCGAGGACGACGCCACGTATGGCACGATCGTCCAGCACAGCGGCGGCTACCCCGGCTACGGCAGCCAGATGCGCTGGCACCCGGCAACCGGCATCGGCGCCATCGTCCTCGGAAACGGCACTTACGCGAACGCAGGGGCACTGGCCGCCGAGCTGCTCGCAGCCGCGCTGGACGCACGGGAGGAGGCGGCTGCCAGCCGGGAAGAGATCCGGCTGCACGGGCCGGTGCCGGCGCCGGGTGGTCCATGGCCCGAGACCCTCACGGCCCGTTCCCGCATCGACGCCCTGCTGCAGAGCTGGGACGACGCGGCGGCGCGAGCGATCTTCTCGCCCAACATTGACCTGGACCGACCACTGGCGCAGCGACAGGCGGACATCGTGCGCCTGCGGGAACGGATCGGGCAGTTCAGGGCTGACCCAGCCAGGCCACCCGAGTGCGACTCGCCAGCGCATTGCCGGTGGTGGCTGACCGGCCAGCACGGCACTGTGGCAGTCCAGATCAAGCTGGCGCCGCTACAGCAGGCGCTGGTGCAGCAGCTGATCGTCCCGCTACCGCCAGCGCCCGGCTCCGCCCTGCACGAAGTGCTGGGCCTGCTCGTCGGCTCGCTCGGTAGCAGTGCGGTTGACTGGCCGGAGGGGCTCGAGGCGGCGGACGGGCTCGATACCGCCGAAATCCTGCGACGGCTGCGGCTCGCGGCCGCCTGGGCCGGGCCCTGTCAGCTGGACTGCTATCTGGCCGGGAACGGCGCCACCACCGCGACTGTCTTGCTGACCGGCCCGTCGGGAAATGCGGAACTGACGGCCGAGATCGGCGAATCCGGCCGAGCGCTCACCCGGCTGACGATTTCGCTCTGCACCTCGCTAGCCTGACCCGGCATCTCGCCAGCGAGCCGATTCACATTGGCCTTGGTGCACTGCTAGCGCAGGCAGGTGGCTCGCGCCCGTCAGCGGCTAGCCGGCTCGAGTATGACGACCGGGATTTGCCGGGTCGTCTTCGCCTCGTACTCGGCAAAGCCGGGGTAGTCGGCCTTCTGCGCTGCCCAGATCGGGTCCCGCTCGGCGTTGCCGGCAACCCGGGCGGTCAGGTCCAGGGTCTGCGTGCCGATCTCGGCCCTGACAGCAGGGTTGGCGACCAGGTTGTGATACCAGTCGGGGTTGGTGGGCGCCCCCGCCTTGGAGGCGAACACGGCATAGTTGTCACCCACCTGCCGGTACATCATCGGGTTCACGCGCTCCTGGCCGGTCTTCGCGCCGGTGGTATGGAGAAGAAGCACCGGTGCGCCTTCGAAGGAGCCGCCGAGCTTACCCGCGTTGGCACGGAATTCCCTGATGATGCTGGCATTCCAGTCGTTCGGATCAGACATGCGTAACTCCTCCGGGTGATACTCCACACCCTAAAGTTTTGGCAACCACATAAGCGACAAATCGGCTCGCAGAGGTCACCAAACCTTTAGGGTGTGGGCTGCGAGGCTGATTTGGCTGCGCGGACAGCCTAGGACGCGGCCCGCGACGTCACAGCCTGTCCCCGGACCTCCAGCTGCTCGAGCAGCTCCTGGGTCGCTGCGGCTATCGTCGCCACGGCGTGGTCGAAGGCCTGGGCGTTGTGGCTCGCAGGCGCCCGGAACCCGCTGATCTTGCGGACGTACTGGAGTGCGGCGGCGCGGACGTCGGCGTCGGTCACGTTGTCGGTATAAGGCTCGCGAAGGGTCTTGATGCTGCGGCACATAACTACAGACGGTACGCCAGGAACAGCGGCACAGGGGACGGCTGGTGCCAGGCAGTCTGGCCGGTGCGGCGGACGCGCAGCCGCGGTGTGGATGCCGACCTACTGGGTCCCGGTCCACCAGCGTGCTAGCGACGGCGCGCAACGGCTGTCACCGGCCGGTCTTAGCCATGCGATGCATCATCGCGATCCGGGACCGGATCTGCTCAGCGCTCGCCTGTGCCAGCGGCGGACCGCCGCAGCTGCGCCTGAGCTCGCTGTGGATCGCGGCATGCGGTTGTCCGGTGCGGTGATGCCAGGCAGTGACGAGCCCGTTGAGTTCCTTGCGCAGGGTGGCGAGGATCTCGCGAGCCGTCGGTCCGGCTCCGGCTTGCGCGGATCTGGCTGGGTCCTGTCCCGATATGGCCCGGTCGTGCCTGTCTTTCTCCGGTAGCCCGGCTTTCTCCGGTAGTGCTGCCTTCTTAGGCTGCACTGCCTTCCTGTTCCGCAGGAGCAGCGCTACCTGCTCGGGTTCCAGCAGCCCGGGCAGGCCGAGGAAGTCTTCTTCCTCGGCGGTCACGCCGAACTCGTTGCCGTCGTAGAGCACCCGGTCGAAATGGGCGGATGCCTCTAGGGCCTGGAACGGAGTGCTGTCGAGGTCGTCGGGTCTGTCGCGCTCGCGCTGGGCTGCGGCAAGCTCGCGCTCGTCATCCTCGGCGTCGCCCGGCTTATGCAGGATGTGGTCGCGCTCGGTTTCCAGTTCGGCGGCGTAGCCGAGCAGCGACGGGATGGACGGCAGGAACACCGACGCGGTTTCCCCGCGTCGCCGGGCGCGTACGAACCGGCCGACCGCCTGGGCGAAGAACAGCGCGGTTCCCACGCTTGTGGCGTAGACGCCGACCGCCAGCCGCGGGATGTCGACGCCTTCGGACACCATTCGCACCGCCACCATCCAGCGATCCGCCGATGTGGCGAACCGGGCGATCTTCTTGCTCGCCGCCGGATCGTCGGACAGCACGACCGCGGGCCTAGTGCCGCTGATGCCGCGCAGCAGGGTCGCATAAGCGCGCGCGTCGGCGTGATCGCTGGCGATCACCAGGCCCGCCGCGTCCGGCATGCCGCGCCGCACCTCGGTTAGCCTCCGGTCGGCAGCTTCCAGGACTGCCGTGATCCATGCTCCGGCCGGGTCCAGGGCAGTGCGCCAGGCATGTGCCAGCTGATCTGACGTCATCGGGGCGCCGAGTGTCCCGGCAAGCTCGTCGCCAGCTCTGGTGCGCCAGCGCATCTCGCCGGAATACGCGAGGAAGATGACGGGGCGCACGACGCCGTCGGTCAGCGCCGGCCCGTATCCGTAGACGTAGTCGGAGGCACTTCGCGTGATCCCGTCAGCGTCACGCAGGTAGGCGACGAACGGGATCGGATTTGTATCGCTGCGAAACGGCGTGCCGGTCAGCGCTAGCCTGCGCCGCGCTGGCTCGAACGCCTCCCTGACGGCCTCGCCCCAGGACAGCGCGTCGCCCGCATGGTGAATCTCGTCGAAGATGACCAGTGTCCGCCTGTTCAGCGTGCGCTGGTGGTGCAAAGCGGGATGCGCGGCCACTTGCGCGTAGGTCACGGCCACGCCGGTGAAGTCGGTCGAAGTCTCTCCCGCCGAGTTGCTGAACTGCGGATCGAGGGAGATCCCGAGCCGGTGCGCGGCGTGCGACCACTGGTGTTTCAGGTGCTCAGTCGGCGTGACCACGGTGATGGCCGTTACCTCGCGGCGAGCCAGCAGTTCTGCCGCGACGGTCAGTGCGAAAGTTGTCTTGCCCGCACCAGGCGTTGCCACCAGCAGGAAGTCGCGTTGGGCGGCCCGAAAGTATGCCCGGTAAGCGTCCGTCTGCCAGCTGCGGAGCGCGAGCAGCAGGTCGGGCCGCTTGGCTTGGCCGACGGTGAGGTCGTGGTCGCTGGCGGCGGATGCGGGGATCGTCACAGGAGCGAGAGGCTACCAGCGGCAGGCGCGAGCCGCCGGTAGCGGCGCGGCGTCCAAGCCCGAGATCGGCGCGTGCTCGTTCCCGGCATTGGAATGGTCTGTCCCTGAACTGGACACGGGCGCAGGTGAATTTCCCGTTACGGATCATCAGGCCAGGTTGAGACGGCATAGCCTGAGTTCCTATGTCTCTCGACGCACAAGCTCTTGCGGCTTCAGCCGGGCGGCCGCTCGAGGCACTCACACGCCGCGACGTGGCGCATGCGCTGCTGCGCACGCGAGCCGCGGAAGCGGGCGCGGCGTTGCCGGAGATCCGCAGGCAGCTGATCGCTGCGGGTAACCCGCTCTCGGCGGCGTTCTGGGACGGCACGGCCAGGACATTGCGGAAGATCGCTGACACATCGGCAACCGTCGGCGACGTGCAGAACTGGCTCGAGGCGACGGGTACCGAGCCGGCCAAGATCATCGGCATGCTCGTCTGGGATGACATGGGCGAGCGGAGCGAGCTGCAAACCGAGATCTACGACCTGCTGGTGGCGCATCTCGAAGAGCTGCTCGCGGCGGGCCAGACCGACCCCGATGCGCTTGCCGCCGGGGACGTCGCTGCCCTGCGAGAGCACCGGCGCCGCCAGGAGGAGTGGATGATGGCGCCGCAGCCGGACGGACGGGTGCCCATGTGGACCGTGCTCGACGAGAGCGATGAGGAGTTCCTGGCCGAGTGGGCCGAGGCCGAGGCTGATGCGCTCGCCGAACTGCGCGACAACCTTAGTGAGTTGCCTGAGCGGCCCGTTCCCGCAGCAGATTTGCGCGAGGCGTCGGCACGCCTGCGCGCGGTGCTTCGTGACGGGCAGCCGCAATGGCCACGTGATCTGCTGACGGCCTGCGCTGGGCTTGGCGGGGCCGAGCTGCCACCCGATGATGCAGAGCTGTGGCTGCAGGTGGCGGCCGGGCTCGTCGCGCCGGCTGACGAGCTCGCCGGGAGTCAGGCAGCCGATGCCGGGCTGGCTCCCGACGACCTCAGCGATGACGAGGAAGCCATGGTCGCGCTCTGCGTTCTCGATCACTATGACTGGCTCGCTGTCAGCACGGCGCTAGCCCGCGGCGGTCCGGGCACGCCGGCCAGCGCCGACGACCTGGCGCGGTTTGTCAGCGAATATGACCCGGATGAAGTCGACGACCAGGCCGATGCGGCAGCCGGAATGTTCCTGCACGTTGCCGGGCTATGGCGGGTTCTCGGCGCGCTCGACGATGACGACATGCTGACGCAGCTTGGCTGGTGGGGCATTCCCGAAGCGGTCCAGCGGGCTTGGGAATCCCCGGAGCGGGAATGACGCAGCCGAGAGTGAGTGCACGCCGGGTTTAAAGGAGGCTTTACCGGTGACCGACAGTGAGGCCTGTAGCGGGTGCTGCAGGCACGCCGCAGAACTGCGCCAAGAGCTCACGGACGCCAGAGACGTCGCTCAGCAGCTCGTTGGTCTCCTGGTCGAGCAGGCGGTTCCTGTCCGAATGCGCGCGCAACTGTACGTTGTTGGTCACCCGCCAGTACCCGAGCAGCCCCGGCGGCTCGCTGAGGTCATTGAGTTTCCTGCGCCGCGGGTAGCCTCGCGCCCGCCGCGCGCTGGCCGGCACGCGTCCGGTAACTGACTGCGCTGCGGGCGACCTGACTGCGCTGCGGCGCTGACTACCGTGGAGTAGTAGCGGGAACGAGCCTGGCCGGTAATGCTAGGAGGTACCTGTCTATTCCGGTAGCCGGCGGTCATCCGCTGGAGCGAGGAGCCTCGTCGATGACCGCGTGGGAGTACGGATACATCTATGTCGTGCACACCGTAGGTCCGGCACCTGCGGTCTGCGTCGTCAT
>Ga0335074_10005011_pt1 | contig 18301 bp, 16 predicted proteins | sample Lox_Sample_23_FD_206715 | JGI IMG/M metagenome (GOLD analysis project Ga0335074, IMG submission 206715) | Soil microbial communities from Loxahatchee National Wildlife Refuge, Florida, United States - Lox_Sample_2.3 | ecosystem: Environmental > Terrestrial > Soil > Wetlands | place: USA... | reverse complement strand
AAGGCCGTAAAATAGCTAAGATGCGATAACTATTCAGCTTGAGTCGGGCGTCCATTGCGGATGCGCGCGAATTGTCAGCTGACTGAGGTGCTTGACAGCGGACGCGGTGGGGGCCGGTGGTCCACTGCGGTGCTATGGGGGGCGCGGTTGCGGGTGGGAGCCAGGGTCCGTCGGTGAACAGCCAGGTGAGGGCATCGAGTGCATCAATACCCCACTTGGCGGTGATGGACAGGTAGGACTGGACGATCGCGAAGTCGGCCAGGCCGAGCAGGGTTATCGGCGACGCCCTTGGCGATGCGCCGGCGGTACCAGAACCGGATGCGGGTGAGATCGGCATCGCTGAGGCTGGCTTGCCCGGCGGCGCGGGCGGCAGTGGCCCTGGCGTTGGCGTCGATGAGCGGGTCCGCCATCGACCGGGCCCCTGTCGCAGTACAGCGGGTAAGCCGATTTCATCGAACCGGGTCTTCACGGCGCCTCGTGCGGCTTGCCCTCAGACGGGACGGGGATCTCGCCACCGCCGTGGTCGTGCCAGTAGTCCCAGGCCGCCTGGGCCGACCGGAAGGGGCCTTGCGTGCCGTCGGTGTAGTGCAGGTGCCAGTTGCCCGCGTCTTCTTCGCCACCGCGGGCAGGCGGCACTGCACTTCGGCGCGCAGAACTTCGCGGAGCCGACCCGTTGCGCCGCACCACTGGCACTCGTCCGGGCAGCCGTCCTGGCATTCAGCGAGCAGCCCGGTGGCGGCCTGGAAGCAGCCGTCGCAGAGCAGCAGCTGCCCCGCCGCGCCGGGGCGGGCGGGTACAGGCCGGTCACCCACCGCTCGCCCGGCCCGGCCGGCCCGCCTTCGCCGGCCATGTGCACCGCGACAGCAGCCGGGCAGGACAGGCGGCTGACGCGCAGACGCCCGGCGGCGGCCTGCGGGTCGAACCGGCCGACCTGGACGGCCGGCTCATGGCCGATGATGGCGCCGGTGACCCACCTGACGGTGGTCACGCGGTTCGGCCTGCGTATCTTCATGAGGTTGCTCCTTGATCTGGACCGGGAATGGCTGGGCGGTCTGCGGTGTCCGGGAGCCAGCTGACTGATGGCAGCGGATGGGTGCCGTGCTCGTCGGTGCGGACCTCGGTCAGACCGCCGGGGACGAGGTGCCAGCCAATGCGGCCGACGGCAAGCCCGACCTCGCCGACAGCTACAACGTCGCCGACGGACAGTTCCCCGGAAAGTTCAGCCGTGTTGCGGAACCGACGTCCTCTTGTCAGATTCGACTGTTCTTGTGGTGATCTCGGCATAGGTGTCACGTCCGGCTTGGCTTGATAGCGGAATGTGAACGTCGATGGACGCTCGTCTCCGCCGCAGATGTCAAGCCAGACGCCTCGGGGTTCCGCCAGCAGCCGGCGCAGGCCGTAACTGGGCGAGCGGTCGCGGCCCGGTGAAGTCGCGCGCCCGGCTGGCCCGGCGGCGCAGTTCGTCGTTCTCTGCGGTCAGGACGTTGAGGGCGCGCGCGAGGGCATCGGCGGCCTGCTTGTATCCGTCGCGTTCGGCGCGCATGTCGTCGAGCTTGCGGCGAAGTTCTTCGTTCTGCTCGCGCAGGGCGGCCTCGCTGGCGGGGGCCGAGTGCTGCGCCTTGACGCGGGCGTTGAACAAGTCCTTGAGGTCGGTGTGCTTGTGGGTGAGGGTGTGCCGCTTGACGCCTGCCTCGGCGGCCAGGGACACGATGGTGAGCTTGCCGTCCGACCGCAGCGGGATGCCGTTCAGGAGCCGGTCCATGGCGGCCTCGATCTCGCGGCGCTCATCGGCGGGCATCGTCGCCTCCGGGAGTGATGCGGGTGCGGGCGTGCCGGTCGGCGATCTTCTCCAGCGCGGCGGCGCAGCCGGCGAGGCGCTGGCGGATCGGGCCGGGCAGCAGCGGGCTGGCTGACTCGGCGCGCAGCCGGACGATTTCCGCGGTCAGCGCGGCGACGTGCTCGTCGGTGCGGGCGATGTTCGCGCACGCGCGATCACACAGGTCAAGCGCCGGGTGGCTTGCTGTGCTCCCGGCCTCGCGGTCTGGGTGGCACAGTGCCTTGGCCGGGTCGTAATTGCAGGCCAGGAATGCTCCGGGGCTATCGTGGACCTGGAGCGCGGGGTCGGCGAGCAGGGCGCGGGCCTGGCGGGGGGATAGGAACAGTCCCCCGAACCGGGTCGCGGCGTGCCGGGCGGCGTCGGCGAGCCGCCGGGCGGCGGGGCCGGAGACGCCTCCGCCGGAGTCCAGGCTGTCGCTGACGTCCTGCAGGTAGCTGGCCATAGCGCGGGCTGTTTCCAGGTCCAGGAGGTCGCGCAGGCCGTGCCGGGAGCGCCCGCTGTAGCCCTCGCTGGTGAGCGTGCGCAAGTGGCCGTACTGGGTGGCCAGTGCGACCGTGCCCCCGGGCCGGCGGGCGATGTGCCAGGCGATGGTGCGGCGGAAGCGGCCGAGGGTGACCGGCCCGTCCGGGTCGGCCGGGATCGTCTCGCTGTCCAGCCCGTGCTCGCCGGCGCAGGCGTTGACCCACGTGATGAACTCGGCGATCCGCGTGCTGGCTGCCCCGGTGGTGATCACCAGGCCAGTGCGGTGCCGCCTGCCCCGGCTGCCCGGGGATGCCTCTTGCCGCCGCCGGGCCGGGCGTGGCGCTCCGTTCAGCCAGTGCGGCCGGAGCGGGAACAGGTGGCTCGTGGCGGTGAGCTGCTCAAGGATGCCGATGGCGGCGTGGACAGGCGGGATCACGGTCCACTGCCGCTCCTCGCCATGTGGGGTCGGGGTCCCGTCGTCGTTGCGGGCGGCCTTGAACTTGAGGCCGTGCAGCCGGTAGCGGACCGGCCCGGTGCCATCGTCGGTGGGCGCGGGGCAGCATCCTGGCTGGAGGTGGAGGATCTCGGCGGGGCGCAGGCCGCTGAGGTAGGCGACCACGATCAGGCAGGCCGTGCTCAGGCGCAGCGCGAGGGCCGGGGCCTGGTGGTGGCTGATCGGGCCGGTCCACGGCTTTCCGTGGAGTTGCCCGGTGACCGGGGTGCCCAGGGGCGCGGTGCTGCCGGCCGGGAGCTGGGCGCGGCGCAGCGCGTTGCCGGCCTGGGTGATGCTCGCGCCGGTCGTCCCGGCGAGGTAGGAGATGGCGGCGCTGGTGCGGCCCTTGACCATCTCGCCGGGCAGCGGGGTGCCGGTGCGCGCGTGCTCGTCCAGCAGGGCGGCGAGCCGCGGCGCTGCGTCCGGGTTGTGGCGAGCGGCGATGCGGGACCGGAGCCGCTCGTGCTCGGCGAGAGCTGCGATGATGTCGGCGGCGAAGTCCTCGGTGAACCGCAGCGCCCAGGTCAGCAGCGGGGACATCACCGCCGGGTGGACCGGGGCGGTGCTGTTCTCGCTGCGTCCCCCGTCCGGGGGGAGATAGTGGCGCAGTCCCTCTGCCTCCCACGGTGGCACCGGGACGCGGTCCTCGGCCGGCAGGTGCGGCGCCATCCCCCACAGCACGCTGACCGCATTCAGCGCCAGCCCGCGGGTGCGGCTGGCCACCGGAAGGCGCGCGACGCGCAAGGCCCACTCGCCGTGGCAGGCGGCATCGACGTCGGCCAGGTGAGTGATGCCCCGGCCGGCGAGCCAGGCCGCGTAGCGGCCCCAGTGCTCGGCGGTGCTGACGATGGTACCGGCGGCGGGCTGCCGGGCACGGCAGGTAGCCGCGCGCTCCAGCAGGACGTCGGGAGTAGGCAGGTTAACCAGCGCCCACCCGGCGCGCTTGAAGCTGGCGCGCAGCGCGACCGGGAACAGGTCCCAGTTGACCCGGCGGGCCGGCTCATGCTCGCGCCGCGACAGCGGCGACAGGTCCCAGGTCGCGTCGCCGAACCGGGACACGCCGGCCGGGCTGACGCCGTCCGGCAGCCGGCCTGTGCCCGCGAAGGGAGCATCGGGCGGGACGTGCCAGGCCCCGTCGCCGGCTCCGGCGACGGGGAGCGCGTCGGCGGTCACGGCCGGTACCTCCCGCTCAGCAGTCCGGCGATCAGCTCGCGGTCGGCGTCGGTGGCGGCGCGGGCTGCGGCCTGGCGCTCGGCCGCGGTGGTGTTGTCTTGCAGCAGGGTGGCCAGCCGCAGGAAGTGGGCCTGCCAGTCCCGCTCCCACATCGCCGGGGGCACGGTGGCGCGCAACTCGTCCAGGGACCGGTGCAGCCAGGCGAGGCGGGGCAGGTGCCGGCGGGTGGCGACCGCGTTGGAACATGCCAGGCAGTCCAGGAACGAGGCGGTGCACGGCTGGCCGGGCGGGCTGAACGGGCTGTTCGTGAAGTCAAGGCACGCGCCCGTGGCGGTGTCCAGCGTGCCGTCCGCCAGCACTTGCTCCACTCCGGCGGTCCCGGCAGGCTGGCCCGGCCCGGCGTCCAGCAGCATGCGCATCTTCATGGTCGCGCGGGCGTGGCTGACGGCGTCGGCGAGGCCCTGGGCGGTGACTCGCTCGGCGTCGGGCAGGGTCGCGGGGTCGCGGAGCACGTAGTCCGACTCGTGGACCTGCTGGCTGTTCTGGGCCGGCTCACGGCGGATCAGGACCTGGACGGTGCGGCGCAGCCGCCGCAGGCTGACCTGCAATTGCTCCCCGTCCGGCCCGGCGAGCCCGGCTCCGGCGGCCCAGCGGCGCATGCTGTCGCCGGGCGGCGCGCCGAGGCAGAACATGTCCTGCCGTCCGCGGAACTGGTCCCGGCGGCTGGCCAGGAGCCTGTCCGTGGGCGTGCCGAGCGCCGCCAGGGTGATCCTCGCGGGCTCAGTGGCTTCGACCGCCTGGCGGATCAGCCGCCCGGGACTGCCCGGCCCGGTATCGACAAGATTCGCTGACGAGTACCGGGCGCGGGCCGGGCGGCGGCGCTTGACGATCCCGGCGCGGTAGATGTCCAGGCTCTCCTCGCCGGCCCCGGGCATGTCGTCGGGGACCGTCATGTCGTCCAGGACGGACCGGTTCCAGCCCTGGCCGCAGACCAGCAGAACGGCCAGCGCCGCGGCCTCCGGCATCGTCAGGAACAGCCTGGCCCACGTGTGCTGCGGCCCGGCGCCGCCGAGCGCCCGCGCGTGCCGGGCAGTCACGGCACGGTGCCCGGCCCGGGTGAGCGGGACGTCGCCGGTGCGCTGCAGGACATCCAGCGCCTCGCCGATTAGGTACCCGGCTGTTTCGGGCTGCTCCTGCCGGTACTGCTCCCGCAGCCCTGGCCTGGGAAACTCACCGGCCCGCCAGCGGAGCAGTTGTTCCTCGCCTGCCCTAATCCTGACGAGCGCCGTGCTGAACGTGCGCGCCGCGGCGGCCTTGATCTTCCCGAATTCCTCGCGCGTGTAGGCGGCCTCGCTGGGGGCGGGTCCTGCCGGGATGCGCCGGGCGGAGGCCGCGACGGTCGCGGCGGGGACGCCCGGCACCTGCCGCAGCCACTGGCGGACCGCCAGCTGGCAGGCCCGCCCGTAGACCGTGCCGGGGCGCGACAGCCGCCACTTCGCCTGCACCGCCGGGGTGATGTCGTCCGGGGCCTGCGGCGGCGGGTCGAGGGCGGCGGCCCAGCGCAGGAACTCGCGGATCGCCTTGTACCCGTTGGCGCAGGTCGCCGCGGCCCGCCAGGGCTGGTCCGGGCCGGCCATCCGGGCGAACCCGGCCGCGCACGCCGCAAGCAGCGCCGGCGGGCCGGGCAGCACGCTGAAGTCGAAGACCGCCTCAATGCCGCCGGACTCCCTGGCCACCGTGACCGCAAGAGAACCCGGGCCAGGCTGCCGGTCCCGGGCGAACTCCGCGGGCGGCAACGCCGCCCGGCGGGCGTGCCGGCCAGCGGTCACAACGGGTCCCCCAGCCCGGCGTCAATCACCAGGCGACTGGATGCGGCCACCCGCGACAGCAGCGTGTCGATATCCTCGTCATGGTCCAGCAGCGAGGCGACCTGAAGCCCGTTCAGCGGCTCCAGGTAGACCAGCCGGGTCGTCTGCTCACTGCTGTGACCGAGCAGGTCCCGGACCAGCACCCACGGGTCGCCGTAGACCTGCCGCAGGTGCCTGCGCTCCCCGGGCGTGAGGCCGAACCGGCGGTCAAGCGCGTGATGCAGCGCCACCAGCATGTGCAAGGCGAAGGAGTGCCGCAGCATATGCGGCGAAATAGCCACAGGCGTCCGCCTCTCCCTGTCCCTGCCGACTGTGCTGGCGAGGACGGCAGCGACCCGGGCGTTGGCCGCGTCGAACACCTTCTCCCACGACTCGTACGCCATCGGCATCCCGGACTCGCCCAGCCACAGCCACAGCGGCTCCAGCCCGTCCTCGCCGTCGGTGAACAGCCGCATCCGCTCAGCAGGGCCGATCGCGCCCAGCGGCACCTCCGCCGACCGGCCGCGCTCGTCCCGCCAGGCGACCTTCGGCCGGGCGCCGTGACTGATCCTGGTGACGATCAGCTTGCTGGGGACCTGCTCGTAACGGCGGTGCCGCCGGGCGCGGCGGACCGCGTCCGCCCGGCTGGTCGCCACGTAGGCGGCAACGCGGCGCAGCGCAGCGGCCGAGGCGTAGAACATCCGCTGCCGCCGCTTGGCGACCGCGCCCGCGACAGTGCCCTCGTAGTACCCGTGCCCGCCGTCCGCGCCGGGCACCTCCAGGGTGAGCAGGCAGCCGCCCTCTCGAAGCCGCAGCCCGCTGCTGAACAGCAGGTCCGTGAACGCCGCGTTCCGGCCGTCGTTGCGGCCCCGCCACGACGGGTCCGGCTCGCCGTCCGCGTCGTAGCCGAGCAGCCCGGTGTCCCGCCACAGCCGGTAGGTGCGCGGGGTCACCCACTTCACGTCCGCGCTGCGCACGTCCCGCGGCGCCTGGTCAGCGGCTGTCGCAATGCCGCCGCCGCGCAGCCGCACCTCGTGGACCGGCACTGGGCTGAGCGCGATGTGCTGCTCCTTCTCGGCCCACTCGTAGACCAGCCGCAGTGCCGCCAGCTCGCGCTGCCACTTGCTGCCTCCGATTCCCCGGCCCGGCTGCTGGCCGCGCCTCCGCCAGGCCTCCCAGTCCAGCAGGTCGTCCGGGTCCGCCTCGTGCCAGTACCTGCCCCGCTGCCACAAGAACGAGAAGAACAGCCGGTAGTCCTTCGCGTAGGCCTGCCTCGTCCCCTCGGCCAGCCACGCGAACCGCGACCGGCCAAGGAACCGGGCCAGCACTGGGTCAAGCCGGTACTCCGGGTCGATGAGGATCGGCTGGCCCGCCTCGATGTCCGCAGCTGACTCCCGCTGGTCCACGTCAGCCCACCCGGCCAGTGCCGGCACCAGGCGGCAGGGCACCGGCCGGGCGCGCGCCGCCCAGTACAGTGACCACTGCCGCTCATCCCCGTCAGCCACACCGGCAACATACTGCCCGGCAGTGGGGATGCCCTGCTGGGACGCGCCGACCGCTCCCGGCCCTGCTCTTAGCCGGGCGGCTGCCTGCTGGTGAGCGCGGGATCGGGATGAGCGTGAAGCCGAGGCTTCGGTAAAGCAGCTGGCCGTCGGGGCTGGCGTTGAGGTCGATCCTGATGAGTGCGACTCCGGCGCCGAGCCGCTGACCCGGGTGACCACCAAGCTCGCCGGGTACGCCGGGCAGTACGACACCCCGGCTGTACGGCGTACGGACGGGCACGAACGGCGGGGTGAGAGCAATATGCGCAGGCCTGTGTCGGCATCTTGGACTGTGACCTTGTCTTTTAGAGGTTGTCTTGGGCGCCGGGTTCGAGGGTGAGTTCCTCGTCGTCGCTGTCGTAGTCGTACAGCTCGCCGTAGCGGCCCCAGTCGATGGCGGTGTCGAGCTGGCCGCGGGCCTCGTCGGCGGAGAAGCCGCGGCGGAGGAGGTCGAGGAAGAAGCCGGCGCGCAGGGTGTGGTCGTCGGTGGCGGCCAGGGCCTGGACGATGGCTCGGACGAGGGGGGCGTGCTTGGCGGCGTGCCGGGCGAACAGCTGCTTGCTGGTGAGGATGCCGGCGGCGGCGAATTCCTTGCCGTCGGCGGTGATCTCTATGTCGGAGCCGTCTATGCGGGCCAGGCCGAGCAGGACCGCGGCGTCGGTCAGCGGCAGCAGGTCGTCGATCTCGAAGGTGAGGTCGTCGGCGATCTCGGCGAGGCCGTCCCGGCCACCGCGGGCGGCGAGGATCTCCAGCAGGCCGGCCAGGCCACCCGGGCTGATGTCGGGCAGCGGCGTGTTCGTCGGGGTGGGGGCGGGCCGCGCGGGTGCAGCGGCCACGCCGGCTTTCTCCGCTTCGAAAATCGCGGCAGCGCGTTCCTCTCGGCCGGTGAGGATGCCGTAGATGGTGTCGACCAAGGCCTCGAAGCGGGGGGCGTGGCGGTCGCGGGGGCGGGGCAGGCCGACGGTGAGCTCGGCCTTGATCCGGCCGGGGTTGGATGAAAGCACGAGGACTCGGTCGGCGAGCAGCACCGCTTCCTCGATGTTGTGCGTGACGATGAGGATGGACTTCACCGGCGCGCCGTGCCCCTCCCACAGCTTGACGAGCTCGTTGCGCAGGTTCTCTGCGGTCAGCACGTCGAGGGCGGAGAACGGCTCGTCCATCAGCAGCGCGTCGGGCTCGGTGACGATGGCGCGGGCGAAGCCGACTCGCTGCCGCATGCCGCCGGACAGCTCCTTCGGGTAGGCGGACTCGAAGCCGTCCAGGCCGATCGTGTCTATCGCTTTCAGCGCTCGCTCGGCCCGCTCGGCTTCGGGCACGCCGCGCGCCTCAAGGCCGAGCTCGACGTTCTGCTGGACCGTGAGCCAGGGCAGCAGGGCGAAGGTCTGGAAGACCATGGCAGCGCCGGGGTTGGCGCCGGTGAGCGGGGTGCCGCGGTAGGCGACCGTCCCCGCGGTGGGGGCGATGAGGCCGGCGATGCAGCGCAGCAGGGTGGACTTGCCCGAGCCTGACTTGCCGAGCAGGGCGACGATCTCGCCCTCGGACACGGTGAGGCTCACTCCGTCAAGCACCGGCAGCGCGTGGCCGTCCGGGGTCGTGAACGTCTTGGTCACCGAATCAGCCTGCAGGATCTCGCTTCCCAGCCGGGGCGTCTCGGCGTTGGCAGGGGATAGCGTGCTCACAGGGAGTACCTCCGCTCGGCGATGGCGTACAGGCGGCGCCACAGCAGCCTGTTGACGGCGACGACGTAAACGCTCATCACGGAGATCCCCACCAGGATCTTCGGGAAGTTTCCTGTCGCGGTGGCCTCCGCGATGTACGCGCCGAGGCCGGTGGCGGTCAGGTGGTGCGGGCCGTAGCTGACGATCTCGGCGACGATCGAGGCGTTCCACGCGCCGCCCGCTGCGGTGATCCCGCCGGTGACGTAGGAGGGGAAGATCGCCGGGAGGATGAAGTTCTTCCACCGCAGCCAGCCCTTGACGCCGAGGCTAGACATCGCCTCGCGCAGGTCGGTCGGGATCGCGGAGGCCCCTGCGATGACGTTGAACAGGATGTACCACTGCGCGCCGAGTGCCATCAGCAGCACCGCGCCGATGTCGAGCGGGATGTGCCAGGCCACGAACACCAGGGTGGCGAGCGGGAACACGAAGTTGGCGGGGAAGCTGGCGGCCACCTGGACCAGCGGCTGGGCGAACCGGGTGACCCGCGGGTTCATCCCCGATCCACACCCCGATCGGCACCCACACCACGGTCGCGACGGCGACGAGGAACATCACCCGGGCCAAGGTGGCGGCGCCCAGCCCGAAGGCGTACCAGAACTCGCCGAGCCCGGTGGTGCGGTGCACGTACCCCAGCGCCCGCCACGCCCCGTAGACCACCACGACGGCGATCGCCCCGGCGAAGAACACGTCCCCGGTCCGCTCGCGGGACCTTGAGACGGCGAGCGGATGCTCAGCCAGGCCGAACGGCCGGGTGATCCGGTCGAGCAGCCGCCCGGCCGGGCGCAGCGGCCGGCCGAGCAGTTCGGGGACTTCGGAGCGACGCAGCACGTCGAGCACGAGGCTGCGTGGTTTTTCCGCCGCCTCGGACTCCTCGACGCGGAACCGTTCCGCCCACGCGGTCACCGGCCGCCAGAACAGGAAGTTGACCCCGAGGACCATCACGATCATCACCGCGATCGCGATCCCCACCTCGCCGAGGTTGCCCTGCTCGATCGCGGCGGTGGCATACGACCCGATTCCCGGCAGCGCGAAATGGTGGTTGAGTACGGAGATGGATTCGGAGGCGGCGAGGAAGAACCACGCGCCGCCGAACCCCATCATCCCGTTCCAGACTAGCGGGATCATCCCCGACGGCACGTCCAGCCGCCAGAACCGCTGCCAGCGGGTCAGCCGCAGGATCCGGGCCGCCTCGTCCAGGTCGCGCGGCTGGGAGGTTAGCGAGTGGTAGAACGCGAACGTCATGTTCCACGCCATCGAGGTGAAGATCGCGAAGACCGACGCGCACTCCAGGCCGAGCTGCGAGCCGGGGAACAGGTTGATGAACGCGGTCACCGTCACCGACAGGAACCCCAGCACCGGCACCGACTGCAGGATGTCGAGCACCGGGATCAGCACCTTCTCTGTCCGGCGCAGCCGGGCCGCCGCCGTGGCGTAGACGAAGGTGAACAGCACCGAGAGGACCAGGGCGATGAACATCCGCAGCAGCGACCTGACCGCGTAGTACGGCAGGTTCGCCGGGTCGGTGGAGACGGTGGACGGCGCGGTCTTCGGCAGGAACGGCGCGTTCAGTGCCGGGGCCAGCCGCAGCAGCCCGAACAGCAGCGCGAGCAGTGCCGCCGCGACCACCACGTCCGCCCAGCGCAGCGCCGGCCGCCGCCACAGCCCGCGCGCGGGAAACCCGCCAGGAGCAGTCATGCGTCCCTCCCCTTCCCTTTCTCACCTGCTGCTGTCGCCGTCAGGAGCAAACCTGGCCCGCACGGGTGAACCGGGGGCGCAGCCCCGGCAGCCGCCGCGTCAACGTTCCGGCTAAGACGGGTCGACCGGACCGGACTCTGGTGTCATCGTCGTCTGTGCCCTCCCTGCCCGGGGCTGGTGCTTCCTCCGGCGGCTACGGCTGTCACGGCACCGCCGGCTGCAGGCCGGCCGCCGTCTCGGGGCCGCCGGGTGCCTCGTAGCGCAGCACCCGGACCTGCGGCCGGTCCCGGTCGCCCGCGCGGCGGTAGCTGCACGGCGGCATCTGCGGTCCGGCCAGCCGTACCTCCTCAGGCATCGGGCCGACGCGGGTCAGTAGCACCTGGCCTTCCCACGGCCCGCCGACTAGCAGCACCATGCGTGACGGCGGCGGGGTCATGCTCCGGCGCAGCAGCCGCGCGTACGCCAGGACCACGATCATCGAGCCGGCGCTGCCGGCAAGCAGGAACGTGCCGTAGGCGTGCGCCGCCGGGCGCGGGAGCAGCGCGACGGCCAGCAGGCTGGCGACCGAGACCGCCCAGGCCGCTGCCAGCGGCCACTGCGGACGTCGGCAGCGGCCCGCGGAACGCGCCGGAAGCGGCATGTCCGGCCTCCCCTGTACTCGCCCGGAAGTGACGTGCCGGCCTGGCATGCGCCTGGCCGGCCCACGGCCACTTTACATGAATGCTTGTTCATGTCGCAGGAGGGGGCCGGGAGAGCAGGCCTGCCCGCCGGGCCGAACTGCGGGCACCGCCCCGCGGGCGGCGGGCTCGCGCCCCGGCCTGCTGCGCCCCGGGCGTCACAGTCCCTGGCCCACCGTCCGGCGGTCAGGCCAGCTGGGCGATCTTGACGATGACCACCACGGCGGCCAGGAGAAGGTAGGCGCGCAGGGCTATCAGGCCGAGCAGGCGGGCTCGCGAGGCGGGCGGGGGCGGCAGGGTCTCGATGGGCGGCATCGTCCAGGCCGGCGGCCCGTTCCGCGAGCTGCGGGGCAGGCCGCCGGGTCCTTCCGGGGAGAGCCGGGCGCCGAGGGCTGCCCCCAGGATGGCGGCGGCCAGCAGGACGAGCGCGGTGACGGGCCAGCTGACCGGCAGGTGCGGGAAGAGGGTGCCGGCAACGAGCAGCGCGGACAGCACGAGGAAGGCCGCGGTGACCGCGGCGGCGATGACGTTAAGCCAGCGGGGGTTGACCCACGGGCCGAGCACGGCCCGGTCGTTGCACAGCAGCAGCAGGAACACCAGCGCGCTGGGCAGCAGGACCCCGGCCATTGCCTGCACGCCGGTGGTGACGATCCCGAGCGGCACCCCGGGGATGAGCGTCACCGCGGCGGCGAGCGCGACCAGCGCGGCGTAGCTGCCGTGGAACACCCGCGCCTCGCGCCAGGGCCGGTGCAGCGAGTGCCGGGTCCCGGCCACGTCACCGATGGCATACGACGCCGACAGGGCCACCGCGCCCGCGCCGAGCACCGAGCCGTTAACCAGCGCCACGGCGAACAGGGCGCCGGCCCACGCGCTGCGGTGCCCCAGACCGTCCGCGACCGTCCCGGCGTCGAGGAAGGCCCCGTGCCAGGAGGTTCCCGAGAACGCCAGCGCGCAGGCGGCCAGCACGGCGACCGCGCCCACGGCGAACAGGACTGTGCCGATGGCGGTGTCGGCCCGCTCGTAGCCCAGCCACCGGGCGGTGATCCGCTTGTCGACCACGCTGGACTGCTGGAAGAACAGCTGCCAGGGCGCCACGGTGGTGCCGATGAGGGCGGCCACCACGAGGGCGGTGCTTCCCGGTGACGCGCTGCCCGCTGCCGGCAGTGCCGGCAGTGAACCGTGGCGATGAGCGAGAACGGCGGCCGGCACCGCGACCAGGCTGGCCGCCACCAGCACGTACACCGCCCGTTCCCACACGCGGAAGCTCCCGCTCGCGGGCAGCGCGATCAGCAGCAGCGCGGCCACCGGGACCGACAGGTACCGGCTGACCCCGAAGTAGCCCAGGCCGAACCCGACCCCGGCGAACTCCGTGACGATGACCAGGAAGTTGACCGCCAGCAGGTCACCCAGCGCGAAAGCGCCCCACCGGCGGCCGAACCGCTCGTAGATCAGCCGCGCGTGCCCCGCGCCGGTCACCGCCCCGAGGCGGCCCACCATCTCCTGGTTGACCAGCAGCACCACGGCCAGCACGGCCAGCACCCACAGGAACCCCAGGCCGTAGTCCTGCCCGGCCTGGGCGTAGGTAGAGATCCCGCCCGCGTCGTTGTCAGCCACCAGCACGACCACGCCAGGGCCCATGACAGCCAGCAGCACCGCCGCCCGGCCCCGCAGCGACCGCCGCGGGCCGGTGTCCTCTGCAGGTACCCGGCCCAGCGCGCCGGTGATGTCCCCGCGGTGAGCCCGGTCCAGCACCGACCGACGGTCCGCCGGGGCGGCGAAGGCGGCCCGCGCGACCTGCGGCCGGCTGCTGCGGGGCGGGCCGGCCGGGACCCGAGTCACGACGCCCCCCCGGTTCCCTCTGCCGGGGCGGGCCTGCCGTCCGCCGGCTCGGCGCGGCCGGGTCCAACGTGCCGCAGGCCCGCCTCGAGCAGGACGCTGACATGCTCGTCGTAGAGGGCGTACAGCCGCATGCGGCCCGCGCGGTCGGCCCGCACGAGCTGGTGCTCGCGCAGCACCCGCAGCTGGTGGGAAACCGCTGACTGCTCCATGCCCAGCGCCTCGGTGATGTCGCTGACCGAGCGCGGCCCGGCCAGCAGGCACCCCAGGATCAGCACCCGGCTCGGCGTCGAGAGCGCGAACATCGTGTCGGCCAACCGCCCGGCCAGGGCCGTGTCCAGGTGCCCGGCACTGCCCGGCGGCCTGGCGTGGTCCCACCTTCGCGTCATCCTGTCGCAGCCCCTGCCCACCGCCGCGGACGGGCGGATCAGGACCACATGATAAGCCCGCGCCGCCCATCGCCCCGTGTTCCCTCCCGGGCGGCTGCCCGGCCGCGCGGCAGGTCTAGTCCTCATCTCCCGGCCGACCCGGGAGCGGAGCCGGCCCCGGCAACGGCGCCGGCCCGTCGGCGGCATGCCAGCGCACGGCGTGGATTCCGGGCTCGAGGGACAGCCGGGAGACGAGCTGTTCGAGCGTGGTGGCGGCGTTGCCGCTGAGCAGGAGGCGGGCGGTCAGCATGGTCTCGCCGCCGTCATCGGCGCGGGTGGTGTCGATGCCGCGCCAGATGATGCCGGTGCCCGCGGTGCTGTTCACGATCAGGGCGCGGACATGCGGCTCGCTTTTCGGCTTGCAGGTGATGTGCAGGTCATACGGCTGCTGGTCCTCGTCTTCCTCTGCGGGGTTGTCGTGGTCGATGAGCCGGCCGAGCGGCCGGCCGAGCAGGTGCACGGCCACCACGGTGCCGGTGCCGACTGCGGCGAAGGCCGGGTGCCCGGAGGCGGCCAGCACGCCGACGGCGGCCGAGCACCACAAGGTCGCGGCGGTGTTCAGGCCGCGGACGTGGAACCCGTCGCGCAGAATCACGCCGCCGCCGAGGAACCCGATGCCGGATACCACGTAGGCGGCGACCTGGGTGGAGTTGGCGCTGCCGTCGATATCGGAGTACAGCACGAACAGGGTCGCCCCGGCGGCCACCAGGGCATTGGTGCGCAGCCCGGCCATCCGGGCGCGCCACTGCCGCTCGGCGCCGATCAGCGCGCCGCAGCCCAGCCCCACCGCCAGCCGGGTGAAGAACTCAAGGATGGTCAGCGTCTGCATGCCGGGCACCTCCCCCAATGAGTGGACGGCAAGTTCTGGCGGGCGGCGAGCCCTGCCCGCCCGGGTGCCAGGGCGGGCAGGGCCGCGCCGGCCGGCGGCGCGGTCAGTGGCCGAGCGCGACCTGGACGATCTTGATGATGACCAGGATCATCGCGGCGGCCAGGTACAGGCGCAGCGCGCCCATCCCGATCCGCCGCCCGAGCGACATGCGGACCCGGCTGAGCTCCGTCAGCGGCGGCATCCGCCAGGTCTCCCTCCCTGCGCGGTCGACGGCCGGGACCTGGGCACGACGGCGGGCAGCGAAGGCGTAGCCAAGAGCGAGCAGACCTGCCGCGCCGCACCCGGCGGCGATCCAGCCGATCTGGGCCGCGGTGATGGCGGGGAACAGCACCGAGGCCGTCAGGATGACCGACAAGCTGATCAGGATCGCGACCACGGTGCTGGCGAAGGCGTTCAGGGCCTTGCCGTTGGCCCACGGGCCGAGCACGTCCCGGTCGTTGCACAGCAGCACCAGGAAGACCGACGCGGACGGCAGCAGCACCCCGGCCAGCACCTGCACCCCCTCGGTCAGCAGGCCCAGCGGGACGCCGGGGATGAGCACGAGGGCCGCGGCCCCGGCGATCAGCAGCCCGTAGACCGCGTAGAACCCCCTCGCCTGGGTCACGCCGCGGTGCAGGGAGTGCTTCAGGCCCAGCACGTCGCCCAGGGCGTAGGAGGTGGCCAGCGACACGGCGAACGCCCCGATGACCGAGGCGTCCAGCAGCGCGACGGCGAACAGCGCCCCCGTGGCCTTGCCCGCCTCGGCGGCCAGGCCCGCAGCCAGGCCCCGGGAGTCGGTGAAGTTCCCGGAGCCGCTCGTCCCGGCGAACGCGGCGGCGGTCGCGCCCATGATCGCGGCGGCGCCGGCGATCACGACGACGATGCCGATCCACAGGTCGGCCTTTTCGTACTTCATGAACCGCGGGGTGATCCGCTTGTCGATCACGTAGGACTGCTGGAAGAACAGCTGCCACGGCGCGACGGTGGTCCCGACGATCCCGATGATCAGCAGCATCACCGTCGCCAGCTGCCCGGACCCGCCGGGCAGGCCTGGCACCAGGAAGCCGCGGGCCATCTGCCCGGCCGCCGGGCGGGCCAGCAGGTAGACCGGGACCAGCAGCAACGAACCGGCGCAGAACGCCACCGCGATCCGCTCGAAGCGGCGGAAGCTCCCGGTGAACGCCGCCGCGATGACCACCCCGGCGGCCAGCAGCACCGACGGCACCTTCGGGAGGCCGAGGTACCCGGCGGCCAGCGTGATGCCGATGAACTCCGTGACAATCGTCAGCGCGTTGAGGATGAACAGGTCGATGACGGAGAACGCGCCCCAGAACCTGCCGAACCGCTCCAGGATTAGCCGGGCGTGCCCGACCCCGGTGACCGCGCCGAGCCGCAGCACCATCTCCTGGTTGACGTACAGCACCGGGACCAGCAGCAGGAGCGTCCACAGCAGCCGGGTGCCGTAATCCTGCCCGGCCTGCCCGTAGGTGGCGAACGCGCCGGCGTCGTTGTCGCCCACCATCACGATCAGCCCCGGCCCGGCGATGGCTAGCAGCGTCTTCAGCTTCGACGAAAGGCTGGTCCGCGGTGCCGTGTCATCGGCGCGGATGGTGCCGAGCGCGCCGCGGATGTCCCCGGCGTGCATCTCATCCAGGACCGCCAGCCGGGTCCCGTTTACGTTCGTGGTCATAGTCAGTTCCTCCCTCGCCCCGGAACCGGGGCCAGTAGTCGTCGTCAAGGAAGGCACGCACCACCGGGCACTCCCGCGGACGGCCACGCCTGGCCCGGGAACCGGGCGGCGGGCGGCAGGAAAGAGGCAGCGGCTACTGCGGGCCGGAGCAGGAGAAGGCACGCAACTGGATGCGGGGCCGTGACCGGCCCGGACTACTTGGATCGGAATCCATCAGGTGTCGCCTCCCTCCGGTCATGGCACACGCGGGTGCCGCGCCAGCCGCGCAGACGTCCCGCGCGGCCCTGGACACGCGACTTCAGGGAAAGCCAGGCGCACAGCGCCGTGGCCGGACACCCCTGACTCGTCAGAGCTTTGGCACCCCACGGCGTAGCGCGGCGCCCGCGACAGCGGGACCCGCCTGCGCAGCCACTTGGCCGTTCCCCTTAAGCCGGGGAGCGGTGTCCTGATCCGGAGGGTCTCTCGACCGGTGGGATCAGTGGCCTGTGTCCGTGGAGACGCCTCACCGAACGAGGTGTCACATGAACAACGCTTCATATAATGCGCGGGCGCTGGCGGCCTGTCAACTCGCCCGCAGCCGATCATCCTCACCCCGGGCCATACGCACTGGCCGGTCCGGGCCAGGCGTAGGAGCCTGCGGGGTGAGGCGACCCGGCCCGGCCGCCTCGCGATGCCATCGTCATGCTGCGAGCAGGCCTATGCGGGCCCAGGGCAGTGTCGGTGCGGGTGCGGATCTGCTTGACAGTGACGGGGGCATTCCAGCGGTTTTCACGCAGGCAGCGCAGGAGGTGGTCCATGAACAGCATCCACCGCAGCCTCATGCCGGCTCAGCCGCTTTCTCGGCCATGAGGCGGATGGCGGCGGCATAGCCAAGGTCGTAATGCCCCTGGCCGCCCACCCACTCAACATGGTTGTGGGCCACCTCGTGGACTGAGAACGTCTGGCGCTCGCCAGCGTGCTTGACCACGATCACGTGCCGCCGGGGGTAGGTGGATACGTCCACCGGGCACCGGGCCGCAGCCACCACCTCACCTCCGGCGAACCTTTCGGGCGGGTCGAGCGGTGGCACCGGCCGCTGTGAAATCTTGTCCGTCATCGGTGCGGCCTCCTTGTGTCTGGCTGATGCTCGCAGGACGTCCGCTTGCCCGCCGGCCTCGACGACGGTCCTAGCCACACGGCGCGACGGCGAAGGCAACACGACCTGCTACAACACGGCGAGTTTCCGGGGAAGGACAGCGACCGCAGCTCGCGTGCGTAGCAGCGGCGGGACAGCTCCTCGCCGCCGGTGTCGCGGGGTGGCCGTTGCAGATGGCGTTATTCGGGTGCTTAGACCTGTCCGTCTGCTTGACATTTCATAGCGAAATACAGAATTTCGCTACTCCATATTGAATTTCAAGTCCACAGGATAAACATGGACATCCGGAACTCCCGACTTTCGCATTTTCGGCCTGGCCGAGGGCTGCTATCGGGGCGGGGCAAAGACCAGCGCATTTCCGGCCGGAGACGACATCCGGAACGGTGCTCAAGGGAGCGCCCGCGTGCCCCGTGCTGTCACCGTGGTTCACACGCGCAGCCTGGTCACTGGCTTCTTCCGGCTGATCTTGACGGGTGGCGGGAACCGGTTAACGCTTGACCGGGCGGCTGGAGGGCGGCGATGAATCCGTCGGGGTCGGCAAGGCTCAGCGTTAGCGCGCTCACCTTTCCCCTGGTGAACAGCGAGACGGGCTTGCGCCCGGTATGGCAGGGCGGCTCGATGGTGAGCTTTACCAGGCCGTCGGGCGAGCCATTCACCAGCCACCGCCCCGAACGGCTGTGCACACCGTACGTTCCGCGGACATTCTCCTGCGACCGGCTGGCCGAATGGATGGACGCCCGGGGTACGGTCAGCTTGAAGCCTCCCATCTGTACCCGGATCTGGTCGGGGCCGACTTCCACGCCCGATCTGCCCCGGCCCCCGGCGAGGAGGGTGTTCGTCAGCCTGCTGACCGGGTCCATCCCGGCCTCGCTGATCGCGAACCACATAGTGGTTAGTACCT
>Ga0335074_10005008_pt1 | contig 18310 bp, 15 predicted proteins | sample Lox_Sample_23_FD_206715 | JGI IMG/M metagenome (GOLD analysis project Ga0335074, IMG submission 206715) | Soil microbial communities from Loxahatchee National Wildlife Refuge, Florida, United States - Lox_Sample_2.3 | ecosystem: Environmental > Terrestrial > Soil > Wetlands | place: USA... | reverse complement strand
AGCCGGTCCACCGGCATGACCGGAAGCCGGAAAACCTCGAGCCAGTAGCGGGCGTACGACCGCATCGACTGGCGCGATAGCGCCCGCAGTTTCTTGCCGCCCGCGTCCGGCCCGAGCACCCGTACCAGGTTGGCCTCGAGCATGCGGACCGACGGCCCTTCGCGGCGCCAGGCCAGGTCGGCGAAGAACCGGAACGCCTCGTCGGCCCAGGACTCAGGCACCTTGCAGACCAGCTTCCAGCCGAGCTGGTAGCCGGCTGCCTCAGCTCGCTCCCTCAGTCCTGGCATCGCTACTCTCCTGGTCGCCAGTCTCGCTCCGCCGCGGCGCGCACCGGCCGGTCTGAGCGGTCAGGCGACCCGGCCGCTGTGCCGTTGGCAGGCGGCGTCCCGTCGGCGGGCCGCGGCTCGGCGCCGGCGTCGGGTGTCGCGGCTGAGGCTGGAGCCGTCTCGGCTGCCTCCGGTGATCCGGCCGCCAGCTCTGCTGCCGAGCGGCGGGCTGCTAGCACCCGCTGGCCGAACGTGAACGCGCTGGCGGCGGCGAGGAACCAGAGCCCGATCGGCAGGACATACGGGACACCGAGACCGGACAGCCCGATGGCCACCAGGCCGATCAGCAGCCGCTCGGTTCGCTCAGCAAAGCCGACGTCGCAGCGCAGGCCGAGGCTCTCGGCCCGTGCCTTGGCATACGACACTAGCGACCCCGCCACCAGGCAGAAGACAGAGACGCCGGCCAGCAGCTTGTCGTGGCCGCCGAGGACGAACCACGTCGCGATCCCGGCGAATACGGCAGCGTCGGCCACCCGGTCCAGGGTCGAGTCGAGGAAGGCGCCGAACTTGCCGGTCGTCCCCTTGATCCTGGCGAGCGTGCCGTCCAGCATGTCGGTCAGCACGAAGCCGGTGCACACCATCACGCCCGCGAACAAGTGGCCGGTCGGGAACAGCCACAGCGCGCCCGCCGACATGCCGATCGTGCCGATGATCGTCAGCGCGTTCGGCGTCACCGGGGTGCGGGCCAGAGCCTGGCCAACCGGTGTCAGGACGCGCGCGATAGCTGGCCGCAGGACTTTCAGCATGGCGGCTTGATCCTACTGGTGCGCCCGTCCCGGAGTTGCCCCGTACGGCTGCCCCGTACGGTAACGGTTCAGGGGAGGCCTGCGGCTGCCGCGCCACGGCGGGCGCCGCGGCTGGCCCGGGCGCGCGGAACGGCAGTGCCAGGTACCCGGCCAGGGCGGTGAGCAGCGCCAGCCCGGCGAGCACGTAGAGGTCGCCGGTGACCCACTGCAGGCCGTCCCAGGTCTTCCAGGCGCCCAGCGCGTACGGCGAAGTCCAGATCAGGCCCATCGGGACCCACGGGTTCCCCGGCGGCCGCAGCGGATAGGAGAAAAACAGCGCATCGACAGCTACCGCCATGCCGAGCGCCAGCCACGACCGGTGGCGGAGGGCAAGGTCGGCGAGAGCGACGATGACCACCGCGATCCAGACCCAGTGGTGCGACCAGGACACCGGAGAGACCAGGAGGCCGGTGACCGCGGTCGCGGCCACTGCCAGCAGCCGGAGTCCGCGGCGGTGCGCCCAGGCAGCGAGGGTCAGGCCGGCCACGGCCACCGTGATGGCAACCGGCAGCCAGACAGGCCGCAGGGCCGGCCCGGTCAGCCCGAGCACTCGGCTCAGCGCGCCGTAAAGCGACTGGTTGGACAGATAGCTGACGTCTCCGACCCGGCTGGTGTTGGCGAAAAGGCCGCCGAGCCAGTACCGGCGCGCCGCGGCCGGCACGGCCAGGAAGCCGTATCCGACAGTTGCCGCGAACGTGGCGGCGGCCACTGCCGCCGCTCGCCACTGCCGGGTGATCAGCAGATAGGCGATGAAGATCGCCGGGGTCAGCTTGAACCCGGCTGCCAGCCCCACCCCGATGCCCTTCAGCCAGGAACGGTCCGGTAGCGCAAGGTCAGCCAGAACCACGACCATCAGCAGCGCGTTGACCTGGCCGAACGCCTCGGTCTGCTGCACTGGCTCGAGCCAGAGCGCGAGCGCACCAAGCAGCAGCGCCAGGCCAAGCCGCCCGGCCGTGCGCCGCTGGCCGGCGATCCCGAGTGCCAGCCACACTGAGAGGCCCATGGCGGCGACCGTTGCGATCGTGAGAAGCCAGCGGGCCGCGCCGATGGACAGCGACGATGCTGCCCGGCAGATCGTCAGCGCCATCGGCGTGTAGGTGAAGTAGAGCAGGCCGTCGTACTTGACCTGGTAAACGTCCGGGCTGGTCCGTGCCGCCTGACCAGCCCAGAGGTAGACCTTCAGGTCGATCATCTGCCACAGGTTGCCCCGGTCGGTGTAGATGACCAGGACGAGCGCGGTCAGGGACACCGCGGCGGCAGCCGCCCCGAAAGGCAGCCACCTGCGGCCGGGCATGGCAACAGCGACCGGATTCGTGCGCGGCATGCAGGCCCCCCGTCTCGCGCAGTCCCAGCCTCGTGGTCCCCTGTTTTGCCGCGGCCCAGTCGCCTGCCTGGCAGCAAGACCATGATCCGGAAAGAAGTTAGTCCGGAAACGGCCCAGCTTCTTACATCTAGCGATTCCGGTGAGGGTCTTGTGATCCCCGACTCTCAGGTAAAGGCTGGGCGTGCAGCAGCGAAACATGCGGCGGCGGGTAGTAACGGCGAGTAGTAACACAGTGCCTCAGGAGGCGATGCGGATGGCGGATAAATCTCACGCAGCGGGAGCCGCCGGCCGGACATCAGCGGCCGACCAGCCCGAGAGCGTGCGGAATGTGGTGCTGGTCGGCCACTCGGGAGCAGGAAAAACAACTCTGGCCGAGGCCCTCCTGGTCGCGACCGGAACGATCCAGCGCGAGGGCCGGGTCGAGGACGGCAGCACGGTCAGCGACTTCGACGAGGTGGAGATCCGGCAGCAGCGCTCGGTGAACCTCACCCTCCTGCCGTTCATGCACGAGGACATCAAGGTCAACCTGCTGGACACGCCCGGCTACGCCGACTTCACCGGCGATCTGAGGGCCGGCCTGCGGGCAGCCGATGCCGCGCTGTTCACGGTCTCCGCCGCGGACGGCGTGGACGGACTGACCCGGATGCTCTGGGAGGAATGCGCGGCCGCCGGGACGCCCCGTGCGGTCGTCATCACCAAGATCGACCACCAGCGCGGGGACTTCGAGGAAGCACTGGCAGCGTGCCGCGCTGCCTTCGGCGACTCGGTAGCGCCGCTGTACCTGCCGGTCGGCGACGGCCAGGGTGGCGTGCAGGGACTGATCGGCCTGCTCTCCCAGCGTTTCTACGACTACTCCGGCGGCAGTCGCAAGGACACTGACCTGCCGGCCAGCGAGGCCGACCGGGTCGAGGAGGCGCGCGGAGCGCTGATCGAGGCGATCATCCAGGAGAGCGAAGACGAGACACTGATGGAGTCGTACCTGTCGGGTGCGGACCTGGACGTCAAGGGCCTGATCGAGGATCTGGAAAAGGCAGTCGCACGCGGCAGCTTCTACCCGGTGCTGGCCACATCGGCACCGCACCACATCGGCATGGCGGAACTGCTCGAGGTGATCACGCAGGCGTTCCCTGCCCCGGAAGAGCACCCGATGCCGGCCGTGACGACGATCGACGGCAAGCCCGTGAACGGCCTGACGGCTGACCCGAAGGGGCCGCTGCTCGCCGAGGTGGTCAAGACAACATCCGATCCTTATGTCGGCCGGGTGAGCCTGGTGCGGGTGTTCTCCGGGACGCTGCGGCCGGACGCGACCGTGCACGTCTCCGGCCACGGCCGCGCGGCCAGCGGGCACGCCGACCACGACCAGGACGAGCGGATCGGCGCGCTGACCTCGCCGCTCGGGAAGCAGCAGCAGACCATCTCGAGCTGCCGGGCCGGTGACATCTGCGCCGTGGCCAAGCTGGGCACCGCCGAGACCGGCGACACGCTCTCCGATAAGGAGAAGCCGCTGCTGATGGAGTCCTGGACGATGCCGGAGCCGCTGCTTCCGGTGGCCATCCAGGCCAAGTCCAAGGCCGACGAGGACAAGATGTCGCAGGCGCTGGCGAGGCTGGTGGCCGAGGACCCGACGCTGCGGCTGGAGAACAACGCCGAGACGCGCCAGCTGGTGCTGTGGACCATGGGCGAGGCGCACTCCGACCTCGCGCTGGACCGGCTGTCCAGCAGGTACGGCGTCGCGGTGGAGACAGTCGAGCTCCGCGTGCCGCTGCGGGAGACGGTTGCCGGCAAGGCGCAGGGCCTCGGCCGCAACGTCAAGCAGTCCGGCGGCCACGGCGAGTACGGCATCTGCAGTGTGGAGATCGAGCCGCTGAGCTCCGGCCAGGGCTTCGAGTTCGTCGACAAGATCGTCGGCGGCGTCGTGCCGCGGCAGTTCATCCCGTCCGTGGAGAAGGGTGCCAGGGCCCAGATGGATCAGGGCGTGCTGGCCGGCTACCCGATGGTCGACATCAAGGTCACCCTGTTCGACGGCAAGGCGCACTCAGTCGACTCCTCGGACATGGCCTTCCAGAAGGCCGGCCGGGCCGCGCTCAAGGACGCCGCGACCAAGGCGCACGTGCTGCTGCTCGAGCCAGTCGACGAGGTGTCGGTCCTGGTCGCGGACGAGTATGTCGGCGCGGTCATGTCCGACCTGTCGTCGCGGCGCGGCCGCGTCCTCGGCACCGAGCCGGTGGCGGGCGGCCGCACCCTGGTCAGGGCGGAGATCCCGGAGCTGGAGATCATCCGCTACACCATCGACCTCCGCTCGATGTCGCACGGCACCGGCTCATTCACGCGCAGCTACCTGCGGTACGAGCCGCTGCCGAGTCACCTGGCGGACAAGGTGGCAGCGGCGGAGAAGACGGGTTAGCCAGGGCCTGCACCGCACGGAGGCCGACGGGCCGGGACCGCACGGGTCCGAGCCAGCCACACGAAACGGCTGCCTCGGGCCCCTGCGACCCCGCCCGTCTCGGTCCATTCGGCACCCTCTGCGCGACTTTCATTCGAAAGAGGGCAATCGCCGTCCGATGTGCCCCAGTTTGCCCCCCACCTGCCGAATGAAAAGTGCGTCGAGCCGACCGCTGGCGCTGTCCGCGTCCCGAGACCACCACGTTCCCGTCGCTTGAAAGGGTTTAAGAGCGCGGCCAAGCCTCGGCCAAGACGATGCGGGTGTCGGCGAGGAGCTGAGGCAGGACCTTCGTCCGCGCGACGACCGGCATGTAGTTCGCGTCGCCGCCCCAGCGCGGCACGACGTGCTGGTGCAGGTGCCCGGCGATGCCCGCGCCGGCCACGCTGCCCATGTTCATGCCGATGTTGAAGCCCTGGGCCTGGGAGGCATCCCGGAGGGCGGCCATCGCGCGCTTGGTGAAGTCCGCCAGCTCAGCGGTCTCCTCCGCCGTTATCTCGGTGTAGTCAGCGACGTGCCGGTACGGGACCACCATGAGGTGGCCGCTGTTGTACGGGTAGAGGTTGAGCACGGCGTAGACCAGGCTGCCCCGGGCCACGATCAGCCCGTCCTCGTCGCTGAGCCTCGGGATCTCGTCGAACGGGCAGAGGTCCTCACCGCCGGGCGCGGTCCGGTTCTCGCCCTTGATGTAGGCGAGCCGGTGCGGCATCCACAGCCGCTGCAGCCCGTCCGGCGCTATCTCGTCCGGTGTTACCTCGTCGGGCGCTATCTCGTCGGCCGCCTCGACCGCTCCGTCCCGCCGGGCCGGCGTGACGCCCTGGGCCGGATCTAGCTCCTCCGGTGCTGGCACGCGATCGGGCACAGGGTCAGACCTGAATCCGGCTGGCGACAGCTCCGGTGATCTCCGCGATGGCGTCGACGACGGGAACGCCGTTCTTCTGCTCGCCGTTGCGGTACCGGAACGACACCGCCCCGGCGGCCACGTCGTCATCGCCCGCGAGCAGCATGTACGGCACCTTCTGCCGCTGTGCGGTGCGAATCTTCTTCTGCATCCGGTCGTCGCTGTCGTCGACCTCCACCCTGATGCCATGCTCGCGCAGCCGGGTGGCGACCTCCTGCAGGTAGCCGACATGGGCGTCGGAGATCGGGATCCCCACCACCTGGACCGGCGCCAGCCAGGGCGGGAACGCGCCGGCATAGTGCTCGGTCAGGATGCCGAAGAAGCGCTCGATCGACCCGAACAAGGCCCGGTGGATCATGTATGGCCGCTGGCGGCTGCCATCGGGTGCCTGGTACTCGATGCCGAACCGGCCCGGCTCCTGGAAGTCGACCTGCAGGGTGGACAGCTGCCACCGGCGGCCGATCGCGTCCTTCACGTGCACGTCGATCTTCGGCGCGTAGAAGGCGCCCTCGCCCTCGGCGATCACGTACGTGAGGCCGGACTTGTCCAGGGCGTGCTTGAGCGCGGCCTCGGCCTTGTCCCACTCGGCGATCTCGCCGACGAACTTCTCCGGCCGGGTGGACAGCTCGGCCTCGAACTCGGTCAGCCCGTAATCACGCAGCAGGCCGACCACGAAGTCCAGCAGGCTGGCCAGCTCATCCTGCAGCTGATCCGGCGTGCAGAAGATATGCGAGTCGTCCTGGGTGAAGCCGCGGGCCCTGGTCAGGCCGTGCACGACGCCTGACTTCTCGTACCGGTAGACGGTGCCGAACTCGAACAGCCGCACCGGCAGCTCGCGGTAGGACCGGCCGCGTGAGGCGTAGATGAGGATGTGCCCGGGGCAGTTCATCGGCTTGAGGTAGTACCGCGCGCCCTCGAACTCCATCGGCGGGAACATGCCGTCCGCGTACCACCCCAGGTGGCCTGAGGTCTCGAACAGATTCGCCTTGGTGATGTGCGGGGTGTAGACGAACTCGTAGCCTGCCTGCTCGTGCCGCTGGCGCGAGTAGTCCTCCAGCGCCTTGCGGACGATCCCGCCCTTCGGGTGGAAGACCGGGAGCCCGCTGCCGATCTCGGTCGGGAACGAGAACAAGTCGAGCTCGGCGCCGAGCTTGCGGTGGTCCCGCTTCTCTGCCTCGGCGAGCAGGGTCAGGTAGTCCTCCTGCGCTTCGCGGGACGGCCACGCGGTGCCGTAGATGCGCTGGAGCTGCGGGTTCTTCTCGCTGCCGCGCCAGTAGGCGCCGCCTGACCGCATCAGCCGGAATGCCGGGATGTCCCTGGTGGTCGGCAGGTGCGGGCCGCGGCACAGGTCCTTCCACGCGATCTCGCCGGTGCCGGGGTCGAGGTTGTCGTAGATAGTGAGCTCGGCCCCGCCGACCTCGACTGATTCGCCGGAGTCACCGAGTGCCGCCTCGACCGCAGCCACGGTCGCCGCGGTGGGCGATGTGCTGGCCGCGCCGTCCGGGGCCTCTGCCGGGACGGAAGGGCCTTTCAGGTCGATCAGCTCAAGCTTGTAGGGCTCGCTCGCCAGCTCGCCGCGGGCCTCGTCGTCGGAAACCACCCGCCGCCGGAATCGCTGGCCCTGCTTGACGATCTGGCGCATCTTCTGCTCGATCTTCTTCAGATCGTCCGGGGTGAAGGCGTCCGGGACGTCGAAGTCGTAGTAGAAGCCGTTCTCGATCGGCGGCCCGATACCCAGCTTGGCCTGCGGAAAGAGGTCCTGAACCGCCTGCGCCATCACGTGCGCGGTGGAGTGCCGCAGGATGTTGAGGCCATCGGGCGAGTCGATGGTCACCGGCTCGACGAGGTCGCCATCCGCGAGCCGGAAAGCCAGGTCGCGGAGCTCACCGTTCACCCTGGCCGCGATAACTGTGCTGGCCGGGCTCGCTGTGCTGGCCGGGCTCGCTGTGCTGGCCGGGCTCGCTGTGCTGGCTGGGGCCCGCTCGGCCAGCGCCAGGCCGGCCGTCGTGCCATCTTCCACCACTTGCTCGCTTCCGGCGAGAGTGATGTGAAGCTTGTCGGCAGGCACGGCTGGCTCCTTCGCGCGATGGGCGGGGTCGGGTACTCCCCCGGAGGGTGGTGCTCTCCCGTTGCCCTGATGCTATCGACGTCGCCTGCCGGGCGCCCGCGGGGCGGGTGCTGGCCGCCGGCTAGTTGGAGGTCGGGCTGCCGGGCGGGGTCTGGCTGCCGGGCGCCACGGTCACCAGCGTGCCGTAGTTCATGTACGGCCAGACGAACTTGGCCTCTGTCCACGGGAGCTCGACGCAGCCGAGGCTCTGCGGGAACCCGTAGGAGCCGCGCGGGAAGTAGTGCACGGCCTCGCCAGCCCGGAAGTAGGAGACGTAGTAGACCGGGTCGGCGTACTTCGAGCCGTCCGGGTTCGTCCCCTTCATGACCTGGTAGTAGTACCGCAGGTACACCGGCGCGGTGCCAAGCGTGGTCGGCGCTGCCTGGATCCCGGTGTTGGCCAGGGTGTGCAGGATGACCTTGCCGTCGTGCCACACCGTGAGGGTCTCCGGATTGGCCTCGCGGGCGAGCGCGTAGGTGTAGCCCTGGGTGTTCGCCTGGTTCCTGGCGACTGCCTTGAGCAGCGTGGACCAGACCTGCGGACCGGGGATGCCGTCCATGGTCAGCCCGTGGTCGTACTCGAAGAGCATGACCGCGCCCTTGAGGATCAGGCTGCCCGGCGCGCCGTTGTCCCAGAACGTCTTGAGCTTGCTCGGCCAGCCGGCCTGCCAGGTGAAGGTGCCCTGCGGGGGATCGTAGGCGGCCGCGATCTGGGCTGACCGGTCCGTGGCGGCCGGCGTCGTCGCACCCGGCGCGGCGCTCCAGTTGAGCGGGAGGTAGTCGAGCTGGGCGAGTAGCTGCTCCAGCCGGGTGGTCTGGTATGCCGAGGTGCTGAACTTGAACCTGACGTCCGAGCTGAGCAGGCTACCGCTCGCCGAGCGGATGCCACTCGCGCCGCCGGGGAGCCGGACGGTCACCTTGGTCAGCTGGGCGAAGGCGCCCGTCGGGACGAACTTGAGGGTGCTGGTCCCGGCGCCCTGCCAGGTACCTGGCACGTTCGGCTTGATCGTCGGCAGCGGAGAGTTCGCGGCAACCGGCGCGGAGAACTGGAGCTTGATGTCCGCCGCCCCGCTGACCCCGGTGGAGCCGTCGGCGGGGGTCTCGGACACCAGTCGCAGCGGCGCGGTGCTGGCCGGCTGAGATGACGACTTCGCCGCGGGGTCAGCGCCAGCGCCGCTCGCTGAGGGCTTGGCTGAGGCATGCGTAAGGGTGACCCATACGCCAGCGATCAAGAGCACGACGATAACGGCCCCAATGACCGCAATCCGCCCGCGCGCATGCGTCAGTGACGACAACCTGAACTCCCTCGCTCGCCATCCGTGCCCAGAAACCTCGTCGGGCGGTGACCCAGACTGCCTGTATATCAGGACATCCTGGCGTTCGACTTTAGATGTCCTGAGCAGTACCCAAGAGGGGAGAAGGTAAAGATACGGATACAGGTTACGAGCCGGACGAAGCCGGTGCGGGACATGAAACTGCCCGGCACCGCCTCATCGCGGCGCCGGGCAGTTGCTCGTGACCTGGCTTAGCCCTGCACGGTGACCAGGCTGCCCATGGTCAGGTATGGATAGGAGGCCTTGGCCTGGTCGTACGGAAGCTCCACGCAGCCGAGGCTCTGCTGGAACCCGTAAGCGCCCCGCGGGAAGTAGTGCACCGCGTCGCCGCCATTGAAGTACGACACCCACCACACCGGGTCCGCGTAGTGACTGCCGTCAGGGTTGTTTCCGCTCATGATCGTGTAGACGAACTTCTCGAACACCGGGAATGTGCCGTCCACCGTCGGCGCGGCAGGGATGCCAGTATTCGCCAGGCTCTGCAGCACGACGTGACCGTTGTGATAAATCGTCAGCGTCTCCGGGGATCCCTTGCTGGCGACCGCATAGGTATAGCCGTTCGCGTTCTTCTGGCCGCTCGACTGCGCGGCGAACAGCGCGTTCCAGAACTGCGGGGTGAGGCTGCCGTTCGGCGTCATGTTGTGCTCGGACTTGAAGGCCATGACCGCGCCCTGAAGCAGCACGTTCGGCTGGCTCGGATTCCACTGGCTCGCCAGTGAGGGCGGGTACCCAGACGCCATGGTGAAGGTCCCGGCGGGCGGGTCATACGCCTCGCCTGCCGGAGTGAGGTTGGCGGAGGTGCCGGCCGAGGTGTCGCTTGCTGCCCCGGCCCCGCCACCCGAGGACGACGAGAAGCTCATGGGCAGGTAGCCCTGCTGCGCGAGCAGTACGGACAGGCCGAGCTGCGTGTAGCCGCCGGTGGTGAACTGGTCGGTCACCGCAGACTTGAGCAGTCCCCCCCCGTTCGACCGAACCCCGCTCCGCCCGGCCGGGATGCGGACGGTGACGTGAGTCGACGGGGCGAACGCGACCGCCGGCGTGAACGCCATGTCGTAGCCCAGCACGCTCCAGGTACCCGGAACATGGGGCGTGATCTGCGGCTTCGGCGTGTTGCCGCCAACCGGCTCGGAGAAGTTGATCACGATCGGGCTGGCACCGTCGACGCCGGATGCGTTGCTGGCCGGGGAAACGGAATCGACATGGATCGGCCCGCTCTTCTGCGGCAACTGCGGCGCCGACGACGGCTGTGACGAGCCGGACTGCGTCACCGCATAGGTCACGCCGCCCGCCACCACCACCACTGCAGCCGCTCCGATGGCCATCACGCGCCGGCTTGGCCTCGGTCGGCCAGACTGGCGCGCGACTCCGGGATCGTGCGGGCCGTCGCCGCCTCGGCCGTTGCCAGGGCCGCCGGTGAAAGCGCTGCCGGTGCCAGCGCTGCCGTTGCCAGCGCTGCCCGTGCCGCGGTTCCCGGCGGGCAGACCGCCAGTTCTGACAGGCTGACCGCCCTTCGTGTCTGCCGGACTGGTCTTGGTAGCTGACTGACTGCCGGGCCGCCCCAGTTTGAACACGCCAACCCCCGTCCTGTGGCACGACCGGTCGACACAGGCCTCAGCTGGACACCGAACGCGTGCCAGTAAGTTACTCAGCGTCACCCTCCGTACCCGACGCGCCGGCCCGGAAAGCTACGAGATCCGTAAACGATAGGTAACGGGCAACTCACGCGACCGGCCGTTGCTGGTAAGCGGATCGAGCGGATGGTAAGCCGTCATACGGGAGTCCCTCAGGTTCGCCAGTGACGGCTGCGTCTGAAGCTATGCGTGACGTCCGTTGCCTGCGGCGGACTGACCTGTGTAGTCCGCATAGACGACGACGTTGGCCAGGTAGTGGCCGGTCTGCGCGTCGAACGACCCGCCGCAGGTGATGAGCCGCAGCGTCGGCAGCCTGGTCGGGGCGTAGACGGCGGGCCCGGGGAACGTGGCCTTCGAGTACATCGCGGCGGCAGTCACGACGAAAGCCGCGGTGTGCCGGTCTGCCAGAGTGACCAGGATGTGCTGTCCGGGGCGGAGCCGGCCGAGATCATAGAAGACCGCCGGACCGACTGGCGCCGCGTCGACATGCCCGACGATCACGGCCGCACCTGGCTGCCCTGGCGTCGGTCCCGCGGCATACCAGCCGGCCAGGAACGGGCGCGACAGCGGCGGCACTGCGATGCTGCCATCCGGGCTCAGCCCGAGGCCGATGATCCGGGCGTCGACGTGAATGGCCGGGATGCTGACCGTTTCCGGGAGTGACCGGCTCATCGGCTCCGCTGTGGCAAGCGGATGACGGCCCGGCGGCTGCGAGCCCTGCCCCGTGCGCTCCGGCGCCTCCCACCTCGCCGGTCGCGGCGGCGGTGACCACCGAAGCTGGGTGCCCTTCACCGCCAGCCCGATGCCAAGGCCGGTCAGGCCGACGAGGATGCAGTTCAGGATGAGGAAGAGCGAGCGCCGCCCGCGCCGCCTGCCCGCACCCGCAGCCGGCTCGTGGTTCAGTGCCAGCGCCCCAGCTTCCGCCGGTACGCCAGGAAGCCGCCAAGACCAGCGGCAAGTCCGAGGAGGCTGGCTCCGGTCACCGTCAGCGCGGAGTTGGTCGTCGTGGCGGTGGCGCCGTCGCCGGTCTGCGGTGCCTTAGCCGGCGTGGAGCCGACATTCAGTGTCGCGGTAGCTGACATCCCGTTAGAGCAGGCGATGCGCGGCATGTACAGACCGGGACTGGTGGTCGCCGGCAGGACCACCGTGACGGCGAACTCCCCGGTGCGAGTAATCGGCTGCATCGGAATCCGGTCGGCCAGGCCGAGTGTGGCTCCGGCCAGCGTGGCCGCGGTCGCGGTACTGCCGCAGACGATGGAGAAAATGGTCCGGGTGCCGGGAGTTGACGGATTCGGTGTCACGTTCACGGCCGGCCCGCTGGCGAGGGCTGGCGGCGCTCCGGCCAACGAGGCCAGCGCGACGACGGCGGTGACGGCGGCGAAAACGGCGAAAACGGCGCTAGCGGCCAGCCGTTTCAGGCGGTTCGGGCGTTTCAGGCGCACGACGATGTCCCCCCTCCGGTCCCGGGCGAAGCCCCAATGTGGCGGTCTACCCAGGGCCGCAAACGAGAAAGCTGAAAGGCGCTCTTCTCAGGGAGGCGCCGCGGGGCGCGATGAGCTTCACTGAACCGCAGCGGTAGCCGCAGCGAGTGCGGGATGAAGAGGCGGCGATCCGGGTCCGTGACGGCGAGCTTCGCGCCATGGCCGTGGTCCACGAGAAACTAGTCGACCTGGTGCACAGGCTCGGACGGTCTCGCTGGGTCACGGGCGGACTCGACTAATATCCTGGTTTCCATTACATTGCTGGTATAGCCGTCGAGCCGAAGAGGTCGCATGACCAAGAAGCCACAGGAAGAATCGCCGCCGACTACCGAGTTCGTCCCGCCGCCTTATGTCCCAAACGTGCGCCGGCCGGGCGACAAAGTCACTCCCGGACCCCTCTACCAGTTCAGACAGCTGGCGCGCGATGACGGTAAGCCCTACAAGCCGGCGGAGCCGAAGTCTGAACGGCAGCTGCTGAGCTTGCTCGGAACCAATGCAGCGATGGTGATGATGGGCGGCTTGCTGGTGGTCGTGGTCCTCGCCCTGCTGGTGCTCCTGGTTGTCAAGCTGTGATCGCGGACTGCACCCGGTAGGCGCTGACGCATGGCAAGCCAACCTATGACCGGGCAATCGTTCTTTGTGCTGACTGCGCTGGCTGATGGCCCGCGGCACGGCTACGGCATCGTCGGTGAGGTGACCGAGCTGTCGCAAGGCCGGGTCCGGCTGAAGATCGGCAGCCTGTACGGGGTGCTGGAGCGGCTGTCCGCCGAGGGGCTGATCGAGCCCGACCGCGAGGAAGCGCACGACGGCCGGCTCCGCCGCTATTACCGGCTCACCCAGGACGGTCGGCGCGCGCTCGCGGAGGAGGCCGAACTGCGTGCCTCCACCGCTCGCGTGGTGCGGGCGAGACTGAGCGTGACGGGCACGGAGGCCACTGGATGAGCGGCAGCCTGGAGCGGCGGTACCGGCGGGTGCTGGGACTGCTGCCGGGCTGGTACCGCAAGCAGTGGGAAGAGGACATGGTGGCCGCCTTCCTGGACAGCTGGCTGACCGGCGACCCGGAGGCAGACGCTTACATCACAAAGGCTGCCGGGCCAAGCCCGGCGGAGGTCGCTAGCGTGACCGCGCTGGCCGTCCGGCTGTACCTGGGCGGCGCCGGCGCTCCGGGCCGGCACTTCGCCTGGGGGCAGGCGGTGCGGAACTCGGTGCTTGCCGTGATGCTGGTGCGTGCGGTGGGGGGCCTAGACGCATTCGTCGGCGCCGTACGTGCGCACAACTTCGGGACCTGGCTCCCTGTCCTGGAGAAGGCCCAGGCGACGAAGGCCCACGTGGTCCAGGCGGCGGACAGCAGTCCCGCCGTTGCTGGCCACCTCGTGAACACGCCGGCCGTCCTGCCGGGCGGCATCTGGCCGACGATCTTCTATACCGACGCGGTCGGCTGCGCCTGGATCGTGGTTTTCCTGGCCCTTGTCCTCGGCAGTTACCGCGCTGCGCGTGTCATCGCGGTGCTGGCCATTACTCCCGCCCTCGTCCAGCTGTTGTCGGCGCAGTTGACTGGCAACCCGGCGCCGCAGCTCGTGCACTGGGCCTTCTGGATCCTGTTCGATGTCGTCCCGGTCGTGGCCATGATCGCGTTCCACCGGGACGCCCCTCCGGCCGAGGGTCGGTGCTGGCTGCTGGCGGTGCCCGCGAGCTACGTTCTGGTGGCCGTACCGCTGCTGGCACTGCTGGAGACCGGCAACTCCGCATGGCTGCCGGACTTTTCCGGGCTGTGTTGCATCCTGGTCACCCTGGCGTGCCTGGCACACACGCCCAGGGCGTGGTCCCGGCAGGCTCCCGGCTCGGGCGTGTGGTCGCTGACCCTGACGCTGCTCGCCGCCGTCGCCGGGCTGTACCGGGTCATCACGCTCAGCGAGTACCTGCACAACCCGCACCGGATCGCCGTGAGCCTTGCCGAACTGCTCATCATGCTGGCCGCCGCCGCGCTGGTCGCCCCCGACGCCGTCCGCACCGAGACGAACACGCCCGCACCGCCACGGTATCCGCGCGCGATGGCCGCCTAGGAGGACCGGACATGCCATCCGAGCCCCCACCACGCCCCGCCGGGGCCACAGCCCCTCAGGGTTACCGCCCCACGCGGCGGCTGCGGGCCGCGGCTGGCCTGGCCGCGGCGGCGATGCCGCTGCTGGCGGCCGCCGGGTGCAGCTCGCCCGCGCGCCCGGCCAGTCAGTCACCGTCGGCTAGCTCGCCTGGCCTGACTGACTGCCTGAGCGTGTCGCGGTGTTATGCGCCACACCAGTTCCGGGTGGCTTACGGGATCCAGCCGCTGCTGGATGCCGGGGTCGACGGCCGCGGCCAGACCGTGGTGCTGGTGGAGCCGGAGGCTGCCGCGCCCGCGCCGCCGCCGACGGTCACCGACATCCGCCAGGACCTGGCCGATTTCGACAGCCGGTTCGGGCTGCCCGCGGCACGGATCCAGGTCATTACGACACTTGCGGGATCGTCCGTCTCGCCGTGGCTAGCCGAAGCGGAGGAGGTCGGGGACACCGAGATGGTGCACGCGGTCGCCCCGGATGCCACCATCCGCGAGCTGATGGTCGACGACGCGCACGTGACCACGCCGGCCGAGTTCGCGGCCATGTTCAGCACGGCCCTGCGGACCGCCGCCGACGACGGGCACGTGATCCTGTGGCCCCACGAGTACGGCGAGAACCTGTTCACCCGCGCCGAGGCGGCGACCATCAACTCGGCGCTGGAGTACGCCGCCGCCCGCCACGCCACCGTCGTGGCCGGCTCGGGCGACGGCGGCGCGATCGCGACGCGGCGCGGCAAGTCCCCGCCGGTCAGGGAGGTCAGCCTGCCCGCCTCCGACCCGCTGGTCCTCTCGGCCGGCGGCACCACGCTGACCGCGAACCGGGCAACCGGCGCCTACATCAGCGAGACCGCGTGGAACACCCCGATCCGCGGGCAGCCCGCCGCGTCGGCCGGCGGGTTCAGCCATCTGTTCGCCCGGCCCGCCTACCAGGATGGCGTGCCCGGCATCGGCGCCATGCGAGGCGTGCCGGACGTCGCCGGGGACGCCAAGCCCGGCGACGACATGGCGTTCGCGTTCACCAAGCCCGGCGGTGGCTACGATGTCTCGTCGGTTGGCGGCACCAGCACCACCGGCCCGTTCTGGGCCGGGCTGATCGCCCTGGCCGACCAGGAAGCAGGCCACCCGCTCGGCTTCGTCAACCCCGCCATCTACCGCATCGCCCGCGGCCCGCAATACCACAAGGCGTTCCACGACATCACCACCGGCAACAACACCGTGGTCCTCGGCGGGGTCACAATCACCGGCTACCAGGCCGGGCCGGGCTGGGACCCAGTCACCGGCTGGGGGACCCCCGACGCCCGGGTTCTCATCCCCTTGCTCGCCCGCTCCGCTAGCCCGTGAGCCAGCCCAGGCGTAGCGCTTAGGCGGCTTGCCGCGATTACCTCCGCGAAGTACGCAAGACGCCCTTCGGCGCCTCGGGCAGAACCTCGGCAAACCAACTGCAGCTGCACCTGTGGCCGCACGAAGATTACGAAAGGCCGCTCGCTACTCGCGGACGGCTCTGATCTGGTGGGCGATACTGGGATCGAACCAGTGACCTCCTCGGTGTGAACGAGGCGCTCTCCCGCTGAGCCAATCGCCCTTGGTCGCCGCGGCCGCACCGCCATGATGCAGTGCCTGCCGCAGAGCGAATTAAGGGTAGCGCATGCAGCCGCCGCCCGGCGCTGCGCTGACGTCCCCCGGTTGGCCTGACCGTGCTCTGACCGCCGTGCTCTGGCATCGGCCGCCCTAGTCGTGAACGCTGCCGGGCCTGCCCGAGGGCGCGAAAGCTAGAAAGTCCGGAAATAGCCATTTTTCTATTGTTCTCAGATAGCCCGTGGGATGGCGCTGAACTCATTGGCGGAGAATTAGCCTAAATACGGACTATTACTGCTAGTGGCGCACTGCAGAGGTACTCTTACCTGGAGTTCCCGGTGCGAACATGAGACGAAGGTCACACCTGATGCTTGTTCCCCACGGGGATGATCCGGCGTCTAAACCAGTGTTTTAATGCGAGAAGCGTTTGACCAGGTCGTTGCCGGTTTGTTGATCGGTGACCGAGGTTACGAACGACTTCTTTCGCGGAATTAAATCCCCGCGATGGCAATTATCGCGGGGCCGCGTGGTCATAACTTACAAGGCACCGCGCACCAATATGTAAGCCCGGCAAATCCGGGCACGACAAGGCAAAGGTCTGACGCGATGATGAACAGCAGTGTGACCGTGTCCGCAGAAATCGGCCTCAGTCTGGTAGTTCCCGAGCACGGTGCCGTCCCGCTCGTTGCCAGCCTGTACTACAGCGCCGAGGACCCGTACGCGATCCGCATGGCGTTCCATGTCGGCACCGACGAGCCTGTCGAGTGGATTTTCGCCCGCGACCTGCTGGCTGTTGGCCTGGAGGGCCCGGCCGGCGAAGGCGACGTTCAGGTCTGGCCCGGTGACGAGCAGGGTCGCGAGCTGCTGAACATCGCGCTATCGTCCCCGTTCGGCGAGGCTCACTTCGAGGCGCCGCGCAGCTCGCTCGGCGCGTTCCTGAGCCGGACCTACGAGGTCATCGCGCCCGGTGACGAGACCGACCACATCGACGTTGATGCTGAGCTGGACGAGCTCCTCTGGCGCGCATGAGGCTAAAAGCCGCGAGTTTATGGCCATGCCGCCATTGGCATGGCCATAATCATGGATCGGGCGTCTCGGCCGCCCGCATCGCGAATACTTCCGCCGCTTTTCTGGTGACAGGGCCGGGCACAGCAGGAAGCACCGATCCATTTACCCGCCGGATCGGCTGCACGTCCCTGGTTGTTCCGGTCAAGAAGGCTTCATCCGCATTTGCAAGAGCCGAAATGGGCAGGTCCTCCTCGGCAGCCCCGGTCCACTCGAGAACCAGCACTCTGGTAACTCCGGCGAGGCAGCCGGCGGACAGCGGCGGCGTTATCAGCCGGCCGCCGGTGACAACGAAGACATTGGTGCCGGTTCCCTCGCACAGGTTCCCCGCGGTGTTAGCGAAGATCGCCTCCGCTCCCCCGTGCTCGGCCGCGTAACTCAGCGCTCGCACGTTCTCGGCGTATGAGGTCGTCTTCAGGCCCGTCAGCGCGCCGTGCTCGTTGCGGGCCCACGGCACCACCACGACGTCGTTGGCCTCGGCAGGTGCTTTCTGCTCGGCCAGCGCGACGATGGCCGAGAGGGCGGACGTGCCACGTTCCGATCCAAGAGGGGAAATCCCGGCCGTGACGGTTATGCGCATACGCGCCAGTGGCAACCTCGGTGAGGCTTCGATCACGGCCAGGGCGCCAGCCCTGATGTGACCAAGGTCAGGCTCGGGCAGCCCGAGGCCCGCCGCGGACCTCGCCAGCCTGGCCAGGTGGCGGCTGAGCGCAAACGGCTGGCCGTCGGTGACCTTGATCGTCTCGAAGATCCCGTCGCCGACCACGAGTCCGTGGTCGAAGACCGAGATCCTCGCCTCGTTATCGGGGAGCAGCTCCCCGTTGATCCAGACAGCCACGTGCCAGACGGTAGCGCACGGCGGGCCCGGACGCGGCCATAGCGAGCGGCCCGCGAAGGGGCGGCCCGCTGGCGCTCGGGCTGCCGGGTGCGCGTATCGGGGTATGCGAGTTTGCCGGATGGTCAGGATCGGCTACAGTTCTGAACGCACACTGGCACGGAGCCCTGCTCCGCTGGCCGGTGATAGGCGGACGTAGCGCAGCTGGTAGCGCATCACCTTGCCAAGGTGAGGGTCGCGGGTTCGAATCCCGTCGTCCGCTCGAGGTGCCGGAAGCCGTCTCCCCCGTTGTCGACGGCCCGATCGGCTCTTCGGTACCGGCCCGGCTCCGATGGGGTCGGCCTGTGGCGGAATGGCCGAGTGGCTTAGGCAAGGGCCTGCAAAGCCCTGTACGCGGGTTCGATTCCCGCTT
>Ga0335074_10005007_pt1 | contig 18313 bp, 14 predicted proteins | sample Lox_Sample_23_FD_206715 | JGI IMG/M metagenome (GOLD analysis project Ga0335074, IMG submission 206715) | Soil microbial communities from Loxahatchee National Wildlife Refuge, Florida, United States - Lox_Sample_2.3 | ecosystem: Environmental > Terrestrial > Soil > Wetlands | place: USA... | reverse complement strand
TACTCGTGCGTTTCCGGTTCGCTCGTGGCCGATTGGTATGCCTGGCGCCCCGCGTCCACAGCCGCGGAAACCCTGTTGCTCTGGTCTGCCACCAGGTTCTTGCCCCGCTCCACAAACTCTTCCCATTGCGCGCGTCCGCGATCGATCACCTCACGCCCTCGATCCACGTATTCGCCTACCTGCTCCTTGCTCTTGTCGACAAAAGCGCTCACCTGCTCCTTGCTCCTGTCCACAAACTCGCCCACATTGCCCGCCGCTTCGCGGGTGCGAGCCTTCAGATACTCCGTGCCTTCGCGGGCGCCTTTGGCGATATCTTCGCGAGTTTCCTTGCCGCTCTTGGGAGCATAAAGAATTCCGACAAGTGCGCCGACCCCCAGTCCGGCCAGGAACCATGCGAGTCCGTAGTTTCTGCCTTCGTCTGCCATTTCAAAACCTCCATCTTCGCTCAGGGTTTGCAAATGCCTGAACCTGTCGAGCCACTTTAGTTTAGCGCAGTTGGCCCTGCCGCCTGTGGATTCGCCGTCGCCAGGCTGCACGAATCGCCCTGATCCTGCACCCTGCCGCCATCATCGTTGAATGCGGTTCTCCCGTCGGTCAGCCGCCGCAACTGCAGGTGTGGGCCAGCACCTCAGCCAAGTGGAGCGCCCTCAGATGCCCTAATTGCTCGATCTGTTCGCGACAACTAAAGCCATCGGCCACAACGATGGTGGCGGCATCAGTGGTTTGGATGGCCGGGAGCAGGCCCTGGTTGGCAATCGCGCGCGAAACCTCGAATTTATCTGCTTCGAAGCCAAACGGCCCTGCCATGCCGCAACAACCAGCCTCGATCAGTTCCACGCTTGCTCCCGCTTTGCGCAGAAGCGCAATCTCGCTCGCCGGACCGCCAAACACCGCCTTGTGATGACAGTGGCCGTGAATCAGGATCCGCGCTCCTGCCACGCCACAGACTTTGAACTCCGGCGCCTTGGCCATCAGCCAGTCGGCCAGCAGCCAAACCTGCTGGCTCAGCCGCTTCGCGCGCGCGTCGCTGGGGAAAAGTTCAGCAAGCTCGTCCTTGAAGACGCTGGCGCAACTGGGTTCAAGGAAAATGAATGGCATTCCGCCATCGATTTGCGCAGCCATCTCCCGTAACACGCGCGCAAGGTAACTCCGCGCCGCGTCAAGCAGCCCGAAATCATACAATGGGCGGCCGCAGCAGATGTGACCTTTGGGTGTTTCCACTCTGAAGCCCGCCTCGGTCAAAACAGCTTCTGCGGCGGAAAGGGTTTGCGGGTGATAGTAGTTGTTCCATGTGTCGGGCCACAGCAGCACCTGTGGGCCGGCGCCGGCTTGGCCGGTCCTTTTGCCAACTCCATGCGAATCTCGCGCCTTCTGGAACGATTTCGCCGCCAGCTTCGGCAACTGCCGCTCCCTGGCGACTCCCGCAATGCGTTTGACGAGCGGGCCGGTCAACGGCCCAGTCAGCACCGCGTTGGTTAGCCCCGGCGCGATTGAGCCGTAACGGGCCAGCCGGTCGGCGAAACCAAAAATGTAGTGATGCAGCGGATGCAGCCGCCCCTTGTAGCGCTGCGCCAGGAATTCAGACTTGTACGCAGCCATGTCCACCTGCACCGGGCACTCCGACTTGCATGCCTTGCAGCTCAGGCAAAGGCCGAGGGCCTCGTCAACAGCCTGGCTCTGGAAGCCCTCATCGCGCAGCGCCCCGGCGAGCATCTCCCAAAGCAGGTGCGCGCGCCCGCGCGTCGAGTGCTGCTCCTCCCCTGTGGCGCGATAGCTGGGGCACATCACGCCCCCCTGCGTGTTGCGGCACGATCCCACTCCCACGCAGCGCTCCGTCGCCCGCTCAAGGGATCCCTGGTTCGCGGCGAACGCGAAATGCGTTTCCAGTTCGCTTCGCCCGGCTACTTCACCAGCCGCCGGGTTATATCGCAGGTTCTCGGTCGGGTCGTAAACCCGAACCGCGTCAGAGAGCTTGCCCGGATTCATCCGGTTATCCGGATCCCAAAGCGCCTTGAACTCGCGGAACGCCCCGATCAGCTCGGGCCCGAACATCTTTGGCAGCAACGCGGCGCGGGATTGCCCGTCGCCGTGTTCGCCGGAGAGTGAGCCGCCAAACGAGAGCACAAGATCGGCCGCGCGATCGATGAATTCACGGTATCGGCGCATGCCTTCCGCGCTGCGAAAATCGAAGTTGATGCGCGTGTGCACGCAACCCTGCCCGTAATGTCCATAAAGTGGGCTGCGGTAGCCATACTCGCCCATCAGCGCCGTGATGGCACGCAGATATTTGCCCAGCTTCTCCGGTGGAACCGCCGCATCCTCCCAGCCTTCCCATCGGTCGGGCTCGCCGGGAACAAAGACCATCGCGCCCAGCGCCGACTCGCGCACATGCCACACGGATTTGGCCTCTTCCGGCGTGCAAATATGCGCCACCGGCGGCGAAGGCCATTTTTGTGCGGCGTGCGCCACGGCCTCCGCCTTGGCGCGTGCCTCTTCCTGCGACCAGGCGCCCATTTCCACCAGCAGAAACCCCACCCCCGGCGGCAGCTGGTCGAGCTCGCGGAGCGCCAGCCCCTTGCGCCGCATAAAATCCACAAGCAGGTAGTCGAACCCTTCCAGCCCGATCGGCTTGTGCTCCAGCGCAAGCGGAACTGCGTCGGCGGCAAGATAGGGATCGTTGAAGCCAAGCACTGTGAGGACGCGAAACGGCGGGCTTGCGGCCAGGTTCAGCGTGGCCGAAACAATGTTCACGCACGTGCCTTCAGAGCCCACCAGCGCGCGCGCCACATGAAAATGGTTCTCCTCAAGCAGTTCATCGAGGTTGTAGCCGGAAACCCGTCGCGGAATGCGCGGAAATCTCTCGCGCACCAGCCCAGCATAGCGGTCGCGGATTCGAGCCAGTCCGGAGTAAATCTGCCCTGCGCGCCCACCCTTGCGGATCAAAGCGTCGAGTTGCGCCGGCGTTGTCGCGCCCACAGTGAGCCGCGTGCCGTCGTAAAGAACTACGTCAAGCGACTCCACGTTATCGACCGCTTTGCCGCCCAGCAGTCCATGCACGCCGCAACTGTTGTTGCCGATGATGCCGCCCAGAGTGCAGCGCGAGTGCGTGGCCGGATCGGGCGCGTAAGTCAGGTGGTGAACTTCCGCCGCGTCGCGCAGCCGGTCAAGGACGATGCCGGGCTCTACGCGCGCGAGTTTCGCGTCGGGATCGATGGAGGTGAGGGCGTTCATATGGCGCGAGTAGTCAAACACCACGGCCACGTTCACGCACTGCCCGGCCAGGCTGGTGCCCGCGCCGCGCGGAAGAACCGCCGCTCCGGTGGCGCGGCAGGCGGCCAGCGCGGCCTCCACGTCGGCCGCATCGCGGGGAAACACGACGCCGACAGGAAGTTGGCGGTAGTTCGAGGCGTCCGCTGCGTACAGGGCGCGCGAGCCCAGATCGAAGCGAACCAGGTCAGAGGGATTTGGGCCGGGCAGATTCTTCTTCAAAAGAGACTCAAGCTCGCGATGGGCCGAAAAACCCTCGTGGTCGAGCGGAGCGGAATTGGAGACGATGGAAAACTTAGACGTGCTCACGTTGGAATGGTAGCGCGTTGAGCAGGTGTCAGAAGGCAAGCGCCACTGATCAAGTGTGCGTTCGGTGCAGTTCTCGCTCCCTTGCTCCCGTGCACCCTGCTTTCACCGCCCCGGCCACTCCTCGACGACCACGCCAAGGTCGTTGAGCTGGCGGATCACCGCTTCCACGTTGCGGCGGACCTTCGGCCGGTCTTTGGGTACGGCGCTTGAGGATTCAGCCACCGCCATCACGCGGCCGTAGTGCCATGCACCCGCGGGAATCGCAGCCACGGCCCTGTCCAGGTCGGAAAGCCGCAACGTAAGCTCCTGTCGGCGCGCCGCCACCGGGCGAAGCAGCGTTCCCGCCCCTGTCGCGCTGGGGTTCTCGTCGGGGAGCAGGATTCGCAGAGTGAGCATATCGCTGCCGACTGACAGAAAGGGATTATCCCACGCCGAAGGATCGTGAATGTCAATATAAAGGCTCTTGGTCGGCAACGGAATCTGTTCAAGCTCGGCGCGCTCCTGGTCATGTTCGGTCGCGGTGGCCTGGGCCTGATGTTCGGCCTTCGCAGCGTCGTGCGCAACGCCTTCGACCGCCTGCTCTTCCTTGTGGCAGGCCGCCATACTGAAGGTAAGCACGCATGTCATGAGCAGGACTGATTTGCGGCGGAAACAGTCAATCACAACCTCAAGGATAGCAGGCAGAACGTTTGCCCTGGGGCGGCCTGAATCGGCGTGCGCAACGTCACCGCGCCACCCGCTCAGCTCGACTAACCTGTGCGCTGAAAGCTGGGGGAGCAGATGAGCGCACGGGTCGTTGCTGTCGTGGGTAGCTATCGGCGGGGCGGAGCCACTGACTGCGCGGTGGAGGCAATTCTTGAGGGCGCGCGGGCGAAAGGCGCGGTCACGCAGACCTTCCGCCTGAAAGAACAACATCTTGAATTCTGCAGGAACTGCCGCGCCTGCACTCAATTGCCCGGAGAACAACGATGCAAATGCGGGCAGGAGGACGACCTTGAACCGATCCTGGCGGCCATTGAAAGAGCAGACGCCCTGGTGCTGGCATCGCCGGTCAACTACTACAACGTCACGGCCATCTTCCGGCGCTTCCTTGAGCGGCTGCTCGGATATGTTTACTGGCCCTGGGGGCAAAACGGGCCCACCTTGCGCAGCAAGCTGCAACCGCGCAAGGCTGTGCTTGTGGCCACGGCGGGAATGCCCGGGTTCCTGATCCCGTTTGCCACCGGTGCGTCGCGGGCGCTGCGCCTGGCCGCACGCATGCTGGGCGCGAAGCCGGTCGGCAGGCTATGGATCGGACTCACGGCGGGCGAGCCGCAGCCCGAGCTTTCAGTTCGCACCCTCGAGCGCGCCCGCCAGATGGGGATGAAGCTGGCTCAATGACGAAGTTGCAATCTACTTCGGCATTAGGCTGCGCGCAACCGAGTCAAGCACTCCGTTCAGAAAATTGATGGACTCAGGCGCGCAGTAACGGCGCCCGATCTCGAGCGCTTCGTTGATCACGATCGGAAACGGCGTTGCTTTGAAGCCCACCAGTTCGGCTACCGCCATGCGCAGAAGGTTGCGATCGACAGCGGGCATGCGGTCGATCCGCCAGTGCGTCGAGTGCTCGGCAATCAGCTCGTCGATTCGCTCTTGCTCGGCGCTTGCTACACGAAAGAGATCTTCCGCGAAGCCTTGCACCTCCGGTTCGACCTGGTCGCCCGCTTTCCAGAATGTGGCGCGAACCTGGTCGGGACTTTGGTGCCCGATATCGGCCTGAAAAAGCATCTGCATGGCCAGTTCGCGCGATTTTCGGCGATGACGTGAGGTCAAGCGCGGCCGCCTTGCTCGATCTTCTTCTTCAGGCTCACCATCTCGATGGCCGCTATGGCAGCTTCAAAGCCCTTGTTCCCTGACTTGATGCCTGCTCGGTCAAGGGCCTGCTCGAGATTCTCGCAGGTGAGAACGCCGAAGCTGTGCGGGATGCCGGTCTCCTGTTGCGACTGGCCGATCCCCCGCGCAACTTCGTTGTAGATGGCTTCGTAGTGAGCGGTTTCACCGCGCAGTAGGCAGCCAAGCGTGACGATTCCGTCCACGCGGCCGCTTGCTGCGCACGCGCGTCCGGCTGCGGGGATCTCCCACGCGCCGGGAACGCGAACGATCTCGATATCGTTGCGCTCGGCGCCGCTGCGCAACAGTGCATCAAGCGCGCCGTCGAGCAGGCGGTCGGTCACGACTGCGTTCCAGCGCGAAACCACAATCGCAAATCTCATGCCTGCGGCGGAAAGATCGCCCTCCAGCGCGACGGGTTTGCCTTTCGCGGGATCGTTCCATGCCCAGAAGCTGAAGCGGTAGCCGGGTTCGGGTTCTACGGTGAACAGCCTCGCTTTCCAATGGGTTTCGGCGATCGCAGACAAATGGGCTGTGGCTCCTTCGCCGTCCAGGGATCGCAGCCAGGCTTGCGCCGCCTGGTGAATCGAATCCAGCGAACTCACCTCCACCAGGACATCGGCATCGGCAGGAAAGCGTCCGTCGACGAATTCAAGATTCCCCAGCGGTGCCAGAAACGATGCGCCTCTCGATCCCTCTTCCTGCCATCCTTTGCCGCTGGCGAACCCCAACGCGGCAAAGAAGCTTCGCAGCCGTTCGTAGCCCGCCGCGCTGCCCGCAGGGCGCAGAAACGAGATGCCCTTGATCATGAGTCGATTGTAGCGGAGCAGGTGAGCGCGTCCGCGAGTGAATGAAACGCCAAGGGTTCAACGACCAGCTACGGCGGTTTCACAATTGCCTTGCACCGAAGCCGAGATTGCAGATTGGCTTTTTCATCCAGAAAAGCCACCCTTGAAAATGCCGGAAACCGCTCTTGCCGCATTTCTTACTGGTATCAGTCAAGGCCCTCGCCGGTTCCGATGGCGCCTAAATCGCTGAAAACTCGAAGCAAATATTTCGCGCCGGATCTGCAGAATATCTCGCCGCTTGGCGCAGAATGGGCTTAGGTGAAAGTCGAGCGATGCGCGGCGTGCCGCTCAATGGCGACTTCGCCGAGCACTTGCCGTGGAGGCGGCAGAACTGAGTTAAATAATAGAAAACAAGATATTTACGGTAATCAACTCTTTAGAATCAAATACTTGCGGCAAAGGTAGACAAATTGAGCATAGTTAAGTCACAGAAAACAAGATATTTACGAGACACGCCCCTTTAGAATCAAATATTTGCGGAGATACCCCCATATCTAACTCGTTTGTTTCGAAATATTTGGATTCAAATATAGGGGAGGGGGTGGGATCGCTAAAACGCTGACAGGCCGGTTCAATTGTGAGAAATCACGGCTGAACCTTCAGCCTCTCGGTGGAGACCTTTACCCTTGTTTCACAATTGCCTTACATCGGAGCCGAGCAAAAGCTATCTGCCCATTTCCTCCCTGCCTGGCTTTTCGTTCCCTTGTTCCTTGTTGTTACGTCACGGAACGCGGCTTGACGGCTATCGCAGTGGCTGGAACGTAAGTGTCGGGTGTGGGGGTGCCGGGATAGAAACAACCGGCGTCATCACCCCCGGCAGAAACCGGCGTGCACGCAGGCAGATCAGGAAGGTACTGCTGCGTGTCCTGCAGGGCGGGCGTCGCGGACAGCGTGGTGGGAATGGGGATGAAGTGAATGGCATCATCGCCTGCGGTGGAGACGAGGAAGAGCGAATTGTCGGGCGAAAAAGCGCCCACGATCGGTGCCGTCGGGGACGGGTATTGAGCCGGCGGCGGGATGGGAGCGTTCTCTACATTCTTGTCGTTCAACGAGACGTAGTTCACCGCTCCGATGCCACTGGCCTGCGGTAAGTAGTACGGCAGCAGCGTTGCTGCAGTTGCCGTGCTGGGCGTGTTATAGGTGATAAACGCGATCGGCGCAGCCGTGGTCACTGAAGCAGTGGTTGGCGCCTCGCCGGTGACGATCTGGTTGACCGTCGTGGCATCGGTCACACCCGTCAGGTTCACCGATCCATTGAGCGCGGGATTGGTGGAAAGCGCCGTCATGGTTTGCACCTGGTTGGGTGGCGTGCCTGTCGTGGTTTCAGAGCAAAGCGTCGACGGAATGCTCACGCCAATGTCGTCGAGCGTAATGCTGCCGCCCGTGACGGGCGAACCAGCGAGCGATGCGCCCAGCATATGAGCGCCATCCTCAGTGGATTCCAGCACGTCCTCCTGCCGGCTCACCGAGTCGCTTTGCGGATAAAACTGAATGCTGGCATTGTTGCCGACGGTGCCCGTCGGACACCAGGTGTGCGCCACCGTCGGGCTTCCGCTCAGATAAGCTCCCACCCCCGGTACTGTGATCGCCAATTGCCGCCCTGTCGGATTTGCCGGGTTCAAAGACCATGAGCTCGGCGGGGCTGCCAGCGGGTACGTGCTCCAGCCGGTGTTGTTGCTATGCACGTAAAGCGTGTCGGTGTGGTTTCCGCCCAATGAGGAGCTGTCGACAATGTAGAGCGTTTGGGAATCTGGTGTCCAGGCCGCGGCAGTGCAGGGCCCGGGGACGGGGTTGCTTTCTGCACAGGCGGCCAGGCCTGAAAATGTTGAAGATGTCCCCGCGCTGGCGTTATAGAGATAGAGTACGTCGCGTACCTGATCGTTGATCAGTACCTGGTCCCCGTCCGGTGAAACGGCGAGCACCACGCCAGGCACACTCGGATCCTGCTTCGTGAGGGCGTTGCTGGCGGTGGAATAGATCATCAACTCACGCCCAGATCCGAAATACAGACTGTTACCCAACTGGTCCATCACCATCGAGTTGGGAACGAACGGCAACCGCGCAGGTTTTCCCGGTGTGCCATTGAGCAGTTCAATATCGGTGAAGTAGAGTGACTGGCCGGGAGCAGAGAACCAGGCAAACTCACTCGTGGTGCCGGGAACAACAATGTTCACAGGATTGGACGACACCGACAGCCCTGTACCGTTCAACCCGAGCTCATTGATCGGGGCTGGATTGCAGGTCGCTGGCTCGCAGATCGCGTTCACACTGGCGACCCCGGGATAGCTCGGTGTGATGGAGCCGCTCCCCCCTGCACTGATGTCAATCGGATTCGTGGACTGATAGGTCAATGTCAGGCCGGTAATTGGATTGCCCTGGGTGTCGGTCACCGCGGTGGTCAGGTTTTGTCCCACGCCCTGGGTGACGATCCCCTTCGTCGACCCGTTGGCAAGAGCGACGCTGATGGTCTTGGGCGGGCAGGTGGAGAAGTAGCCTGCCGCGGATGAAGATTGCGCAATCGTCGCGTTGATCACAGTCGTGCCCGGATCCTGCGCCGTGATCACGTTGGTTGCGGAGTTGATGGTGGCCACAGAAGATGTCCCCACCGTGAAGTTGAGCGTCCCGATGGAATTCAGGCAGTCCGGCGCTGTGGTCGACCCCGGCGCGCACAACAGCGTCTGCACGCCGTTCAAACTGTAATACGCGTCGGCATCGAGCGTCGCCTGCTGGTTCTGCGAGTAACATCCCGCGGCGTTCGAGGAGCCCGAGAGTGGAGTCGTCACCAGGCTGATGCTTGAGATCGGCGCGTGTACATAGACCGTTACAGGATTCGATGTCACCGAGTCGGCCGTAGCTGTAAGGAAGGCGATCCCATAAGGCAGCCCGTTTGTCGATGGCAATGGATTGGGGAAGTAGCAGTAGGTATAGTCGGCAATGCCGCCGCCCGTGTTGCGGTTCCATGTGCCGGCGCAGATATTGCCGCTGGGCGAAATGTCAACCAACTGGTTGTTGCTGGTTCCGTAGCTGATCTGACTCGAAGCGATCGACGCCGGCGTGCCTTTGCACGTGGTGGCCGTGGGACTCTGCGCCTGGATGGTCTGCCCGTATGCCAGCGAAATCCCGGCAATCTGCGGTTGCATCACGATGTTGTATACGTCGGTGTTCTTCAGGCCATAACCGAGTCCATTGCAATAGTTCCCCGCCGGGTTGCGCGTACAGCCGGAGATGGAAATCCCGGCCGGAATTGCCAGGCCGAGCAAACAAACAAGCGTCAAGAACCGCCGCATGAATCCTCCCCGTTCCGCGCCGTCGAACCGCGGAACGGTCTCAAATGAGCACGTAGGAAAAATGAATGATCAAATCCCCTTCGCACGCTCTGGAGCGAAGCCGCGACAGCCACGTCGCAGATACCCGCCGGCACGCCGTGACATGCGGGCGGAGGGTCGGAACAAAAAGCGAAAACTCCAAGAGAAAAGTGTAACAGGGCAGGCCCGTTTCCGGCATACAACGAGCCCACAACCAAAGTTCTCTTAAATAGACTCATTTCTCGCCCGGGGGCGAGCAAAAACAGGCAGCAGCGAAACCGCAAGAAAGCCGTAAGCCGCAGCTTCTGGCTCATACCCCTTGCTACAGGCTGCAGCCTGCCGTCTGCTGGCTGACCCTCTCGCTCCCTGCCTCTACGGCATGTATTTGGCAAACCACCCCGCCGCGCGCTCAAGTACATCGCGCCGGTGCGCGGGATCGGCCAGCCCATGCCCCTCGTTCGGGTAAACCACCAGTTCCGCCGGAATGTGCAGATCGCGCAGAGCGTGCCAGAACTCGAAGGATTGCGGCGCGGGGCATTCCCCGTCGCGGTCGCCCACCACGCTCAGCGTTGGCGTGGTCACGTTCTTGATGAAGTTGATCGCAGAGCTTTTCGCATAAACCGCCGGATCGTCATAAACCGAGGCGCCAAAAAACGGAATCATCCACTGGTCAATCGAGTTCTCACCGTAATACGAGAGCCAGTCGGAGATGCCCGCGCCTGCTACCGCCGCGCGGAAACGGTGCGTCCGCGTCACCGCGAACATCGTCATGAACCCGCCGTAGCTCCATCCCGTAATTCCGATGCGATGCGGATCGACCGGGTATTTGGCAAGCACGCTGTCCACGCCGGCAAGGATGTCGCTCAGGTCGCCATAGCCGAAATCTTTGCGATTGGCCTGCGTGAATGCTTCGCCCTGGCCGAAGCTGCCGCGCGGATTGGGTTCGAGCACAAAGTAGCCGAGGTCGGAAAACACCGCGGGACTGAGCGGGCCGCCCGCTGCCCAGCGCGAAAGCACAGCCGACGCTGGCCCGCCATGAACCTCCACGATCATGGGATATTTCTTGGCCGGATCGTAGTTCGCCGGCAGCATCAGCCATCCCTGAATATGAAAGCCGCCATTGGTCCAGGTAAGCGAAACGGATTTGCCCCAGGACGGCCGGATGGCGGCATTGAAGTGCGAGAGCTGGCGGAATTGGTAACAGCCATTTGGATCGTTGGCGGGAGGACTGCACTCGGCGGCGATGTCCGTCGCATCCCAGATCTCAGGCGGCTCGGAAAAAGAACTCTTGATAAACGTCCATTGGCCGCGCGCATAGGAAAGGCTCAGTTGCATCCGGCCATCGCCGATGCGGGCAGGGAACTGGAATCTAACCACGTTGTTTCCGGCGGCCACCCTCGGCTGCGGTTCAAATGCCAGAGTCCGCAATTGGCTGAATTCTCCCGCCATCGCCGAGTAGTCGATGAGTCCTGGAACCTTCCATGAGATCCAGGCGGCCGTCTCATGCCGCCCTGCGGTCAGGTTAACGGGTTTTTGCGCGCCGGCAGCCGAGACCACCCACACGTCCCCACCCGTCACACCCTGGTCGCTCATCAGGCCACCGATGAAGGCGATCCATTTCCCGTCCGGCGACCAGCGGGGAACCGCGATCTGCAAGCCGTGCAGCGCCCCCGAAACCTCGGAGGGGTTGAGGATTGCCGCCGCAGAACCGCCGATGGTTTGCGTGTAGAGCCTTGCCACCCACCAGTTGTTTTCGCCCGGCGGGTCGGCGGCGATGTAAGCCAGCGACTTCGAATCGGGCGACCAGTCGAACTCGTAAACATGAAGGTTGCCAGGCGAGACAAATGTTGCAGCGCCAGGTTGCGGCGCGTCCGCGGCAACCATCGCCACGCGCTGGATGTCATCTTTGTCTTCGCCGATCACGCCGGAGGGCAGATCCTGCGCCGCCAGCGCGCCGGCAGGTCGCGTCGCGCCTTCCACGTAAAGGAAAGCGATCTCTTTCCCGTCGGGAGAAAATGCCGGTGCGTTCACGTCACCGTGCAGCGTGGTCAGGCGCCGCGCTTGAGACCCGTCGAGCCGCGAGATGTACAAATCCCATTGCTCGCCCGGATCGGCGCAATCGGAAAGAAAGGCAATGGCCGTCGAATCGGGCGACCACGCGACGTCGGACGCGCGGCAGCCCTCGCCCGGCGCGCCCGCGCTCACCGGCTGGCTTTGGCTCATGTTGTCGATGGGCGCTACTTGCAGCTCACCGCCCTGCACCCACGCCAGACGCCGGCCGTCAGGCGAAATGGCCACTTGGGCGACAGAGCGGCCGCGCTGCATGCCAGCCAGGATCTGCTCTACCTGGGCTGCGGGGGTAACAGAAGATGCGTCCTGCGCGACGGCAACGGCCGTCAACCACGCGCAGAGCAGCAGGAAAAACAATAAACGCCCGAGGCGATCAGATCGAAAGCGCATAGCAAGCATGCTAAATGGCCGGTGAACCACTGGGAAAATGCGACCCACAGGTTCGCGATCGCACACCGGAATCGTTAATATGGAAATCATCAACCCTCAGCCTGGGATGCGAGAGGTCTAATTCAAAACAGAGCAGCATCGAGGGCGGTCCCGTCGCATCAGGCGACCATGGGCAGCGTGTCATTCAGTAGAGTTTTCCGGTATAAACGCTATCTAAACCGAACGCAAGGCTGGCTGTGAATCGAGTCAACAACGACATCCTCAACGGCTGGAAAGAGATCGCGGGCTATCTCGGCCGCGACCGGCGCACGGTGGAGCGCTGGGAAAAGCAGCGCGGCCTGCCGGTGCGCCGCGTTCCCGGCCAGGGCCGGGCGTCGGTCTATGCACTGATCTCGGAACTGGACGAGTGGCTGGCCAGCAGCAAAGCAAGCGAAGCGAACCCTGCCGATGCGGAGCCATGGCAGGAGCCGCGTGAATCATCCGGCGCGGATTCCCCGTCGGCTTTTGCTTTGCGAGGCCAGGAATCGCCCCCGGCACCGGATGGTTTATCAAGCCGCGGCCAGGGCGATCAGCCTCTTGCCGCCGGCAGCAATGCAGGGTCCAATGAAGGCCGGCCAGCGCCTGCAATGGCTGACCCCGTCGCCGCCTTTCAGAAAATCACGCCGCTCTCGCGGCACGGAATCGGCTCCGGATGGATCGTTGCATGGATCTTTCTGGCGGGGTTGACTCTGTTTTTTGTGCTGGCGCTGCCGGCGGTGCGGCGCCACTTGAATCCGGTGCTTGAAACTCCAAAGCTGAACCCGCAAACCAATCGGGCAATGGCTGCCTTGCATCATCACTCCCATGTCGCGGGCGTGGATGACATTTATCTCGAAGGCATTTATTCCTACGAGCAGCGCACACCGGAATCGCTGGAGCGCGCGCAGCAGGATTTTGAGAGCGCGATCCAAAAAGACCCCAATTTCGCGCCCGCCTACGCCGCCTTGGCCGATACCTACTCCATGCTGCGGGAATACTACGTGATGCCCAACCAGGAGGCTTTCACCAAGGCCAAAGCGGCGGCGCAGCGGGCCCTGGCGCTCGACCCGACCCTCAGCGATGCGCACGCTTCGCTCGGCTTCATCGACTTTTTCTGGTCCTGGGACGCCGCAAGCGCCGAGCGCGAGTTTCGCACGGCGATCGCCGATGATCCCTCGTCGGCCGACGCGCACCACTGGTACGGCTCGATGCTGACCCATGAGGGTAGGTACCAGGAAGCCATGGAGCAACTGGACATTGCCCAGCAACTGGAGCCCACCTCGGCGGCGATCGTGAGCACGCGGGCGCTCGCGCTGGGATTGAGCGGGCACCGCGCCGAGGCGGTGGAACTGCTGGATGGAGTCATCAACGAAAGCCCGGGCGTGAGCGCGCCGCACGCGATCTTCGCCATTGTGAGCAGGGTGAAGCCGGCGGATTTCGGGCGCTACGTTGACGAGATGCGCCGGGCCGGAGAGTTGCGGCAGAGCGATGAGATGCTGCAGGTGGCGGCAGGGGGGGAAGCGGCTTTGCACTCCGGGGGCGAGCACGCGATGTGGGCGGCGATCCTGGCGACGGAGGAGAGGCTGCACCCGGGAAGCGCGGACCGAACCTACCTGATGGTGGACGCGGAGGCGGCGCTCGGCCACGTTGACGCGGCCTTTGCCGATATGAACCAGCTTGCGCAGCGTCGCGAACCGGAGCTGATGGGCGTGGTGATGGATCCTACGCTTGCGCCTTTGCGGCGGGATCAACGCTTCGGACAACTGCTGGCGACGATGGGCCTGCCGAACACGCTGCAGTAGGCTGCCGAATCTGCTGTGATGCGGCGACAGTGGAGCCTCAGCCCGCCTTTACCGCCTGCGGCGCAGGGCCTATGATGTTGGCCAACTGCAATGTCTGACATCGAATCGCTGCTGAAGCGCTGGCAGGCGGCCGGCGTGGTGGATGCGGAGACGGCTGCGCGCATTCGCGCGCACGAGGCGACGGTTGCCGCAGCGCCGGAACGGCCCGATCGAAGTCCCGCAAGACAGGCTGCTGCCGCCGGCGCCGTGAAGTGGCAGGGCGTGACGGCGCTCATTCTGGGCGCAATCTTGCTGGCCTGCGGCGCGGTGCTGTTTGTGTCGGCGCACTGGAACGAGATGGGACCGGGTGCGCGGTTTGTGCTGGCGCTGGCCATGGTGGCCGTGTTTCACATCGGTGGCGGGCTGGCACGGGCGAACTTCCGCGGCACGTCGACCGCGCTGCATGCCGTGGGAACTGTGGCGACCGGTGCGGCGATTGCGCTGGTGGGGCAGATCTTCAACATCGAGGAGCACTGGCCGGCCGCTGTGCTGCTGTGGGCCGTGGCGGCGCTGTTCGGATGGATGCTGCTGCGCGACCAGGCGCAGCAGACGCTGGCGCTGCTGCTCGTGCCCGCGTGGATCTTCTGCGAGATCGGCTACCGGACGGACGGGTATATCGGCGACAACGTCTACATGGGGCGGCTTTGCTTTCTGTGGGCTGTTTTGTACATCACGTTTTTTCTCGGATCGCGCCGGAGGACGGTGCAGGGGATTCTGTTTGGCGTGGGCGTGGCGGGCGCGGTGACGGGAGTGGTGCTGATGCTGATGAGCTGGGAGTCGTGGTCATCGCAGCAGAGCCTGATTCCCTTCGGCACGCGGGTGTGGGCGTGGACGGCGATTGCCGCTGTGCCGCTGTTCGTCGGTGCGTTCCACGGGCACAAGGGGCTGGCGCCAATTGCAGCGGCGATCGGGTTTGTGATTGCGCTGCCCTGGTTCTACCGCTCGTGGAGCGAGAGCTATGTGGCGAATGGAGTGACGACGACGTACGAGCGCAGCGAACCGAACCTGGCCGCGCATGCGCTGGTGGCGGCGTTTGCTGTCTTCCTGTGCTGGTGGGGCGTGAAGCTGGTTTCGCGCGCACTGGTGAACCTGGGGATCACGGGGTTCGCGGCAGCGGTGGCGTGGTTTTACTTTAGCGATGTGATGAGCAAGCTGGGGCGCTCGCTGGGGCTGATCGGGCTAGGCGTTTTGTTCCTGGCGGGCGGATGGGCGCTGGAACTGATGCGGCGAAGGATTCTGGCGGGGATGGGGGAAAGCAGGGGTTAGGGGCCACCGGCAAGGGACCATGGATTGGGGATGGTGCGAGATGAGGGTTGGACGGTTGAGGGGCTCGGGGGTGTCGGTTGCGTTGCTGGTGGTGCAACTGGGGCTGGTCTCGACGATGGCGGCGAGGTACCTTTACGAGCGGTGGGGCTGCCCGCGGGTGTGGACCCGCGCGACCGCGTACGATCCGGAGACACCGATGCGCGGGCGCTACCTGAGCCTGCAGCTGACGGTGGACGGGTGCCGGAGCACGCTGCCTTCGGCGAAGGAGGCGACGTTTCCGCGCGACGTGAACGGGGCGATCCGGCCCGGTCCTTTTGTTCTGCGGCCGCGGGCGGTCTACTTCAGCGCGAATCTGAAGGTGGAGAACAACCGGCTGGAGGCGATCCGCATACAGGATCCGGAAATGCATAGCGGAGGCCAGGAGGTTTCGGCGATGCCCGGGGCGCAGTGTGAGAATATGCGGCTGGAGGCGCCGGTGGACTTTTATGTTGCCGATACGGCAAAGAGCCCGCTGCCGCTGAAGGCCGGCCAGGAGCTCTGGATTGAGGTAACCGTGCCTCCGCAAGGGCCGCCCAGGCCGATGCAACTGGCGATGAAGCAGAATGGAGTGTGGGAGCCGCTCGAGTTCTGAATCTGCGCCGTGTGGAGGGAACGGTGAGTGAGGCGGAGAGAATGGTGAGGCAGCACGAACCCACTGCTCGTGAGCATTGGAAGCAGGGGGAGATGCCGATCTGCGAGATTATCAACGCGAAAGGCAAGCAGCTCGGCTTTGCGCGCAATGACGCGTCGCGGACTCTGCCCCAGACCATTGAAGCGGCGTGGCAGGACGCGGCTGACCGGATGAGGAGTCAGCAGCGCTAGCGAAGTTGGTGGTGCCGCCAGACGCAGCGAGCGGGCTACTCGGATAGATTGAGGTTGGCTAGGCCTTCGGGCAGCACCATCTCCACGCGTTTTGAGGCGAGGTCGATGCGGCAAAGATAGCTTTTGGCGAAGGGGACGAGGATTTCGCCGCGTGGGCTGCGGATGACGAGCAGCGGCACGGGACCGGCGGTGCGGTCGACCTCTTCAATTGGGCCGATGGTGAGGGGCTGGGGTCCGGCAACATCGATGAGCGTGCAACCGATGAGGTCGCTGATGTAGGTCTCGTCGCCGGGAAGTTCGGCTCGTTCGCTCCGCGGAATGGCGACGATGAGGCCCTTGAGGGCCTCACCTGCGGAGATGGAATCGACGCCGGAAAAGTGCAGGACGATGCCGCCTTTGTGGAGCCAGTGATTGGTGAGTTGGACGGGACTAATCTGCGGATTGGCAGGGTTGGTATCCCGGATCCCCAAATGCGAGGGACCCGGCGCACCCAGCAGAAGCCAGAGCTGGCGGCGATCAGCGAATTTCTGAGGGAAATCGGTCAGCAACTCGGCGAGAACCTCGCCTTTGCGTCCTTGCGGGCGGAGAATGCGGGCCAGCCAGACCCAGTCTGCGGGCGATTCGGGCGCGTTCATCTTCGCCTCCGACTTTCGCCGGGCGCAAGAGAGGCCGCCATCCTAAAGTTCGTCGTCCTCTTCCAGGATGTCGAGCGTGTAGCGATGATGCAGCTTCATGCTGACCGCGCTCAGGATGGTTCGTACCGAACGTGCGGTGCGCCCCTGCTTACCGATGACTTTGCCGACATCTTGAGCGGCAACGCGGAGTTTGAGGACGGTATTTTCTTCCCGGTTGACGGATTCCACTGCGACGGCCGCCGGTTCATCCACCAGGGCGCGCGCGATTTCGCGGACGAGTTCGTCAACCTGCACCATATCGACCTGGGTCATGATCTTGCACCTGACCTTCTGCGTGCGGAAATGGGTGACTCTGAGACCGTGCGGAATCGTATCACTTAACTCGGCTCAGAGCAATGGGTTGTAAGCCGGCGACGGCCCGTACAAGGGAGCCCGGCCATCGCCATATGAGGGCGAGAAGTACAGGAGAATTCAGGCTGCGGCCGGACCGGAAACCTCAGCGGCTGGTTCGGAAGCAACCGGCGCCGGATTCCTGGTCACAAGCTTTTCCAGGGTTGATGAGAGCTGCGCACCCTTGCTGCGCCAATAGGCGATCCGCTCGTGCTTCAGATCGACGGTGGCGGGGCTGGTGCGTGGATTATACGTGCCGACAACTTCGACGGAACGGCCATTGCGGGCGCGGTCCTTTTCGATGACGACGATGCGGTAATAAGGCTGTTTACGGGCGCCAACGCGCGCCAAACGAATCATGACCACGGTGAAACGGTTCCTTTCGGGTTTCAGAGCTCAACTGCGGACTGTTCAGGGAGCGACCCCGCGAGCAGGCGCGTCCGGCACAACAACGGCCGGACAACAAGCCCCGCCCCACAAGGAGCAACAACTAAGTATCGCCGAAAGAGGGGGTTTGAGGCAAGTTGAAGGGCTGAGCACCGGAGGCGAGCCCGGAGCGTAAGAATAACTTAGGGCCTGCTGCTCCGGTGATCGGGCGCGTTCGCTTATGATGACGAAGCTGCCTCTGGTTTCAAGCGATGTGTGGAGGATGGAGGGACGGTCGCGGACGCGAAAGATGAATCGCGAGTATTACAAGTGGCACTCCGAGCGGCTGGGGCGCGAGATGGAACTGCTCGTCTTCGGTCGCGGCGGCAGGCCGGTCCTGGTTTTTCCTACTTCGGGCGGGAGGTTCTTCGATTTCGAGGATCGCGGCATGGTGGCCGCTGTCTCGGAGAAGATCGGCGCCGGCCAGTTGCAGGTTTTTTGCGTCGACTCGGTGGACAGGGAGAGCTGGTACAACAGTCAGGTTCCGCCGCGTCAACGCGTTGGCCGGCATATGGAATATGAGGAGTATGTGCTGAGGGAGGTTGTGCCGCTGATCCGCCAGAAGAATCAGGATGCGCGCCTCGTGGCCCTCGGCATTAGCTTCGGCGGATACCATGCGGTGAATATCGCGCTGCGCCATCCGGAGGTTTTCCGCGGATTCGTGTCGCTTTCAGGGGCCTTCGATCTGACCGGATTTCTCGACGGGTTTTACGACGAGGATTGCCATGCGCATTTGCCGACGCACTACCTGCCGGAGATGAACGACCGGCGGTTTCTCGAACGGTACCAGGGCGGATCGTATGTTCTGGCGACGGGGT
>Ga0335074_10005006_pt1 | contig 18314 bp, 12 predicted proteins | sample Lox_Sample_23_FD_206715 | JGI IMG/M metagenome (GOLD analysis project Ga0335074, IMG submission 206715) | Soil microbial communities from Loxahatchee National Wildlife Refuge, Florida, United States - Lox_Sample_2.3 | ecosystem: Environmental > Terrestrial > Soil > Wetlands | place: USA... | reverse complement strand
GCTCATCGTGGCGCTCGGCTGCGCCTACTACCTTTCTCATTCCCGGCTCTTTGCGACCGGAAGGACCTACGAGGCGTATGGCGAGCGCTTGCTGCTGGGCGGTCTATTGATCGTCGCCTTGATCGCCGCGGAAAGGCTGACCCGCATGTTCCTGATCGGGAAATTGTCGGACGAGGTGTTGCGCTACACCGTGGCGAAACTGCTTCGCTTTGCCATTGGGCTGCTCATCATCGCTATCTCCCTATCGGCCCTGTTGAGCAATTGGACGACGGCCCTGGTGTCGCTCGGTCTGATTTCGCTGGTGCTGGGGCTGGCTCTGCAAGCGCCGCTCACCAATCTGTTTTCGTGGTTCTATATCCTGATTCGGGCGCCGTACCGCATCGGCGATCGCATCAAGCTCGCCGGTGCCAGTGGCGATGTGATCGGCGTAGGTTTTTTCGATACGACGTTGTGGGAGTTTGGCGGGGAATATGTGACGACGGACCATCCGAGCGGGAGAATCATCAAATTTCCTAATTCTCTGGTCTTGAGTTCGCCCGTATATAACTATTCCTGGCCGCTATTCCCCTTCATCTGGAACGAGATCAGATTCTACGTCGCCTATCAGAGCGATCTCGATTTCATTGCCGCGACCATGCGCGCAGTGGTGGCCGCCGAGATCGGCGATGAAATGCGCGAGCACGTAGCGACCTATCGGGCCCTGCTTGCCAAGACGCTGGTTGACGAAATCGAGGTGACCGACGATCCGCTCGTCTTATTCCGCGCCAGCGACAACGGTCACATCGAAGCCATCGTGCGTTATGTCGTTCTACCGAAACAGGCGGGGCAGATCAAGACGGCCCTGATCAGGAAGATGCTCGAGAAGCTGAATGAACAGCCGAAGCGGGTACTCTTTCCGGCGCCCTGAAGGGTCAAGTCATCGGCGCGGATCCGAGATAGCTGGCGGCCGCCACTGCCATGACCGCCACCGCCGCGAGTCACCCCAGGACCCGCAGCCCAAGCGGGCTTGCCACACCCGCGGTACGCGGCCCATCGGTATATGCACGTACGGGCGAGTGCCGGAGAGCTCGTGGCAAGTACTGATCCAACAGAGGTGACCGTCGAGCTTATCATCGCTTGCAGAGGGTTACTCGTGATTCGGGAGAGGACGATGACGGTCGTGAGCCGTAGTGCCCGCACGCCTTTTATGTTTGCTGTCGCGGCAGCAGCGCTGATGTCGCTGACCACATCGATTGCCCTTGCCCAGACTGACGGCTCGGGCAAGGAGAGTTCGTACCCGACAACCGCTTTCAGCGCTTTTGCTGGCAATGCGGGTGGCAGCACTGAAATTGCGTATTCCGAGTTCCTCGACGATGTGGCGGGCGGCAAGGTCGCGTCCGTCGTCCTATCGGGGCAGTCCGTCCGCGGGACGCTAAAGAGCGGCGGCAGCATCGTGTCGATCGTGCCGCAGGCCGCCAACGGCTCCACGCTCGAGGCCCTGTTGCGCAATCATGTGAAGGTCAGCGCCGAGCGGGCAGGGAACACCGAGTGGGCTGTCGATGCGCTCGTCTATGTCCTGCCGATACTCCTGCTGATCGGCTTTGCGCTGTATTTCAGGAGGGAGCGGTCGAGGAGCTCGGCGGCCCCGCCTGCCCGGAGCTTCTGCAGCTCTCGTGCACGGCGCCTCGGGGCGCAGGATGTCAAGACCACTTTCAGCGATGTGGCCGGAATCGAGGAGTCCAAACAGGAGGTGGCCGAGATCGTCGAGTTCCTGAAGGATCCGAGCAGGTTCCAGCAGGTGGGCGGGCGGATCCCCAAGGGCGTGCTCATGTTCGGCTCGCCTGGGACGGGCAAGACGCTGCTCGCGCGCGCCATTGCCGGGGAAGCTCAGGTGCCGTTCTTCAGCATCTCAGGCTCCGATTTCGTCGAGATGTACGTCGGCGTCGGCGCCGCCCGCGTACGGGACCTCTTCGAGCAGGCCAAACAGCAGGCCCCATGCATCGTCTTCATTGACGAGATCGATGCCGTGGGCCGCCACCGGGGTGCCGGCGGGGGCGGTGGTCACGATGAGCGCGAGCAGACGTTGAACCAGCTACTGGTCGAGATGGACGGCTTCGAAGGCGACAAGGGCATCATCGTCATCGCCGCCACCAACCGCCCCGATGTGCTTGATCCCGCGTTGCTGCGTCCGGGCCGCTTCGACCGTCAAGTCATTGTGCCGCTGCCGGACGTCCGTGGGCGCGAGCAAATCCTGCGCGTTCACATGCGTCGCGTACCGCTCGCGCAGGACGCCGACCCGGCGCTCATCGCGCGTGGCACACCGGGCTTTTCCGGCGCAGACTTGGCAAACCTGGTCAACGAGGCGGCGCTCCTTGCCGCTAGGGCGGGCAAGCGCATCGTCGGCATGGCCGAGCTCGAGGACGCCCGGGAGAAGATCCTGATGGGACCGGAGCGTCGCTCAATGCTCCTGTCGGACTCGGAGCGAAGACTCACCGCCTTCCATGAGGCAGGGCATGCCATCGTGGGCTTGGAGGTGCCGGACCACGACCCTGTGTATAAGGTCAGCATCATTCCGCGCGGGCGCGCGCTCGGGGTGACCGCTTACCTGCCGGAAGCCGACCGCTCAAGCCATACCCGGGAGTCGCTGGACAGCCGGATCTGCTCACTTTTAGGCGGCCGCGTCGCTGAGGAGCTCATCTTTGGTCCCGAGCACATCACGACCGGCGCCGCAAACGACATCCAGTGCGCAACCGACATCGCGCGCCGGATGGTGATTCAGTACGGCATGTCAGAGCGCCTGGGGCCGGTCGATTACTCCTCCGGTGCCGGAGCGGAGTTTCTGCAGGGAGGGGAGAGCCGCGCCAAGATGATGTCGGAGCATACCGCGCGCGCCATCGACCACGCGGTGCGCGAGATCGTGGAGCGGAACTATACGCGGGCGCGGCAGATTCTGGAGCGGAACCGGGAAGGGCTGCATGGCCTGGCGGAGGCCCTGCTTCGCGAAGAGACGGTCGGCGGCGGGCAGATCCCGGCGATCGTCGCTGACGCGAAACAGGTCAGGCTCACGGCCATGATGGAGGAGAGGACCGGGAGCTGCCTCGCGTAGTCGCTACCGGCGTCTGACGAGAGTATCGGGCCCGCAGGCCGCCGGCGTGTCGATGGAGCGGGCCGAGTGCTGCTTGGCGGCGAGGAGAATCACCATGCATAGAACCGCCGGACTAAGCCTGGGTTCAATCAGCGGCATCGAGATCCACGCGGATTGGAGCCTGCTGATCATCTTTGGCCTCATCAGCTTCGGTCTGGCTACCGGGCTATTCCCGGGCTGGCATCCCAACTGGAGTCCGGCAACAGACTGGAGCACGGCATTAGCCGCCGCCGTGCTGTTCCTTATCTCCGTGCTCGTGCATGAGCTCTCCCATGCGCTGGTCGGGCGGGCCCACGGCGTCCAGATCCGGCGCATCACGCTTTTCATGTTCGGCGGTGTGGCGCAGATGGAGAACGAGCCGCCGTCGTGGCGGGCCGAGCTCGACATGGCGATCGTGGGGCCTCTCACGAGTCTGGTGCTCGGGTTTGCATTCTTGGAGCTTGCGTCGCTCGTCAATGGGCCGGTACGCATCGACCCCAACCATCTGCAGCGCTCGCTTTCAGCTCTGGGACCCATCGCGAGCCTGCTGCTATGGCTCGGTCCGATCAATGTCATGCTCGGGGTGTTCAATCTGGTGCCGGGCTTTCCGCTCGATGGCGGGCGAGTCCTGCGGGCTGTGATGTGGGGTATCACCGGCGACCTGCATCAGGCGACTCAGCGGGCATCGCGTCTGGGCCAGTTCTTCGCCTGGCTGTTGATGTCGGGGGGCTTGGCCATGATGCTGGGCTTGCAGATACCGCTCTTCGGCGCCGGCTTCGTCAACGGACTGTGGCTCGCGTTCATCGGCTGGTACCTGAACAACGCCGCGCTGCTGAGTTATCAGCAGCTCCTCATACGCGAGTCCCTCGAGCACATCCCGGTCCGCCGGCTCATGCAAACACAGTTCCTGCGCATCGATCCGCAGATGCACGTCGCTACCTTGGTCAACGAGCACCTGATGGGCAGTGGCCAGCGTGCCTTCCCGGTCGAGGCAAACGGGAAACTCGCCGGCATCGTGTCGCTGCGTGACCTACAGAAGTGTCCCCGCGATGCCCTCGAGCGCACTTCCGTCGCCGAGATCATGACACCGGCCGCACAACTCGTGACGCTTGCGCCCGATCAGGATGCCATGAAGGCCTTGGAGCTCATCGGCCGGCATGATCTCAATCAGATTGCCGTGACGCAGAACGGCGCGGTCGTCGGCCTCATCCGGCGCGAGGACATTCTGACATGGTTGTCGATGCATGCCGGCGGCGGTCTCTCGCAGACGAAGCGTACTTGACCCTCGCATGTTGAGCATGCTGCTGAATCACCAACCGCCACCGAGTGCTCGATAGAGCTGCACAGTGGCGGTCGCTCGTCCCATCTGCGATTGCACCAATTCATCCTCGTCATTCAGTGCAATGAGGCGGTCGTCCAGTACATCACCGAATGTCTTGCGTCCGCCTTCATACAAGGCGAGAGACGCCGCCTCGTTACGATGTGCTGCCGCCAGCGCGGCAGCAAGAGAGGCAGCTCTCCGGTCGAGCGCGCCGCGAAACCGGTAAGCGTTCTCGACGTTTTCTAGCGCCTCTAACACAGTAGCGTCGTAGTTCGCGACTGCCGCATTGAGGCGAGCGTCACTCATGGCGATATTGGCGCGAATCCGGCCGGCCGTGAACAGCGGCAGATAGGCGGTCAGACTGACCAGGCCGCCGGTGGCGCCGAAGTTTGGGAGCCCGTCGAAATGTAGCTCGCCGTCACCACCCAGGAATCGAATGTCGAAGCGCGGCAGCAGGTCACTTCGGGCGCTCTTGAGCCGTGCCGCGCAGAGCTGCACCTGCGCCACGCTGGCCTGCACGTCGGGGCGCCGCTCCAGCATCTGGATGGGAACGAGCCCAACGGGGGGCGGAGGAATACGGAAGATACCGGTTGGCGGCAGGGGCAGGGCCGCCTCAGGGGGCTTTCCCGCGAGCACGGCCAAGCGCCGCTGCCGCGCCTCGATGAGGGCCAGAAGCGGCGCACGTCCGGCTCGCTGCACTTCGAGTCGCTCGCGAACCCGATCTGCGTCGTAGGCAAGCGCCTGGCCCGCCTGGTATCGGGCCTCGACGTAGCTCAGGAGCTGCTCCAGGGTCGCGATGCCGCGGTCGAGTACGGCCAGCCGGAGCTGCAATCCGCGCATCTCCTCGTAATTCTCGGCCACATCCGCAACGGCCGTCATCCGAGCGCCGTTCAAGGACTCTACGGCGCTGAGGGCCGTGGCTCGGGCGGCCGCAGCGTCGGCCCGGCGGCCGCCGAAGACATCGGGCTCCCAGCTCGCCCCCAGACCGCCGAACCCGCCGTAAAGTCCATGCGATACCGGTAGTGGCGGAATGTCGGCATACGGCTGTGGCAGCCGCCAGTCTGCCTCGCCCCCCCAGACCGCGCCCTGAGCAGCCACGGTGGGGTAAAGGGCTGATTCGGCTACCGTGACCAGCGATCGAGCCGCGGCCACGCGCGCTCGCGCGATTCTGATATCGGTATTTGCGCTCAGGGCGTCGCTGATCAACCGGTCGAGCGCGGGGTCGCGCCATACGGTCCACCACCGAGTCAACTCCTCCTCTGCGATCCTCCTGCCATCCCGTGCCCGCTCCTGGAATGCTCTCGGCAGCCGCACACCGGATTGCGGCGCAGTGGCCGGTGGTGCGCTCACGCAGCCGTACAGCCCTATCAGGACCGGTAACGCCGCCAAGAACCGCATGATTACAGCCCGGGGGAGCGATCTGCCTGAAGTCAATCTGTTCGGTCGCCTCGGCGCACGATTGTGTGACAGCCGTTGAACGGTCATGACTGCCGCTCGAGCATGAGACGGAACCGCGCCAGGGCGAGCGCGAGAAAAAGTCCCCCGCTGACACAGATGCCGGCGAGCTGGGGCCAGACCGCGCTCAGTCCCGCCCCACGGTAGAGAATCGCCTGCGAGAATGCGACGAACTGGGTGGTCGGCATGAACGGCACGATCGCCTGCAAAGCTGCCGGCATGCTCTGCACCGGAGTGGCCGCGCCCGAGAGCAGGTAGGAGATCGCATAGACCGGCACAGCCAGCAAGCCGAACTGCGGCATGCTCGGGGCCAGCGTCGCAAGCCACATCCCGAGCGAGGTGACCGAGAAGAGGTAGAGAAAGGTCCCGAACGTGAAGAGCGATGCCGATCCGGCCAGGGGGACCCCGAGGCCGCGGCCGGCCACCAGCCAGACGGACAACAGACCCGCAAGCAGAATCGCCAGCCCGTTCGCGATGATCTTCGCGATCGCGATCTCGCTCGCCCGTACGGGCATCACAAGCAGATGCTCGATCGTGCCGCGCTCGCGCTCGCGGATTACCGCGGCGCCGACAAGAATGATCGCCAGAACGGTGATGTCGGTCACGACTTGCATGACCGAGGTGAACCAGGAGGACTCGCCGTTCGGGTTGTACTGCAAGCGCAGGACCAAGCGGTTCGACAGGCTCGATGCGATCCCGCTGAGATGCAGGAAATCCAGCACTTGCGTTTGCAGGATCTCCAGCAGATCACTCGTGCCCAGTCCGGCCTGCGTCATGGCGGTCGCGTCGACGAGCAGCTGCAGCGAGGGAGCTCGGCCGGCAAGCACATCTGCCTCGAAGCGAGGAGGAATCTCGAGCACGAAGATGTATTTTCCCTGATCGAGGCCCCGGGCCACCTCGGCGCGGGTGATGTCCACGGGCGTCCTGAAATAGGGCGGGCGGATCGCCTGACGCAGATCGCGCGACAGCTCCGAGTGGTCGCCGTCGAGGATTGCGATCGAGGCGTTCGAGACCTCCGCCTTGACACCTTTGGCGACCGTGTAGATGGCCAAGGTGAACGCGAAGACGATCAGAGCGATCAGCGTGACGTCGCGCATCAAGCTGCGCAGCTCCTTGCCGGAGAGCAGGGCGACGTTGAGTAGCCAGCGGGCCATGTCTCGCGCTCATCTCTCCTGCTTCTTCAGCAGCAGGCTTGCTGCGATGAGATACACCGTGCCGAATCCGCCAAGCGCGCCGTACATCGACAGAAAGCTCCCGACACCGAGACCTTTGGTAAAGCCGCCCAGGCTGATGAGCTGGAACCAGGAGGCCGGAAAGCCCACTCCGGTCCAGTATCCGGCCCCCGCCATCGTGGAGACAGGGTACAGCAGGCCGGAGAAGCTCACCGCGAGGATCAGGCAGACGATGCCCGTTCCGAAAATGGCGGCGACTTGGGAGCGGACGAATGCCGACATCAGCAAGCCGAATGCCGTGATCGCCCACGCGTACAACAGCGCTCCGAAGGAAAGCGCGAGGAAAGAGCCTTTGAGAGGCACGTGTATCAGAAAAATAGCGCTGAAAACCAGGGTGAGATAGCTCGCTACCGTGACGCAGACATACGGAAGCTGCTTGCCGAGGAAGTATTCCCCTACACCCGCGGGGGAGGCGTAGAAGTTGGTCATGGAGCCGGTCTCCTTCTCGCGCACCACCCCGAGAGCGGTGAGGATGGCCGGGACGAGAGTCAGCGCTACCATGATGATACCGGGCGTGATCGCGTAGATGCTCTTGAATTCCTGGTTGTACATGAATCGCGGCTCGATCGAGACAGGCAGGGAAGCCGAAGCCTCCGTCGCCGCAACACTGGTGGCCGCGGCGTATTCGAGACCGACCGTGCTCAGGTAGGCGCGCGCGTTCGCGGCCGCAAAGGGGATCGAGCCATCGATGAAGACGCCGATCTGCGGTGCCCGCCCCGCAAGCAGATCCCGGCCAAACTCGGGCGGAATGTCGATGACGAGCTGCGCCCCCCCATCACGCAGTTTCCGGTCCGCCTCGCTACGGCTCCGTGATGGGGCCACGGCCTGGAAATACGGCGATCCGGACAGGTGGTCGAGGAACTCCCGGCTCTCGAGCGTCTGATCCTCATCGAGCACGGTAAAGCGAATGTGCTCCACGTCGAAGGAGACGGCATAGGCGGCGATCATGAGTATCAGCAGCGGCCCCAAGAGCGCGAAGCTCAGACGCAGGCGATCGCGCAAGAGCTCGAGACTCTCTCGCAGCGCGAAAGCCCAGATTCGCCCCATCCAATTGGCGCTCGATGTCGTCTCCGCAGGAAGCGAGGCCGCCGGGGAAGGAGGAGCGCCCTCAACGCTCTTGCGAGGGGCGCTTTCGTGCCCGGCTCCCTCAAGGTACGCGATGAACGCCTCCTCCAGACTGCCGGCATGGCGGCGCGCGATGATCTCGGCAGGCGTGCCCATGGCGAGCACTCTGCCGCGATGCATGAGGCAGATCCGGTCGCAGCGCGCCGCCTCATTCATGAAGTGAGTCGAAACGAACAGCGTGACTTTCCTGTCGCGCGCCAGGCTCGCGAGGTGGCGCCAGAACATGTCCCGCGCGGCGGGGTCCACTCCGGAAGTAGGCTCATCCAGCAGCAGCAGCTCGGGCTGGTGCAGGCAGGCGGCGGCAAGCTGCAGGCGCTGGCGGATTCCGAGCGGCAGCGATGCGGGCATCGCACGGCTGTAAGGGTCGAGCTCGAACTCTTCGAGCGCGGTTTGTACCACGCGCGCTGCCGTGCGCTTCTCGATGCGATACAGGCGCGCATGCAGGTGAAGGTTCTGTCGGACGGTGAGCTCTTCGTACAGGGAAAATGATTGCGACATGTACCCGATGCGCAGCCGGGTGCGCATATCGTGGGGGTCGATTTTCTTTCCCAACAGCATCGCGGATCCCGCGCTCGCCTCGAGAAGCCCGGTGAGCATCTTCATGGTCGTGGTTTTGCCGCAGCCGTTGGAGCCGAGAAAGCCGAAAATCTCTCCGCGGGAGATCTTGAAGCTCACGCTGTCGACGGCGACGAATTTGCCGAAGCGTTTCGTCAGATTTTCCGCCTCGATCGCAGGCTCGCCGCCTGTATCCGCAAATGGCGGGATCACGAGCGCTCCGCGGCGAGGTCTCCTCGGCGCAGGCAACAGGGCGACATAGGCCTTCTCGAGGCTATGTGTCCCCGCGCGGGCCATCACCTCAGCCAGGCTGGCGCTGGCGAGGACTTGGCCTGCATCCATCGCAACGAGGTTCTCGAACCGCTCTGCCTCTTCCATGTAAGCGGTCGCAACGATGACGGTCATCCGGCGGCGCTGGCCGCGCAGGCTGTCGATCAACGTCCAGAACTGCCTGCGCGAGAGCGGATCGACACCGGTCGTCGGCTCATCCAGGATGAGAAGGTCGGGATCGTGCACCAGGGAGCAACACAAGGCGAGCTTCTGCTTCATGCCGCCGGACAACTTGCCGGCAGCCCGGTCTGCGAAGGGGGTGAGGCCTGTCGAGTCCAGTAATCTCAGCACCCGTGCCTCGCGTTGCGGCGGCGGAAGGCCGAAAAGCCGCCCACAGAAGTCGACATTCTCGCGCACCGACAGGGTCGGGTAGAGGCTCCGCCCGAGCCCTTGCGGCATGTACGCGAGTCGCGGCAGAAGCGCCTCGCGCTCGCGCCTCTTCGTGAGGTCGGTCCCCAGCACCCGCACGCCACCCTGCTGAATGTGCTTGATTCCGGCGATGAGTCCCAGCAGGGTCGATTTTCCGACCCCATCAGGCCCGACCAGGCCGATGGTCGAGCCGCTTGGCAAAGTGAGCGAGACATTGTCGAGCGCGGGACGGCCGGCATAGCAGTGCCGCACTCCCGAAAGCTCGATCGCCGGCTCGGGTGACCCTTGCGCATCCGTCGAGAAAGTCATGGCGGGGCGCTCTCGGCTCGGATCTCGAGACGCATCGGCCACTGCGCGCCGGGACGCAGACGCAGGTACCCGCTACCCGTCGCGCCCGCTTTCAACTGCCCCTCGTAGTGCGCAGCGACCGCGGTGGGGATCCGCAGCTTCACCCGGTAGACGAGTTGCTCGCGCTCGCTGGCCGTTTCGACGTACTTCGGGGTGAATTGAGCCTCGGGGGAGATGAAAGACACAATCGCGGGAAGCGGCCCTACGCCGAAACCATCCAGCTCGATGCGCGCCGCATCGCCGATCCTCAGTTCCCCCACGACTTCAGTGCCCACGAAGATGGTCATGTGGACATCGGTCGGGTCCAGCAGCGTCGCAACCCGTCCTCCTGCCGGCAGGACGGCGCCGTTTTCGACGATCTTGTATTCGATCAGGCCCGAGACCGGCGCTCGGACAATCGTATCTGCAACGACGGCTTCGAGCCGGGCGATCTCCGCGTCCGCATCATCAAGCGCGCCGCGGGCCTGGACGACCGCTGCGGCGGCTGCGGCCACCGTCGCCATCTCCGAGCTCAATGCGAGACGGCGACGTCGCACCTCCACGCTAGAAACCAACTCTTTGCCGTATAGCCCTTCGGTCTGGGTCGCCTCGAGTCGAGCGAGTGCCGCGCCGGCCCGGCTCGCCTCGAGCTCGGCGCGCGCACGCATGATCGAGCCCAGCGCTTGCATTCGCTGCGCGCGGGCAGCGACGAGCTGTGCCTGCAGTTCCGCAGTATCCTCACGCGCAAGGATCTGGCCACGCTGCACGCGATCGCCCTCCCGGAAGGACAGGCCGACGATCCGCCCCGGATACTTCACTGCAACGTCTACGCGGTCGAATTCGAGTCGGCCATTCGTCTGTACGATGTAAGCGGGTAGTCCGTCTGAGCGACGACCCGTTAACCAGTAAAGGCACGCGCCGGCCACGATCGCAACACCCAACAGGATTGCCACAATGGATTGGCGCCCCATCGCTGACGGCTCCCGCGAATTGACGGTCAAAAACCATAGGAATGGTAAGGATCGCGTCTTCTTCGCCACGGCGCAGTAGGTAGATGTCCTTAAGTCGGGCGAGCTGGCTCGTATGCAGCGCCGAGCACCGCGCCCCAGCGGCTCCTGCGACCTCGCTCCGCGCAACGCGCGAACGCTGCTCGATCGGGAAGCTTGGCAGCCGTACGAGAAGATCCTCATCCCGCTCCAGCGCGCCGTGACCGCCCCCGACTTTGATGTAGGTTAAGGCGTGATGCCTTCAGTCTGCACTATAAGAATTCATCTAGGCAGGCTGAGCCGCAAAACAATCGCAGGAGACGGGTCATGAGTGAACGTGCGTTATCGGCCGCCCTCGAATCCCGGGTGCCCGCTGCAACGGCAGCAGTCTGCACTGAACAAAGACTCCTTCCGCCGGCGCAAAAGGAGGGCGGAATGCCGCTCTTCTCAGCACTTTCCCTGCGGCATTCGAGTCGAGAGTACTCCGATCGCGCGTTGCCGGAGCAACTGCTATCAAATTTGCTTTGGGCCGCATTCGGTGTCAATCGGCCCGCGGGCGAGCGCACCGCTCCCTACTGGCGCCACGTCATGGTTATCGATATCTATGCTGCCATGGCTGACGGGGTGTGGCTCTATGAGCCGGAGAAACACGCCTTGCTGCGACACCTGTCCCACGATGTCAGGGCGCAAACGGGAGAACAGGGTTTCGCGGCGGTCGCCCCGCTCGACCTGATCTATGTGGCCAACGGCGATCGCATGTCAGACCTCCCTTTCGGGGCCCGCCACCTGTATTCCTACGTGGATGCGGCGTTCATCGGCGAGAATGTGTACCTTTGCTGCGCCGCGGAGGGTTTGGGGACGGTCTTTCGTGGCGCGATCAATCGCACGAAACTCACGCGCGCCCTCAAGTTGTCGCGCGGGCAGTTTGTAACCTTCGCGCAGACGGTCGGATATCCGCCGGCGAGCACATGAAGATGCACAGGCTGGTGGCGATCATCTCTACGCCAAGCCGAGGAAACCGTGCGTATCGAGCGTCGGGCGATTACGGGTGCCGCTCCGACGGTTGATCTTAGGCTTGGGGGACAGCCGCCAGGGCCGATGTCTTGGCGAGCTGCCGCTCGATCTCCAATACACGAAGATGCGTCTTGAAAATAGCGTCAGGATTGAGACTCAAGGAATCGATTCCGAGACGTACCAGATATTCAGCGAGCTCTGGGTAATCCGAAGGCCCCTGCCCGCAGATGCCTGAGTGGCGGTGGTTGCGGCGGCAGCCCTCTACAGCCATTCGAAGCATCTGCTTGACCCCCGGATCGCGCTCGTCGAAGTCGAACGCGACGATTGCAGAGTCGCGATCGACGCCCAGGGTAAGCTGGGTCAGATCGTTGGAGCCGATCGAGAAGCCATCGAAGATTTGGCTGAATTCATCGATCAGGAGCACGTTGTTCGGGATCTCGCACATCACATAGATCTCAAGCTCGTTCTTTCCTCGCTCGAGGCCGAGCTCTGCCATCCGCGCGACCACGCGCTTCGCTTCCTCCACTCGCCGGCAGAAAGGGATCATGAGCTTGATATTGCTGAGTCCCATCGTCTCGCGCGCGTATTTCATCGCTGCGCATTCGAGATCAAAGCCTCCCGCGTAGGCGGGGTGCGTGTAGCGTGAGGCGCCGCGAAACCCGAGCATGGGATTTTCCTCGTGCACCTCGAACCAGCGACCGCCGAGGAGTCCAGCGTATTCGTTGGTCTTGAAGTCGGACATCCGTACGATGACGGGCTTGGGATAGAACGCCGCGGCGATGGTACCCACACCTTCCGCCAGACGCTGAACGAAGAACTCCGCCGGCTTCGCATGATTCCGTGCCAGCTCGAGCAACGACTGGCGCTCGGCCTCCTCCTGCACCCGCTCGGGATGGAGCAGGGCCATCGGATGAGCCTTGATGTACTCGGCGATGATAAACTCGATCCGCACGAGGCCCACCCCGGCGTTGGGGAGAAAGCTCGTCTGGAAGGCCAGCTCCGGGTTGCCGAGGATGGCCATGATCTTGGTGCGGGGCTGCGCTAGATTCGCGATATTGGTTCGATGGACGTCGAAGGGCAGGGAGCCCTCATAGACCTTGCCTACGTCACCTTCGACACAGGAGACCGTCACCGCTTGGCCGGTCTTCAGCGCCTCGGTTGCATTCTCGGTGCCGACAACGGCCGGAATGCCGAACTCGCGGGCGACGATCGCTGCGTGGCAGGTGCGACCGCCGCGGTTCGTGACGATCGCGGCAGCGTGCTTCATGATCGGCTCCCAGTCGGGGGTCGTGATGTCGGTCACGAGCACCTCGCCGGGCCTGAATTCCGCGAGATGCGATGCGCTCGAGATGACATGCACGACTCCAGCGCCTATCCGCGAGCCCACTGCATGTCCGCTGGCGAGCGTCTTTCCAGACCCTTTCAGCGTGAACTCCTCCAGGATCGCGACCTGCTTTTGCGATGCCACCGTTTCGGGTCGCGCTTGCACGACGTAGAGCTGCTGGTCCGTGCCGTCTTTCGCCCATTCAACGTCCATGGGTACGGCGTGTCCGGCCCTACTGCTATAGTGCTGTTCGATCTTGATCGCATAATCGGCAAGCTGCAGCACCTCCTCATCCGTGAGGCAATACCGGTCGCGATCGGCCTTGGGAGTCGGCACATTCCGTGTGGCCTCACGCACGCCTCCCTGCGCATAGATCATCTTGACTTTCTTGCTGCCGAGGGTCCTGCGCAGCACGGCACGGTGGCCTTGCGTGAACGTCGGCTTGTGGACCAGGAATTCATCCGGATCGACGGCGCCCTGGACGATATTCTCGCCGAGACCATATGCGCCGCTGATCAGCACCACGTCCCGGAATCCGGTTTCGGTGTCGAGCGTGAACATCACGCCACTCGAGGCGAGATCCGCGCGCACCATTTTCATGACCGCGATCGAGAGCGCAACTTTGAAGTGGTCGAATCCCTGATCGATCCGGTAATGAATCGAACGGTCGGTGAAGAGGCTCGCGAAGCAGCGGCTGCAGGCATCGAGCAGCTTCTCATCGCCTGAGACGTTGAGGAACGTCTCGTTCTGTCCGGCGAAGCTCACCGTGGGAAGATCCTCGGCGGTCGCTGAACTCCGCACTGCAACGGTGAGGCTCGGCCCGTACTCTTCGTGCAGCGCGTGAAAGGCCGTGAGAATCTCCGACTTGAGCTCCTCAGGGAGCGGCACCCCGTATACGATTTCGCGTGCGAGATGACCGCGGCGCGCAAGATCCTCCATGTCATCGACCTTCAGGCCATCGAGTGCCGCACGTAGCGGCTGCCATGCTTTGGCGCTGTCGAGCGCATGCCGGTAGGCCTCAGCGGTGATGGCAAAGCCATCGGGAACTTTGACGCCCTGCGGCGTGAGGAGGCGATACATCTCACCAAGGGAGGCAGTCTTACCCCCGACCAGGGGGACATCGTCGATTCCGATTTCCGCAAAGGAGCGGATGAAGCGTGGTCTGCCCGGCATAGGCCTTCTCCTCGCGTGCGGATCTATTGGGCGTTGCGCCTAAAGCGAGCGAGAATTCTGAAAGTACCGACCGACAAGAGCGATCCGCGGAAGTACCTACACTCGGCGTGGCGCTCGCGTGCGGACATACACACCGCGCGAGATTCCCCAGGGGCCTGGCTCCGCTCAAGTTGCAGGACTCGCGGCTCGCAGTTCACCCGCCGCAGAGCTGACCTTCGCACGAGCTGATCAGTACAACTCCTCATTGTCAGGGCTCCGAGTGGTGGTCTAGCGTTTGAAATGTTATTTGAGCAGCAGACCTTTGTCGAGATCTGTGCAGACGGTTCGAATGGTTGCGGGAAGGAGAAGACAATGTCAGAGCAGAGCGGGCTCACCGATCCGATCGGCGCCGGACTCCAGCGGATTCGTCATTCCTGGGGATGGGTCCTTGCCTTAGGTATCGCACTCGCCATCACCGGTGTGCTCTGCATCCTGGCCGCCTTCACGGCGACCCTGGTCACCGTTCTCGTGTTCGGATGGTTGCTATTGATCGGAGCGGCCATCTCGTTGATTCACGCTTTTCGATCCCGAACGGAGAGCGGCTTCTTCCTGCATCTGATGAGCGTTCTGTTACGCGGGGTCACAGGTTTTCTGCTCGTTCGGTACCCGTTTGCCGGTGCAATGGGCCTCACGCTCGTACTCGCCTTGTTCTTCATCGTCGGCGGGATGTTCCGCGCAATCGGCTCTGCGGCGCTGCAGCTCCCGCGCTGGGGATGGGGAGCGCTTTCCGGCATCATCTCAACGGCGCTCGGAATTGTACTGCTTGTGCAGCTTCCGGCCTCGAGCATCTGGTTCATCGGCCTCGCCATCGGTGTGGATATGATTTTCGACGGCGTCAGCCTGGCGGCCGCGGGACTTGCGCTACATCGTCTTCCGGCCAACGGGACGCATACTGGTTGCTGACGAGCGGGGAACGAAACAGGCGGTCCAGGAACTTCCGGATGCGGTCGGACAGCCAACCGGCAAGGTAGTCGAGGGACGACGCCGAGAGGTCGGCGAAGCCCTCCACCAGCCCCAACAGCGCGGCCGAGGCGCCTGCTGCCGTGGTAAGGAATATCGCGAACACGGAGAAGATCATCTCGGAGCTGACGTCGGTCAGAAGACTCACGAGTCCAAGCTTGAAGACGTCCGGATGGACCCGGGGACTGATGCCGGGCGTCGGGGAATGCCCACCCTCAAGGTCTCTTTGCCTGCGCAGCATCGCGGCTTCGATAGTCTTCCGCTTTCAGGCTCGTCATGCGGGCGGCCTGGGCATAGAGCGATGCGACGGCGCAGCTTGCCATCCGCGCTCGCACATTGTCGGCCCGGCTGGTGAGGATAATCGGCACGCGCGCGCCGAGTACGATGCCCGCCGCGTCTGCGTTTGCCAGAAAGACCAGCTCCTTGGCGAGGATGTTCCCGGCTTCGAGGTCGGGCGCGAGAAGGATATCCGCATCTCCGGCAACCGGCGACTCGATGTGCTTGATTTGCGCCGCCTGCGGGCTGATCGCATTGTCCAGGGCGAGCGGTCCGTCGAGAAGAGCCCCGGATATCTGGCCGCGATCAGCCATCTTGCATAGCGCCGCCGCGTCGATCGTCGAGGGGATCTTCGAGGTGATGGTCTCGATCGCCGAGAGAATCGCCACTTTCGGCGACTTCAAGCCGAGCGCGTGCGCGAGCCCGATTACATTCTTCAGAATGTCAACCTTGTCCTCGAGAGTCGGAAAGATATTGATGGCGGCATCCGTGATGAAGAGGGGTTTGGGATACGTGGGAACGTCCATGACGAAAACGTGACTGATGCGCCGTTCCGTGCGCAGCCCGGTGTCCTTGTGGACCACTTCGGCCATGAGCTCATCGGTATGCAGGCTTCCCTTCATCAATGCATGAGCCTCGCCCGCACGTACCAGCGCGACCGCTTTTTCCGCCGACTCGTGACTGTGCTGAGCGTTCACCAGATCCAGACCTGCGAGATCGAGATGAGACGCGGCTGCCAATGCACGGATGCGCTCCTCGGGCCCGACCAAAATCGGTTTGATGATCTTTGCCTGCGCCGCTTGCAGCGCGCCGGCAAGCGAGCTCTCATCACACGGATGAGCGACGGCGGTCGCTACCGGCGTCAGCGCTCGGCAACTCTCGATCAACGCGTCGTACTTTTGGTGCGTGCGTGGGTCAGGCATCGGGATGGAGGTCCGTCCGCTCGGAGAGCGAGGAGGCGATCGAGCGAATGCATCGTGACGGGTTGATCAAGGAACAGTCGCACGCCCCTTTGCAGGGATGACAAGAGAAGAGCGAACTCATGCGGTACCTCGGCTGCATGCCGCGAATCCGATTCTTAATACACGGTGTCCCGGACGGACTACATCCGTGCATGTGCTTATTCACGGATCGCCCTGTTCCCGGTAGACATGACACATTGCGGAGTCTTTAAGACGTCGTTTGCTGCAGCTTATGGCGTGCGTCTGCGCAACCGTGTCCTTGATATATTTGTTGAGGAATGAGCTATGCCCACCAAGATCGGAATCAACGGCTACGGCCGGATTGGACGCGCCGTGCTGCGCGCCCTGTACGAGTCGAAGCGCAATGAGGAGCTGCAGATCGTCGCCATCAATGATCTCGGCGATGTGCGCACGAATGTCCACCTCACACGCCATGACACAGTACACGGACGGTTTCGAGGTGAGGTCAGCATAGACGGTGACGCGATGGTCGTGAACGGCGACCGCATCCGAGTGCTCGCGGAGCGCGATCCAGCGAATCTCCCCTGGGGACAGCTCGGTGTGCAATTTGTGCTCGAATGCACCGGTCTTTTCACCTCGAAGGCAAAGGCGAGCGCTCACCTGGGCGGCGGTGCGAAGCGAGTAGTGATTTCTGCGCCCGGCGGGAAGGACGTGGACGCCACCATCGTCTATGGCGTGAATGAGGGAACCTTAAGGCCGAGCCATACGGTAATCTCCAATGCCTCATGCACTACGAATTGCCTCGCCCCGGTGGCGAAAGTGCTGCACGAGAAGGTGGGCATTGACGCCGGCGTGATGACGACGATCCACTCCTATACGAACGATCAAGTCTTGATCGACGTCTACCACAAGGATCTGCGACGCGCTCGCGCGGCCGCCGCGTCTCAGATTCCGACCAAGACCGGCGCCGCGGCGGCCCTCGGCCTAGTGCTTCCTGAGCTCAACGGTCGGCTGGACGGCTTTGCCATTCGCGTTCCGACGATCAATGTATCCCTCGTCGATTTGAGCTTCACGGCAAAGCGTGAAACGTCGGTGGACGAAGTCAACAGGATCATGAAGCAGGCCAGTCTCGAAACGATGCAAGGGATCGTTGCCTATAACGACGAGCCGCTCGTATCGAGCGACTTCAACCATGATCCTCACTCCGCCGTCTTCGATTCGACCGTGACCAAGGTCGTCGGCGGCTCGCTGGTGAAGGTGTGCGCCTGGTACGACAACGAATGGGCATTCTCCAATCGCATGCTCGACACGATCAATGCCTGGTCGAAGGTGCTTTGATCGGAACTGGAGGCCACTCAAATGAAGGCGATCGTACGCATGACGGATCTCGATCTGCGCGACAGGCGCGTTCTTATTCGTGAGGATCTCAACGTCCCGATGGCGGCAGGGGCGATCACCAGCGACGCGCGCATCCGCGCCGCCCTGCCGACGCTGCGGACCGCGTTGGACGCCGGCGCCAAGGTGCTTGTCATGTCGCATCTCGGCCGGCCGGAGGAGGGCATCTACGATGCCCGGTTCTCGCTCGCACCGGTCGCGACGCGACTCTCGGAGCTTCTGGGACGGGAGGTGCCGCTGCATCGCGACTGGCTGAGTGGCATCGAGTGTGCCTCGGGTGGCCTCGCATTGTGCGAGAACGTGCGCTTCAACAAGGGAGAGAAGAAGAACGACGAGCAACTCTCGCGGCGCATGGCATCTCTCTGCGATGTGTTCGTGATGGATGCGTTCGCGACGGCCCACCGCGC
>Ga0335074_10005004_pt1 | contig 18316 bp, 16 predicted proteins | sample Lox_Sample_23_FD_206715 | JGI IMG/M metagenome (GOLD analysis project Ga0335074, IMG submission 206715) | Soil microbial communities from Loxahatchee National Wildlife Refuge, Florida, United States - Lox_Sample_2.3 | ecosystem: Environmental > Terrestrial > Soil > Wetlands | place: USA... | reverse complement strand
GGGGTTCGAGGTGAGGCGGCGTCACGCGGCGTATGCCGAGAGTGGAGAAGATGAGGTGCCTGACAGGATTTTCGGCGAGATCCTCCGGTTGATCGAGCAGGCGGAGGAGGCTGCTGCGGCGACCCCGGATGCAACGAGCCTCCTCGCCCATGTCATACGGCTGACGGTTAGGGCCGATGCAGACCCGTACCTGATTTTGGGCGTGCTGGTCGAGGGTGTGGCGCATACTCTCGCTACTCGTGTTCCCGATGAGCGGCGTGGCGAAATCGGCAGCGAAGTCTCGAAGCTGTTGGTCGAGCGGCTGAAGGCGCATGGGATCGGCTGATTCCGGCGCAACATGTCCCCCGAAACCAGGGAACGGGAAGCCAGACCCTGGCCGACACGCGACGAACCACGGGAGCGCGAAGCTCCATAGCGGCGGGAGGCGAATAACCTGTCTGCAGGGGCCTCAGTGGCACTCCGCGTGTTCTTCGTGGTGCTCCGTGTGCCCCCTTCTGAAGGCCAAGGTCCCGGGACTGTTTCGGACTTCGGGGACTACAGCGGACCTGCTGTGGAAGGGAGGGTCGGCCAGCATTACTGCGCGACACAGGGTCGCGCCCGATTGTCGCCCGCCCCGGATGTCTCCAGCCGGTACAGCCACGTCTCCCGCTCGGTCCGACACTCCAGCTCCAGCGTGGTCGGCACGACATAGCGGGCGAGCTGCACCAGGCCCGATCGCGGTAAATAAGCCCGGCCGGGGTCGGCCAGCCACACCTCGCAGTCGGCCGCCATGCGCCGCAGCCATGGGAGCACATGCGTGGTCATCGGCATCTCGTAGCAGACGTCGCCGGCGAGGATCAGATCCCAGCGGCCGGGCGCGCCGACCACGTCGCCGGCGGCCAGCACCGATACCCCGTTGGCCGTCGCGTTTTCGCCGATGGCGGCGACCGCCAGCGCATCGATCTCGGCCGCCTCCACCAGCGCCGCCCCAGCCCGGGCGCAGGCGATCGCGGCAATCCCGCAACCAGCGGCGAAATCCAGCACGCGGCGGCCACGCACGCGCGCCGGATGGTCCAGCACGTAGCGCGCCAGTGCCTGCCCACCCGGCCAGGCGAAGGCCCAATAGGGCGGATCGATGTTGCGGGCGGCCAGCCACGCCTCGGTCGCCTGCCAGATCGGTGTGACCTCGGTCGCCAGGTGAAGCGCGATCTCCGGCACGAGCCGCGTCCGTGCCAACACCGTCTGCTCGCGCACGAACGCGCCCGACTCGCTCACAGCCAGCCGATCAGGATCGCTGCGGCGACCGCCAGCCCCGTCTCCCGGTTGGCGCGGAACAGCCGCAGGCACAGTGCCGGGTCATGGATGTCGAGCACCCAAACCTGACGGAACAGCAGCGTCCCCGGCAGCACCAGTGCCGGGTAGAACCAGGCGCCAAGGCCAGCCCACCAACCGGAGAGCGCCAACATCGCCAGCGTTGCGGCATAGCAGGCGGCAAGAAATGGCCGGCTGCGCTCGCCGAACAGGCGTGCAGTGGATTTGACCCCGACCAGCGCATCGTCTTCGCGATCCTGATGCGCATAGATCGTGTCGAATCCGAGATCCCACACGATCGCGGCCCCGTACAGCGCTGCCCAGGCGGCGTCGATCCGCCCGGCCGCCGCGGCGTAACCTAGCGGCGCGCCAAACCCGAAGGTGAAGCCCATCGCGAGTTGCGGCCACCAGGTCACCCGCTTGGCGAGCGGATACAGTGCGACCAGCACCAGCGAGCTGGCGCCCAGGACTTGCGCCAGGCGATCGAGCTGCAGCAGGATCGACAGTCCGGCCAGCAGCAGCGCACCCAGGAAGACCAGCGCCTGCCACGGCTGCAGCGCGCCGGAGGCCAACGGCCGGCCGGCGGTGCGCGCGACGCGCCGGTCGATATCGCGGTCCCAAAGGTCGTTCACGACGCATCCCGCTGCCCGCATCACGACCGCGCCGATCGCGAACAGCAGGATCAGGCGTATCGAGCGAACGGCGGGCGGTCCGGCCAGCAGGATGCCCCACAGGCCGGGCAGGAAGAGGAGCCACGCGCCGATGGGCCGGTCCAGGCGGGCGAGCAACAGATAGGGGCGCCAGCCTGCCGGCAGACGAGCGACCCAGCCGCCGGCCATGATGTCGGTGTGCGGCACGTTCAATATACCTCTCCCTTCCGGGACTACCGTGGTCTCAGAAGTGGGAAACGGTCCAGGGACTTGTGGCTCTTGAAGGGGGTTCACACGGAGCGCACGAAGTGTAGTCGGATCATATGTCCGGGTCGATTCGCCTGTATGTGACGACGCCCCTTAGCGCCGCTACCGCGGTCGAGACCACCGCACAGCAGGCACATTACCTCCGCACGGTCATGCGACGCCGGGCCGGCGATCCGGTCGCGCTCTTCAACGGCCGCGACGGTGAGTGGCTGGCGCATATCGACACGGTCCGCCCGGACCGTGCGAGGCTGGCCGTGGGTCATCGGCTGCGCGAGCAAGTGCCGGAGCCAGACTTTTGGCTGGCATTCGCGCTGCTGAAGCGCGACGCCACCGACCTTGTCGTGCAGAAGGCGACCGAGCTGGGTGTGGCTGCAATTCATCCCGTCATTACAGGGCGCACCAACGCCGCACGGGTGAATTTCGAACGTCTCTCCGCGATCGCCATCGAGGCGGCCGAGCAGAGCGAGCGGCTCACCGTGCCGGAGCTGCACCAGCCCCAGCCGCTACCGGCGCTGCTCACATCGTGGCCCGCCGGCCGCCCGCTGATCGTCGCCGTCGAACGCACGCACGCGCCGCACATCCCGCCACTCGCCGGACCAGCGGCGCTGCTGGTCGGACCGGAGGGCGGTTTCGACCCGGCGGAGCTTGAAACTTTGCGCGCGCACCCCTTTGTCACGGCGTGCAGCCTGGGACCACGCATCCTCCGCGCCGACACCGCCTGCATCGCCGGGCTGGCGCTGTTGCAGGCCCGGCGAACAGGCTGATACTGCCTTTGACAAAAGCCTGCACTCGAACGGCCGGAGCGATATGTCCAACCCCGGAGAGGCCGATGCCACGCCGATCACCTCCGTGCGGCAGTTGGCTGACTTCATCGCGGCAGGCTGCAAGCCGCGCGAGCAGTTCCGCATCGGCACCGAGCACGAGAAATTCGGGTTTCGCCGGGGAGATTTCTCCCCGCCACCGTACGAGGAGGCGTATGGTGGCAGGACCATCCGCGCGTTGCTGGAAGCCATGGCGCGCAGCGGCAGCGGCGAGCCGATCCTGGATCGCGGCAACCCGATCGGCCTGAAGCAGGGCCCCGCCTCCATCTCGCTCGAGCCGGCCGGGCAGTTGGAGCTGTCCGGTGCGCCGCTGGAAACCCTGCACGAAACGAAAGCAGAGCTGGCGGCGCATTTCGCCGAGTTGCGGGGTGTTGCCCGCGATCTGGGTCTCGGTTTCGCCCCGCTCGGCTTCCATCCGCTCTGTCGACGCGACGAGATGCCGTGGATGCCGAAGGGACGCTACGCCATCATGCGCGGCCACATGCCCAAGGTCGGCCGGCTGGGGCTGGATATGATGACGCGCACCTGCACGGTACAGGCGAACCTCGATTACAGCTCGGAACAGGACATGGTCCGCAAGCTGCGCGTCGCGTTGCTGGCGCAGCCGCTGGCGACGGCATTGTTCGCCAACTCGCCGTTCACCGAGGGCCGGCCGAACGGGTTCCTGTCGTATCGCGCCGAGGTGTGGACCGACACCGACAACCAGCGCTCGGGGATCCCGGCGGTGATGTTCGAGGACGGATTCGGCTTCGAACGCTATGCCGAGTGGCTGATCGACTCCGTGCCCATGTATTTCGTCTACCGCAATGGACGATATATCGACGTAGCTGGTGCCTCGTTTCGTGCCTTCATGCAGGGCCGCCTGCACAACCTCGCCGGCGAGACCGCGACGATGGGCGATTTCGCCGACCACATGACGACAGTGTTCACCGACGTCCGGATCAAGCGGTTTCTGGAAATGCGTGGTGCTGATGCCGGCACGCCCGAGATGATGCTGGCGCAGTCGGCGTTCTGGACCGGACTGCTCTACGACGAGGCGGCGCTTGCCGCCGCCCTGTCGCTGCTGCGTGGAGCCGGCTGGGCGGATGCCGTGGCACTGCGGCGCGCGGTGCCGCGGCAAGGTCTGGCGGCGCCGTGGAGCCGCGGCACCCTGCGCGACCTGGCGCGCGAGTTGGTGGCTGTGGCACGCGACGGGCTCCGCGCCCGCGCCCGCCTCGATGCCGGAGGTCAGGACGAGGCCGGCTATCTGGCGCCGCTGGCCGCGATCGTCGATGGCGTGCCGTGCCAGGCCGAGCACTGGCTCGCCCGATTCCACGGCCCCTGGGAAGGTGAGGCGCGCCGAATCTTCGACGACGCCGAGGTCTGATTACCGGTCCGCGGCCCTGTATCGTCACAGCACGAAAAACTGAACGGGCCTCTAGGGACAGGCCCTGGCTTTCCGCGGGTGTCACGCCCACTTAACAGTGCATATCGTTTCGCTGCCGTGCCACTTGCACTATCGCGCTGATCTCGCAGTAATAGACAGCATGAACGTGCCGTTGCCACCGCCCCCGCCGATCGCGCCGACAACACGGACCGCGGGTAACAGCCCGCCGCTGCGGCTTCGGCTGATCGGGCTCATGGAGGCCCGTGCGGCAAGCGGCGAAAGTGTCCTGCCGGTGGGCCGAAAGACGCGCGCATTGCTGGCCGTCGTCGCACTGTCGGCGCCGCGGCCGACCCTGCGCGGCCGGCTCGCCGAGCTATTGTGGAGTCGCCGGCCGGAGGAGCAGGCACGTGCCTCGCTGCGGCAGGAAATCCACCGGCTGCATGAGGCACTGGCGCCGGCGGGTGACGAGACGGTGATAGTTACCCGCGATCACGTCACGCTGTACCCCGACAAGGTCTGGGTCGATGCCGCCGAAGTGATGTCGGCGACTCGCCAGAACCCGGCCCCGCTTGCGCTGCTGGACGGCGAATTGCTGGAGGACCTGCACGGGATCGATTCGGCATTCGACGCCTGGCTGAGCACGGAACGCGAGCGGCTGCGCGACCGCGGCCGGGCGCTTGCCGAGCTGATCCTGCGTGAGCAGAACGACCCCGAGGCAGCGATTCCAGCGGCTCAACGCCTGCTGCGGATCGATCGCGCCCACGAGGGCGCCTGGCGAGCCCTGATGCGCGCCCACGCCGACCGCGGCGAGCGGGGATTGGCAATTCAGGCCTATGACCGGTGCCGGACCGCGCTGGCCGAGATGCTGGATGCCGCCCCCTCCACCGAGACGCAAAAGCTGTTGGGCGAGATTCGGGGGCCTCCGATCGCGCGATTGCCGCTGCGGCCTCCGCCGATGGCGGTCGAACCGGGCGAGCAGGCGGAGGAGCCCGAGGCCCGCCCACCCGGACCCGCACGTGGGGGCGCGCATCTCGGTGTGATGCCGCTGGGACTGATTGGTGCCGCCGCGCCTGAATCGCATCTCGCCATCGGCCTCGCTGAAGAGATCAGCGCCGCGTTGTCGCGTGTCAGATGGCTCTTCGTGGTTCCCCCTTCGTCGCTTGCTCGTTTTGCCGAGAGCGGGCGCGACGAGGCGGCGATTCGCCGTACCTTCGGGCTTGACCTGTTGCTGGACGGCACGATCCAGCGGGTCGGCACGAAGCTCCGCATCGCCGCGCGGCTGCTCGATCTGCGGCAGGGTGGCGAGGTTGCCTGGGCGGGCCGCTTCGACCGCGAGGATGACGACGCGTTGGCGTTGCAGGACGAAGTGGCCGCCCAGGTAGCGGCCCAGATCGAGGCGCAGGTAACCGTGCGGGAGGCCCTCCGCGCCGCTGCTCAACCGGCCGAGTCGGCGACGGCGTACGACCTGATGCTGCGCGCCTTCCCGGCGATGCAGCGGATGGAACGCGGACCGTTCATGGCGGCAGAGGAATTTTTGCGGCACGCCATCGAGCTCCAGCCCGACTTCGCAGCGGCGCACGCATGGCTCGCTACCTGGCATCTTCTGATGATGCTGCAGGGCTGGGCCGACCCGGCCGAACTGGCCGAAGAGGCGGTGCGGCTGGCTGATCGGGCGGTGCGGCTCGACCCGTTCGACGCCCGTGTGCTGACTCTGGCGGGGCATGTGCGCGCGGTCGCGCAGCGAGATCTGCCTGCCGCCGCGGTGCTCCACGGGCAGGCGCTGTCGGTCAATCCGAACCACGCGATGGCCTGGGCTTTGTCCGGGGCCACCCGGGTCTGGCTGGGAGAGACAGTGGAAGCGGCCCGCCGAATGCACCGATACAAGGTGCTGACCCCGCTGCATCCGTCCGCCTTCGCTTTCGACGGGGCGTTCGCAGTGCTGCACCTGCTCGAAGGTGACTTCGAGCAGGCGGCGGCGGCCGGGGTGGCGGCTATCCAGTTGAACCCGGCCTTAAGCGTCAATCACAAGCCATACCTTGCAGCGCTTGGTCATCTGGGCCGCGAGCGGGAGGCAGCAGCCGCCCGCCACCGATTACTGGCGTTGGAGCCGGGGTTCAGCGTGGGAAGCTTCCGCCGCACCGCACCGTTCGCACGGGCGGAGGACCTGGAGATTGTGGTTGAGGGGTTGCGGCTGGCGGGCGTGCCGGAGAATCAGTCGTAACCTCTTCCGCGCGGCCGGCAAGGCTAGCACGGGCCGTTCGGGCGTGACGGCTGGAGTGGGCATGCGAGCCTTGGGCCGCCCGCCGCGAGGGGTACAGTGGTTGCGGAAGTGCAAAACGGTCCAGGGAGCTATGCGTCGTCAAAGAGGTTCGCACGGAGCGCCACGGAGGGTCTAGCCGTTTGTTTGAGCGCGTGATTCATACCTTCCGGTAGAGCCATCGCGTTTCGCGATGGCTAGCTAGCTCCGCTGCAGAGCCTCGCCAACCCATTGCGCCCAGGCCAACGTCGCCCGGTCCTCTCCGTGGCAGCCAACGATCTGGATCCCGAGCGGCAACCCGTCTGGCCCAGTGCCCGCCGGCACCGTCACGCTGGGAACATGCAAGCTGGTCCAGATGAAATTGAATACCGGATCCCCAGTCCACTCCAGGCCAGCCGGCGCCTGGCCGGGCGCGGCCGGAGTCACCAACACATCCAACCCCTCCATCACCGCTGGGAAGCCGACTTGGGTCCGCTCGAACACCGCGGCTGCATGAGCCACCGCATCACCGTCCTGCACCCGCCCGAACTCCAGCCGCTCCAGCAGTTCTGGGCTGATCTGATCGCGGTGCTCCGCCAGTTCCCATCCCAATGCGCGCGCGCTCTCATGGTTCATAATGATCGGATGCGCCTCGAGCAGGTCGGCGAAATCGGTCGGCAGCTCACGCTCGGTCACCGCCGCCCCCGCACGCGCCAGCACGGCCGCTGCACGTGGCAGCAGCGCCTCTGTCTCCGGCAGCGCCGCCGGCCAGGACGGCGAGCGGCAGACACCGACCCGCGGGGCGCGCGGCGGCTTCTGCCCGGGGTCACCAAGATCACGTCCGCTGACGGCGCCGGCAAACAGTGCGCAATCCGCGACACTGCGGGCCATGACTCCGATCGTATCGAGACTGTCCGACATCAGCTTCATCCCGGCGCGGCTGATCAGCCCGAAACTTGGCTTGTATCCAACCACGCCACAAAACGCCGCCGGCCGGATAACGCTGCCAGCGGTCTGCGTGCCAAAGGCCAGCGGAAAGAAGAAATCCGCCACCCCCGCTGCCGACCCGCTGGACGAGCCCCCTGGTGTATGCCCAAGCGCGTGTGGATTGCCGGTCGGCCCGGGCTTGCGAGTTGCGAATTCGGTCGTGACGGTCTTGCCGACCACCGTGCCGCCGGCCGCGCGTGTCCAGGCCACGGCCGCGGCATCCGCCCGAGGTCGCCAGCCCCGCCAAATCGGCGACCCGTACTCGCTCGGCATGTCCACCGTGTCCAGCACGTCCTTGACGCCCACTGGCAGGCCGTGCAGCGGACCGTGCAGCGCCATGCGGGCGGCGTGCCGGGCGTGTTCGGCGTCGAACCAGGCAAACGCGCGCACCTCGGGCTCGTGCGCGGCGATGCGCGCCAGGCAGGCATCCATCAGCTCCTCGGGACTCAGCCTGCGGTCGCGTATCAGGCGTGCGGCCTCGGTTGCGGTCAGGCGGGACGGATCCGGCATGGTGGGAATCTCCGACTGTCAGCGTGTCAAGACTGGCGCGACGTGCTCGGCGGGTCCATCCTCACGGCAATGAGCGCCAGCCACTCTCCGCCGGTGCGCGTCGGGCTCGGGGCCGACGGATCGCGCACGTACCTGGTCGATCTGCCGCCGGATGAGCTGCCGGCGGTGCGTGGCCGTGACATCGAGCGCGCTTGGCACGCGGCGCACGAGGCGGCGCTCGCGTCCGCCTGGGGCGCCCGACGCGGCTTCCGGTTTCGTCGCGCCGATGGCAGCACCACCGATCTCGCGCTGGCAGATGCGGATGCGTTGTGCTGGGCACGCGCGGTAGACGGCACTGTCGGGATGGGCAGTTGCTACGGCCTATCGCTCTGCCTGCGGTTGCTGGCGCTGGTCGATCTGCTGGCGCGGGCACCATGGACCGCGCCGCTCTGCCGGCTTGCGCGCGACGGTGCAGAGCTCGATCCCGCGTTGCTGCGCGCCGCAGCCACCACGCCGCTGACCGAGGACGCGCGCTTCGACGAGACGTTGTTCCGCGCGCGGATCGCGCCGCTCGTACTAGAGCCGCCGCCGGTGGTGGTCGGCATTTCCGGGACTGCCCAAGCATGAAGATCTCGCTCGCCTGGCTTGCGCCGCTCGCCCTGGTCGCCGCCTGCAGCAACCCCCCGCCGACCCCCGAGTCGCTGACCGCCCGCGACACCCTGGCCGCCTGCCGCCAGCAGGCGAACACCACGTTTGTCATGCAGAACCGCGGTCAGATCTACAGCATGAGCGACGAATCCGCCCCACAGTCGAGCATTGGTCTGACCCAGGACCCGATGCAGGGCCTGGCGAATCGCTACGAGCAGGAGCGGATGGTCCAGGACTGCGTCCGCAACACCGGAACGCAGACGAACCGCGCGGGACTCAACGCGACGGGCGCACCCGGTGCGCCGGCCCCACCGGTCGCCCCCGGTGGATCGTTGAGCCCCTGATCCGTGCCCCACGGTTCGCCCGCTGCGCCGCGCACATTGCGCAATGCCGACGCACTGCTCGCCGCCGGGCTGATCCGGCCGGAGGCGCACGATGCCGTGGCAGCGGTCGGGCGCCGCTATGCCGTGGCGATCCCGCCGGCGCTGCACGCGCTGATCGAGCATCCCGATGACCCGATCGGCCGACAATTCGTGCCCGATCCGGCCGAGCTGCTGACCGCTCCGCGCGAACGCTCGGACCCGATCGGCGACGAGGCGCTATCGCCGATCAAGGGCATCGTCCACCGCTACCCGGACCGCGCTCTGCTGAAGCCGCTGCTGGCCTGCCCAGTCTATTGCCGGTTCTGTTTTCGTCGAGAGCATGTCGGTCCCGATGGCGGCCTGCTGACCGAAGCCGAGTTGCAGGCCGCCTATGGCTGGCTGGCAGCACGCCCGGCGATCCGAGAGGTGATCCTGACCGGCGGCGATCCGCTGATGCTGTCGGCGCGCCGGCTCTCCGGGATTCTTGGCGCGCTGTCGGCGATCCCGCATATCGAGATGCTCCGCATCCACACACGCGTGCCCATCGCCGATCCGGCGATGATTGCCCCGGCGCTCGCCACCGCATTGCGCATCGACACCCCGTTGTGGGTCGTCCTGCACGCCAACCACACGCGCGAGTTCACCCCGACGGCCCGCGCTGCCATCGCCCGCCTGCAGCGCGAGGGCATCCCGCTGCTCGGCCAGTCCGTCCTGCTGCGCGGCGTCAACGACAGCGAGGCCGCGCTGGAAGCGCTGTTCCGCGCGATGCTCAGGGCGCGGGTGAAGCCATATTACCTGCACCAGCTCGACCCCGCCCCGGGCACCGCGCGCTTCCATGTCCCGATCGAGGAAGGCCGGCGGTTGCTGGCCGCATTGCGCGGCCGCGTGAGCGGGCTCGCCTGGCCCACCTACGTGCTCGACATTCCCGGCGGCTACGGCAAGGTGCCGGTCGGCCCCGATTACCTGGAGCCGCGCGACACGGACGGTCATGCCGTCGTGCGGGACGCGCGGGGTAGGCGACACCAGCTCGCCGGCGGCGCGGCAAGGCCGACCACGTAGCACGCACGGCGAATCCGTCCTTCCCGCGCCGGCAGAATTTACTATCGTTTCCACGGTACCGACGAGGCCGGCGCCCGCATTCCCCGTATACAATGACACTCGGAGCGCCGTAGGGCGGAAAAGCGAAGCGCATTCCGCCATTGGGATCGAGCGTCATCAACAAGGGCCATTGGTATTAGTAGCCTCATATCAGTCGGTGGAATTTTTCGACCTCGCGACATAAGGTTCCATGCCGTGCAGCTTCTCACCGAGACATTCGAGTATGACGGCGGCCGAGAGGTCACCGTCGGCCTTCCGCCGAGTCCGCCGGAAGCCGTGGTGTTTGCTGGTGACGGTCAGCTGATCTCGCAATGGGGGGACGTCCTCGCAACGGCCGGGCTCCGGTCCACAATGATCATTGGCGTCCACCGGACGGCGGATGAGACGCAGCGCCTCCATGAGTACTCGCCAGGGTTCGATCCGCGGCGCTTTGAAGCTCACGAGAAGTTCTTCGTAGAGGACGTTCGCCAATGGGCTCGGTCGCGTCTTGGCGTCGACCTGCCCAAAGAGCGCACTGCGGTGTTCGGCGTCTCCGCGGGTGGGGAGTTGGCGCTCGCCATCGGACTTCGATATCCGGGTATCTACGGCACGGTTTTTTGCGCCTCACCAGGTGCGGGCTACCGGCCGCCCACCGTCATGCCGAGCGTGCTTCCGCGCGTGTACCTCGTCGCTGGAACGCGAGAGCCCTTCTTTCGCGACAACGCGAGGCGGTGGGCGAACGCTCTGCGCTATGCGGGGGCGGACGTCGCGATGACCGAACGGGAGGGAGCGCACGGCGGCGCCTTTTGGAGAGCCGAACTCCCCCTCATGGTGGCATGGGCGTTCGGATGATAATTGACCTGTCTGCACGCTGGCCGCGGGAGCATTCCCTTCGGATAGGGATGTCAAGGTTTGCGACCCGATCCAGCCTCTTACCGCCAGGCGTGCGGAAGAAGGCACGGATATCAGTTATCCTCTGTTGTCCTCTGTGTCGGATCGCACTGCGCCAGGCAGAAAGCGCGGCATAAGCAATCGCCCCGCATTGCCCCCGCCTTCCCCCGCGCGCAGTCTTCCCGCGCGCGAGGAGACTGCCATGTCCACCACCTTCACCACGCTGCGCATCGAGCAGCCGCAGCCGCACATCAAGCTGATCACCCTGAACCGCCCGGACGTCGCCAATGCAATGAACACCCAGATGGGGCGCGATCTGCTGGCCTGCTTCGATGCGATCAACGCCGCGCCGTCCGAGCAGCGCTGCATCGTGCTCACCGGCGCCGGACCACGCGCGTTCTGTGCCGGCGGCGACCTGAAGGAGCGCAACGGCATGACCGATGCGCAGTGGCAGGACCAGCATCTGATATTCGAGCGGGCGATCCGTGCCTTGCTCAACTGCCCGGTGCCGATGATCGCCGCGGTGAACGGCGCCGCCTTTGCCGGCGGACTGGAGATCGCGCTCTGCTGCGACTTCATCTACGCCGCAGAGCACGCCCGCTTCGCACTGACCGAAGTGACGCTCGGGATCATGCCCGGCGCCGGCGGCACGCAGACGCTGCCCCGCGCCGTCGGCGCCCGGCGGGCGAAGGAGATCATGCTGACCGGCCGGCCCTTTTCGGTCCAGGAGGCCTTCGCCTGGGGCATGGTCAACCGCATCTGCACAGCCGACGATCTGCTGCCCCAGGCACTGGCAACCGCCGCAACGATTGCTGCGAACGCGCCGATCTCGACACGGCAGATCAAGCAGGCAGTCAACTGCGGGCTGAACATGGACCTGCCGAGCGGAATGATGTTCGAGATCGAGGCATACAACCGAATGGTGCCGACCGAGGATCGCCGCGAAGGCATCCGCGCCTTCAACGAAAAGCGCCGGCCGGACTTCCGGGGCCGCTGAGAGGGCCGCGGCACCAGCCCTATTGGAGGCTCGAACGCCACATCAAAAGCTTGATCAGTTGGGGAAGAGACCGGACCCCCATCTTTTCCATGACATGCGCACGGTGGTGCTCGGCCGTACGGATGCTCATGTCAAGCTTCGCCGCGATCACCTTGTTCGATGCCCCTTCGACCAACAACGCGAGAACCTCCGCCTCGCGCGGCGTCAGCGTCAATCGGCGTGCGTCGGTTTCCGTCGCTTGCGCCTTCAGTTCCTGGCTGGCGACGGCACGCTGCAAAGCGGCGCGTACGCTGTCCAGCAGCATTGCCGGGTCGAAGGGCTTTTCGACAAAATCAATGACCCCTTCCTTCAGCGCCGCCACTGCCATTGGGATATCGCCGTGCGCGGTGATCATCACAGTCGCCGGGGGGGAGCCGAGCTTGGCGAGGTGTCGGTACAGCGCGATCCCATCCATGTCGGGCAATCGTACATCGGTGAGAAGACAGATCGGCTCCGAACAGTCCGCCTCGATCAACAACGCCTCGGCGCTCGGGTAGCTTCGAACCTCGACGCCGGCGCTCTGCAGAAGCAGGGTCAGGGCATCGCGCATACCCGGATCGTCTTCCACGACGTGAACCGTCGGGCCGTTGGTCATGGGTGTTCGAATCCGTCGCGCGGCAATCGCAGAACGAAGCGCGCGCCGGAGGTGGCTGCTGCATCCAGCCAGAGTCGTCCCCCATGCGCCTTCACGATCTCACGGCTGAGCGAGAGACCAAGTCCCATACCTCGCTGCTTGCTGGTCTCGAAAGGCTCGAACAGGCGCTCTGCCAGGTCGGGCGGAACGCCTCGCCCGTTATCCTCGACTGTCAGTTCGACCTCCCTATCGACCTGGCGCAGACGAATATAAACCCATTTTTCCCGATCGCTGTGTTCGGCCACCGCCTCGATTGCATTGCGAACCAGGTTGACCAATACCTGCTCGACCTGGATGCGGTCGGCGGCGATCGGCGACAAAGGCTCGGCGACAATCCGGACAATCACATCGTGCGACTGTGCCTGGTCGGCAAGCGCACCGACCACCTCGCGCGTCATCTCCGCGAGGTCAACCAAACTCCACTGTGGCTCGCTCCTGCCCAGGAAGTCGCGGAGGCGATTGACAATTTCGCCGGCCCGGCGGGCCTCGGATTCCAGCTTCGCGATCGTCTGGCCCAGCAGTTCGAAATCGGCTGCCCCAGCCGCCAAAAGGCGGCGGCAAACGTGGGCATAGGTGGCAACGGTGGCAAGCGGCTGGCCGATCTCATGCACCACGGCGGCGCCAAGCGCCCCAGCGGTGGTGATCCTGGCAGTTCGATACAGCTCTGCCTGGTGTTGCCGGAGATACAACTCGGCCCGTCGGCGTTCCGTCACCACTGCGCCCAACAGCATCCCCGTCGCTGCGGTCGCGACGGAGAGTATCTGATAGGCCAGAAAGTCGGCACGTGGATAACCCAGGATTCCAATCGTCGTTACAAGCGACAATTGTTCAACCAGAATGGCAATCGTGCACCATGCCAGACCATGGCGCACTCCGATCCAGACTACGGGAAGCAACAGGAGATAGAAGAACTGTAATTCTTTCGAGCTCGCCGCGCCGAAAACAATCAACAATGCAAACACAAGTCCAAACCCAAAAAGTACTATGTCCAACGCTCGAGCGGCCGGCGGCACTTCGTTCCACCGCTCCCGTGCCTGAGAAACGGTCAGTACAGCAGGGAGCAGGCCAACGATACCGGTCAAATCTCCGATGAAAGAGTGCCAGACCGAGGAATACGCGAGCTCCGACGCCAATCCGGTCATCAGCACCAGTGCGCCCACGGTGAAAGCGGCGACCGCAAAGGCTCCCGCGCCGGCAATAAGCAGCAGACATACGATGTCCGTCACTCGCGGGAAACCCTGACCGGCATGTGCGAAGCGCCGCAACGCCGCGGCAACCGCGGTGTAGCCGGTAGCGGTGATCGCACCCATCACAAGGGTTGCCGGGATTCCGAACGGGCCGCCTTCGACCACCATATCCGACGTCACCCCCGCCACGAAGAGCGCCGGCGCGAAACGGAGTCCCCTGATGATCAGCAGAGCAAGGCTGGCGGCTGGTGGAGGATTCCACGGGGTAAAGCCGGTCCCCGGCAGCACCTGGAAGAAACTGACCCAATCCAGGGCAACATAGATCGCCACGTAGCCGCAGACGATGAACACGTAGTTTCGCGCCGCATTGTGCCGCTTTGGCGAGGGTCGCCTTGTCAGCAAGACAGTGCACCGATTGTCATCTGGCGACGAAACCCATTGTTGGTGACATCCTGATCAAGCAGACTCGATCTTTCCAGAACTGACCGGGACAGCTTCGCTGCGGGGTACAAGTACCTATAGATCCATCGAACTGTACTCGATACGGTGAGAATCACGAAGCACGACTTCTGCCGGGGGAGGACTGCTGCAACCACTGATTTTCGGCCTGCCGCGCATCGCCGGCGAGGCCGCGCCGGACCCTTGTCTGCCGCCTGGCAGCTATGGGTAGCAAACGCATCCGCCGCGTTACCACATCGATTCAATCGGGTTCTCCGCATTTGCCGGTCAGACGGCCGGGGCCGCCCTTGCCGCACCTCATCCCTGTCGCGGCCGACCCGCATCGCCTCGCTGGCCGCGGGCTTTATGAGCCCCTTGCAAAGCCACACGATAACTGCTTGCAATGAGGCGAGATTGCCCTATTTGTCGGGCTTAGGCTGAAACATGTGAATGACCAAGGGTCAACAGATCGACAGATGATCCACTATGAGTTGCAATGCAGCAAGGACCATGACTTCGACGGCTGGTTCCGCGATAGCGAAGCATTCGAAAAGCAGGCCCGGCTCAACCTCATTGAGTGCCCGGCCTGTGGGGATACCACCGTCCGTCGCGCGCTGATGGCTCCGGCGGTCGCCAGGCCGCACCGCCCCCCGGCGCCAGCACCGTCCGAGGCACCCCAGCCGCGGCCACAGGTCCAGCCGGCACCGCAAGCGCCCCCAGCCGAAGCGATGGCCGGAAAGCTGCCCGATCACGTGCGGGCGATGCTCCAGCGCATGCGCAGCGAGGTCGAGAAGCACTGCGTCTATGTCGGCGAGCACTTCGCCGAGGAGGCTCGCCGAATGCACCGCGGCGAGAGCGACCGGCACGGTATCTACGGCGAGACCACGCCAGAGCAAGCCGAGGCCTTGGCCGAGGATGGGATCGAGTTCTCCCGAATCCCGTGGGTGCCGCGCGCCGACGGCTGAATGATGAAGCCGAAAAAAGAGCGAGGCGCCACGGCCCCGCTCATTCTTACTTCTATTGCTGCCCGGTAGTCCCGTTCGGGTTGCCGTTACCGAACCGCGTATTGAGATTACCGTTGTTGTTCGGATTGTTCATACCGGTATTGTAGGTGCCGCCGCTGTTCATGTTGTTATGGTTGTTGCCGCTATATCCCGAGTAGGTGCCATTGTTCGTGTTGTACCCGGTGGACCCTTGATTGGACCCGGTGTCATAGTTCCCGTTGTAGCCATTGGTGCCGGCCATGCCATTATTGTTGTTGCTACGGTTCGAGCTGGAATTGTAGGCGGTTCCGTTCCCGTTATAGCCATTGGTGCCCGACATGCCGTTGCTGTAGGTGGCGCCCGAGTTGTGGTTGTTCTGGCCCTGGTAGTGCGGGTTGCCCGACGTGGTGTTGCCGTTCATGCCCATGCTGGACGAGCCCTGCCCACCGTTATTGCCGAACTGGTTGCCGGTATTTGGCGTGCCGTACTGGTTGTTGCCGAATTGCTGGTTCTGCCGGCCCACCAGTCCCAGGTCCGCCATCGTCGGGAAATCGAGCTGCCCATTGGGCTGCATCCCGTGTTGCTGCTGATAGTCCCGCAGCGCGGATTGGGTCTCCGGCCCCCAATTGCCGTCAATGTTACCGTGATAGAAGCCCATTTGCTGCAGCCGCTCCTGGACTTCCTCAAGGGTCGCCTGTGAAAGCTCGCCGTTGGTGCCCGGAGCAGCAGCATTGCTGTTCTGATTCCAGCCTTGGCTGGTCCCCTCATTGTATTCCTGGCTGTAGCCCCGCTGGCCCGCAGTGCCCTGGTACCCCTGGCTGCCGTTCCAGTTGCCCTGTTGCGCCAGCGCCGGCGAGGCCATCAAAGCCGTCGCGGCCAGGGCAATAGCAGCGTCTCGTAGTGCCGTCATTGTTGTCTCCTGAGAATGAGAAGCTGGGCCGCCGTGAGCCGGATGGCTCGGACGGTCCCAACTTCAACCACCGCCAGCCCAAGGGGTTTGCGATCGCATGCTGTGGTAAGCTCACAATCGGTGGAACCGATCACCGAGCATGGGCGGCGGCGAGATAGTTGACCGACAGGTCGGCCGTCACCCGCCAGCCCCCGCGCAGCGGATCCGGCGACAGCCCGGCCAAATCAGCCAGGTGCAGCCCCGCGCGACGAAGCTCCGTCGCCAACTCCACCGGGGTGATGAAGCGTCGCCAGTCATGCGTGCCAACTGGCAGCCACCGCAGGAGATATTCGGCGCCGATCTTGCCGGCGATGAACGAACGGCCGGTGCGGTTGAGCGTCGAGAGGAACAGCATGCCGCCCGGCTCCAGCAGCCGCCCCAGCACCGTGACGAAAGCGCCCGGATCGGGCACGTGCTCAATCACTTCGAGGGCCGTCACCACCGAAAAGCGACTCCCCTCCGCAAGCACCGCCTCGGCGGTCGCGACCCGGTAAGCGACCGGCAGCCCGCGTCGCTCGGCGTGTCCGCGTGCCACCCCGATCGTCGCCGCCGCGGCGTCGATCCCCAGTACCTGGAAACCCCGTGCGGCCAGCGCCTCGGCGGCAATCCCGCCGCCGCAGCCGACGTCCAGCAGCGACAGGCCGGAGTGTCCAGCAAACCGGCGCTCGACGCGCTCCGCGATCCAACCGATCCGCGCCGGATTCATCCGGTGCAGCGCACGCATCGGTCCCTGCTGATCCCACCAGCCGGCCGCCATTGCGTCGAATCGCGCCAGCTCCGCATCCGAGACCGTCTTCGAAGGCATGTTGCCCCTCCCGCACCCCCCCGTTATGTCTGCCCTCGGCATCCCGGCTGACAACCCGACCATCGAAGCATGCGCCTTGTCCTGAAATTCGGCGGCACCTCGGTGGCCGGCCTCGATCGCATCCGCAACGTTGCCGCCCGGGTGAAGCGCGAGACCGAGGCTGGCCACGAGGTCGCGGTGGTGGTCTCCGCCATGGCCGGCGTGACCAACCAGCTTGTCGCCTGGTGCCAGGCGCTGTCGCCCCTGCACGACGCTCGTGAATACGACGCCGTCGTCGCCACCGGCGAGCAGGTCACCGCCGGGCTGCTGGCCATCGCCTTGCAGGAGATTGGGGTCGAGGCACGGTCCTGGCAGGGCTGGCAGCTTCCCATCCGCACCGACAACGCGCACGGCAGGGCGCGCATCGCCTCGATCGAAGGCACCGAGCTGATCCGCCGCATGCGGGCCGGACAGGTGGCCGTTGTCCCCGGCTTCCAGGGGATCAGCCCGACCGGCCGCGTCACCACGCTCGGCCGCGGCGGCTCCGATACCTCCGCGGTGGCGCTGGCCGCTGCAGTGGGAGCCGATCGCTGCGACATCTACACCGACGTGGATGGGGTCTATACAACCGATCCGCGGCTGGTCCCGCGCGCGCGCAAGCTCGCCCGGATCAGCTATGAAGAGATGCTGGAGCTCGCCTCGGGCGGCGCCAAGGTGCTGCAGACCCGCAGCGTCGAGCTCGCAATGAACCAGCAGGTGCGCGTGCAGGTGCGCTCGAGCTTCCAGGACCTGCCCGGCACGCTGGTGGTGGATGAGGAAGAGATCGTGGAGCAGGAAAACGTCTCCGGCATTGCCTATTCCCGTGACGAGGCGAAGATCACGGTCCGTCGTGTCCCGGACCGGCCGGGGATCGCCGCCGCCATCTTCGGCGCGCTGGCCGAGCAGCACGTCAATGTCGACATGATTGTGCAGAACGTCTCGGCCGACGGCCTGACCGACATGACCTTCACCGTGGGCAAATCGGACTTGCCGCGGGCAAGGGGGGCACTCGACGCGACCCGCCCACAGGTCGGCTACGCCGACCTCCTGACCGATCCGGACGTGGCGAAGATCAGCGTGGTTGGCGTCGGCATGCGCAGCCACGCCGGCGTGGCCAGCACGATGTTCCGCGCCCTGGCCGACAAGGCGATCAACATCCAGGTCATCTCGACCAGCGAGATC
>Ga0335074_10005003_pt1 | contig 18317 bp, 16 predicted proteins | sample Lox_Sample_23_FD_206715 | JGI IMG/M metagenome (GOLD analysis project Ga0335074, IMG submission 206715) | Soil microbial communities from Loxahatchee National Wildlife Refuge, Florida, United States - Lox_Sample_2.3 | ecosystem: Environmental > Terrestrial > Soil > Wetlands | place: USA... | reverse complement strand
GCCCACAGGGGTGCCGGCGGTCAAGGGGAGGGGCCGGCGGTCGCGGGGAAGCCGGCGGTTAAGGGGAGGGGCCGGCGGTCAAGGGGACGGGTTCAGCGGTAGCGGGGCGGCCGGCGGCCGGGCGAGGGCCGGCGGAGGTAGGCGGCGCCTGCCCGGCGAGGTAGGGTCGCCAGCGTGGATGATCTCGCCTCAAGCGCGCACCACGGCGCTTCCGCCGGCGCGGCGGGCGGCACCTCCCCGGCCGCCGTCGACCCGGCCCTGCTCAGGAAGATCCCGCGCACCGACCAGCTACTGGCCGACCCGCGCATGCTCGCGGCCGAGCGCCGGGTCGGCAGGGACCTGGTCAAGGCGGCGATCACCCGCGCCCAGGACCGAGCGCGCCACGCCGAGATCACTCCCGACCAGGTGGCCGACGCCGCGGCGGCGGAACTCCCGGCGTCCGCGGCCTCGCTCACCCCGGTCATCAACGCCACCGGCGTCCTCGTGCACACTAACCTGGGCCGCGCCCCGCTGAGCCAGGCTGCCAGAGACGCCCTGGCGACCGCAGCGGGTACCTGCGACGTCGAGTTCGACCTGGAGAGCGGGGCCCGGTCGAGGCAGCGCGGCCGCGGCGTCATCGCGGCGCTGCGCCGAGCCGTGCCGAACGCCCAGGCCGCCGGGGTCGTCAACAACAACGCCGCCGCGCTTGTCCTGGCGGCCACCGCCCTGGCCGCCGGCCGGGAGATCATCATCAGCCGCGGCGAACTGATCGAGATCGGCGACCGTTTCCGCCTCCCCGACCTGCTCGTCAGCACCGGCGCGCGGCTCAGGGAGGTAGGCACCACCAACCGGACGACGGTCGAGGACTACCAGCAGGCGATCACCGAGAACACCGGCTTCGTCCTCAAGGTCCATCCCTCCAACTACCGCGTCGAAGGGTTCACCCGACAGGCCATCGTCCCCGAACTCGCGTCACTGAACGTCACGCTCGTCCACGACATCGGCTCGGGCCTGCTCGCGCCCCACCCGTTGCTCCCCGACGAGCCGGACGCGGCCACGTCGCTCGCCCAGGGCGCGAACCTGGTCACCGCCAGCGGCGACAAGCTCCTCGGCGGCCCCCAGGCTGGCCTGCTCCTCGGCGACGAGCCCCTCGTGCGCCGGCTGCTGCGCCACCCCCTGGCCCGGGCGCTCCGGGTCGACAAGCTGACCCTCGCCGCGCTCGAGGCGACGATCACCGGCCCGCTCCCGCCGGTCGCCCGCTCGCTCATCGCGGACCCCGCCGCCGTCGGGCATCGAGCGGAAAGGGTGCGGCTGGCCCTGACGGCCCGCGGAATCCAGGCCAGCGTGGTGACCACCGATGCGGCGGTCGGCGGTGGCGGTGCCCCCGGCGTCATGCTGCCAAGCGCCGCGATAGCTCTTCCCGAGGAACTGGCGCTGCCGCTGCGCACCGGGCCGCCCGTTCGCGGCGGCGATGTGCCCGCCGTCGCGGGCAGGGTGGAAAAGGGCCGCCTGCTCCTCGACCTGCGCTCGGTGCCCCCCGAAGAGGACGACCGCCTCGTCGCGGCCATCATGGCAGCGGCGGCCCCCTGATGACCCCCGGCCTCCTCGCGCCCCCTCGTCCTCGCAAGACCCGCAACCTGGCCGTCACGTTGGGTCCGGCAGTTCCACTTAGCCCGGCAATGACATTTAGCCCGGTACCCGCCAGCCTCCGTCGGCTTCGTCCCGTGCGGCCGCCTGCGGTGGCGCACCGCCGGGATGGCCGCACGGCAAAGAGGACGGGTGCCTGATGTACGTCGTCGCGACCGCCGGGCATGTAGACCACGGCAAGTCCACCCTGGTCCGGGCCCTCACCGGGATGGAGCCCGACCGCTGGGCGGAGGAACGCCGCCGCGGCATGACGATCGACCTCGGCTACGCCTGGATGACCCTGCCGACGGGGGAGAAGCTGGCGTTCGTCGACGTCCCCGGCCATGAGCGCTTCGTCCCCAACATGCTCGCCGGCCTCGGCCCGGTCCCCGCCGTCATGTTCGTCGTGGCCGCCGACGGCGGCTGGATGCCGCAGTCCGCTGAGCACCTGGCCGCCGTGGATGCCCTCGGCGTCCGCCACGGCCTGCTGGTCATCACCCGCTCCGACCTAGCCGATCCTGGCCCCGCGACCCGCCAGGCACTCGCCGAGATCGCCCGCACGACCCTCGGCCAGGTAGAAGCCGTCCCGGTCAGCGCCGTCACCGGCCAGGGACTCGACGACCTGAGAGCCGCCCTCGTCCGCCTGACCGCCTCGCTCACCCCCGGTCCGCCCCCGCACCCCGGTCCGCCCGAAGCCGCTCGATCCGGAATATCCGGCGCTGGCGCACCGGATATTCCGGATATTTCGGTATATGGGGGCGCCGACGCCCCGGTGCGGCTGTGGATCGACCGGTCGTTCACGATCCGGGGGGCCGGCACGGTCGTGACCGGAACCCTGCCCGCCGGAACGGTCAGGAATGGCCAGGAGCTCCTGCTCAGCCCGTCGGCGCGGGTCGTGAGGGTACGCGGCCTCGAGGCGCTTGGCGAGCCGGCCGACGCGGTGACCGGCGTCGCCAGGGTCGCGCTCAACCTTCGCGGCATCCCCGCCGACCTCCCCGAGCGCGGCATGGCCCTGATCGAGCCTGGCCGCTGGACGATCACCAGCGAGATCGACGTCCGTATCACGCCCCCGGCGGGTGACCCGCAGCCGAAGTTCCCACCGGACCTCCTGCTGCACATCGGTTCCGCGAGAACCCAGGCCCGCGTCAGGCTCCTCGGCAGCGGCGCGCCGGCCAGCGGGAACTCCGGCGGCACCGGCGACGCGCTGCGCACACCGGCCGCGATCTACGCCAGGCTCCGGCTGCGCGACCCGCTGCCGCTGCACGCCGGCGACCTGGTGATCCTCCGCGACCCCGGTGCCGCCGACCTGGCGATCTACGGTGCCGTCGTCCTCGACCCGTTCCCTCCGCCGCTGGCCCGCCGAGGTGCAGGTGCCGCGGCCGTCCGCGAGCTGGCCACCTGGCCGGGCAGCCCCGGGGCAGCCGACCTGCTTCGCAGGCACAACCTGCTGCGCGTGCCGCAACTGGCCGCCGCGGGCGTCACCAGCCTGCCCGCACCCGTCGTGGGTGACTGGCTCGCCGACCCGCAGCACTGGGATTGGCTGCGCGCCGAACTGCCCAAGGCCGTCGCCGCCTTCTGCGCCAGGGACCCGCTGGCGCCCGGGATGCCCGCCGAGGCGGCGCGCGCCGCGCTCGGCCTGCCGAGCCGCGACCTGATACCGGCCCTCGCCGGTGATGACGTCGTCCTCGACGGCCCCTACCTGCGGATATTCACCAAGCATGCCCCTGAGGACCCAACCCCTCCCCGGGAGCCGGCCAGCCCCCAGGAGACTGGGGCCCCGGCCAGTACGGGCGGTCCAGAGGATTCCAGCCGAGGCGGGACCACCGCCCCTGCCGCCCGGCCCAGTGCCAGCAGCCAGCTTCCGCCGAAGATCGCCGCCGCGGTTCAGGCCGTCCTCGATGACCTGGCCAGGGACCCGTTCGCTGCCCCCGACACTGACCGCCTCAGGCAGCTTGGCCTTGACGCCAGGGCCCTTGCCGCCGCCGCCCGCGTCGGCCTGCTGCTCCGCATCGCCGACCTGATCGTCCTCGCACCCGGCGCCGACAAGGAAGCGGCCCGCGTGCTGGCCGGCCTTGACCAGCCCTTCACAACCTCGCAGGCCCGCCAGGCCCTGCGGACAACGCGCCGGGTCGCGATCCCGCTCCTAGAGCATCTCGACCGCGGCCGCGTCACCGAGCGCCTCCCCGGCGACCTCCGCCGCATCCGCACGTAGCTCGCTGCCGTTTGAAGCAGGGGAAACGTGGTGCACTTGGGACTGGTGCGCCCGCTGCTGCCGAGCTGCCTTTCTCCTGCGGGGCCGCTAAGGTGGAAACTTCGCGCAAGTTGGAAACTAAGCGTGCCTGGCGCACGCGGAAGTGACATTTAGCACAAAATTTCCAAGATCTTTTGGTGAACAGCCCGCACGTCAGGGAGGGCAGGCATACCAGACGTCATACTGCAGGGATAACAGCAACAAACTGCGCGATGTCCAGGTCCAGCGGGGGCAGCTGTCGGTGTCCCGGCTGGCGATGACTGATAACAGCAACAGGCGGCGCGCCACTCGTGCCGTGCCGAGTCGGCAGTCAGATAACAGCAACGAGCGGGGAAACGCCGCCAGGTCCCGGATCAGAAGTGGACCCGCCAGGGTCCGGGATGAAAATTCGGTGCCTGCGAAACTGCAAGCGAGCGGCCAGCTCTGGGATAACAGCAAGAAGCGCTCCGCGCTATATCAGCAGGGATCTGGCTGGCCGCCTCGCGGTGTCAGTGGCCAGAGGCCGCCAATCACAGTAGAGGCGCACCAGATCGCGGACTCAGCCGCCGTTCGCGGGCGCACCTGCCGGTCGCGGGCGCACCTGCCGGTCGCGGACTCAGCCGCCGGTCGCGGGCGCACCTGCCCGGTCGCGGACTCAGCCGCCGATCGCGGACATCGGGCGGTCCGGCTGCAGGAAGGACGGGTCGTTGATCCCGTGCCCGGGCAGCTTCGACGCCACCGCCGCGCGCCACCGGGAAGCGATCTCCGCGTCGGACGCGCCCGACCGCAGCAGCGAGCGCAGGTCGCTCTCGGACCTGGCGAACAGGCAGTTGCGGATCTGCCCGTCGGCGGTGAGCCGCACCCGGTCGCAGGCGCCGCAGAACGGCCGGGTGACGGACGCGATCACCCCGACCCGGGCAGGGCCGCCGTCCACCAGGAAGGTCTCGGCCGGGGCGGCGCCGCGGACCCGCTGCGCATCCTCGGAAAGCGAGAACTCACGAGACAGCGAGTCAAATATCTCCGCCGCGGTGATCATCTCGGTGCGCTTCCAGCCATGCTGGGCGTCGAGCGGCATCTGTTCGATCAATCGCAGCTCGTACCCGTGTTCCATGCAGTAGCGCAGCAGCGCGGGTGCCTCGTCGTCGTTCAGGTCGCGCATCAGCACCGCATTGACCTTGACCGGCGTAAGCCCGGCGGAAGCAGCCGCCTCGAGCCCGGACAGCACGTCGTCGAGCCGGTCGCGGTGGGTCAGCTTCCTGAAAACTTCGGGCCGGAGCGTGTCGAGCGAAACGTTGATTCGGTCCAGGCCCGCCTCGCGCAGGGAAACCGCGCGCCGGTCGAGGCCGATCCCGTTGGTGGTCAGCGAGATGTCCGGGCGCGGCGAGAACGAGGCCGTCGCCGCGATGATCGACACCAGGTCACGGCGGAGCAGCGGTTCACCGCCCGTGAACCGGACCTCACGGATGCCAAGCGTTTCGACACCGATCCTGATGAGCCGCACCACCTCATCACCGGTGAGCACCTCGGGCGCGGGCAGCCAGTCCAGGCCCTCGGGCGGCATGCAGTACGAGCACCGCAGATTGCAACGGTCGGTGAGGGAAACCCGCAAGTCCGTCGCTACCCGCCCGTAGGAATCAGTCAGCATCTCCCCAGCCTATGGTCCCAATGTGACTAAAAGAAATGGTGCTACTCATGGTTGCGCAGTGCCTGCGTTACTTGCGCGGGCAAACGGCCCACATTATGGCGGAGGCGGACGGGAATCGAACCCGCCAGCGACGCGGCACGCCGCTCTCTGGTTTTGAAGACCGACCGCCTCTCCGAACGACCCTACAGGCAGGCGGCGCGCAGGGCATATGTGCCCAGCTCACAGCGAGATCAGGCGGGGTCAGTGGAGACGGGGCGGGATCGCCCGTGCACGGCACGGGTGTTCCCATCGCGTTCCCATCCGATGAGTGGCGGCAGCTCGCTGACCTGCGCCAACTGGACGCTCAAGCTCAAGGGGCGGAGGTCGGTCAACGTCAAGCTCGACACGATGCCCGGCGAGCACGCGATCACCGTCGGCCTGCTGCGCCCGCTGGAGGATGCGTGAACGTCAGCCTCCCAGACGCGCGGTACCTCGCGGCGGCTCAGGTCGGGGCCGTCGCGAGTCACGTGGGTTTGTGTGCCGGGCATCATCGGTGCAGCGTTCAAGCTGACCCGCCAGGGTGGTGCCAGAGGGACGCGTCCCGCCCTGCCGTGCCGTGGTGCCCCAGGCCTGCGGCGCCGCGCGGGTGCGTGTGGTTGTGCGCCGGGGGGCAGAACACGCGCGATGACCTGATTGAGAAAAGAGTCCCCGTCCCGCAGCCGCACCGATCCGCAAGCAGAGACCGCAGTTGCGCGTTCGCGGCACGAAGACCTGCGGCAACGTCAGGCACCGGCGCACCGGGGACGCGCCGGAGGCTCCCGCACCCGGCACCGCTGATCAAATAGCCAAATGCCGAACCCCGCGGCGTGGCCGCCGGCGGGCCTCTGCCCTGCGGTGCGGTGATCTCCGCCTGGTGCTAAGAAGGTGCCATGACGGCCAGGATCGGCAACATCGCTTTCGACTGTGACGACGTGCTGAAGATGGCCAGTTTCTGGTCAGCAGTGCTCGGCCGCCCGCTCGATCAGGGCAGCAGCGAACAGTTTGCCTCAATCGGCGGGACCGACGCCGCGCGCAGCGAACCGGCCTGGTACTTCGCCAAGGTGCCCGAGCCGAAGCGGGCCAAGAACCGCGTCCACCTCGACCTGGTAAATCCTGACCCGTCAGCCGTTGACGGACTCATCCGCCTCGGCGCCACCGTCACCGGCGAGCACAAAATCCCGGGCCACCATTGGACAGTGATGCAAGACCCCGAGGGCAACGAATTCTGCATTGCAGCCAAGAGCTTCACCGGCTGGGACTGAGCGCGAACATCCACCCAGGAATGGCAACGGCACCCGGTTACCTCATCTGGCGCCTAATCCCAGGAGACCACAGCGGGCCGGAGGCTCCGTTACGTTGACTGGTACGGCCGGGTCCAGCGAGACGGGAATGCCGAAGCAGGCAGTCAGCCCGAGGCGGATGGACAGGGAAGGTTTCCCGGCTGCTCGCGGTGCTGGCCCCGATTCCGGTGATCGCGTCGGTTCTCCCGTCGCTCCACTGACCCCTCGGCCTGGCAGGCGGCCCGGCGCCTCAACCTGAAGGGCTGGCGGTTAGAGCTTGCGGGCGAGGCCGCAGTAGGCGGCCAGATCGGGGTGCGGGCTGTCGTCGCGAGCCGTGCCCTGCGGCCAGCGGCTGAGGTTTGCCAGGCCGGGCGGGGTCAGCTCCAGGCCGTCGAAGAACCTGATGACATGTTCGCGATCGCGGGCATTGAACCGGGCCGAGGCCCGGTTGTTATAGCGTCGCTCCGCCTCCGGCATGTCGTCGGATCCGACGTCGCTGGCGCCGTGCACGATTGCCAGGTAGCTGCCCGGCGGCACCGCGTCCATCAGCGTCGTCACGATGCGGTAGGGGTCGTCGGAGTCCTGGACGAAGTGCAGGACCGCGATGAGCAGCACCGCGACCGGCTGGCTGAAGTCGAGGGTCTGCGCAGCCTGGGCCAGGATCTTGGCCGGATCGCGGAGATCGGCGTGCAGGTATGCCGTCTTCCCTTCCGGGCTGCTGGTCAGCAGCGCGCGGGCGTGCGCGAGCACCACCGGGTCGTTGTCCGCGTAGACGATCCGTGAATCCGGTGCCAGCCGCTGGGCGACCTCGTGCGTGTTGTCGGCGGTGGGGAGCCCGGTGCCGATGTCGAGGAACTGCCGGATGCCGTTGGCGGCCAGCTTGCTTACCGTGTCGGTGAGGAACTGCCGGGTGAGCCGGGCGATCAGCGGCATCTCGGGCACGACCTGGCCGAACTGCTCGGCCAGTGCGCGGTCGGCCTCGAAGTGATCCTTGCCTCCTACCCAGAAGTTCCAGATCCGGGCCGGGTTCGGCACAGTCGGATGGAAGGCGGGGCCAGCCGCGACATCCTGTTCCTGTGGGTCGCCCTGCGTCATTCGGACTCCTGCTGCCGGGGGAAGCCGTGCCACGTCAAAGGCTGCGATACCCGATCATAACCCCGCAATATAGCAACGTGACCTAGCGGGTTGAACCGGGGAGACCCGCTTGGCGGGAGCGCGGAGGTCATGGACCATTCTTCGGTCATGCAGGGCCATCGCCACAGGGGAGGGGGCCCAGGGCTTACGACGGTGGCCCTGCCGGTGCACGCCCTCGCCAGCGCATGCGGTGTATGGCTGCTGCACCGCCTCGAAGCCCAGACCGGCAACCATGGCGTTGATGAGCCATTCGCCTTGGTATCGCCAGGCACCCTCGTGGTACGAGGCAGCACTGCCGCTCCCGGCAGGTCATCAGGCAGGGCCGTCCGGCCGGAAAGATCAGTGCTCGCAGTCGCGGATTTGTCTGCGCCGCAAACGGCCTCAAGGACGCATCTCGACAGGCGCCGCCGAGGCGGTCGCGAAGCTCGTGGAAGGCGCATCATCGGGAGCGGGTGTTCCCATAACGTTCCCATTTGGCCTGGGAATGGCCGGCCTCGCCGGCTGGCCGGACGCGCCCAGGTTGCACTGCACCTGGCGTTTAGTGCTTGTGGCGGAGGCGGACGGGAATCGAACCCGCCAGCGACGCGGCACGCCGCTCTCTGGTTTTGAAGACCAGGGGGACCACCAGGAACCCAGACGCCTCCGTGCACGACTTTACTGACTCCCCCCGAGGGGTGTGAATAATCGAGATCACAGGGAAAGGGGCAGCCAGTGAGCGCTAACGACAAGCAGTGGTGGGCCGACGCGGTGGTCTACGAGGTGTACCCGCGCAGCTTCGCCGACTCCGACGGCGACGGGACCGGCGACCTGCCGGGCCTCATCAGCCGCCTTGAGTACCTGGCTGACCTGGGCGTGGACGCTATCTGGCTGACACCGTTCTATCCGTCGCCGCTGCACGACGGCGGCTACGACGTGAGCGACTACACCGACGTGGACCCCAGGCTCGGCACCCTGGCCGACTTCGACGCCCTAATTCAAGGCGCCAGAAACCATGACATCAGGGTGATCGTCGACCTGGTGCCGAACCACTGCTCAGCCGAGCACCCCCTGTTCAAGAAGGCCCTGGAAGCGGCGCCAGGCAGCCCGGAGCGTGACCTGTTCATCTTCCGCAACGGCCGCGGCCCCGGCGGCGACGAGCCGCCCAACAACTGGCCTTCCCGGTTCGGCGGCCGCGCCTGGACCAGGACCGAGGACGGCCAGTGGTACCTGCACCTGTTCGACTCCAGCCAGCCGGACTGGAACTGGCGCAACCCGCGGGTCCCCGCGATGTTCCAGGAGATCCTCCGGTTCTGGCTTGACCGTGGGATCGCCGGGTTCCGGGTGGACGTCGCGCACGGCCTGTTCAAGGACCCCGTGCTGGCGGACATCCCCGACCCCACCCTCACCAGCCGCCCGTCGGCCTACTTTCACCGCGCGGAGATCCACGCGGTCTACCGGTCCTGGCGGGAGATCCTCGACAGCTACCAGACCGCCGGGTTTCCGGGCGCCCGAACGGCCGTCGGCGAGGTCTGGGCGGACTCCGCGGAAACGCTGCGGCCCTACCTGCAGCCCGGCGGCCTGCCGCAGGTCTTCAACTTCGAACTGGTGGGAGCACCCTGGTCCGCGTCCGCGGTGCGTGCCGCGATCGACGCCACCTACGCGTTCGCCGACGGCTCGCGCGCTCCCTGGGTGATCGGCAACCACGACGTGGTCCGCCCGGTCACCCGGTGGGGCAGCGCGGCGGCCCGCACCGCCGCGCTGCTCCTGCTCGCGCTACCCGGATCGGCCTACATATATCAGGGAGAGGAACTCGGACTTCCCGAGGTAACCGAGATTCCGGACTCGGCGCGCCAGGACCCGGCCTTCCGCAGGACCGGAGGAAAGGTCAAAGGACGTGACGGATGCCGCGTCCCGCTGCCGTGGGACCGCGGCGGCTCGTCCTTTGGCTTCTCCCGAACGGATCTGGCTTCCCCTTCCGCCGCCCCATGGCTCCCGCAGCCCGCCGACTGGGGGACCCGCAGCGTCGCCGCACAGTCCGGTGACCCGGACTCGTTCCTCACGCTGTACCGGGAGGCCCTGCGGATCCGCCGGCGCCACCCCGCCCTCGGCACAGGATCCGACGGCGGTAACTCGATGCGCTGGCTGGAGGCACCGCAGGACGCCCTGTTCTTCGCGCGCGACCCCGGTTTCCTGTTCCTGGCGAACCTCGGCCCGGCGCCGCTGCGGCTGCCGGAGTTCCGCGCGATCCTGCTCGCCAGCGGCCCGCCGATCCCGGGCACCGGCGGCCTGTCCGACGGCTCGCTGCCCCCCGGCACGGCGGTCTGGCTGGCCACCTGACCAGTACTTCGCTGCCCCCCGGCACGGCGGTCTGGCTGGCCACCTGACCGGTACACGGAGATGACAGCCAGGAAGGACCTTGCGTTGAGCGCGCTCTGCGCCGGCGTTCAGCCTAGGCCGGCCTGCCACAGCTACCGTAAAACGTAAGCACCAGTTACGGGAGGATCGCGGTGGCTAAGGTTCGGGTGCCGCGCAAAGGTGTCACGCAGGCGGAAGTCGCCACCGTGCTCAGCCGCCGGCTGGGCACGGAGTTCCAGGTCGGCGGAGACGAGCACGGAGAGGTCATCGCCCGCAGATCAGCCCTGAGCGCGGCCGTCGTGCGGATCAGCAGCGTCCCCGGTGCCACGGTCTTCCGGGTCCACGGCCTCGGCATGCCGATCGTCAGCCTCGGGACGGCGCGGATCGTCGCCGAGGCCCTCCGCCGCTCCCCGGAGTTCCGCAGCCTCTAACCCCGGCCGCTAGCGGGAGGATCCGCGATCGTGCGCGGGGCGGTACGCCGGGCCGTGCGAGTCCTCGCAGTGAAGGCTGTGGGCCTCGTCCGCCCGGTGACGGTCACCGGACGCCACCGGCTCCGGTGAAGCCTCGGTAGCTCCCGGCTGCGGCACCGCATCGCCCAGGTGGTCCACCTGGAGGGTCAGGTGGGTGATCCCGTAGTTCCTGGACAGCAGGTTCTCCAGATCCGCGCGGACCGCGTGGCAGTCCTCGTACGGGTCCACGAGCACATGTGCCGACGCGGCGGGCATCCCCGTGGTGATCTCCCAGATGTGCAGGTCGTGAACCTCGGCGACGTGCGGCCTCGCGGCCATCGCGGCACCGAGCGCCGCCAGGTCGAGCCCGGCGGGCGCCGCTTCGAGGAAGATGCGCCCGGACTTGCGGATCAGCCCTGCGCCTGCGTGCAGCATCAGGACCACCACGATCAGCGTGGCGATCGGGTCGGCGCGGGTGAACCTGCTCGCCAGGATCACGATGGCGGCAGCCGCGGTGGCCGCGAACGCGTACAGGTCGGTCAGGACGTGCGCGACGGCGCCCTCCATGTTGAGGCTGCGCCGTCCGGCCGTGCGGTTCGCCATGGCCAGCAGCCAGTTCGCCGCCAGGTTGACGCACACGCCGATCAGGGCGACGGTGAGCATCAGGCCGCCGTCCACCGCGTGCGGCGTGATCAGCCTCCGTATGGCCTCGTAGCCGAGCCAGACCGCAAGCAGGACCAGCGTGATGCCGTTCGCCTGGGCGGAGAGGATCTCCATCCGGCGAAGTCCGTAGGTGTAGCCGCCCGTCGCAGCCCGGCCCGCCACCCGGGCCGTGACGAGGGCAAGCCCGATCGCCGCGGCGTCGGTGAGCATGTGCGCGGCATCGGACAGCAGCGCCAGCGAATGGGCCATGACCCCGGCCACGACCTCTCCGGCCATGAACGCGACGATGAGCCCGGTGGCCGCCGCCAGCCAGCGCCAGTCCGCATCCGGGGAAGCGTGATGCGCGTGCCCGTTGTGCTGGTGCCCGCTCATCGTCATCGATCCGTCCACCCGGCCTGCCGCTCGTACATGCTGCCAGGATATTTGCCCGGCCCCGGTGCCGGTAAGGGCCGTCGGCCCGGCAGCCCGGTCGCCCGGCCGGCTCGGCCCGAACCGCCCGGGAGGGTGGTGTAAGAACCATAAATACCCAAAACCGCCCCGTCCCAGGTCACGGAACGCTAACGTCCTTTCCTGGCGCCGCCACGGCGGCACCACCGGCCAGTGCCGTAACAGGCGACGAGCGAAGGATGATCGATGACCGACGAATCCCGGCAGGATCAGTGCACCACCCGGCGCTGCGTGCTGCTCGGAGCGGGAGTCCTCGGCGCGGCGGGCGTGCTGACCGCGTGCAGCACCGCCGCCGTGCCATACGACGCGAACGATGCCGGCATGGCACCGTCAGCGGAGGCCGCCGCGGCGAACGGGATGGCCTCAGGGACCGCGGCCGCCACCAGCGGCGGGCAGACGGGCACCCTGCTCGGCCAGACCACGGAGATTCCCGTGGGCGGCGGCAAGGTCTTCACGGCGGCCAAAGTGGTCGTCACGCAGCCGGTCCAGGGACAGTTCAAGGCGTTCAGCGCTGTCTGCACCCATGTCGGCTGCCTGTGCAACCAGGTCGCGGACGGCACCATCGACTGCCCCTGTCACGGCAGCAAGTTCAAGATCACCGACGGGTCGGTTGTCGCCGGCCCGGCACCCTCTCCGCTGCCCGCCGCCACGATCACCCTCGCCGGCAGCAACATCCTGCTCCAGTGATCCCGCGCTACGGCGTTCGAGTCCCCCGCGCACGACCAGCTCACATCGGCTGGCGGCCGGTTTTCCAGGATCGGTTAGGGCCGCGGCGAGCGCCTTCGATGGTCTTTGGGGGCGGTTTCCTGCGGTCGTCGGTCTACGTGGCTCCAAGCTGTCGGCGAGTCCCTGTCGCCCTCGCTATCCTGGCCACGTGCATAAGACCGTGGCGCAGCGGGATCCGGCCTCGGCCTTCCCGCTTGCGCAGGCGCGAGATGACGCGAGCGAGCGTCGGCAGGCAAACCGTGCCGTTGCCGTCAGCGCGATCGGTCTGGGCGTGACCGGCCTGATCGAGCTGCTGCTTGCTGTGCTGACCGGGTCGGTCGGGCTGCTGGGCGATGCGATCCATAACTTGTCAGACGTATCGACCAGCGCGGTGGTGTTCCTCGGCTTCCGGCTGTCCCGCCGGCCGCCAACGGAGGAATACCCCTACGGGATGGAGCGGGCCGAGGATCTCGCCGGGATCGGCATTGCCGTGGTGGTCTGGGCAAGCGCCGCTTTCGCGGGCTATGAGAGCGTCCGCAAGCTCATCGAGCATGGGAGCACTGCCTTCGTCGGGGCCGGCATCGCGGGAGCCGTGCTCGGTATCACCGGTAACCAGCTCGTTGCCCGCTACAAGCTGAGGGTCGGGAAGCGAATCAGCTCCGCCACGCTCGTCGCTGACGCACGGCATTCCTGGCTCGACGCGCTGTCGTCAGCCGGGGCCCTTGCGGGGCTGATCGTGGTCGCCCTGGGCCAGCGGTGGGGCGACCCGGTAGCCGGGCTCGCGGTCACCCTCTTCATCTGCCACGTCGGTTACGAGGTCACCGCCGACGTCATGCACCGCCTTGCTGACGGCATCAACCCGGACGTGATCACCAGGGCCGAGGCCGCCGCCGGTTCAGTGCCTGGAGTCATCCACGCGCACGCACGCGCCCGCTGGACCGGGCGGACGCTGCGGGTGGAGATTGAAGGCTGGGTCGACCCGGACCTGCCCGCACGCGATTCCGATGCGATGGGCCACCTGGTCGCCGAGGAGATCTCGCGCCACCTTCCCGAGGCGGGCAGCCTCACCTGGACTGCGCGGGCAGCACCGGTCTGATCCCGAACGTTTTCCACCCACGAGATGGAAGTGCGTAAATTGCCGGCGCCTATGTGGAGGATGACGTCGGCAGCGTCGTTGCCGTCGCCAGTCGCGCCGGCGGTCACGCTGCGTTCAGCTGCCATGACCGGACCCTACTCGGCGGCTTCGGCTCCAGCCCATGGCGGCGCGAGCGGTGTCTCCGGTCCGCCGACGCCCTGCAGCCGGGCGGTCCATCGTTCCTCGATGCGGCCGAACCGCCAGATGGCCATGGCGGCTGCCCAGGTGACGATGAACATGCCCACGATGACGAACCCGGCCTTGTTGATGTCGAAGTTGTACATGAAGCCCCAGAAGCCGCTGGTCTGGCTGAAGTCGTTCGGGAAGTCCTGGGGGATGAGGCTGAGGGTCTCGATGCCCCCGATGAAGAAGCAGATGGCCACCGACAGGCCGGTGATGGCCAGGTTGTAGTAGACCTTGCGGACCGGGTTGAAGAATGCCCAGCCGTAGGCGACGTTCATGAACACGCCGTCGGTGGTGTCCATCAGGGACATGCCCGCGGTGAACAGGATCGGCAGCGCGATGATCGCCTGCCACGGGATGTGCTCAGATGCCAGCAGGGCGGTCGAGGTCAGCAGCGCGACCTCGGTCGCGGTGTCGAATCCCATGCCGAACACCACCCCGACGGGGTACATCTGCCATTCCTTGTCGATGACCTTCATCCAGCGGCCGAAGAACCGGTAGAAGAACCCGCGGTTCTCCAGCTGCCGTTCCAGCTCGGCCTCGTTGTACTCACCGCGCCGCATCGACCGGAACACCTTGACGATCCCGGCCAGGATCAGCAGGTTAAGCAGGCCGATCAGGAACAGGAACGCCGCCGACACGATGGTGCCGAAGGTGCCGCCGAACGACTCAAGTCCCGAGTTGGAGTGGGTGACGGCGGGCAGCACGGTCTTCTCCGCGATGATGATCCCGACCCCGATCGCGATCACGATCGTGGAGTGGCCGAGGGAGAAGAAGTAGCCGAAGGAGAACGGGCGGGGCTTGTCGGTGCCGTGCCGCTCGTTCATCACCTTGCGGGTGGTGTTGTCGATCGCGGAGATGTGGTCGGCGTCGAACGCATGCCGCAGGCCCAGGGTGTAGGCGGTGATGCACAGCCCGATGCCGAAGAACTTGTAGTGCGCGGGCAGCACGTACGCGGCGAACACCGCGAACCCGAGCACGTGCAGCAGAAGGATCGACGCGTACATCCCGGCCACCCGCAGCTTCTCCGTCCGGCTCATCGTCCGGAACGACTGCCGGAACATCGCCCGCATGCTCAGGGAAGCCGGCGTTACCGTGCTCTGAGTGGTCATGGATCACTCCTTGCTCAACTGCGCTGCGCAGGGCCTACGTGTGCATACCAGGACGCTAGCCCAGTTGCACATAAGTCGCAAGTACCTACTATTTGCAGACGGTGCAGCCCGGCCCGGCTAGCGGCAGTCCGCGCAACGGCCCGTGACCGCAAAGCGGTGCGGGTTGATCGCGAAGCCGTAGTCACCCTGGGCAGCCCCGGCCAGGCCGGCGAAGATCTCGAAAGGAACCTCGATCATCGTGCCGCACCTCTCGCAGACCAGGTGGCCGTGCACCGCCGAGGCGAGATGGTAGGTGGCCGGCCCGCCGTCGAGGCGGGTGCTGTCGACGACGCCGAGCCGTTCCAGTTCCTCCAGGTTGCGGTAGATCGTCGACAGGTGCACGTCCGGGGCGAGAGCCTGCACCTGTGCGGCCAGTTCCTCCGCGCTGCGGTGCTGCTGGCTGCCGAACAGCGCGTTCAGCAGCAGCCTCCGGGCGGGCGTGGCCCGGCCGCCGTGACTGCGGACGAGGGCGATCACGTCCTCGATAGCCCCGGGGCCGGCGTCACCGGCGCGAGCGGCGTCGTCCGGCTTCGCCGGCGCCTTCCTCGTCATGGTCGCAGGATACGCCGGTCAGACGCAAACAAGTTGCAATAGCTGAGGTTGCGTACATGCCTGAATGTGGCAGCAGGCTTCCCAGGCGAAGCCGGGGAGACTACGATTGCGAATTATTTGCAGATGACATGTATATGCAACTGAAGGCTCGCATCGAAGGAGTCGCGGATGGCCGCGTACACGCTGCCTGACCCGCCCTACGACTACGGCGCGCTTGCGCCGGAGATGTCGGGGGAGATCCTGGAGCTGCACCACTCCAAGCACCACGCCGCCTACGTCAAGGGCGCCAACGACACCCTGGAGCAGATCGCCGAGTCCGCCGAGACGGCCGGCCCGGGCGTGACCGTGGGCCTGGAGAAGACCCTGGGCGAGGTTGAACTCAGCCTGCACATCGCTGCCCACTCCGCGGGAGCTTCCAGCGACGGCCTGCAGTGAACCCCGGGCCGGCCGGAACGGCCCGGCCCGTCACATCGTCTGGCTGAGCTCAGGTGCCCGTCCTGTCAGCAGGATCCAGAGCCCGAACAGCAGGCTGAGCAGGCCCGTCACGCCGAGCCCGAGCGCGAGGATGACGCCGAGCACGGTCAGCACGGGGTCGTGCCAGTGAACGCGGACGAGCAGCGCGGCGAGGATCGTCACCACGCCCCAGCCGCTGAGCAGCGCGGCGGACTGCCTGGACCTGACGCGGGCCGGCGTCTTGCCCGCGTCGGCCGGCCGTTCTTCCGGTGCGGCTGCCTCCGGGTCAGGCGCGGCCTGGGCGAGCGCTACGCACCTTGAGATCGCGTGACCGACATCGCTGGCCACGGCCGGCACGCCGAGCAGCGCGTCAAGCGGCCCCTTGCGCCATACGTACACCGAGATCTCGCCGCCGTTGGTCCGCGCGACGGACACTTTGGCCTGGTCAACGAGCACCGCCGTCACGTCCGTGAACCGGACTCGCCGGAAGATGAGCCCCCTGCGCAGCAAGAGCAGGCCCGTCTCCTGATTGAGCACGACGGACGCGCCAAGGACGGCCAGTCCCAGGGCAAGAGCGCCGAGCACGACGGCGACCGGTACCGCGAACCAGGCTGGGAAGAACACAGCCGTGACCGCCACCTCGGCTGCCCCGAAGACAACCGACTTAATCCGCAGCACGGCCGGCGCGCGCCACTGCTCATTTGGCACCAACCGATTATGCCGTACGCCAGCTACCTGCGCTTACCAGGAGCGGGCACGCGGGGGCGGCCGTCGGCGTGGCACTATTACCAGGTGGGCTCGTTGATGCTGCTTGACACGGCGTCGCTGTACTACCGCGCGTTCTACGGAATGCCTGAGACGGTGACGGCGCCGGACGGGACGCCGGTGAACGCCATCCGCGGCCTGCTCGACGCCATCGCCCGTCTCGTCAGGGACCACGAGCCGGAGCGGCTCGTCGCCTGCCTCGACGCCGACTGGCGTCCCGCGTTCCGCACCCAGGCCATCCCGGAATACAAGCAGCATCGGGCCGAGCCGGACGGCTCCGAGCAGACCCCGCCCGGCCTCGCCGTGCAGATCCCGCTGATCACGCAGGTCCTTATCGCCTCCGGGATCGCCATCGCGGAACACGACGGTTACGAGGCCGACGACGTCATCGCCACCCTCGCCACGAGGGCGAGCCAGCCGGTCGACGTCGTGACCGGCGACCGCGACCTGTTCCAGCTGGTCGACGACAAGCGCCAGGTGCGCGTCCTCTACACGATCAAGGGCCTGGGCAAGCTAGACCCGGTCACCGAGGCGGAAGTCGCCAAAAAATATGACATTCCGGGTGACAAGTACGCCGACTTCGCCGTGCTGCGCGGCGACCCGAGCGACGGCCTGCCCGGCGTCCCCGGCATCGGCGAGAAGACCGCCGCCGCCCTCATCAGGGCCTTCGGTGACCTGGACAGCCTGAAGAAGGCGCTCGACCTGGGCCACGGCGGCTTCCCCCCCGGCACGAGGAAGAAGCTGGAAGCCGCGCGCCGGTACCTCGACATCGCACCCCCGGTCGTCGCTACCGCCACCGACGTCCCGCTGGACGAGGGCATCGACGGCACCCTCCCCGCCGTCCCACCGGACGCGGAACTCCTGACCGAGATCGGCGTGGAACTCGGCCTCGGCTCGTCCCTGAGCCGCTTCCGCGCCGTGGTCACAAAATCGTGAGCCGTCAGCATGGAACGCCCTCGCATGAAAGTGCCACCGCTGTTGGTACGGCCGCACCGATGGCACATTCATACCGCCCCCTTGCGGCATGGGATCGCATAACAGCAAAAAGCGCGTGGCGCGCCCGCCGGGCGGCGCTGCGCAACGTGCCGGGCGACTAGGTCAGCCAAGCAAGAGAAGGAAGGAACTAATCCAGTGACCACCGACTACGCCCTCTACCCGACTGAGCGCCTCGCCACCGTCGCCGAAGCGGTCCGCGCCAACGGCATGGACGTCCTGCTGCTCACCCCGGGCCCGGACCTGCGCTACGTGACCGGCTACGACGCCAAGCAGCTGGAGCGGCTGACCTGCCTGGCGGTTCCGGCCGGCGGGGAGTCGTTCCTCCTGGTGCCGCAGCTTGAGCTCAAGGCGGCGCAGGCGTCCCCGGCCGGCGCCCTCGACCTGGAAATCATCACGTGGGGAGAGACGGCGGATCCGTTCGGGATGATCAAGAGCAAGGTGGGCTACCCGCGGTCGGCCGGCCTGTCCGACCGGATGTGGGCGCTGCACGTGCTCCAGTTCGCGGACATCTTCCCCGGGGCGAGGCAGTACCTGGCGAGCAGCGTGCTGTCACCGCTGCGGATGCGCAAGAC
>Ga0335074_10005002_pt1 | contig 18319 bp, 15 predicted proteins | sample Lox_Sample_23_FD_206715 | JGI IMG/M metagenome (GOLD analysis project Ga0335074, IMG submission 206715) | Soil microbial communities from Loxahatchee National Wildlife Refuge, Florida, United States - Lox_Sample_2.3 | ecosystem: Environmental > Terrestrial > Soil > Wetlands | place: USA... | reverse complement strand
ACGGCGTGATCAGGCGGCGCTGGCAGGCCCGCGCGAGGATCGCGATCACGTCGTCGAAGCTGGTCGCGGCCTCGGCGAGGTCGAGCACCGTCTCCTCCGGCATCGCCCGCGGCGGCAACCGCCCGATCCGCCGGATCGCGATATCCCGCGACGACCGGTGGATAACTATCCCCTGCGCCGCCAGCTTGTGCTGCGGGTGCGGGACAGTGACGTGGATATCCCTGCTGCCTGTGTTCAGCAGGCCATCCAACTCGGCGGCGGTCTCGTGGCTGAGGATCGCTTGCGGGCCAGCCCGCAACACCGCAGCCCATAGGGTGGCTTCTCGCGGTGGCTGGCCGGTGAAAGCCGCATAGGTCCCGAAGCCGACTCGCTGCCATCGCTGGCTGCGCAGTAGGTCCTGCACGTCATACCGGCTTATCCCTGCCGCTTCAGCCTGCCAGCTTGCGAGCACCCCGCACTGGCGCGCGAGTAACCGTAAGCATCGGTCTGGAAGTTGCTTTCCCACAGGACTGAAGTCTGGCGCCGCCCTCTGACAGATCATGGCAATCCATGATCTGGGTAGCTGAGAGGGTCTATTTGCATCGCATCAACCCAGATCATGAACCGCACCGGAGCTGGGCCGCCGGGGTGCGGGGAGCGGGGGGTTGTGATCGTCCCGTAACCTAACCCCGTGGGCATGATGATGGCGGTGAGCTTCGAGCGGAACGGTCGGCTCTACTACCTCGACCCCGGCGCGCACACGCCGGCCGTCGGGGACAAGGTGCTCGTGCCCACCGACACCGGCCCTGAGGTGGCCATATGCATCTGGGCGCCGCAGTACGTCGATGACGAGATCGACGGGCTGCCGGTCTGCGCGGGCCTGGCCACCGAGGAGCACCTGAGCCGCGACGAGGCCAACCGCGCCCGCCGCGCCGAGGGTCGCGTGGCCGCGCGGCGCCTGGTGCGCGAGCACGAGCTGCCGATGAAGGTGGTCGCGGTCGACTACCTGGAATCACCGCCGGTGTTCACGATCTACTTCAGCGCGCCGCGCCGCGTCGACTTCCGCGCGCTGGTGCGCGACCTGGCCGGCCGGCTGCGCGCGCGGGTTGAGCTGCGCCAGATCGGCCCGCGCGACGAGGCCCGGCTGCAGGGCGGGATCGGCCCGTGCGGGCGCGACCTGTGCTGCGCCACGTTCCTCAAGGACTTCGAGCCGGTGTCGGTCCGCATGGCCAAGGACCAGGACCTGCCGGTCAACCCGATGCGCATCGCCGGCGCGTGCGGCCGGCTGATGTGCTGCCTGAAGTACGAGCACCCGCTCTACCAGAAGTTCCACGAGGAGGCGCCGAAGATCGGCGCGTCGGTCGAGTCGCCCGAGGGGCCGGGGACGGTGGTCGGCCACAACGTGCCCGCCGATCAGGTGGTCGTCAAACTGGCCGAGGACGGACGGCGTTGCGCCTGCCCCAAGGCGAGCGTGTGCGGTTCGAGGCAGGCGTACGAGGCCAAATACGGCCAATGAGCAGTCGTTACGCCCCGGCTCGCCCACACCAGGGTGCTCGGACGGTCGGCCGGCTGCCGGGGAGCGCTGGCCGCGCGGCTAGCCGATCGCGGCGAGCAGCACCAGGGTCATCGTGGTGACGGCGAGCGCGCCGTGCGCCACCACGAGCAGCGGAGACAGCCGCCGCTTGACCGGTCTGGACGACAGCACCCCGACGCCGCCCGCGCCGATGCCGACCGTGGCCGGTGCGGGGCTGGCGGCCGGTGCGAGGCTGGCGGCCGGTGCGGGGCTGGCGGCCGGTTCGGGGTTGGCGGGCAGGCCGACGGCCAGGGCGGCCATGCCGAGCCCCGCCACTGGGAGCAACACGGCGACCGCGATCCAGGCCAGCGCGTTCCAGCTGGCGACCAGGTAGACGATCCAGACCACCAGCCCCGTGGCGGCCAGCCCGAAGTGGCCGATGATCACCGATGGTGGCGAGCCGGTCGCTGTCCCGGCGCCGGTGCCCGTGCCTGTTCCCGTGCCGCGCGGCCGGCGTCTCAGGGTGCCGCCGTGCGACATCCAGTTGCGCAACACGTAGAAACCGCTGCCCGCCGTGACCAGCCAGGCGATCAGGGCGGCAGTGTCCATCCCGGCGTTCCGGCCGCCGAGCGGTCCCGCGGCGGCTGCTGAGGCGTTCGAGGCGGCCGGTACCGAGCTCGGCGAGGCGGGGAGCGTGGCGACCATCCCGCCGAGATAACGCCCCGCCTCGGCGGCCCGCTTGCGCCAGACGGCCTTCGGCGCGCCGCCCGCGACCCGGACGATGGCCAGGCCGGCCGCCTGGTTGATCTGGGCGCGGGTCAGGCCGCGGCAGGGCGGCGGGGTTCGGGTCACGGTGACGTGATGCTCGATCGCCTGGACGCCATAAGCGGCGCAGCCCTGCACCGTGCTGCCCTGCGACGTGCCGCAGCCGGTCGCGAACAGGACGAGCACCAGCGCCGCAGTGACCAGGCCCAGCGTGACCGCCGGGATCTTGATACCGTGTCTCACTGCATCTCCGCGCCCCGGCGCACCACGAACAACCCGCGGCCGGGGTTGGGTGATCCGGCACAATCCACACTAGTGCAGGCTCGCCGCCCCGAGCCGGTAGACTCCTTGGGCCGTCGTCACCCGTGACGGCGTGCCGCCTTAGCTCAGTCGGCAGAGCGGTTCACTCGTAATGAACAGGTCGTCGGTTCGATTCCGACAGGCGGCTCCACAAAGCTCCAGCTAGTGGCATATCAGGCTCATAGGCGGCAACGACCTCCGGGCGGCCCATGCGCACCTCACGGGCTTGTGCGAGACGGGTACGCTGCGGTGGTCTGGCTCATCGTCTGTGCCGAAGCATGGTGTGCTTAGCAGTTCGGGTTGCTGGATGCGGACGAAGCGAGCTGATTCGCCTGCTGCAAGATGGTCGCTGCTCGGTTATTCGCCCAAGTAACGGCCTTGCCTGAATCGGTCATGGTCTTCTGCCCGAGTGCGATTGCTGCTGTAGCGCTAGATAGATCCACGCTCGTGCCATCGTTTTGCAACGAGCTCTCGTCGCTCTGGACAGCGTTGATGTCCTGCTGGATCTGGGGCATTGTGTTCTGCTGAAGATCTTGAATATCGCTCTGCAATTGATCACCGTCGGACTGGACCTGACTGGCGTCGGCGCTCACCTGTCCGGGGTCAGGGTTGGCCGCGGTGCAGTTCGCGGCGTCGCCTTCCTCGGTCGCCAGGTCGCTCTGCATCTGCTGAATGTCATCGGAGAGCGTCTTGTCGTTCTGCTGCGCGCTGGCGTCGCTGTTGAGCGTCCCGACGTCGCTCGCCAACTGATTCTCGTCCTGCTGCGTCTGCTGAGCCTGCTGCTCGGCCGCTCGGGCAGATGCTTGCGCATTAGCCTGCTGCTGCGCCACTGCCTGTTCGTGAGCTTGCTGCGCTGCCGCAGCACTTGCCTGCGCGGCTGCTGCGTCGGACGCAAGTTTCGAAGCCGTCGCCGATCCAGCGATCATCGTGCCGATAGCGACCACGACGGCTAGTCCGACCGCGAGAAGGCTGCGGACAGCTGGGTCCGTGATGTTCAGCCACGGCCTTCGCCAGGACAGCACCGCGGTCCCGGCGACGAACAAGATCGCGAGGGCCACACCGGCAGTGTGGGCGCTTGTTGCGGCTTGGCATTGTCGCGCGGCCCCCTGGTCAAAAGTCTGAGCTGCTTGTCCTAAAAGCGAGTTACATAGCCCGGCCGGCTGACTGGTAAATCCCCATACGAATGCAGCGATTGCGGTAAGCGCAACCGTGATCCACGGCCACGCCGTCGACAAATCATGGCGCCGCTGTGTCACTGGTGGTTGCTGCTGCGGTTGCATGTCATGCAGCATGGTTAGTTCTTCCCCGCTTATGATTTACTGGATAGCATTGGCTAGCCAGCGGAAACGAAAAGGTGAGCATGCCGACTCCAGGCAAAGTCCGCCGTGATGGTGCCCGGGACGCGGCCAGTCCACTACGAGTCCTGGCGGTAGCGCCAACGGGCAAAGGTTCGACTCATGCCCGCTCCTAAGTACAAGTACAGGTCCAGCTACAGGTAGGACGTTGAGCTGGTCGGCCCGGTGTACCTCGCCTGACGGCTGTCATGAACCGATTAACTAAATACGGAGCGATTCCCGCAGACGGCTCAACCCTCACCTGTCGAAACGCCCGCTACAAGATCGGCTCAAGGGTCTCAGGTTTCGCCGCCCACGGCAGGCGGATGGTCGCTATGAGGCGGCTGGCCGACTGACAGGGTCGGTGAACACGTCTCCCTCTTGCTCCGGAGCTACCGCGCCGTATTCCGGCTGACCTGACGGCTCGTAGACGTGAACGACGACTCCGCGGCTGGTGGTCTTGGTGCCGATGAGCTTCAAGGCGGCCGGGGCAGTCCCGCTTTCGAACAGGCGCTTGCCGTTGCCGAGGACGACGGGGTGGATGAACAGACGGTACTCATCGACCAGGCCGTGTGCCATCAGCGCCCGGATCAGCGTTGCGCTTCCGTGGACCTGCAGTTCGTTGCCGGGCTGGCGCTTCAGCCTCGCGACCTCCTCGGCCGGATCGCCTCGGAGCAGGACGGAGTTGTTCCACGACAGGTGACCCAAGGTGGTGGACGCGACGTACTTGGGCAGGGCGTTCAGCCTTGTCGCCCGGGGGTCGCCGGGGTCGGTGACCTGTGACCAGTATTCCGCGAAGAGTTCGTAGGTCCGGCGCCCGAGGAGGAAGGCGTCGGCCGCGGCGATCCAGTCTCCGGTCAGCCGGTCCAGATCGCGGTCGAAGTACGGCACCTGCCAGCCGCCCTGCTCAAACCCGTCGTTCAGCTCCGGTTCCGGCTTCCCGTTGCTCTGCATGACCCCATCAAGGGTCAGATGAGAGGTCACCGTCAGACGCATGGCAGGTTCTCCTCGTTGCGGGCCATCGGATCGGTATCTCTCGGGTGAGACGCCAGCGCGTCACGGAACTCATCGCCTCAGTACGAAGCGAGTACGCACCGAGAGGGACCTTTAGTGGGCCGAAGGTCCTGGATCTCGTCAGTGCTCGACGGGCAGGTCCATGGCCTGGAGCAGGTCGGCCAGTGTGCCGAAGCTGGCGTCGTCCGGCAGCGCCGACGCCCGGTCGAGCAGCCGCTGGTCGGCCGCGTCCCGGTTCAGGATCTCGAGCAGACGGGCCCGGGTGACCGGGTAATCGGTGCGATGCAGCTGGCGGGCCAGATCGCTGCGCAGTTCGATGCCCTGCCAGTCCTCGTTCGGCGGCGTCCCGGCGAACCTGCCCTCTTCGGCCCAGATCGCGTCCGGGTCGTCCGGCGAGGTGGGGCCGGGCCACTCCTCACCCTGGCTCTCGAGGTCCGCGCGGTCCTGGCGCTTGATCAGGTCGTCTTCCGCTGGTCCGTGCTTTCCGCCGGTCTGCTCGCTCATCCGCATGCCTCGCTTCAAGCGTTGGCCCGGAGGCTGGGATCCGGGCCGGCTGACAGCTAGCCAACCAGCATGCCCCATGCCAGTTGACGGAAACGTAGCGGGCCTGGCTCCGGCGCCCGCTCGTTGCCGTGGCCCGCGGCCCGCTAACGTGACCAGCATTATGAACGCCGTTGCCGCTCCCGACGATCACCTCACCGCTCCCGGGTCGCCGCGATGACGGCTGACCTGGTCGTCCGCGCGCAGAAGGTCTACACCATGGACCCGGCCGTCCCGGTGGCCGCCGGGCTGGCGGTGCGAGGCGGCGAGATCGTGGCCGTGGCTCGCGACCTCGCCGAGCTTGACGAGCAGATCGGCCCGGACACGACCGTCCTCGGCGAGGATCTCGAGGATCTCGTCGTGATCCCCGCGTTCATCGACACGCACAACCACCTGATGCTCGCCGCGCACAACGTCCTCGGCGTCCCGGTCTCAAGAGCCGAGACCCTGGAACAGATCATCGGCCTGATCAAAGAGCGCGCCGACCAGACGCCCCGAGGACAGTGGATCATCACCGGGGCGGACTGGCACGAGAACCGGCTCGCCGAGCGGCGGCTGCCCACCGCGGCCGAGCTGGACGGCGCGACATCGCAGCACCCGATCTTGGTCCTGCGCGGCGGCCACAACGGCGTACTCAACTCCGCAGGCCTCGACCTGGCCGGCATCGGCCCGGACACCCCTGACCCACCCGGCGGCTTCATCGCCCGCGACGCCGCGGGCCATCCGGCCGGCTGGGTGCAGGACGCGGCCCTCGACCTAGCCCGGCGAGTGCTCCCGCCGGTGCCGGCCGAAGACCTCGCGGCCGCGCTGGGCCAGGCATCGGCGCGCTATGCCTCGCACGGCATCGGGACCGTCAAGGACGCCGCCGTCAGCCCGGCCGAATGGCGGGCCTACCGTAAGGCGCAATCCGACGGGCGCCTCGCCGTACGCAGCCACGCGATGATCTGGACCACGCCGCCCGCGGTCGACGCGGCGGGCTCGATGGACGCCTACCTGGACGGCCTGGAGGGCCAGGACATCCGCCCGGGCCTGGGCGACGCAGTGCTGCGAGTGTGGGGGCTGAAGCTGGTCCTCGACGGCGGCGTCGAGGCCGCCGCTCTGGAAGAGCCGTATCCGGGCCGCCCCGGCTACCACGGCGAACTGCTGTGGCAACCGGAGGCGCTGACCGACGCCCTGACCGTGGCGGCGCGCCGGGGCTGGCCCGTGGGCACGCACGCGTTCGGCGACCGGGCCGTGGCGGTGCTCCTCGACGCGATCGCCGCCGTCCGGCACCGGTTCGACCAACCGGACGTGGCGCTGGTCGTCGAGCACGGCGGCCTGATCGGCGCCCGGATCCAGCAGGCGCGGGACCTGGGCGTACACGTAACCGTGCAACAGCCGCTGCTCGACGGCCTGGCCCACGCACTGATCGCCGAGTGGGGGCCCGAACGCCCAGCCGACCTCTTCCCGATGCGCGAACTGCTCGACGCGGGCGTGGCGATCAGCGCCGGCACCGACCACCCCATCGGCCCGCTCGACCCGTTGCGTGCCATCCACGGCATGATCACCCGTCAGACCCCGGCCGGAGTGCTCGGGCCAGGTCACGCGGCCCGTCGCGATGAGGCCTTCCGCCTGTACACCGCCGCCGGAGCAGCCCTCCTCCGCTCAGACGGCGGCAGGCTCGCCGGCGGCGCCCCGGCCGATCTGGTCGCCTACCCGGCCGATCCGATGACCTGCGAGCCTGCCCAGCTGCTGAGCCTGGCCCCGGTCTTCACCATCCTCGACGGTCGCGTGACCTACCGCGTTGTGTAACCCGGGCAGCGGTGGGTAACCGTTCTGGTGAACGTATCCCTTCATTTCCGAGAAATGGCTCACGCAGGCCCTGTTAGGTGTGATTACAGTTGCCGATGGACTTCTACGACTCGACCCGGCCGGCTGAGATCCCGGAGGGTTCGCACGCGTGCCTCTATTTCGATGGCAACTACGCCGCCACCGCCGCTCAGGCCAAGCGCTTCGCGGCGACCCGCTGGATCACAGTTCTGGGCGATTACCGCAATTGCGGCATTGCCGACTTTGAGCAGGGAAACGAGGTCTACTCAAAGGCCGGCGCGCTGCGCGCCTTCGTGCAGGGCCGCATCAACATGAAGACCCGAGCCCGCGTGTACTGCAACCTGTCGACCCTGCCGAAGGTCCGGTCCGAACTGGAGGGCCTGCAATACCTCGTGTGGCTCGCCACCCTGGACGGCAACAAGCTCTCAGCCGGTTACACGCCCGGTTTGTGGGGCGTGCAGTATGCGGGTGGCCTGACGGCCGCCTACGACACGTCGGTGCTTTACGGCGTCTGGTGATCTAGCCGCCCGCGGCCACGTCTGACCACTCCGGCAAACCCTGCCAATCCGCGAAGTTGAAGCCACTCCCCGCGGGAGCGTCCGGCCGCGCCCCGCCGCCGCCGGACCCCCGTCTAGTCTTGCCTGCGGACGGGTGAGACGGGAGGCACTCAGGTGGCGGCGTATCTGGAGGACCCGCGGCGGCAACTGCCGGATTTCGTCCTCGCCGACCGGCCGATGCTCGAATCCTGGCTGGATTTCCAGCGCGCCACTCTCGTGCTCAAGTGCGAGGGCCTGGACGACCAGGGCCGCAAGCGCCGGCCGGTACCGACGTCCAAGCTCTCCCTGCACGGCCTGCTGCGGCACACGGCCGAGGTCGAGCGGAACTGGTTCCAGCGGGTGCTGCTCGGCAACGCCGCGACGTTCATCTGGCGCACCCCCGGGGTCGCCGACAGCGAACTCGAACCGCTCGACGACGCCGACTGGGACGCCGACCTCGCGGCCTGGCAGGCCGAGTGCGAGGCCAGCCGCCGGGCGGCCGCCTCCCGCGAGCTCGACGATACCGGCCTGCTGGACGGCCAGCCGTGCTCCCTGCGCTGGATCTACGCGCACATGATCGAGGAGTACGCCCGCCACAACGGGCACGCCGACGTCATCCGTGAGCTCGTCGACGGCGGCGTCGGCTTCTGAGTGCGGGCCGCCGCACCACCCGCCTCGAACTTTTCCTGAACGCCCCGGCTCCCGCTCAACCTGACCTGCCAGACGACGTGAGACGGCCGGGGAAGAAGCCGGGCAAAAATAGCGTTGCCTATCAGACAGTGGGCACGTACCCTGAATTACAGGGAAGAAAGGAATCGCACGGTGAAACTCTGGTCAGGTAACCGGCACGAGCGAGACGAGAGGTATATAGCCATGCCCTCGTGCTTGCAGCCGCGCACTGCCCTGGTCGCCGGGGTGGCTTCTGGATAGAGGCGTGACAGCCCACCCAGAAGCCGCTCGCAGGGACACACCCCGCGGGCGGTTTTCATTTGCGTCACATATGGACGTAGCTCAACTTTGGAAGAGCGCTGGTCTCCAAAACCAGTGGTTGCGGGTTCGATTCCTGCCGTCCATGCGAAGCACCACTCTGCGGAGTGAACGTGCCCGTGTATTGAAAACTCCACAGCGGAACACCAATGAAAAGGCAGGCCCGTTCTGCCGGGCGAGATGCGCCCGCCGGACCTGCCCTGGCTGCCCGCGCCCGCCCCAGGGCACGGGCAGCCCCTGGGCTGCTAGCTCCAACTGGAAGAGCAACTCCCCTGCAAGGAGAAGGTTCCCGGTTCGAATCCGGGGCGGTCCACGCACGCGACGGGATGTGGCGTAAGGGTTAGCGCGCTCGGTCCGGGGCCGAGTGGACAAGGTTCGAGTCCTTGCTTCCCGACGACGGTTCTCTAGCTCATCAGGCAAGAGCGGCTGGGTGAAGACCAGCAGGCGCGAGGTTCGAGTCCTCGGGGAACCACGCTGCGGCATTAACACAACGGTGAGTGTGCCGGCCCTCCACGCCGGGAATGCGGGTTCGAGTCCCGCATGCCGCTCTGTCTTCTGCGCGCCGGTAGCTCAATTGGCTAGAGCGGCGGACTCTTAATCCGCAGGGTCGGGGTTCGAGTCCCTGGCGGCGCACCACCACGCGGGCGTGACGGGAATTTGGCATACCTAATTGGCTCAAACCCAGTTGCTTGAGAGTTCGAATCTCTCCGCCCGCACCGGTTCCGGGTGGGGCGTCGGGTGTCCCCAGCAGGGCTCTGACCCCTGCCTCCGCTGGTTCGAATCCAGCCCCGGAAGCTTGGCCGCCGCGCACGGCTGCGGGCCCGCCCTCGTAAGGCGGGCGGTCCGGATCGGCACCGGACGGCGGCTCGATGCCTTCGTAGCTCACCAGGTAGAGCGGCCGTCTTGTAAACGGCAGGCAGCCCGTTCGAGCCGGGCCGAAGGCTCCAGACAGGTGTAACTCAGTGCGGATGTAGCTCAGCAGGAAGAGCGCCACCTCGCCATGGTGGAGGTCACGGGTTCGAGGCCCGTTATCCGCTCGCAGTACGCAACCGCAACGACGACAGGGAGGAGGGCGCCCGTGCTACTGGGAGAGGCACTGGCCGATCGGGCCAGTAAGAGGAAGCAGCTGGAGCAGGTCGCGGCGCGGGCCGCCGCGGTGGCGCGCTATCAGGAGGGCGAGGAGCCGGCCGAGAACGCGAACGAGCTCCTGGCCACGGGCCGGACCCTGGTCGGCGAGCTGCGGGAATTGATCCGCCGGATCAACCGCACCAACAGCGCCACCGAACTGGAGCCGGGCTTCACGCTCACCGACGCGCTCGCGCTGCGCGACGGCTACGCGGCCCAGTACAAGCTGGTCACCGCGGTCGCGGACGCCGGCGCCGGCAGCGGCCAGGGCGTTGCATGGGCGCGCCAGCTACGCAGCGAGCTGCAGCAGGTCTCCGCCGTCCACGTGGCCGATCTGCGCGCCGAGGCGGATCGGATCGCCGAGGCGCGTCGGAACCTGGATGTCCGCATCCAGCAGGCGGGCTGGGCGACGGAACTTCTGGAGTAGTCAACATCCCGGGCCGGCGGGAGCCGGTAACCAGGGCAGCCGGGGCGAGCACGTGTCCAACCCTCACGGGGATGCTGTGTGAAAGCAGCTCCGACGCGAAGGGCCGCGTCAATCAAGGCAAAGGGCAGCCCAGGACCGTGCACAAGTAACAGGGAACTGGGCACCGGGTACCACCGTGTGCTGACCGGCTGACGACGGCGAGGGCGGGCAAGGGGTTCTCCCGCCGGCCCGGGGAAATGCGCTGGTGGCGGAATGGAAGACGCGCTGGTCTCAGGAATCAGTGTCCGCACGGACGTGAGGGTTCGAATCCCTCCCGGCGCACAGTACGAATGAACGGGATAGCTGGCCGAGAGGGAAAGGCACCCGGTTGGAAGCCGGAGGTCACGGCGCGAGCCGTGCGCGGTTTCGACTCCTGCGCTATCCGCGAAATCAGGAGAGCGAACCGGTCAGGGCGCCGGGCCTCGCTGCTAACGAGTGCGCGCCGCAAGGCGTGACGTTCGAATCGTCCGCTCTCCGCGTTTGGATAGTGAAGCTGCCGAGGAGCAGCCCCCGGCCCGAACCCGGGTGGGCGAGCAATCGCTGGGGTGCAAGACCTCCGCTATCCGCCCGGGATGCCGCATCCGCGTGACGGTTCATTGGCTCGTAGCTCATCTGGATAGAGCACCCGTCTGATAAGCGGGAGGCAGGTGGTTCAAGTCCACCCGGGCCAACAAGTCGGCTTAACCTCCGTTAACTCAAGTGGGCAGAGTACCGGGCTTTTACCCCGGGCGTCAGGGTTCGAGGCCCTGGCGGAGGACCCGCGAAAGTGAAACGCAATGCTCCGTTGGAGTAACGGGACAACTCGCTTGGCCCTCAACCAAGAGAATGCCGGTTCGAGCCCGGCACGGAGCACGGCCCCATCGTCTATCGGTTAGGATCCAGGATTTTCACTTCTGGGAACAGGGTTCGACTCCCTGTGGGGTTGCTGCGGGGTAGCCAAGTTCGGAAAGGCACTGGGCTCATAACCCAGAGATGCGCGGGTTCGAATCCCGCCCCCGCTACGAAGGTCCATCCAATTCCGGTGTAGTTCAAACGGTAGAACAGCGGACTGTTAATCCGCCAATGCTGGTTCGACGCCAGCCGCCGGAGCGATGGTTGTGTGGAGCAGACGGCTAGCTCGCCACCCTGTCACGGTGGAGGCCACGGGTTCGAGTCCCGTCACAACCGCCATGCCCGCGTAGCTCAGCGGCGAGAGCGCCATCCCGACGCGATGGAGACCGCAGGTTCGTGTCCTGCCGCGGGTACCACGCTCCTGTGGTGAAACGGAGATCATGCCGGCCTACGAAGCCGGCGGTGGAGGTTCGAGTCCTCCCGGGAGCACAAGACGGAGCAAGACGGAGAAAGACAAACCCGGTTAGCTCATCAGCAGAGCGCTCCGCTCACATCGGAGAGGCAGGAGGGGCAGCACCTCCACTGGGTACTGGTGCCTGGACCCAGATAGCGAGGGACCCGGTTGTGAACCGGGTGTGAGCGGGGGCGGTACCCGTCAGGCACCCCAAGGGCGAGCTGATCATGTGGCGAGAACACCCGCCTGTAAAGCGGTCGCTTCGGCTGTGCAGGTTCGACTCCTGCCTCGCCCACCACGTCGCACACCTCCCTGGCAGCGGACCTGCCGCCGGGCGTCCGAAGCCCGGTCGTCCCAGTTCGACTCTGGGCAGGGAGACGCAGCACGCCCCGGTCGGATGCCCGAGTGGTCAGGGACCCGCCTGCAAAGCGGTTGACGTGGGTTCGAACCCCACTCCGGCCTCGAAACGAATCCCCGGCTCGCAGCACGAGGGACGTGCGGCTGCCCCCTAAGCAGACGGTGCCAGTTCGAGTCTGGCCGAGCCGGCCCGGGTGTTCCGCTGTGCTGAGGTTGTTGATACTGAGTGCCGCGGCGGCGCGGTGCTCAACCGGCTGGTCCCTTGGGGGTGGTAAGGGTGAGCGCATCCAGCCGGGAGTCCCGCGCCGCCGCGGCCGCCTGCTTCCCTGTCTAGCGCGCCCTCGTCACTCTGGCCTCACGCATCCGTGTGATATTCACCAACCTTGTTGGATTCTTTTACGCTCCGTCTCCCAACCCCCAGCTACCACAGCGACTCTCCGCCCCTCCGTGGCCAGGAACCCTGTTTCCGGTAGCGTCCGGGAGCATGAACTCTGATCAGAACGGGGCCGGGCACCTCGGCCCGGCCGTTCGGTATGTCCTGCCGTCGGTCCGTGCCGACCTTGAGCGCCTCGTGCGGATCCCCTCGGTGTCGGCGGACCCGGCCGCCAAACCGCAGGTGCAGGCCAGCGCGAACGAGGTCGCAGCCCTGCTGACCGGCGCCGGGCTGAGCGACGTCGAGGTGGTCTCGGTGCCGGATGGCCAGCCGGCGGTGCTCGGCCGTCGGCCGGGTCCGCCCGGTTCCCCGACGGTGCTGCTGTATGCCCACCACGACGTGCAGCCGACGGGTGACCCGGCGGGCTGGGACAGCGACCCGTTCGAGCCGGTCGAGCGCAACGGGCGGCTGTACGGACGGGGCGCGGCCGACGACAAGGCCGGGATCGCGGTACACCTGGCCGCGCTGCGCGCGCACGGCGACCAGTTGCCGGTCGGAGTGATCGTTCTGATCGAGGGCGAGGAGGAAACCGGCTCGCCCACACTTGACCAGTTCCTTTCCGAGTACCGGGAGCGGCTGCGGGCCGACGTGGTGGTGTTCGCCGACTCGTCGAACTGGAGGGTGGACGTGCCCGCGCTGACGACGTCGCTGCGCGGGCTGGCTCCGGTCATCGTCGAGGTGCGGGCCCTGCACCATGGCGTGCACAGCGGACTGTACGGCGGCCCGGTTCCCGATGCGCTGACCGCCCTGTGCCGGATGCTCGCCACGCTGCACGACGAGCACGGTGACGTGGCAGTCCCGGGCCTGGCCCGCACCACGGCGGATCCGCTCGACCTGACCGAGGCGCAGCTGCGCGTCGACGCGGCGATGCTGGATGGCGTGCAGCTGATCGGCACCGGCGGGCTGACCGAGCGGCTCTGGACCCGTCCGGCGATCAGCGTCATCGGCATCGACGCCCCGTCCGTAGCGGAGGCGTCCAACACGCTCATCCCGGTCGCCCGGGCCAAGGTCAGCATGCGGCTGGCGCCCGGCGAGGATCCCGCCCGGGCGAGCGCGGCGCTGACGGCGCATCTCGAGTCGCACGCGCCGTGGGGCGTTCGCGTGAGCGTTCAGCCGGGCGCCACGGCTACCCCGTATGCGCTGGCCACCGGTGGACCGGCCTACGACGCCGCGCGCTGGGCGCTGGAGGAGGCTTGGGGAAATCCGGTCGTGGCCACCGGCGGCGGCGGCTCGATTCCCTTCGTCACCGGGTACGCGCAGCTGATCCCGGAGGCGGAGATCCTCATCACCGGCGTGGAGGACCCGGACACGCGGGCGCACGGGACGAACGAGAGCCTGCACCTGGACACGTTCGAGCGGGCGTGCCTGGCCGAGACGCTGCTGCTGCATCGTCTGGGCCAGGTCATGGGCGCCTGACCGCGATGGAACCCGACGAGAGGACGCGGTACGGGTCGTCGTTCGGGGCGGCGGCCGCGGCCTACACCGCGCACCGTCCCGACTATGCCGAGGCCGCGGTGCGCTGGGCTATCGAGCCGGCGCCCGGCGTGCCCCGGGTGCTCGACCTGGCCGCCGGAACCGGCAAGCTGACCGCCACATTGGTCGCGGTCGGCGCGGACGTCACCGCCGTCGAACCCGACCCGGCGATGCTCGCCGAGTTGCGCCGGCTGCTGCCCGCCGTGCGGTCTCTTCCCGGCAGAGCCGAGGCCATTCCGCTCCCCGACGCGTCAGTGGACGCGGTCGTGGTGGGCCAGGCTCTGCACTGGTTCGACATGGCGGTGGCCGGACCGGAGATCTTCCGCGTCCTGGCGCCGGGCGGCGTCCTGGCCGGGCTGTGGAACGTCGATGACGACCGGGTGGAGTGGGTGGCGGGCCTGGAGCAGGTGAGCGGGGGCTCGGCCGCCGTTACGCTGTCCGCTTGGCGAGTTCAGGCGTCGGACGCGCACCTGGCCCAGATCGACCCGGCGGGCATGTTCGAGCGGCCCGAGCCAGCCGAATTCCCGCACGGCCAGCTCCGCACGGCCGAATCACTGGTGTCCACGCTCGCGACGCATTCACGGTTGCTGGTGATGGACGATGACGAGCGCGCGCAGTTGCTGACCCGCATCCGCGAGTATCTTTACGGGCGCCCGGAAACCGCTGTCGGGGAGTTCACCCTCCCGATGGTCACCTGCGTCCTGCGCACCCGTCGCCGGTAGCGTTCGGTCGGCATCCCGCACAACCTCCCGCCGTCCCGGCCGTCCCGGCCTGTCTGGCGTGGGCGTGACGTTTTCGGGTGACGTCACTGCCACGCCAGCAGACCGCCCTCACTCAGATCGGTAGCCGGTCGCTCGGGGCAACCGCCCGCGAGTCGCGTCGGCCGGCTAAGTGATCCCGCGGCGTAGTGCATGGCGCGAGCAGTTCGCGCTCGGCCACCCGATCCCTCGCGGCTTGCAGTTCGGCATGACGGTGCTCGGCATACCGAATGGTGAACAGGACTCCAGCGACGGCGCCAGTGGCCAGGATCACCAGCAACGCCAGCAAATTAATGATCATTTTCACTCCCGTCCAGTGGGCGTTTGGGGCCAGGCCTCTAGCGCCTCGATTCGGCGAGCGAGCTGCTCGGCGGCTGCGCGAGCGCGCGCTCTCTCGGCCTTACGGACCTTGCGCTGCATCCGCTCGAGCAAGTGCGACCTTGTCGAGGTGAAGTAGGTCGCGGCGAGCACGAGCCCCAAGAAAAGCCCGGTGGCCAGGGCGGCCGCCATCGTGGCCAGGGCGCTCACGGGTCGGGCTCCGCGCACGGACGCCGCCGTGAGCGACTTGGGGACGCTACCGAACTGGGAGTTTCGGAGGTAAAATATTGGCTTTCCACGTCTTCTCTTTCTGTGCAGCGGAGGGGCTTGCGTGGGAGGTCGGGCCGGTGGTCGCAGCCACCGGCCCGTCGATTTGTCTGGGGGCGTGCCCCGGCCAAGGGCCCTGGGTGCGCCGTACAGGTTCGGGCGATGAGTCGGCTTCGTAAAGCTCAGCGCGGCGGTGCCCTGGCCATCGTCGGCACGGCCAGCACGGCGGCCGCGCCTTTCATGCTCGTGACCCTCTCACTCGCAGCGCCCGCCGCTGCCCCGGTAAGAACGGCGGTCGCTACCTCGGTGAGAACGGCGGTCCGTGCGGTGGGAACGCCCACCGCCTCCCGGGCCAGAACGGCGGCCGGCGACCCCGTGGGAACGCCAATCGCTGCGCCCGGTAGAACGGCGGCCAGTGACCCGGTGAGAGCGTCCGTCGCTGCCCCGGTAAGAACGGCGGTCGCTGTCCCGGTCAGAACGCAACGGGCCGCAGCCATATGACTGCGGCCCGGATCGGGCCCGTACGGGCCTACCTCTCGGTTGCCCCGGCCAATGGCGGAGACCCCCAGCGGCGCGTCGCCGCTGGTCATGAGACACCCGCTTGGAAAGTTCCTCATGCAAACCCCTAATATGGGATTCCCATCACGGGTATTGTGCCCTGGGATGGGTAAGGTCAAACAAACGGCGCATGTCGTCCCGTACTCCGCAAGATGGCAGGTGATTGGCGCGAACAAGATCGCATGCGCCAGTCTCGGATCAGGAGACGCGTGGCGTGTCTTGGCGTGGCAAGGCCCGGCCAGGGGTAGTAGTTTCTGTACGGGAATTCTCAGGAGGGAATCCCAGGACAGGGTAGGCAGCCTTGGATAAGGTCACGGGTCCGCTGGGACCGCGGCGCGGCATCGCGACCACGGTCAAGAAGCTCCGCGAGGACTCTGGGCAGAACCTGGCCGAGGTGGCCAAGGGCCTGATGATCTCGACCAGCAAGCTGTCCCGGCTCGAGAACGCCCAGGGCAAGCCCCAGCCCCGCGATATCAGAGACATCATCCGGTATTTCAAGATCGAGGACACCCCGCTGGCCGACCGGTTGCGACGGTGGGTGGCCGCTGCTCAGGAAACCGGATGGTGGACCGACTTCGACGACGAGATCCTGGGCCCGGTCCTTGGCGAGCTGGGGCTGGATTCGCATCTGGCCTACGAAGCAGAGGCGACCGTCGAGCGGACGTATACCCTCCCCTTCCTCCCGGCGCTGCTGGTGACCCCCGACTACGCGCGCGCGATCTACCGGGACATGGAACGCCGCTCCGACGACGAGATCGATGATCTGGTGAAACTCCGACTCAGGCGCCAGGAGGCCCTGCGTCACCGTGACGGTCTGCCGCCTTTGCGGCTGGTGGCCGTCACGCATGAGTCCACGCTTCTCCAGGCCGTTGGCTCGCCAGAGATACGTCGCGAGCAGCTCGACGCGCTGCTCAAGTGGTCCGAGGTCGAGAACGTAACCCTGCACGTCCTTCCATTCGCGGCCAAACCTGTCCTGACAATGACATGCATGTACGCGTACTTCGAATACCAAGGCGACAATGTTCTGGAACAGGACGTGGTGCACATCGAGACGCACGCCGGCTTCTGGAGTATCGAGAATCCGGACAGGGTGGCCGAATACCGGAAGGCGCACGACGCCCTGGTCGAAGCCTCGTTGAGCGAAGACGAGTCCCGTGCCTTGATCCGCTCCCTCCGCGCGGGCACTCCTCATGCCTGAGCAAAGGCTGATGCCGCAGGTCACCGGGGGCGCCTACGCAATTGCCTCGCATCCGCGTACAACGATTTTAGTAACGTTTGGGTTTCTCCCGGCCTTCGCTAGGCGACGGGTGTAGCGTGCACCTCGTCGCGAAACGACAACGTGTAGATCTGGCTGCGGGTTGGCCAATGCTTCTTGGTTGTGAGCACACACTATGAGCCATGTTTCAGCCCGCTTCGCGGCCCATCGACGTGAAGCCATCTGGGCTGAGTTGGCAAACAAGGGTTATGCGCTCGCCCACGACGAGGCTATTGGGTTGCCGGAAAAGTTTCGCGTTAACTTTCATCAGACGTACTTCAACGACTTCACGATGCGTCACGACGAAGGCGATATCCCGGTAGATCGCAAGCGGGCCAGGGATGTCATCGTTTACCGGTGGCGTGACGACTACTTCGATGTGACCGAACACGACACGATCACGATCACGAACCGCGCCGACATCGAGGGTAAACGTGACCATCGCCGCATCGAGTTCCTTCGGGACCGGGAGGCTCAGAACATGGTCGGCGCGTTCCTGAGCTTGGTGCCGCCCGATTTGCGGTCGTCAGAGAGCACGTTCGGCGTGAACCTGTTCCGGACCTTCACCAACGTTGTGACCAAGCCGCATCGTGACAACGAGCGGTTTGTCATCCTCTACGTGCTCGAGCGGGACGGTGGCGGCGGGGTGAGCTACCTCTACCGCCCCGAGGACGTTAATGACAAGGGCGAAGCGACCGCGGAGCCCGTGTTCCGGCTGCAGCTGAATCCCGGCCAGATCCTCATCTTCGATGACGAGCGCTTCTATCACGGCGCGACCCCGCTCATCGCCCCGCCCGGGGCGGAGACCGGTCGGCGGGATGTGGTGGTCTGCACGCTGGACTACCGGGAGACCTATCTAGCCGCCTGACACGCTCCGTCGCTCGCGGTGACGGCCGAGGCTATTGGTACCCAGGATGCGGGTGCGTTTCATGACGCGTCATAAAGCTTCCACCAGGGAACCTGAACCGTTGCTTAGGACCTGATATCTCCGTATCGTGCGAGTCGTGACGGAGGCGCCGGGAATCGATTGCATCCGGCCGGTTCGGTCGCACGGGGGGCCAGGACTTGCCAGCTGAACGAACGCCGGAGAACGTCCGGGCGATGGTGGACGATGCCTTCGGCGACATCCGCGACAGGCTGCAGCAACTAGTCCGCATACCGTCCGTCAGCGCCGACGGATTCGACTGCAAGCACGTGCGGGAGTCGGCGGAGGAGACCGCATCCTGGCTAGAGGATTCCGGGCTCAA
>Ga0335074_10005001_pt1 | contig 18322 bp, 13 predicted proteins | sample Lox_Sample_23_FD_206715 | JGI IMG/M metagenome (GOLD analysis project Ga0335074, IMG submission 206715) | Soil microbial communities from Loxahatchee National Wildlife Refuge, Florida, United States - Lox_Sample_2.3 | ecosystem: Environmental > Terrestrial > Soil > Wetlands | place: USA... | reverse complement strand
TCCCCAGTCCCGGTCTTCGGCGAACTTCCTCATGCGGTCGCGGAGGATCTCAAGTTCGGACACGCATGGAGCATCCCACGTCCGGTCACGCCTGCGTTGGCGGTGATGACCTAGGCGTCCCGAACCAGGCGCGCAGTGCCTCGTCCAGCCCGTCGGCCGGGTCGGCCGCGGTCGGCCCAGGCCCGGCCGCCCAGGCGACATAGCCATCGGGGCGGATGAGCATGGCCGCGACTGGAGCGGGCTGGGCCATGGCGCGGGCGGCGATGACGCTGACCCGGTCAGACCAGCCCGAAGCCACGCTCGCCACCGAGTCGGCGCTCGCCACTGAGCCCACGCCGACCGCCGCGTCCGCGTCCGCAACCGGGTCCGCGTGGCCCGCGTCGGCCACCGCGTCGGCCACCGCGTCCGCGCCCACTGCCACGCCGGCCGACCCAGCCGGCGAAGACTCGGTGAGGTCGAGCAGCACACCGCGGGCGGCCCGGACGAGCTCGGCGACCCGCGTTGGGCCATCGCTGGTCTGCAGGGCCAGGTCCGGCGCGAGCCGTCCCAGCAGCGGGTGCGGCGCCCGCCCGCCCGCTGGCATCTCGTAGCGGATGTCGGAGCCCTCGATCATCGTGCCGACGTGACGCAGCGGCTCGGCGTACCGCATCAGCTCACCGAACAGTTCGCGCAGCGCGTCTGCGTACTCACCGCTGCCGGATAGGGCCTTCTGCGCCCTGGTCTGGAGGATGGCCCGTCGGCCGGCCGCGTGGCGCTCGGCGTGATACGAGTCCAGCAGGCCGTCCGGCGCCCAGCCCCGGACCTGCGCGGCGAGCTTCCAGCCGAGGTTGACCGCGTCGAGCAGGCCGACGTTGAGCGACCCGCCGGCCCCGAAGATATGACCAGCGTCGCCGGCCAACAGCACCGGGCCGGCCCGGTAGCGATCAGCCTGCCGGCTGTTGCCCACCGTCCGGGTCAGCCATTGCGCATCGGCCATGGACAGGTCCGTGCCGAGCACCCGGCGAGCGCTCGCGCGCAGCTCGTCAAGGGTCATCGGGATATCCGGGTCGGCCGGTGCGGAGGAGTTCTGCTCCCTGGTATGGAAGATGAACATGCCGGGCCGGGCGTTCTTGTCCAGCGAGGCGAGCGGCGCGAACGAGTACGCGCCGCGCGGCGTCTGGACTGTCTCCATCAGCCGCACGCGGCCCACGCCCGGTACCTCCGCCGCACCGCCACCGGGCAGGATCACCACCGTGGGCAGGAGCACCCGCCCGATCCGCGCGATCTCCGACGAGGTGACGCCGGGGAAACCGATCTCCGCCTGCTTGCGCACCAGGCTGTGGGCACCGTCGCAGCCCACCAGGTAGCGCGTGCGCAGCCGGTAGTCGCCACCGGGACCGCGCACGTGCAGCGTGACGCCGAGGTCATCCGCGGGCCCGGTCTGGGCGAGGGCCTCATCCCCAGACCGGGACGGCGCGCGCACCTCGCCCCCGGGCAAGGACAGCGCGAGCACCTCGTGCCCGCGCCGGACACACCCGCCGAGTTCCCGCAGCCGCTCGTCCAGCAGCCATTCCAGCCGCCGCTGCGGTATCGCCATGATGTGCAGCGGGCTGGCATCCAGCCGGGAGAAGCCCAGCTGCAGGGGCCCGAACGAGAACTGCGGCACCGGCCCGGTGTACGTGGTCTCGGCCCGGAACCGGTCCAGCAGGCCGCGGTAGTCCAGCATCGGCACGATCTGGCCGACCAGGCCGTTGCCCTTGGGGACCTCGCTGATCTCAGGCAGCCCCTCGAGCACCACCGCGTCGACGCCGCCCAGGCGAAGTTCGGCGGCCAGCATCAGCCCGGTAGGACCCCCGCCGACGATCACGACATCGGCGGCCTGCGCTTCGTCGGGAGCCGTCATGGCCGCGGCTGGTGAGGCAGGTCGCGTAGCGCGCTCGGCAACCGTGACTTGGCGAGGCCGGAGTTCCAGTTCCTCATGTCCGCCACCCTCGCAGATTCTTGCCTTTAAGGCAAGTTTGCCCTTAGGGCAAGGTTTTGGTTACGCTCTGGCTGTGGACGACCTCAGTACCGCGGATCCCGGGATGCGCGCTGGCCTGCGAGCGCGTAAGAAGCTCGCCACGCGCCAGGCGCTGAGCTCGGCCGCGCTCCGGCTGGCCATCGAGCGGGGTCTGGAGAACGTCACGATCGAGGACATCACTGCCGAGGCTGACGTGGCACTGCGGACCTTCCGCAACTACTTCGCCAGCAAGTACGAGGCGATCTGCGCGATCGGGGCGGACCGGGCCCGCCGGATCGGTGCGTCGCTGCTCGATCGCCCGGCTAGCGAGCCACTGTGGCAGGCGCTGACCAGCGCGGTGCTGCAGCACTACGAGGGCACCGACAAGGCCTACGGTCCGGAAACCATGATCGCTCTCCGGCTGGTCCTCAGCTCGCCCGCGATCCGCGGCGAGTACCTGAAGATCAATTTCGAGATGCAGAACGCGCTGGCGGCGGCGATCGCCGAGCGGACCGGAATCGACGTCGAGGACGACATGTACCCGCAGATCGTGGCGGGCGCGGTCACCGTGGCCTCGCAGGTCGCGCTGCGGCGCTGGTACCGCGCGGATCCGCCCGTACCGCTGCGGCCCATGCTCGAGCTGGCGCTGCATCAGCTGGCCAGCGCCTGCTCCCAGCCTGCCCCGGCCCTCGGCGTCGCGGCCGACCCAGATTCGCGGCTGTGACGCCGCATCGCCGTGTGCCCCAGATTTGTCCGGCGCCCGCCCGCCGGACAAATCGGGGGCAGTAACGTCACGGCCCAACCTGCACCGGCCGGTGCGGGCCGCCCTAGCGGCGGGCAGGTAGATTCCTCCCGTGGGCTGGGCCGAGATCGCCGCCGGGGTTTTCCAGCAGCGCTACAACCCCCTGGACGTGAGCGTCTGCGTCATCCGCGGGTCGGACGGGCTCGCGGTCGTGGACACGCGGTCGTCACCGCGGCAGGCCGAGCAGATCCTCGCGGACCTGCGGGAACTCGACAGCAGACCGGTCCGGTGGGTGATCAACACCCACGCGCACTTCGACCACTGCTTCGGCAACCAGCGATTCGGCCCCGGCTCGGACCGCAGTGTCCCGATCTACGGCCACGCCCGGGTCCCGGCCCATCTCGACGCCTACGAGCGGCCGATGCTCGCGGAGTGGCTCGCTCGCGGCGAGGAACCGGCCGAGGAGTGGCGCGAGGTGATCATCACCCCGCCCACTGAGCTGGTCAGCGACCGGCACGCGCTCGACCTCGGGGACCGGGCCGTCGACCTGCTCCATCTGGGCCGCGGCCACACCGACAACGACCTGCTGCTGCACATCCCGGACGCGCGGGCGTGGCTGCTCGGCGACCTGATCGAGGAGTCCGGGCCGCCGTGCTACGGAACCGACAGCTTTCCGCTCGACTGGCCGGTGACCGTGACCCGCCTGCTGTCGCTGCTCGCCGACGGCGACATTCTGGTGCCTGGGCACGGTCAGCCGGTCGACCTGTCGTTCGCCCGGGCTCAGCAGGAGCAGCTGGCCGGGGTGGCCGACCTGATCAAAGAGCTGCACGCCGATCGCGTTCCGGTCGGCCAGGCGCTCGAGGTGGGCGGCCACCGGTGGCCGCTGTCCGCCGACGGGCTGGCCCCGGCGGTCGAGGCTGGCTACGCCCAGCTCAGCGGCTGAGCCGCGGCCGCCTGCGACTTTACTCATCTCTGGCTTGGTGGCCGGGAGAGCACAGCACCGGCTGGGTAGACGCCGCGCTGGCCTGCTACATCGGGTAGCCGCCGCGGGGGCACGCACCGCAGGCCCGGCCGGCCCCGGGCCCTGCGGTGCCTTGCCTGAGCGCGCGGTAATAATGGCCCGGTCAGGCGAGGCTGCGGGTTAGTTCCTGATAGCTCCGTCACCGCCCGCACCCGGCCGTTCGTGACGGCATCCATCAGGCGCTGGTAACCCTTCGCATTCTGGTCGGCATGGGCGAGCGCGAAGTCCGGCCGCCCGTGGTCGACGAGCTGCTGCCCGTGGTCCATGGCCAGGACATCCACGCCGCCCTTCATGTCCAGGAGTTGGCGCACGTAGGGGTCTTGGCCCTTGTTCGCGTCGGCCGCGATGCCCTTGGCCCGTCCGAGGAACTGGTCGGTCGCGGCCTGGGTCATCCGCTGTCCCTTGGATACCGGCACACCCTGGTGCCGGTACTCCCTGGGGTCCGCGTACGCCGCGAGCACCAACTCCTTCTGCTCCTTGAGCTGGAGGAACGGCGGCTCATCCGCGCGGTCGCCGAGCAGCAGCACGAACGCCTCGGTGCCGACCGAGCCAACGCCGACGACCCTGCGCACAAGGTGGTCCGGCCGGATCCGGTACTCCCCGCCGGCTTGGTCGCAGAACTTCATCAGCGCCTTCAGGCTGATGCGTTGCAGGGCCTCTCTCACGTCCTTGCGCCGCCGCCGCACCGCCTTCTTTGGCTGCGCTGTGTCGTACAGCCTGGTCACCTCGTCTGCGCCCATGCAGGAATACCAGGCGTTGAGGAACCGCATAATGGCGGAGTGCGCGATCTCGGTGCGGGAGGGCTCCGGACGGCGGCGCGGCGGCTCCCACTGCGCATGCTCGGAGGGGGCCAGGCGCTCCCGGCGGTCCCCGCCCGGGGCACGCCGCTCGTCCGGCGGCGCGAGAACGCCCGGTGAAATTCTCATCGTCACTGATCCCCCGATCGTGACTGCCAACGCGCCCTTCGGGGCCGTCGTACGGACGGCGGCCTTCTCGGCGCCAGGCGATACGTCAGAATTTTAGGTCAAGGGCTGACCCCCGAGTGTCAGGAGGTGCATCGAGACCAGGCGGCGTCCCACCGGTCACGCGGAGGCGCTGGATCGTACCGGCTGTGGATCGGTTCTCATCAGGCACACCTGGGCCGGGGAGGCAGCCACGGGGGTAAGAAACCAGACTCAGGCTCTCTGTGTGAGTTCACCTGATGATCACGCTAAGTTCTATATAAGCGCTGACTATGCGAATTGCGGCGTGAGTCGTAGCCGGTGTAGCCGTTTCTGTGAGGCGAATGCCATGTCCCTGTGGGGTCTATCCAGGCGAACCGTTCAGGATGTCCGGAATGGTCGGCATCGGGAGGCCTATGCGCTGTTCTTCGTGGGCGTGGCGCTGGTGGTCCTTGGGCTTGCTGGCGTGGCCAGCACTGAGATCCTGCTGAGCTCGATCCTGCTCGCCCTAAGCTTCCTGGTTTTCCACACGGCAGCGGAGACCTCGGACCAGAGGCCGGCTCTCGAGCAGGTGCTGCGCAATAGGGAAGACTACGGCCCGCTCAGCAGGATGCTCCCGGGCGTACGGGACCTCCGCGTCTATGGCCCGACCGCGGTGAATATTCTCGTGCACTCGGCCGACCTTAAGCGGTTCGTCCTCAGCCGGGGTGGCGTTGTGAGGGTCATAGTCCAGGATGACAGCCCGCAGCTGGTGGCCATGACCGCTATGCAACTCGACGACAACCTGGACCTCGGGCGCACTCTGCAGAGCTCGCTCGGCGTCCTGGAGAAGCTCGCGGTCGAGCCTGGCTTCAGTTACCGCAAGCTGCCGGTGAATCCGGGTTTCAGCCTGATTGTCATAAACGCGGACGACCGGGACGGTTATCTGATCTTCGAGTCTCAGGGTTTCCAGGATGAGAATATCTCTGATCGAATGCATATCGTGATCAGGAAGCAGGAATCAGAACGCTGGTTCTCCTATTGGGTAGGCCGGTTTGCCAGCATGTGGGAAGCAGCAGCTAGCGTGTCACCCCCGGGAATAGTGCAGGCTGACAATCAGGAGTCACAAGCACCGATAATCCAGGAAAGGAGGTCATTTTAAAAAGGCCCCTTTCGGGACTGGCGGCAGATCGGCGAGGCCGGTGCGGCGGCGGAGAAGGAAACCGGAGAAGGAAACCGGAGAAGGAAACCGGAGAAGGAAACCGGAGAAGGAAACCGGAGAAGGAAACCGGAGAAGGAAACCGGAGAAGGAAACCGGAGAAGGAAACCGGAGAAGGAAACCGGAGAAGGAAACCGGAGAAGGCCCTGATTGCCGCGGCGGGGCGGTGATCGGCGTATCGCCCGGCGGCCATCCTGGCGGTACCTCGGCCACCCGGCACCGCCAAGCCCGCAGGCAAAGCTCCCGGGCGCCCCGCGCGACGGGCGCCCGTTGACGGCCCAGCCGGGCTCTGGGCGGAGATCGGGGCCGCGGACCAAGGCTTCGTTCTTTCCGGTCAGGAGCATGACTACCATGCTTGTGGCTACAATCTTGCGGCAGCGAGGGCGTTCACCCTCGCGGCGCCGAAGGCGAGTTGGGGTGTCGGCTCGCGGGGCGTCACCAGCTCTGGGCTGCCCAGGTGAACAACTGTGCCGGAACGGCCACGGACACGCGATGCGGAGGTGGTGATGGCTGACGGCTGGCGGCCGTCCCCGTTCCGCGAGTTCATTATAAAAATTCACAGCAGATGCGACCTTTCATGCCGCTACTGCTATATGTATGAAATGGCCGATCAGAGCTGGAAATCGCGACCTAAGCGTATGTCCCGCGAAACGGTCGGGTATATTTGCCATCGAATTGCTGAGCACGCTGCAGCACACTCGCTTGAGTCAGTCCATTTAATACTTCATGGTGGCGAGCCGCTTTTGGCGGGCACGGAGTTCATTCGGTATTTTGTGACGACCGTCAGATCCACGCTTGGCTCCCTGGTGCGTGCGACAATCAGCACGCAAACGAACGGGGTGCTGCTCGACGCGGATTACCTGAAGCTTTTCGATGAACTCGGCGTGCAGGTCGGCGTGAGTCTTGATGGTGATGCGGATGCCCACAACCGTCATCGCCGCCGGGCGAACGGTGAAGGCAGTCACGCCGCCGTGGTGCGCGGCCTGGAGCAACTGACGTCCGCGCCGTTCAAGCACCTCTTCACCGGCCTGCTGTGCACCATCGACCCGCGGAACGCGCCGGTAAGCACCTACGAGGCCCTGCTGAGATTCGGGCCGCCGTCGATCGATTTCCTGCTCCCGCACGGCAACTGGTCGGCTCCCCCGCCGGCCCGGGTGATCAATTCCAGCGAGACCCCCTACGGCGACTGGCTGGCCGCGGTGTTCGACCGCTGGTATCAGGCGCCCCGTCAGGAGACGAAGGTCAGGTTGTTTGTCGAGATCATGAACCTGCTGATGGGCAGGCCGTCGGCCACGGAAGGCATCGGCCTTTCGCCGGTGGGGACGATTGTGATCGAGACGGATGGCAGCATCGAACAGGCGGACAGCCTGAAGTCTGCATACGAGGGGGCGCCGGCGACCGGGCTGCACACAAGTCGCGACTCTCTTGATGACGTTCTGCTTATGCCGTCGATGGCGGCCCGTCAGGGCGGGGAACAGGCGCTCTCTGCGGCCTGTCGGTCGTGCCGCATCCGCCAGGTGTGCGGCGGAGGTCTGTACGCCCATCGCTACCGGGCCGATAACGGATTCGATAATCCCTCGGTGTACTGCCCCGACCTTATCCGCATTATTGATCACATCCGGCTCGCCGTGGAGGCCGACGTGGCGTCCCTGAGGAGGGCTCGCTGATGGAGTTGCCTACGCACCGCATTCCGCCCCAGGTGTTCGCTGCCTTGGCGGCCGGCGGGGGCGGGGGTGACGCCGTCCGCCTGCTGGCGCGGGTGCAGTACAGCAAGCATGTCCTTCTCGTCAGGCAGGTCGTCGAGTCGGCCCGCGCGGCCGGGCATGAACAGGCCGCACTGGCCAGGCACGGCTACGACCTGCTGGCCGGGGCCCAGGACCGTGACCGTGCCGCCGTGGAGGCGGTGCTGCGGCATCCACCGGTCGGGGCGTGGGCGCGGCACGCCATACAGATGCTTCGTGACGCCCGCACCCGGCAGCAGGCCGCTCCGGGACAGCTGAGCTGCGTGGCCGCGGCCGCCACCATCCGGGCCGGCCTAAACTGTTCCGCCGAGGTGCCGGTCACCGACGGGGCGGTGATGCTGCCGTCTCTGGGGCGGATTGACCTGCCTGAGCGCGCGCGCAATGCCCGGGCGCGCCTCACCGTGGCAGGCGGCCGGGCGGAGATCGTCAGCGGCGACTGGCATTTGCGCCTGCCCGCCGACCTGTCGTCGGACGCACCGGAGTGGGCCGGTCTGCGCGGCCTCGCGGTCGAGACGGCCGGGAAGAAACTGGAGATCCTGATCGAGGACCTCGATCCCTGGCGCATGCCCGGATCCGGCAACCTGCGTGGTCGCCTGTCGCCGGCCGAGGCGGAGCGCTGGCAGTCGGCCCTCCATGGCGCCTGGACCGTGGTCGCGAGCCAGCATCAGGTGCTAGCGGAGGAGGTCGCGGCGGCGATCAGGGTATTCACGCCGCTCATGTCGCCACCGGCCGGACTGGTGAGCGCGACCTCTTGTGAGACGTTCGGCAGCGTCGCGCTGTCGGCGCCGCCGGATCATGTCTCGCTGGCGGTGACGCTGGCCCACGAGACCCAGCACGCAAAGCTCTCTGCCCTGCTTGATGTGGTGACGATGCTGCTGCCCGATGACGGGAGGCGTTATTACGCGCCATGGCGTGACGATCCGCGGCCGCTGGCCGGGCTGCTGCAAGGGGCGTACGCGTTCCTGGGCGTGGCGGGCTTCTGGCGCCGGCAAGCGGGCGTTCAGGCCGCTCGCCCGGACGCGACGACGGCTTACACGGAGTTCGCGCGGTGGCGCGATGCCGTGCGGCTGGTCGTGACTACGCTGGCCGCGAGTGGCCGCCTGACCGCGTACGGGGACCGGTTCGTCGAAGGGATGGCACGTACCGTGGATGCCTGGGCGGCCGAGCCCGTGCCTGCAGACGCGGCCGGGCGCGCGGGCGAAGTGGCGCGAGAACACCGCGCGCGCTGGGTGCGCGTCAACGGACAGGCGGCGAAGGCTGCCGTAGGTTAGATCGGCGGCGGATCGAAGTCGAAGTCGAGACGGCGATACTCCCGGACCGCTTTCGTATCCGGGTGTTCGAGGCCTAGCACCGCGTCGTAACGCGACATGGTGTCCGCGAAGACCTCGGCCGCGTGCTCGCTGTCTCCGTCGGCCCGCAGATCATGGGCGAGATTGGCGGCGCACGCCAGCGTGAGCGGGTGATCTTCGCCAAGCAGCTCTTTCAGCAAGACCAGGCTGCTCTCATCCAGCTCCCTGGCCGCCCGGGTCTCGCCGAGGATCGCCAGGTCGCTGGCCAGGTTGAGAGCGCCCATGAGCGTGAAGTGGTGCTTACGCCCGAGGCTGGCGTCCAGTTTGGCCAGCGAGGCCTCATCGAGCTCGCGGGCCTGCTCAGTGTCTCCGCGATCGCGCCGCAGCAAGGCCAGGTTCACCGCGCAGCCGTAATTGTATGGATGATCGCGTCCGTAGATCTTTGGGTAGCGATCCATCGTGTCCATGGCGAGCTCGAAGCCCTCTTCGACCCGGCCCGCCATCCGCCGCGCATTGGCCAGGTTCATGGCCGCGGCCAGGGTGTCCGGGTTATCCGCGCCGAAAATTCGGCGTGCCCTCGCAAAGGTTTCCTCGGCCAGCTCCAGCCCATCGTCGGTCGCTCCGGACATGCGCCGGGCGATCGAGAGATCCTTCGCGGTACGCAGGGTCCACGGGTGCTCGGCGCCAAGCTCGCCCACGCCGAACGCGTGGGCGTCTTCGCCCAGGTCGACGGCCTCGCTGTAGTTCCCGCTGAGCCTCACGATCCGGGCCAGGCCGTTCCACGACGACAGGATCTCCTGGGCGCTAACGCCCGAGCCCGGGCTGCGCTGGCGCTGGTAGGTCTCCATGTGCAGCTGGCGGGCCCGCTCGTAGTCGCTGGTCAGGACGTAGTCGAGGGCGAGGTTGTTGGCTGCCCTCAAGGTGCGCCGGTCCGACACGCCGAACACGCTCTCGTGCCGCCGCAGCGAATCCTCGTCATGATGCCGGGCCTTCTCGAATTCGCCCCGCGCCCGCAGGTCGGCACCGTAGCTGGTGGTGAGCAGCAGCGTCTGCTCGTCGTCGGGGCCGAGAACCTGGATCGTACGTTCCAGCGTGGCCTGGTTGATATCGAACGCGGCCCGGTAGTCCCCGAGCTCGCGCAAGATGTTTCCGAGATGCCGCCGGGCGAACAGCACGTAGAGGTCGGACTCCTCGCGGGGATCCCGCTCCCAGGCCGAGATGACCAGCTCGACGAAGGAGTGCGCGGCTGTCATGTCGCCAGAGGCGTAGAGGTACCTCACCACGTCCAGGCAGAACTGACGAACTACGGGGTTGGGGCACTCGACGACGTGCGACGGTTCGGCGTGTCCCAGCAGGTCGTTGTAGCGCGACCAGTTGAGCCGCACGTCCGGGCTCTTGGGAGCCGCGTTAGCGAGCAACACGTGCACGACGTGCCGCATTCGGGCCTGTTCCTCCGGGCTCAGTTCATCCCGGACCAGAGCCTGCACTAGGCGGTGCACCTGGATCGTGCGGCTGGCAGCGTCGATCCGCGCCAGGGCGTAGCGGCCGAGTTCGCGGATGGCGGTGCTCAGCAGGATCGGATCGGCCAGCAGCTTGTACAGCTGGGGATGAATCAGCAGCCGGTGGTGCGGGTCGGTGCCCGGCGTCTCGTTTTGTTCGGCGTCGGCCAGCGGCACGAACACGTCGCGCGGAATCGGTTCAGGCCCGAAAAAGGCGCAGCAGCGCAGCAGTTCGATCGCCTCGGGCAGCTTCTGCTTGAGCTGGGCGACGGAGATCGACCAGGCGGCGGTCATCGAGACGGGGTACTCCGTCGGCTTGCCCTCGGCCAGCAGCTGGGTCGCGTGCTCGCGAAGCAGCCGCAGGTACTCGTCGATGGACATTCCGGTCTCGGCCTGCAGTGCCGCCGCCTGCTCGAGGGCCAGCGGCAGGTCGCCGAGTTCCTCGGCCAGCCGGCCCGCCTCGTCCTCGCTGACCCCCCTGGGGACCCGGCGGGTGAGGAATTCGATGCTTTCCTTGCGGCTGAATACGTCCACAGGGAGGGTTTTGACGACGGCATTCCACCGGGGGTTGCGGGACGTTATCAGCACGTGCCCGAACCGGCCGCGGGGGATGATGTCGGCGATGTCCTCGGGCAGGTCGGCGTTGTCGAAGATCAGCAGCCACCGCTTGAACGGCTGCCCGCGCCGCAGTGACTCCAGGACCGCCGTGGCGGCGTCCTCGATGCCGGCGGCCGTGGGGGACGGCAGCCTCAGGTGCGGCGCGAGCGCGGCCAGCGAGGAGCGAACCAGCACCGGCTGATCGGCCGAGATCCACCAGACAAGGTCGTACTCGTGCGCGTACCGCCAGGCGTACTCGATGGCCACCTGCGTCTTGCCGACGCCGCCGAACCCCTGCAGGGCGGTCGGCACCACCGCGGTGACGTCGCTGGCCAGTGCTTCGCGTAACGTTTCGAGGATTCCCTCTCGCCCCGTGAAGTTCTTGTTGCGCTGAGGAATCCTGCCCCATACCTCGGGCATATCAGCCCGGCCATCACCGACATTGGCTGACAAAGCAGACACCAAACCCGCCTCCGCGTCCCATCCCGGCACGTACGCGCATGCCTGGCCTAATCCTAAGCATCCCAGCGAGTGATCAGGCGCAACGCCGGGTTCAGAAAGGCGCGTATATGCTACGCTGCTGCGCGCCAGGCAGGAGTTTCGGAGCTGCAAACGGCGCCTTTGGGGGCAAGGCGGTGTTCGGTAGCGGGACCGAGGAGACCTTCGGCGCAGCAGCGAATCTTGATCGTGTGACTGGAGGATTCCGATGCCGGATACGCCTAATGATTTTGGTGATGTCCTGATCGACGTCACAGGGCTGTCGCTTCGGGACGTGGACGCCATGGACGAATCCAGCCTCGCCGAGGCGCTCCGGCGAGTGCTCGACGAGGAGCAGACCGGGCCCGTGGCCGGCTTCCAATCGAAGATTTAGCAGGTAGCTGCCGCCATAGATGGCAACGTCGCTGATCGGCGAACGGGTTCCATTACTGGCCCACTTGACCACACCGGTACGGTCATGCGCATATGGTCCCAAGGGACCGGGGCGCGGACGTCGGGGCGGTGCTGGGCGTGCTGGATACAGACTGGCGACGGCTGATCGATCAACTCAAGCGCGGCGACTGCACGCCGTTCCTGGGAGCGGGCGCGTGCCAGGGCGTCCTGCCTAGCGGTGCCGAGTTGTGCCGCCAATGGGCGAAGATCTACAACTACCCCTTCTCCGATAATGGCGACCTCGCACGGGTTATGCAGTATGCGGCGATCCACTTGGGCGACGACATATACTTGAAGCAGCAGGTTTGCCGGCAACTTGAGAATGCGGAGCCGCCGAATTTCGGGGACCCTGCCGAGCCGCATTCCTTGCTGGCGCAGTTCCCGATCCCCGTATTCCTGACGACGAACTACGACGATTTTCTAGTCCGGGCGCTCAAGGATGCGGGCAAGAGCCCGAATTCGGCTATGTGTTCGTGGTCCCCCGGCGTGAGATATGACCAGGACCTCTTTGAGACAGAGTTCGGGATGAACCCCGACGCGGTCAATCCACTCGTCTATCACCTGCACGGCAGTCTGCAAAAGCCGAGGTCACTGGTCTTGACCGAGAGCGATTATCTCGAGTTCCTGGTCAGGATCGGAAGCGCGCATGATGTCGAGGCCCAGCGTGACCTGCTTCCCGGACCCGTACTGCCCGCGGTTACCGAGAACGCTCTGCTGTTCATTGGGTACAGCCTGCAGGACTGGACGTTTAGAGTGATATTTCATGGCCTTCGCAGCACGATCCCTGCCATCCACCAGAGACGGAATATCAGCGTCCAGCTAGTGCCGCCCCTTAACAAAAGAGTTGCCGAAGCGGAAAACCGAGCTCGCGAATATCTGAAGCGTTATCTTGAAGAGAACTGGCGTATATCCATCTACTGGGGTACCGCCGCAGACTTCTGCCGCGAGCTGCGTGAGCGGCTCGATTCGGCGTCATGATGTCGGGCGCTGCGCCCGACGGTCCCGGCTTCGGGCCGTATGTCGGCCTGCGTGCCTTCCGGATTGATGAGCGCGGAACGTTCTACGGGCGCACTAGGGAGTCCCTCGAGATCGCCAGGCTCTGGCGGGCCAAGAAGCTCACCCTCCTGTACGGGGCCTCCGGGGTGGGCAAGACATCGCTGCTGCAGGCCGGCGTGATCAGTGGGCTGGACCCCTCACGCAGCGATGTCTGGCCGGTCGGCCGGGTCAGGACTGGACTACCCCATCCGGAGGCCTCGCCGCGGTCGCGCAACCCCTTCACGTTCGCCCTCCTGTCGTCATGGGCCCCCCAGGATCCGCCCGGCGAGCTTGCGGAGATGACCATCTCGCAGTTCGCGAGCAGCCGCGGGCAGAAAGAAGACCGCTACGGAGATCCGGTCCCGATCCTGGCCGCCATCGACCAGTTCGAAGAGCTGTTCAACAGCCTCCCCGATCTGCGTCACCGGGAGCCGTTCATCGAGGAGCTCGCGGAGGCCGTTGACGATTGTCAGGGGATCCGCCTGCTGCTCTCGATCCGGGAGGACTATCTGGCCGCCGTGCTGCCCTATGAGCAGACGCTGGCCGGACCGTCGCGCACGCGGTCCCGGCTGCTGCCGTTCGGCCGGGACGCGGCGCTCCAAGCGATCCGCGGCCCGCTGCGAGGGACCGGCCGGTCATACGAGCCCGCAGCCGCTGAGGAACTCGTCACCGAGCTGGAGACCATCAGGGTGACCAGCGAGCGCGGCGAGAAGAGCACGGTCACCGTCGACAGCATCGAACCGGTCCAGGTTCAGATCGTCTGTTCGGCGCTGTGGGAGTCCCTTCCTGACGAGGTGTCGGTTATTACCCCGGCGCACGTGCGCGCGTACGGCGACGTGGACAGGTTCCTGGCTAATTTCTGCCGTCGTGCCCTGAGCGCGGTCGCGAAGGACCACGGGATCCCGGCCGCGGAGATCCGGTCGTGGCTCCAGCAGACGTTCATCACCGAGCTCGGCACCCGTGGCACCGCCTACCAGGGGATCGAGGAGACCGCCGGAATGCCCAACGAGCTCGTCTGGGCGCTTGAGGACCAGCACATTCTCAAGGCCGAGCACCGGTCGTCGACGCGCTGGTATGAGCTACAGCACGACCGCCTCATTGAGCCGATCCGGCTGGCGGACCCGGCCGAGCACCTGGCAGCGGCGAAGGACGCCCGCAAGGAGGCGGGCAAAAGCGCCCGTGCCGAAGCCTTCTGGGCGCTTGTCGAACGCCATGCGAAACAGGCCCTGCGCGCCTCCGGGGCCGATGAGCTGCGCGTGCGGGCTGAGGCCGAGTACCTCATGGGCGAAGTTGCCGAGCACGGTGGCGAGGCGGGCGATGTGAAGGCCGCCCTGGATCATTACCATCGGGCCGCTGAACTCTTCGAAGTGCTCCAGTCCCCCGCGTCGGTGGGAGAGTCGCTGGCCGCCTCCGGCCGACTTTCCCTGGCGCGCGGATGCCATGCGGAGGCGGTGGCTGACCTGCGGGCCGCCATAGCCAGGATCCCCGGGCACCTGGACGTCCAGACCGACCTTGCCCTGGCGCTGTGGCACAACGGGCAGCAGCATCCAGCCCTGGCCGTCCTGAACAGCGTGCTCGCTCTGGACAGCAACCTGGCCGCTGCTCTGCGTGTGAGGGGCGAGATCCTGGCCGACATGGGGAACGCTGAGGGCGCCCTGCGCGACCTGGACCGGGTGCGCCACCACCAGCGGCCGAGCACCCAGGCTGCCCGGGCGCTCGCGCTGGCGCTGGCGGGTCGCCGGGACGCCGCGGAGGAGGAGGCAGCCAACGCGCTCGCCAATGACGCAGACGACGGGCCGTTGCTGCTGCGCGTCGCGAAGGTCTGGCACCTGACCGACCACGAAGACGCGGCTGACCTGGCCGCCGCCGCGCTCGAGGCGGCGCAGACGCCGCTTCCGCCGCATCTGCGAGGAGATGCCCAGCGATTGCTCAGCGCCTATCGTCCCGGCGCCCTCGACTCCGGGTAACTGCTTGCCGTCGCCGACCCGGCGGCCCAGACGCATGCGCTCTGTGCCACGCCGTCGCCACGGCCCGGCGCGCCTACGGATCAGATCGGCGGCGGGTCGAAGTCGAAGTCCAGCCGGCGGCCTTCGAGGGCCGCCATGGTGTCGGGGTGCCTTTCCCCGAGCGTCTCCCGGTACAGGCCCAGCGTTTGCCCTGAGAGGCGGTCCGCCTCCTCGTCAAGGCCTTCAGCGCGAAGGTCGGCTCCCATGTTCGCCGCGCAGCCGAGCGTCACCGGGTGGCTCTCGCCAAGCAAGCTGCGCAGCCGGGTCAGCGCGTCCCTGTTTAGCCTGAGAGCCCCGGCCGCATCGCCGAGCGCGTGAAGGTCGCTGGCCAGGTTCATGGCAACGGTCAGCGAGTAGTGGTGGTCGCGGCCGAGCCTGGCGTCGAGACCGACCAGCGCGGCCTCGTTGAGTTGGCGGGCGCCTGCCGGGTCACCGGCCACTCGTCGCATCAGAGCCAGGTTTCCGGCACATCCGTGGCTGTAAGGGTGCTCGGGCCCGTACACGTGGGGGTAGCGGGCCACGGTGCTCTCGGCGAGGGAGAGCGCCTCATCGGTCCGCCCCATGGTGCGCCGGATGTTGGTCAGGCTTATCGCGGCGGCCAAGGTGTCAGGGGTACCGGGACCGAAGAGGGCGTTGCATCGGGAGTGGGTGTCTGCCGCGAGGGCGAGGGCGTCCTCAAGGGACGTCGCGAGAAACCTCAGGGCGATCGCCTGGTCAATCGCGGCTCGCAAGGTCAGGTAGTGATCGGCAGTGAGCATCTCCTGGCCGTAGTCGCGGGCTTCCGCACCCACATCACAGGCGGCACTGTAGTTTCCGCACAGTCTCAGCGCGCGGGCCAGGCCGCTCCACGAACTGAGAAGCTCGGTGGGGGACACCGCAGGTATGGCGTCTCGCCGCAGTAGATAGGTGCGCTGATGCTGTGTACGAGCCGCCTCGTAATCGCTGTTGAGGCCGTAGTCGAGGGCAAGGTTGTTCATGACGCGCAGAGTCTGGGGATTCGAAGCCCCGAAGACCTCGGTATGCAGGATCAGCGATTCTTCATCGCGTTCGCGTGCCTCGGCAAAATCACCGTGGGCCCGCAGATCCGCGCCAAGCGAATTCCTCATGGCCAGGGTCAGCCGATCACGTTCGCCGAGAATCCTGCGGCTTAGCTCCAGGGTGTCAATGTCGACCGCATACGCCTCCGAATACCGGCCCAGTTCCCGGAGCGCATTGCCGAGGTGGCGCTTGGCGTCGATCACGACGTCAGCTTCCGGCCCGGAGTCTTCCGTCCACTGCCTGATCAGGCGTTCCGCCAGAGAATACGAGGCTCCGAAATCGCCAAATCGGTAAAGGTACCGGACGACCTCCAGGGCGAAAGCACGAATGGCCGGAGTGCCACAGGACGGCAGATCAGTGGTCCTCGAGGTCACATGGGCCACCAGTTCGTTGTACCGCGGCCATACCGCCCTATTGTCAGGATCTTTAGGCGAGCTGGCACCGAGGAGGACATGCGCGTCGTGGCGGTAACGCTCCCGCTCAGTCTCGCTGAGCTCCTCCCTGAGCAGAGCCTGAACCAGGCGGTGAACGACTATCGTGCGGCGGTCGATCCGGACCAAGCCGAAACGAGCCAGTTCCCTGACGGCTAGAGCCAGCGCGATGGGGTCCGCGGTTAGCTCGCTGATCTGGATATCCCCGGCCTGCGCACCGTGCTGGAACACCTCGAGGGGAATGGGCTCCGGACCGAAGAACGCGCAGGTGCGCAGGAGCGCCACTGCGGACGGGAGGCGCTCGCTGAGCTGGGCGACCGAGACCCTCCAGGCCGCGGTCATCGACAGTGGGTAGTACTCCAGCGGCTTGCCCACCCCCAGGATCTTGCCGGCCTCGTCCTTCAGGAGCCGGAGGTAGGTGCCGACCGCCATTCCGGTCTCAGCCTGGAATGCTCCTGCCTGCTCGAGCGCCAGTGGAAGGTCACCGAGTTCCTCGGCGAGCTCGTTGGCTTCAGAATCCTCGATCCCTCCGGGTATCCGCTTGTTCAGGAACTCCAGGCTTTCATTTCTGGGGAACACATCGACCGCCAGCTTGGTGGCAGCGACCTCCCAGCGGGGGTTCCGCGAGGTGATCAGGACGTGGCCAGGTCCCTGGGGGATGCTGTCCTGCAGATCGTCCGGCTGGTCGGCATTGTCGAAGATCAGCAACCAGCGGCTCACCGGGCTGCCCAGGCGGAGCGCTTCCAGCGCCGCGTCAGCCGCTCCGTCGACGCTCTTGCCGATCGCGGACGGCAACTCGAGACGCCTGGCCAGGTCGGCCAGCGAGGCGCGGGCCAGCATCGGCTGTCCCACAGCGATCCACCAGATAAGGTCGTACTCTGAGCCGTAGCGGTGCGCGTACTCGATGGCCAGCGCCGTCTTACCAACTCCGCCGTAGCCCTGGAGGGTGTGGGGCACGACCACGGTGATCTCGCTGGACAGCGTTTCTCGAAGCCGGGCCAGGAGGTCCTCACGGCCGGTGAAGTTCTTGAGCCGCTGCGGGACGTTACCCATAATTTGGGGCACAGCGGACAGAGGCTGCAGAGCTTTCGATTTCGTCACACCGCCATCTTAGATGCCATTCTATCGATGCATAGGCGATGGCGGCCGAGTTCACATTGATGGTGTACTCGGCTAAGGTGTTGATCGGCGAAACTTGTGCGATGCCGACGTACGTTTGCCATGTACCGTGGCCGTTAACAGAAGGCTCGCCCCGGCGGGGGATGGGGGCGGCTCGTGGCGAGGACTGGCATGATGCTCATGAGCGTGGTTCAGCCATATCCGGGCAGCCGTCCTTTCGCTGAGGCAGATTTCGATCGTTTTTTTGGCCGTTCCGAGGAAACCGAAACTCTGACTGGCCTGTGGCTGGTCAATCGCCTCACCTACGCCATTGGTCCCACGGGTATCGGCAAAACCTCATTGCTGCTGGCCGGGGTGCTGCCGTCAGTTCAGTACTCCCGGGGCGGTGAAGGAAAGCGAGGCCGCTCTGGCGGAAGCCCCGCGGAACGGCCCGGTGCTCCTCTACGCGGCGCGCACCGCCGAGCTCGGCGGCGACCGAACCGCCGCGGCTGAGCTCGCCGAGCGGGCGATCAATGCCACCGACCCGCCGCTACCACTGCACCAGCACGACGAGGCGCTGAAGCTGGCAGGCCCAGGCGACCATGATGCCGAGCTCAGGTGACCCGTTAGCTATCGCCTCTGACTTGGACCTGCGGCAGGATGCTGCCATGCCTACCCACGTCGCCCTGCTGCGCGGCATCAACCTGGGCGGCCACAACAAGGTCGCCATGGCGGACTTGCGCCAGGTCGTGACCTCCCTCGGGCACGACGACGTGG
>Ga0335074_10005000_pt1 | contig 18324 bp, 19 predicted proteins | sample Lox_Sample_23_FD_206715 | JGI IMG/M metagenome (GOLD analysis project Ga0335074, IMG submission 206715) | Soil microbial communities from Loxahatchee National Wildlife Refuge, Florida, United States - Lox_Sample_2.3 | ecosystem: Environmental > Terrestrial > Soil > Wetlands | place: USA... | reverse complement strand
AAAATGCCTCCCGCAACCCCTCATCCCCTAGATCCCTCGTGCCCTGTCCGAAATCGCACGTCAGGCATTTCCGCACCATGCGCTTGTAGGGGACGCCCATTTCGGAACTCAGGGTAAGGGATAGCCGGTCGGCGAGAGAAAAATCGTCGTTGGGGGTTGTGGAGGCGTAGGAGGAGGAGAGGGTGAGGGAGGAGGTGCAAGAGGGAATAAGGGAGGGAGGGAGGGAGGAAGGGAGGGATGAGGAGGGGGATACGGAGTCGGAGGAATCGAGGAGGCGGAGATCCTTGAAGGGGGTTTGGTATGCAAGTTCGAGGAGGATGATGCCTAGGCTGAAGGTATAGGGATTGGTGTTGAGGAAAGTATTGTTCGTTGCTATAGGGTTGGATTTTCCAGGCGGAGTCCGGAAGCGGACTTTAAGATGGGGCGTCTTCATATCAGGATGTTGGGCCTGGAGGATGGAGATGCTGTTTTGTCCAAAGAAAACGACGTCTTCGCTGCACAAGGATTCTTTCAATATAGGCGTCTCATGAAATTGGAGGATGGTGGAGGCGAGTTGTCGGGCTAGGCGCAGGCTTTCGCATTGCAACATTCGTTTTGATTGTTTTCGACCGGGCTCAACAGCTGATATTGAGGAGAAGATCTGGGCTAGGGTGACTACGGCGTTTGTTTCTGTGTGCGATTTAGGGTGCTTGTAGTAAACGCGGTGGCTGCACGTGCCGCTTCGTTGGAGGTAGCCAATGCAGGTATCAGAGCTCAGTGCCTGTTGTGAGCATTTTCGAACGTGGCTGCAGAAGTTACGACCGATGCAAAAATTGGGCAGTGATGAGTCTAAGAAGCTTTTCATGGATATTTGTGGCGGCAGAGTTGGTGGTGGCATAACAGAGCGGCTCTTACACGTTGGGGATGTAAGTGTAAAAGTGACTGACTTGTCACGTTTTAGCTTCTTTGTTAGAACTGCTGGTGGTGAATCTTGCTTGATAGCTCGCTTCAAAGTGTTTTTGAAATTACACCATGCTTCCTTAGCATCCTCGGGATGAATATCTGGCTCTTTCACTAAAGTCTTGTTAAACATAGACTCAATTGCAAACCAGACCGGATCTGCATTATGAGATTGGCCTTCCAGTAAGTTCTGTGCAAAAGCCATATTGAAGCGAATACATGGTGGTGAACATTCTACCTCGTGCTGAGGGTTGAGACGGAAATGGGCTAAGTGTTCTGGATGAATTGTGCAGGCGTCAACTAGCGCATTATAAAGTTGAATAGCGGCATCTCGAACGAGCATACATTCTTTTAGTTGTTGTTGGTAAGATTTAGGGGGTGATTTTAGGACATCCGCGACCTTTTGGTAGTTATTCAGCTCCTTCGTTTGAGCAGATAGTCGTCCAAGAACTCTATTGTAGTTCTTTAGGCGATTGAGGCGTTGATCAAGTCGGCTCTCAGATATGCAAAACTTCAACTTGGCCCCTACCTCCTGACGCCATGCCTTAAAGCTGTGAGAGCTACTCTAAGCATTAATAGTGGCATTAGCATTTATAGTCTATGCTAACGGCAGAGTTGGCGACTTACAGGCATGTCTTCTGACATTGCTAGCTCGAAGCTCCGGCTCTCGTGCTGTATACTATCGAGTTCTTCTATAATCAAGTTAATTGTAGCTTGACAGGCATCTCGAGATTTTCCAAGCTGATCCGAAAGCTTCTTATTCAAATCGAGATCCTTCCTTAGAGGATGGTCCTTCTCTCGTAACATCTCGCTGGCTGTCTCCACCCCGGTGAAAGTGGACAGCAAGAGGAGGCACTCATTGTGAAAAACAGTCTTGTGTCCTAGAAACTCCTGCTGAAACTTCTTAAGTTCTTTGGAGAACCTCCTGTATCTCCTGAAAGGGCGAAAGACGTCATCATAATGTTCGGCTGTGGATACGAGGAGAGGAAGCACGCCTAGTACAAGGCCGATGACAGTCTCAGCCCCGGACATGGTTACTCTTAATCTGGCATGAATTGAGGTATAGGATGCTGTGAAACTCGTCGGTGCTCTCTCATCTTGAGGTTTATCGATAAAAGAGAAAGAATCGATAGTGCGGTATGGATATCTGCGAGGTGTTATACACAGCTGTGGGTGGTGGCTGTGAACCGCCACTAACAGGGGTAAAAGTGAAGGGCAGTCGCAAGGCTTTTAGCGGCTCATCCATTCCGGTCGCAATCTTGCCCACCTTCAAGTCGAGTTTATCGACTTCTTCTCCATCCTCATATAAAGCATCCAAATCGTCGTCGTGGTTGATTGAGTAGTACATGGTGTTTTATGATGAGTCTTTGATGAGTATGCACAACGATGGGTCGTCCTCAGTTCCTCGAGGAATGGATTGACGGAGCGACAATCTGCAGGGAAAGTTCGGCTGTAGGCTTTGTCTGGTCGCTCTACGAGGGCTGCCTGGACTTTTTCGCGAAGCTTGTGCCGCTTGTTTCAAAAAGGCCATCTACTGCTTCAGCGAAGGCGGTTCTCAATGAAGAAGTTGGTAGGTTACTCTCCTGGGGGGACGGGTTTGAGAATGGGGAGCTTGACAGGGCCCTGGAAAGAGATCCAGAGCTCAAGAGCACAGCTTTGGAGTACCTGTCCAGCCTTGGGGCACTATTGGCTAATAGTAAGTATTTACTTTTAATTGTATTGCTCAAGGCGCTAAATGATAGCAGAGATCCTGGTTTCTACTTTCACCGATTTTAAAGGAAGATCTGAGCTTGAGGCCAAAGCCGACGAGCTACGGTCTCTTGTCCATAATGCGAAAACCATACTTGATGAGTCCGAGGATGATGAAAGTGATCTAGAGTCAGAGGCTGTTGCCAGATCCTCGAACAAGAAGTCGATGTTAGATGAAGTCGCTTCGGATATCAAATTCTACAATCTCCGCTTGATGGATTTGCTGCCATCAATTGAGCGTACAGCCTTACAACCGAAAGACGCAGCAGAGTCGAAGAATGATTCAAATTCAATTGCTTTAGTTCCCTTTCAAGTGTCAAAACCTGCTCATGCTTACGTCCTTCAGGTTAAGGATAAGTTTCCCATAGCTGAGAATAAGCTCATTGAGCGTCTTGGACAGGCTAACTGGGAAAGACGAAAGAGACTACGGGAAGATCAAGCTGAAGTTCCCGAGACAGCTGTCAGCGAGCCTGCGAAATCTGTTTTCGTGCCAGTTTCGATGTTCCATGACTCAGGAATAGGGAGTTTGACTCCAGCAGTGTCAGCATATGCTCCGACAGCAGTATCGCACTCGTCATTCCGAACGAGTGCTACGGAAAGTCAGTTAGGAAGTTACAGAGTTCCTCCAACCCCAAAGGAAGTCTCAGATGGCAAGCCATTCACCTGTGAGATTTGTGGTCATGTCTTAAAGAAGATCAAGAATCGTGCCGACTGGAAGTATGATCGGTCCTTCTAACCTTGTAGAGAAGAAACTAAAATTTTTAGGATTCACGTTTTCGCGGATCTAAAGCCCTACATATGTACATCATCATCGTGCCCAGATGAATTGTCTACCTTTCCAACACGCCAAATGTGGGCAGATCATGAGTTTCACAAACATCGTGTTGAGAAGTCCTGGCGCTGCTATCTCTGCCCAGCTCATTTGTCGTCACCAGGATTATGGGATGATCACATCAAACAAATACACAGGACTATTCTAAGCTGTGAAGAACATCAGAAAGCCGTCTCCATGGCTGAAATTAGCAAACCAATGCCCATCGAATCGCAGATATGCCCCATGTGCCAAAAGGTTGGAATGAAGACACGGAAAGAGTTTGTTACTCATGTGGCCAAGCACATGGAAAGTATTTCTTTAGCAGCTTTACCGAGAGACGCCGATTCGGATTCGGGGTCTGACTTTGAACGGGGTAGCAATTCCATTGAGAGGGAGGACGCAGTCAGAACCAGTAGATCTAGTTCGCTCTCCTTGGTAAATGAGCGCTTTCTCACAGGTGATTATGAGATAGAACCTTATAGCATCAAATGCATTTGCGGGTTCTCGGACTACGATGGCAACATGATATTTTGCGAGAAATGCAATACTTGGCAGCACATCGATTGTTTCTACTATAGCATTGCCGAAGAAGTTTCGCGAGATGATTTCAACCACCTTTGCGCCGACTGCAAGCCACGCCTCTTAGATCGGCAGAGTGCGACCGAGCGGCAAAGAATTCGACGAGAAGAAGATAAGCCGGTAAAGATCACTCGATTTTCGTTTGATTTCTACAATATGGCATCTGGCCAGACTGCCCCTGCAGTCCAGCAGCAAGGACTAGGTCTTCCTGGTGGAATGACACAACAAGTTATACAGGAAGTCGCTATGGTAAGTCGGCCCTCTCATCACTAGGCCTATTACTATCCGTTCAGATTCAATATTATCAGGATGTGCACTAACCTCGGCAACAGAAATTCAAACAAATGAAGGAGTTAGGCGTTTCCGAGAAAGACCCCGAATTCATAAAAGTCCAACAGGTGATTGTGGCAATACAACAACATCGTCTGTTCGTCAATCAAAAGCAAGAATACGCCCGGCATCAATTGCAACAACAACAACAACAGCAACAAAGTGCAGGAAATGTCACAACAAATGGAAATAATGTCCGAAACATCACACAAAAGCCCGCACCGAACGCCGCACAACCCTTAACCTCATCTGCGTCAAGCCAAGCAACTACAAAGACAACAACCAATGCGCAAGCTGTTAGAGACAAAAAGAACACAAAGCGGCGGCCATCCATAAACCCAAAAACGAGCTCCGATTCAGACAGCGAAATAGAATCCATTAAATCTCGCAGCACACTAGGTGAGCCTTACCACTTCACCATCGAGGCCGCCTGTGCTTCCTCATACTGACCGTTCAAGATCTTCCACCTCAAGATGACGCCAGGCTATTGTCCCTCGGCTCAGATCTTAGCAGACAACAGGATTCAGCCCAGTCAAAACGAATATCAAGCTATTGGAATGTGAAGGAACAGCAAGCATTCCCAGACCTTCTAGCCAAACACGGTAGGGAATGGACGGCTATCGCGAAGAGTATGGGGTCGAAGACGCCTAGAATGGTACGTCGCGGATCTAAATACTAATTTGAGAGTAGAGACTTGACCCGTTGCTAATCAGCTATTACAGGTCCAGAACTATTACCAACGCCAAATTGATTCTGGCAGATCAGATTACGAACGCATTATGACAGCCGCAGACAAAGGTGCGGCTGTTAGACGACTCGCAGCCGACTATTTGTACCAGCCCCCTCCAGTCCCGCAATTTGATCGAGAATTGAAGCGAAAGGAAAGCGCAGAGGATGTGAGTATCAAGCAGTACGGAGCAGTTAAAGCTCAGGATCAGTTGAAGAGGGAACAAAGTCCAACAGACAATGAGAACCTTGCCGCAGATGATGACATGTCACTGCCGGGCACTGCTACCTTCGATGGGATCTTCAGCCAGGTATCAAAAGGAAAGCGACGCCGTAGGCGGTTCAAAATAGAAAGGCGTAAGGAAGTAGCGAAAATTAGGATACACGGTGCTTGCCTGGAATGTAGGTTTCGTAAAGTGGCGGTATGTTAACCACTAGTGTTCCCGGTCAAGGTCATACCCTTAAATCCAAAGTCAGGTACTGATGTCGTTGTGGGTAGTGCAAGCATGGGCTGCAAGGGACCGATGCCTATCCCGATTCCGCCCCTGTACCAAAGCCCTCCTCACAATCATATCCATTCGAGTTCGAACCAACGTACCCTAATCCCACATACTCTCCGACGATCCGGGAGGAGGCACAAGTTGAAAATTCATCATTTAATGACGGGTCCCATTTGATCGCAAAGGCCCCTGCCTTTACAGCACGTCAAGAAAGGCAGGCTGACGATCTGCATGATATTGAAAATGTTATCGAAGGTGTGTCATCACTACTCCTTTTCACCTAAAAAGTTCTGATGAGTGCAGATGAATCCTTAGACAGCGGCAAGTCATCAGCCGAGTACATTGATCGTGTTAACCAAACAATAAGGTTCTCTGACATCATATCTCCTATCGACATGCCTAGTGGTGCTCAACGGCAAAGTCGTAGCCATCCAGGTTCTACCTTCTCACGGCCGAGACCAAGCTCCGGTAGCGCGTTCTCACAAACGAACCTGGACCTGGAACAGGTTGCCGATATTGACAGCGGCGAGTTGCCAGCTGATTACTTTGCTCGTACGAGCACAACAATAAGGTTCCCTGACACCATATCTCCTATCGACATGCCCAGTGGTGCTCAACGGCAAAGTCGTAGCCACCCAGGTTCTACCTTCTCACAGCTGAGGCCAAGCTTCGGTAGCGCAGTCTCAGACCTGGAACAGGTTGCCGAAATTGACAGCGGCGAGTTGCCAGCTGATTACTTTGCTCGTACGAGCACAACAATAAGGTTCTTTGACACCATATCTCCTATCGACATGCCCAGTGGTGCTCAACGGCAAAGTCGTAGCCACCCAGGTTCTACCTTCTCACAGCTAAGGCCAAGCTTCGGTAGCGCAGTCTCAGACCTGGAACAGGTTGCCGAAATTGACAGCGGCGAGTAGCCAGCTGATTACTTTGCTCGTACGAGCACAACGCCAATGTTCTCTAACACTCCATCTCAACGTATAACCGCGGTACCTCAGTTCGAGGTACCGGAAATCTTGAACGACGGCGGCTGTGGACTGTCAAGGCAGCAGCAGTTAGATCTGTAGGAATCACTGGATTATCAGTTTGGCGATGTTGAAAATATGAATGCAGCATAGAATTGGATTGAATTACTTGTAGAACTAGGATGGCTTCGGCGGCCAAGTGCATTGCAGCAGCACCTGAATTCTCCAGCTCACATGTTCGAGTGTGACGAGTGCGATCGGTCATTTGGCAGCCAACAAGCCCTCAACCAGCACTAGCTCACGCTCTATTGTACGAGTGCGACGAATGCGATCGGTCGTTTGGCAGCCAACAAACCCTCAGCTAGCACCTCAACTCCCTGCTCCCTGTATAGGGGGACGGCGGTAGGGGCCCAAAAGGCGGTAAACTTCGTAAGCGAGGGGGCGGGGGCCCGTGCGCGGGGCCGGCGCTAGGCCGCAAAGCGTAACTGTCTACATCACGTAACACAGCCGCCTAACAGTAGTCTCCCCCTAATTGACCGTCAATAGGGTGTTTTTGTATGGGCAGGTGGCCCGTGCGCCCGGCATCTCCATTGACGGTCAATGGAGATGGACCCTACCCCTCCAAACCTCAGCTGGGGCTGCAATTGAGAAGCTGAAACTTGGGTATATGACAATCCCAATTTGACCCCCCAATTTCAGGTTAGGGATAGGGACGCAAAGTCGAGATCGCGCCACCTAAACGGGCCGATCTGCAGGAGCAGGCGACGACTAGCTCTTAAGTTATATTTGTTTATATTTGCAGGATTCCAATGTCTTGTGTTCGTGTTGGGCTCGCTACAGCGCGAAGGCTGTGCCCCCGCTCCCACTATCGCTGATCGAGTTTTTACAGGTCCCACGGACAAGTAGCGCAGTGGGTAAACACTGTAAATAGCTGTATATAGTAGCGCCTATCGACATTAACAGCCCTAACCCTGCCCTTTTAAATCTTTAATGGAAGGTATATTGGGATATTTGAGGCTAGGAAGGTGAAACGAATGATGTCTTGGAGACAGATCTTTAAGATGAATTGAAATTAGAGGGCGAATATGAGAAGTATACTTTGGAAGAAGAGGGCGAATTCTTCTTCTAGAGTAACAACGTGGGGCGGGGGGTGGGGAAAGGGGACATGGAAGATGTTATGTCGAGGAGCGTAAGAACGCATTAGAGTGTTAGTAATAATGGTTCTGTAGGAATCTATCAAAGCGGCAAACGGGTGTCCACTGCCACCGTGTTTAGTTGATTTGGTCCTATGACTAGCATATGGAGCTCTCTAATTTATAGCTAGTATTCTCGCTAGCATCATGCGAAACATGAAAGTTCTTTTAAATACTGATCGTCGTGTACTCAGAAGTGCCTAGTCTCTTGCTTTCTTTCAGATGCCTCAAATCTAGCGAGTAAGGTCCTTGCAACGTGGGCTTTGTGCCAGGCTGCTAAGGCAAGATCTTCTAAGAGGAAGGCCTTACGGCCATTAGGTTCTAACATCCCAGCTAAAAACAGACGTGTAGAGCGTACGAAAGCTCTTACACGTCTGGAAACACGTCTGGAACCGCCCCCTCCACCTCGACCTTAATCCTCTTTCCGCATACCTACCCCCCTTCCTTCCAATTCCACCTCAACCTCAACTCCCAGGCTTCCTTCCTGCCAACCAGTGGGAGTGGATACAGAGTTTCAATAAGGCAATAGCGGAGGTGGAGATGGAGACCTGTAGCCAATGCAAAGAATATTGGTTCTAGATATAAAGTGACTCTCTCACAATCATAGAGGCATTGCAGTCTTGAGTTTACCTTTAAGATTGAATCTCTACTTTCCTTAATACTTCGAACGAATCTCTCGGGGTCAGACTCAAGATAGGTCCTCTGTTCAATTGTACTGTACAAACATGCCAAAACTTAATTTACAGATCCGCAACTTCCCCCAAAAAAACTTACTGGTGACAGCAGCCCGCCTTTTCAACACACTTTAGGAAAACTTTTGGCCGCTTGGTAGTTCGTTCTAGAATTGGAGTTGGCTTCTTTATAGTTAGTTTGAGGGTTGGAGTTGACTTCTTTATGGTTAGTTCTGGAGTTGGAGTCCACTTGTCTATGCTTCGTTCCGTAGACGGAGCGTACTTCTCCATCCAAAGCCCCAGCCTATTCCACAAATCTAGTCGACTCGAAAAAACTTTCTGCAAAGCTATTGAGTCATCTTTACCGATATAGAGACCTCCCCGAACCAATATCAGGATGATGTCAACCCATTATGTCAAAACATTACCGAGAATAAGAGTGGGATGATCCTCTTCCGGTGGGAAATTTTCTCGTAGATAGCGCAGGGCGCCTGGCCAGGCCTCTAATGGTCGTGCCCCGTGGTCGACTAAGACGGAGACAATCTTTGAACTTACAAGATGTCTATTCGCAGGAAGTGAGACCAGAGCAGCATCAAGAAGAGACTTCCAGCCAAATTTCTCTTTTGGGATTATATTGTCTTTATCTAACTTGGCATTAAGATATTGGTGTAGTCCGCATTCTACTGCAAAGGTGTAAGCACTAGAGCTAGATCGAAATATGGCTTCTCTTGAGTCGCTCGGGATCCTTCGTCGAACCCAATACAATGCCGTCGTATAAAGCTGATCTAATAGTGCGACGTGGGCGGACAGTGAGTCTGGTTCAAAGCGGGAATCCGTGTCGACACGACGGGCGTGCCGTATTGCGCTGTGGATGTAGTCCCAAGCATTGCTAGACGGATCTTGATCTGCCGGCACAGCAAAGTCGAGGACTTTTAGTTGTAAGACGTATGACCTGAGGATCGCTAGATTGGGGTCGAAGGGACTCGCAGAGGCACCGCCTGTCCGACATCGAAGAAGCACTCGTGTATCGTTCTTCTCTAGGTAGTCCTTTACAGTACGGTGCATGTACGAAACTTTCATATTCGGGGTAACCTCATCTCGGGGATGGTCTCCGTTTTGTACTTCAAGAAGACCGCCACAGCGGCTTACCAGCTGATACATCATCCTCTGGCAACGAGAGTACACTTCCGCTTGTTCCAGAAACCGCATTTGAGCCGTAATGGCAAGATCAGAATCCTTCTCCTCGGCGAAAACTACACCTAGGATAGTGAGATGTATCCCATCGGTCCAATCGTCCGGACGGCTATCAACGGCGGCAGCAACAATTTGATAAAGTCTTAAGGCTTCTCTTCGATAACTCTCATCAACTCTCAATACCATATGCTCATACAGGTCTTCCAAATCCTTCGGAAGAACCCTTAGTCTGGCTCGCAAATCTGAGACTTGATCGTGATTGCCAAGACCGCTAAGAAGTGAGGCGACAACAAGTTTTACCCAAAGAAAGACACCATTAGCAGAGGTCACAATCTCTTCAACGAGCTTTGGGGTATCGTCTGGTTCTATAAAGGTGAGTCGTTGCATCCGTTTATCGTTCTCTAGCTTATCCGAAGCAAATTTTTGAATATCAGGGAGGGTTAAGTCCTCTAAACGAAGTCCTAGAAGTCCAGTAAAAGCTTCTTGAAATGGCAAGTGAGGTCTACTTGACACGCAACACTTTGAATTCGGCGATTTTGAAATTTCGCCGAAGAGTTCCGCGATTTCATACTCGTCGCCGTCATATTCGTCGAGACCATCGATGAATAAACATAGTTTTAGTGGTATTTGATCTTGCAGAATCAAGGTCTTGAACGCGAGCTTCAAGTCCGATAAGATCCAGGATTCATGCTATGAAATATTAGCAGTAAAATTTTGAGTGTCGGGCTACTCATTTTCAGGCAAGGAATCCCAGAACTTACAGTGCGTCCCTCATTAGGGGATGCAAGCTTTGCAGAGTAGCCTAGTGACCATTGCTTCGGGAAGACCACGGGAATCAACTTGCGATTCTAATTTAAGATATCGCGAAGAAGAGACCTTAGGAGCCCCTTTTGCGACCTTTATTCTCTAGTCCCGCTCAACTAGAAGAAGAATCCAGCTTTACAGTAATTAGCTGCCCATTTTCTCAAGTGATAGGCGGTGTCAGGGTGCATGTATATATATTTCATGAGTGTCGACTTCCCAGATGCCGCCTTCCCGTTGATCCAATAGATTCCACTTCCAGACTGTAGCCACTCAGGAAAATCACTCCATCGTTTGTCCTTCCCGGCGTGGACGCTTTCCTTGAGTTCTTGAAAAATCCATTGGAAGGTCTTAGGATGGGCCTCGATAACTTCTTCAAAACGCTCCGCAATGGTTGGAAATTTCAAACATTCGAGGAGCTCTGTCTCCACTGATCTGCGTATTGCGGTCTCATTTTGTCTGCGGGCATAAAGGAGTTGTGATTCTCTGTCGCTTGGGTTGGAATTAATTGCGATTTGGAGAACATCCACGATCAACCTTCTAGTGCGATCCTCTTGGTCTGCAACCACCACTTCGGTGCGGGCGAGCAGCTGACTGAGCGTTGAAACTTGTAGCTGAAGATCTTTGGCGAAATCTTTAGCAAGGGTATCTTGGATTTTGAGTAAAGCTGTGATGATCTGTTGGTTCTCGCTGCTAAGTTCTTAGAAATGTTGAGACTGCTGCACCGTAACAACGTCAATCCGTTCACTGTTGAGGAAGGCGATCCTGTCAGCGGACCAAAAAGATACATGAATGAATGAATGTAGACGTACCTCAAATAGAGCAATACTCGGGAGTCGATCGCATTCTGGAATTCCGCCAGTTTCCGTTTGAGATTCTCAATCTCCGCCTTCGACCAGAGACTCAGCAGCGCCTGCTGCAAGCTTTTCCATATTCGAGTCCTAGAGATGTCTTGAACTCTCAGCTGATCCAAGCGCTTCAGTAAAGTACCAGCAGTCTCATTACAATCTCGACACAACTCCCTCAATCTAGCCTCGTCCTCGGCTAGAGCATTCGAGGCTTCCCGTCCTTGGAATCCTTTTTGTAACTTTGTCCTGTAGTCCTCAACCTCTTTTGACGCCAACGTAGCCAGATGTTGAATGTCCTTTGCAAAGCCAGCTGTGGCCGCATGCGAGTCCAGGCGGCCGTTCACATAGAGCTTGCTCCCAACGGAGATGAGTTTCCAACTGAAGTCCACAAATTGGACAACTGTTCCAGCAAGCGAGATAGCCGTCAAAGGATCCATTGCACTTGCGCTTGATCTTTGAGTGAGAAGTTGTCAAGGTATGGTCTTATACACCCGCATGGCATGTTATGGGTAAAGTCAGGGCTGAATCTTGAATGCCTAACAGACAGCCAGCTGGGTACAGCCATGGATGAAGACTGTATGATGGAATGATCGATGTCAATGATGTGAAGCCATCCCGTGTCTGCTCCCTCCTTCGGGCGCACCCCTGTAGCTCCAATAGCTCCAACGAGCCAATGAATCCACACGCTACCCCAAAAGCAAAAGAAATACATCCTATTAAACATGGATCACGCGAGACTGTGGCCTGATACTAGGCTTAATGATTTAAAAGGCCAATGAATCGCTGAAGGCGCAGGACAAGGCTTGATGTGGCTTTCCCGAAGGCTTTTATAAATTAACCGAGCTGTGTGAGACCGCTCATGCCATCACTCGAAAGATGTCGATGATGTAATAAGAGAGTTAGGGTCTTTTAGGCTTAGTGCCTCTAACAGTAATCCTCCCCACTTGGGCATCCAAATGGGGCACGGGCCGCTCGCTTAGGATGTATGCTAAGCGAGCCCATATGACCGGCTTACGGAGAGGGCTTCTACTACCCCCCCGGTTTATTCACCCTGGTCGACTTTTTTACAGGGTTTATAGCAAGGACAGCAATGTGGTTTTACATGGGTGTTGCGCCAATCACATTTAATAGAAGGTTCTAGCATAATTTGGGACCTTTAGATAAATCCGGCAGAATCACTGTACAGTCGTACAGTATAGCAGCAATAATGTCCTCTATTCTAGACCGTCAGCCAGACCCATTTTATCAACTTATTCATTCAGAGCCTTTTTCAGATGTTCCTTCACTAGAAATTCCTGATTCGCAAGATTCTTCTCAAAGCTCTTTGCCCTGTCCGCTCCCCCGTGGCTCGGGACAGTATGTTTTGCAGTGGGTTTCATACTGTCCCTAATTTTCAGCCACAACTGCGGCTATGTATGTAACTTCCTATGTCATATAGTTCAATTACATTAATCTCTATTGAAATCTATTGTGTATCTATGCCAAACTCTTCAAGCAACTGTGATGTAGGGATAGACTTTCTCATCTTCCTGCTTCTCTTCCTTTTCCCTGCCTTGGCCTTTGCCATCGCCGCTGCAGCTGCAGCTTCCTAGGAGAGTTGAGATGCCTTGTCCCGAGTGGGCTTGCGCACACGGCCAGACCGGCGAGGTTCTAGATTAGAGTTGTCAGTCTCCGGATCTGTTGAACTGTCCGCAGAGCCGTCCGTAGAGCTATCATCTGACGATGGTATACTTGGTGTTTTAGGTAGCTCTGAGAGCTGGGTATCCGGCACGAGTTGTGTCTGGTTCTGGCTCTCGCGTTAGCTATACCGGATCTGCATGTCAGCACGCATCTGGGTTGCCCACATGTCATTCTCGTCTTAGTGCTTTTAGGCACGTCGGCGTTGCCGTTCCCAGTCTTTTTCTTGCTGCTCTGCCGACTCCTTTGCTGTTATTGCACGCTTCCTACTGCCTAGGAACAATAGGAGGTCAGGCTCCTTTAAAGCTTCTAGAAGCATTGCTAGTAAGAGTTGACGGCTCTCTGTCAGCTTGTCCTAGGCAGCACTAAGCTTGTTAACACCTTTAAGGAAGGTTGCAGCAAAGCTCTCTGCCTGTCCTACTAGTAATAACTTGTGCATCTTAATTGCAGCAAGTGCTGCCTCTTAAATTATGTCCTCGCTACAATTACAGAACCTGTCGCCAGCATGCCTTAAGCTTGTCTCTTACTGCAGCTTGTAAGCACAATCCCAGTTTATAATCTAGCGTTTGTAAAGCACTAGTAGGCCATCAAGCAGCTAACGTGGATGGAAAAGAGATAATGGGATTGGAACATCATCTATAAAGGCTTTATAAAGCTAATGCTTACAAGGCAAGCCATACCGGAGTAGTAGCTTACATCCTAGCTTGCGTTCTATGCCTAGGATGAAGTTTACTTCAAGCTAGTCTAACTCAATCTTGTTGGCTATGTTCTTAGTTGCTAACTACTCCTTTATAGCCTTATTAAGGGCATAGCTAGTAATCTTGTTGCTAACAACAGCAAATGCTCTTTAGTTAAGGAGTTAGGGCAGGTTTTTGTAGTCCTAATTAATCTTAGCATTATATTTACAGCTAAGATGAGCTGTCAGTTTAGCAATAACTTGCATAGCCTTTAAGATAGGCAAGTGTTTATAGAGTTTCTCTTTAACAACTACGTAATAGCCCTTATTACGTTGTATAAAGTTAGCGCTAAGGTTCTAGAGCTTACAAGTATAAGCTCGACAGAATTGTAGCTCTTTAAGCTGGTAATAATCGCAGAGATATACTTGTTCCTTAAGATAGAGAGCTTTTAAAAGCTCTTTGCAATAGTCCTTGAGATTAGCGATAGTAGGCGCTTTTACTTAGTGTAAAGGGCTAGGGTGGGTGTGCCGTCGCAGTATACGATTGTTAGGGCGATAGGAGGGTTAATGTGCGCTCAACAAGGTGCTTGGCAGAAGGAATAGGACCCAAAACCACACAACAAGTAGCCAACACAAGAAATAACTGCACTTTGTGTCCGTAAAGTCCTACCAATTTGCCCTGGACTCCCTGATGAGGCCTCAGCCGTTTCGGATTCTGCTGCGTCGACTTTTTAGGTGGACGGTGACGTCCGGGTAGATCCATTTTCTGCTTCTCTATGCCCTTTAGCAGCCGGTTCTCCTAAACAAGATACAGCTTCTGCTATGCAAGAGGTACTTCTATCATTGTAATTAAAAGTATATAGGTATAACAACATACGCTTAACTGTGTTGGGATCATCATCATCCAGTAAGTGTAAGGGGACGTATAGTGTCAAGCGTAGTGGGATAAAGAGTAGCTAGTAATTGTGTATAGTATATTCACTAATCCTTAAGGAACCCCTTTTCCAAAGAAGCTTCCTGAAGTATTTAACTAGCTAGCTGACTTAGCGCGGCTATAGCGCAGCTGAATCGCGTACTTGAAGCATGCTCAAGCAACCGCCCTTACAGTATCTCCCCCCTTCTTAATGCTAGTCTCTTATATTAAGGGTAGTAGTATAGAGGAAAAGATTAAAACCTCTAAGTAAGCAGATTAAAGGGAAAAAAGAAAAACCCCTTCAAAGAGGAAACCATCTACGTGGAAAAAAACCTCTTAAATAGCACATGCGCTGCAAGTGCGTCCAGCTATTTTCTCCCTCTTTATAGGGGACGTCTCAGCTATAAATTGCTTAGAGCGGTATGCGTTGTCTAAGCGTGTAGCAAGCGTTTTGCTGTTGTGCAACTTGAGGCTTACTAGCATGAGGCGCGCTTGCTTTAAGTGAATTCCACGTTTAATTAAACGTAAACATCCACACTATAAACATTAGCACACTCCTTCTACTAGTATATATATAACACTACATATCACCTTATTGTTTTGCCCCCTTAAACGTTACACAGCTATACCCCCTCGTTAACGCTGTAGTAGCACAGCTAAGAGTAGGGCTTCTTGTAGAACCCTTTAATCCCGCGTTGTCGCTTCCCTTGTAGTTAGTGAGGCTGCGTCTCCTACTAGCCTGCCTGCACGTGAGGTAAGTCCCAACGTTTCTAATGCTGTGTCCCCTACTGCTAATACACCTACTCCTACTCCCTGCATGCTTAGTGTCAGCTCTTCTCTTACACTTAGTGTTGTAGCCCTAAGCCTTTTAGAACGCAAGCGTCCTACCTTTAAAGCTATAAGTACTACTATTACTCTAAGTGCGTTTCTAATATGTTTCTAGCTCTCTGCCACGCTTGTTGCTAAGCGTACTACTACCCTACCTGCCTGCCTCTCACATGCTATTTGTCTTTGTTGTTCAAAAAGAATTAACAAGTCTGTTAGCATTAAGAAGAAGGTGGCTGGAAAGGCTAAGGTGATTTCTATTAGTACTAGTTGCACTAAATTACCTAATAAAAAGTGTGAATATTATGCTGTCTAGCATTATAATTGTAAGAAGGTAGGTTCGAGCAGTTATAACACTATTAGAACGCGTGCTAAGTGCTAGTCTAAGTCCCTACTAAGTTTATTAAGATAGTCAATTTCCTCCTAACTAAGCAAGCTAAGCTTAATGCTATAAAGGATGTAGGTTTAGTTTGTTGTTTTTGTAATAGACGTTTGCTAACTATTAGTATAAGCTAGAGAATATAGTGCTACGTCTTTCAAGCTTGCTGCTTGCATTAAGCAATATACTTGTAATATAAAAGCCTCTATCCGTACTACTAACAAGTAGGGGTTTAAGTATAAGCTTAAAACCGCAGTTGAAGTCGGTCTTCTTGTTGTTAGCTAGCTTAAAGCGCTAAATGATACTATGTGTAGCATGTACGACATTATATAGAACAAGGTAAGGACACTAGTATTACACTTACATAACATGGCTGAGACACATACTAACTTTATATGTTGCAAGCTGGTTTGGATCCTATTAATCCTATTAAGGATAAAGGGCTTAGTAAGGGTAAGGGTCGCAAAAATAATAGTGCTATTAGTATAAGGGTAAAGGATGACAGTAATAAGGATAGGGACGTTTATACTAACACCTCTAATAAATAAGTCTTATAGTATGCGTTTGCTTTGCACCTTGTACGCCTTATATATTAGTAGGTCTAAATAGTTCGTCTTTAAGATAAAAATGCATATAGTGCATTATACCTGTTTCTATTACTGCTTTCTTGCGCTATACTTATAATAATGTTGCTTTAAAGCAGCTTTCCACTTTTAAGCAGTAAGTGTAGTACCTTGTTCCTACTAGTAAGCATTTATTGTAGTACGTGTACTATGTAGGTGTTCTATAAGTTCCTATATAATGTCTTTAAGATTATTAAATCCAACCTATTTAACTTTATAATATAAAACGCCATCTTAGTCCTTCTTATACTTAAAGATGCATTTGACCTTATATTCTTACTCTATGTTGAATTCTACTTTATTAGGGACAATTACTAGTTCTTAGTATAAGTAGTTATTGCCTCTCTATTTCTTTAAGCGGGAAATATTAATAACATTGTAGATCTACTATGTACTAAGAAGATCTAAGTGATACGCAAGCTTCCTATATAGTTTAAGCACTTTAAACGGTCTAATGTATTTAAGTTTAAAGCTCTTTTTAGGGCGTTTAAGCTTAAAATTTTTAGTTGAAAGGAGCACGAAATTACTAGCTTTAAATTTTATAGGCTGATACTAAGCATTATAGTACTTTTTTTATACTTATATTGCCTTATTTAATTGCTTTATAATTAAATTGTGTGTGTTGTAAAAGTATTCTAAGCGCTTATAAAGTCTATAAATCCTTTTAGACTTATCTGCTTGGATAGCTTTATTAATCCTTAAGTGTTCTTATAACACTTATAGCTGCTAGTCCTTATAGACTACTAAGAATAGTATCAAACTAGTAGTATTATACACACTATTATTGTATGCGAATTCTGCTAGTAGTAGTAGGCTTGCTTAGTTATCTTGCTTGTTGTTAACAAAAATCTTTAAGTAGGTCTTAAGCGTTTAATTCTGTTGCTCTATCTAGCTATTAGTTTGTAAGTGGAAGGTGGTGCTTAAATGTCTTTGTAGCTTTATAGCTGCACACATTTCTACTTATATTTTGCTAATAAATAAGGAGCCCCTATTAGAGATAATCCCTTTAGGTGTCTTAAAATAAGAGATAACCTTATTGATAAAAGCATCTGCAAGGTCCTTTGCTTTTTATAACTTTTCTACTACAATATATAGTGCTATTTTTAAGTAGTAGTAGACAATTATAAGGATTGCATTAAAAACGCATCCCCTTACCTTACTTAGCAGCAAGTTAGTAATAAAGTTTATAGTTAGCTCTTACTAAGAGCCTTTTAGGGCTAGTAGTAGTTGCAGCTTGCTATAAGGTTAATGTTGTTGCACATTTACAAACTAATATCTTGCATATATACTCACTTTATAACTAATATAGCTATTAATATTTAGCTAGTAATAATATCTTTAAACAAGCTTGAAGGTCCTCTTTTCGCTAAAATGGCTTGCAAGGCTGTCCTTATAAAAGCAGGCAAAGAGCTTACTCTATACAGCTTTATTGTTTGAGACGTACAAGTAGTACAAGTAGTATAGTAGTTTATCATCCTAAAAATGCTACTGTCCTTATATTTCCTAATTCTTCTTACATGTTAATTGCATGTTATATGCGTTATACTTTTATGCTATAAAAGGGTTGTCTGCTTAAAGCTTAGCAATTAAGTCCTTAAAGGGCTTTTCTTAAAGGTCTTCCTCCCCTCTTATGTTATTTATACTAGCTGTATAAATACGGACTACTACTTTAAAGACATATTGTCTTACTACTACAACTATTGCGTCCTCTTCTTACTTATTTAGCGTTGCATTTTATATAGGGCTATTACCACCTTCTATATCGTCCTTAAAGAAAGAGTCTTTTTTGTTTATAGCATTTAAAGGTTCTATATAGTTATTATAATTATTTTCATGTGGGTGATTCCGCAGCAGGAAACCGCGGGTCCTAATCGGGAAATCTGAACCCCTAATCCTCCAGCCGCCCTAGCGCCCTCCACGCG
>Ga0335074_10004999_pt1 | contig 18325 bp, 16 predicted proteins | sample Lox_Sample_23_FD_206715 | JGI IMG/M metagenome (GOLD analysis project Ga0335074, IMG submission 206715) | Soil microbial communities from Loxahatchee National Wildlife Refuge, Florida, United States - Lox_Sample_2.3 | ecosystem: Environmental > Terrestrial > Soil > Wetlands | place: USA... | reverse complement strand
ACGCTGTTCACGATCCCCGCCCTGGCGTTCTTCCTGCTCGTCCGGCACCGCCTGTCCGCCGGCCTGGTCGCCGGGGCGGTGAAGGGGTGAGCTCGCTGGACCGCGCGCTGCTCCGGCTGGCTGACGCGACCCTCATCCCGCCCTTCCCCGGGCTCTCGGTGCCAGACTGGATCCTGCGGGCGCTTGAGCGCGGCCTGGCTGGCGTCACTCTGTTCGGACCGAACATCGCAGGACCTGAGCAGGTCCGTGCGCTGACCGCAGCGCTGCGCTCGGCCGGGGCCGGCGCTCCTGCTGGGTTTGACGCTCTGGCTGGGTTTGGCGATCCGGTGATCGCGATCGACGAGGAGGGCGGCGACGTTACCCGGGTCGCGTACGCCGACGGCAGCCCGTACCCGGGGAACGCGGCGCTCGGTGCCGTGGACGATGTCGCCCTGACCCGGTCGGTGTACCACGCGATCGGCGCCGACCTGGCCGCGCTCGGGATCAACTTCAACCTCGCGCCGTGCGCCGACGTGCTCGGCTCGGCGGACAGCCCGGCCGTGGGAACCCGGTCGTTTGGCGCGGACACCGACCTGGTGTCGCGGCACACCGTGGCCGCGGTGGCAGGCCTGCAGGGCGCGGGTGTGGCCGCGTGCGCCAAGCACTTTCCCGGCCACGGCCGGACCCGGACGGACACCCACGAGGCCGTCGCCACCATCGAGGGCAGCCTGGCCGAACTACGCCAGCGTGACCTGCCGCCCTTCGCGGCCGCGATCTCGGCGGGGACCATCGCGGTCATGCCGAGCCACCTTCGCGTGCCCGAACTAACCGGCGACCTGCCCGCCACTGTCTCGAGCGCCGCTTTGGTCGGCTTGCTGCGGGATGAGCTCGGGTTCACGGGCGTAATCGTCTCCGACGCGCTGGAGATGCGGGCGACCCGGGACATGTTCGGCGTGCCCCGTGCCGCCGCGCTCGCCGTGGCCGCGGGCACCGACCTGCTGTGCCTGGGCCGGGACAGCTCGGAGGAGGACTACCTGGCGGTCCGCTCGGCGCTAGTCGACGCGGTACGCGACGGCACGATTCCGGGGACGCGACTGGAGGAAGCCGCCGACCGGGTCGCGCGCCTGCGCGGGGGCCTGGCGCGCGCCCGGTCGCGCGGGTTCGCCGACGGGGCCGCAGTCGATGGCGCGGCCGTCGGGCTGGCTGCGGCGCGCCGGGCGGTCCGGCTGTCCGGCCCGCGGCAGACACTGGCCAACCCGCTGATCATCGAGGTTGAGCCGAGGGAGAACATCGCGGCGGGGCGGTTCGGCTGGGGGCTGGGCCGATGGGCGCCGACCGGGAGCGTGCGCCGGGTGGAGGCCGGCGACGGTCAGGCGGCGGGGAACGGGGACGGGATCGCGGGCGATGCCCCGGCGATCCTGGGCGCGGCGGCGGGCCGGTCGCTGGTCGCCGTGGTCCGCGACGCACACAGGGACTCTGCCACGCAGTCGCTCGTAGGCGCGCTGCTCGCGGCCCGGCCCGACACGGTGCTTGTGGAAATGGGCCTGCCGCTGTGGCGGCCGCCGGAAGGTACCTCATACCTGGCCACGTACGGCGCGTCCCGGGCCAGCGCACAGGCCGCGGCCGAGATGCTCGGCCTAGTTCGGGGCGTTCCAGAGGCGCGGAACCCGTAACTTGGCCTGGCGAGTGCCGTAACAGACCAGTCCGGGGCAGATCAGCCGCCCTCAACTAGCGAGCTGCCGGTCCCGGGTGCAGAAGAGGTTGCGGTCACCAGGCGAGCCACGAGTACTGCCCGCTCGGCAGCCCCGGCAACCGCACCGCCGTCTTGGTCCGGGTGGCCGGGTTGATCAGGTAGGCGGTCGAAGCTGGGCTGGGTGCTGAAGCAGAGCTCGGTATGGCATACATCCAGGCGAACAGCATGCCGCCGATCGGCAGCAGGGCTGGCTCACCGCCAGTCCAGGTCGCTATCGTGACAGGCGCGCCGTGGCGGCTGGCGCTGTACGCGGTCAGCGTGATCGGAACCTTGGCGCCAAGAGTGAGGATCGGCCGCGTCACGACATAGACCCAGTTGCCGTGCGGGCTGATCGCCGCCGAAAACATGTACAAGTCTTTCCTGGGGTAGTCGTAGCTGCCGACCGTCTTGGCCATGGCCAGGAGGGAGCCCGGCGCCGAGCCGGTGGCCAGCACCATGGCCGCGAAGTGGCTGCCGGGGCCGTTGTACTGGGTAATGAACGCGATCTTGTTCCCGGCGCTGGTCACCGAGACGCTCCCAATAAAGGCTTCTCTATCGGAGACACTCCACTGCTTCACCTGGTTCCCGATGACCACGCCGACGACAACGGCCCCGTTGGAGCGCTCTCCCGAGAAGGCGATGACGCCGCCGTCCGCATCGGCCGCCAGCGAGCCGAGTTGGACGGGCAGCGACCCGACGGCCAGCGGAGTTAGGTGCGTGACAGCGCCGCGCGCCGACAGCGTGAGCGTATAGAGCCGGGAGGGGTTCCAGTTTGCGCGGGTGTTGGGTGAGGTGGCCACAATGAACTTCCGTGGGTTCGCGGTGGCGGTGACGCCGCCCCACGTGGTGCCCCGCGGTGGCGCGAGCGTGCTGTCCACGTGCCCGGCGGGCGTCCTGACCAGCAGGCTGAGGCTGATGCCGGTATCCGCGCGGGTCACGATGACCTGGAACGGCGGGTCGTGCGCGAGTGCGGATGCACTGATCCCCGGCTTCCCTGCCGCGCCGGTCAGCAGGCGCGGCAGGGCCACGCTGGCGCCGATGACAGCGAGCACAGCGACGGCCGCCGCCACCGGGATGAGCGCGTTCAGCCGGCCAGGACGCCGGGCCGATCCGGCGGCGACCCTCGGCGTGGTCCGCCGCAGGGTCTGCGGCTGTACCGTCCGGCCTGCCGCCTGGTAGGCATCGCGGACCCGGTCTTCCAGGTCACTGGGCAGCTGACTGTTCACTGGTCCTCCCGAAGGCGGCGGGCGAGCGCGGCCAGGGCGCGGGAACTGGCCGAGGCGACCGTGCCGCGGCTGACCCGCATGATGGCGGCGACGTCACGTTCGCTGAGGTCGAGGTAGTACTTCAGCGCGAGCACCTCGCGCTGGCGCTGTGGCAGCATGGCGATCGCGGCCAGGACGGCGCGGCGGTCCTCGCCGTCCATCAGCGCGGCCTCCGCCGACCAGACCGGCGGGTCATGCTGCACCCGCAGCAGCCGGGCCCGGCCACGGCTCCGGTGTACCGAACGGGCGCCGTTCACCACCGCCGTACGCAGGTACCCGAGCACGGCGCCCGGGTCGCGGACCCTGTCCCACGCCCGGTACAAACCGAGGAACGCGTCCTGAACCACGTCCTCGGCGGTGGACTGGTCGCCGACCAGCATGAGTGCGAACCGTACCAGGTCCACGGCGTGGAGCCGGAACAAGTCATCGACAGCTGCCCTGGCCGTAGCGGGCAAGGGATCAGGCTGGGGCCCCGTGCCAGCCCGATATGTGGGGACCGTCATATCTATAGGACGCCGGCTGCCCGGGGAATGTTGATCGCCGCCACCGGCTAGGTTCGTGCCGCACCCCGCAGAGCCCCGCCGGGGTGAGCTGACGCAGCGGCTATGGCGGGCAGGACACCGTGAAGGTCTTGCCGCTGACCGCCAACACCGTCCCGCGTCGTGCACGAGCGGACTGTGGTGGTCGGGCTGTGGTCAGGCGGGTGGCGACCTGACGGGTCCTTACGAAGGGGTACCCGTCGCCGGTGCAACGTCCCGGCCCATATGGTGATGATTCGTGAGCGACGCTGATCTTCGTGTCGACCCGTTGACGGGTGCCCGTGTCGTGGTCACCCCGTGGCGGCAGCACCGGCCTAACCTGCCCGAGGGGGCGTGCCCGTTCTGCCCGGGGGGGCTCGAGGCGCCGGGCCCGTACGATGTCAGGCACATCCCGAACCGCTGGCCTGCCCTGCCCGACGGACGGCACGAAGTCGTCCTGCACAGCCCCGACCACGATTCGTCCTTTCCCTCGCTGGGCGCGGACGGGTCGGCCCGGGTAGTCGAGCTATGGTCGGCGCGTACGGCCGAGCTCGGGGCCCGCGACGACGTCGGCTACGTCTTCGTCTTCGAGAACCGCGGGCGGCTGATCGGTTCCACGATCGACCACCCGCACAGCCAGATCATGGCCTTCAGCACGATCCCGCCCATCCCGGAGACCGAACTCTCGGCGGCTGACTGCGGCCTGTGCCAGGAACCCGGCGACGATCTCATGGTCACCCGTCGCCGCGGATGGCGGGCGGCCGTGCCTTGGGCCCCGTCGTGGCCGTATGAGCTGCTGATCTCGCCCCGCAGCCACGTCGCCGACCTGCCCGCGGCGGGCCATGAGCTGCGTGCGGGGCTTGGCGTCATGCTCGTGGACGTGCTGACCCGGATGCAGCGGCTCCTCGGGGGCGAGACGGCGTACATGCTGTGGGTGCATCAGCGGCCGACTGACGGGGGCGATTGGCCGGCCGCGCACCTGCACCTGCACCTGGCGCCCGCCCTGCGGGCGCCCGGCGTGGCCAGGCACCTGGCGTCCGCGGAACTCGGGGCCGGTGTCTTCTTCGATCCGGTCGATCCGCATCAGGCCGCGGCGCAATGGAGAGCGGCGTGAACCGGGCCGGGCCGCCGGATGCCAGCGCGTGGTTCGCCAGCCGCTACGGCCGGGAGCCGGAGGGCGTCTGGTTCGCGCCGGGCCGGGTCAACCTGATCGGCGGCCCGGATTACGCCGAGGTGTTCGTGCTGCCGTTTGCGCTCGGCGCGGGGGTTTGCGTGGCTGTCGCCCGGCGACCGGACCGGCGGATGGTTCTGTGGTCACGGCAGCGCGACGGCGAGCCGGTCGTGCTGTCCGCCGACGCGCTCGAACCAGGATCGGTGACGGGCTGGGCCGCCTACCCGGCCGGGGTGGCCTGGGCGCTGCGCGAGGCGGGATACCTGGCCGGCGGCGCCGACGTGGCGATCGACGCCGACCTGCCGGCAGGCGCCGGGCTGTCGTCCTCGGCGGCACTGGAGTGCGCGGCGGCGCTCGCACTGACCGGCATCAACGGAGTGTCCGTGCCGCGCGATGAGCTTGCGGCCCTGGCGCGGCGCGCGGAGACCGAGTTCGTCGGCGTGCCCACCGGGATCATGGACCAGATCGCCACGCTGGGGTGCCGGGCCGGCCACGCGCTTCTGCTTGACTGCCGCACTGGCAGGGCGACGGAGGTCCCGTTCGACCCGGCCGCGGCCGGCCTGGCGCTGCTGGTCATCGACACCAGGGCCAGCCGTGCGCTGGTCGACGGCCGCTACGCCGAACGCCGCCGGGCCTGCGAGGACGCCGCGTCCGCCCTGGGCGTCCGGTCGCTGCGGGATGTCACCGGCGCCGCCGGGGAATTGGGCGGCCTGAGCGAGCCGTCCCTGCAGCGAGTGTACCGGCACGTCGTCGCCGAGACCCGTCGCGTGCTGCGGGCCGCGGAATTGCTCCGCGCCGGCGACCAGGCGGCCTTGGGCGCGCTGCTCACGGCCTCGCACCGCTCGCTGCGCGACGACTTCGAGGTGTCCTGGCCCCAGGCCGACCAGGCCGTCGAGGCTGCCATCGAGGCCGGCGCCGTGGGCGCCCGGATGACCGGCGGCGGCTTCGGCGGTTGCGTGGTCGCGCTCACGCCCGCCGACCGCGCCGACCAGGTCCGCGCGACGGTCACCGAGCGGTTCACCGGGTGCCACTGGCCGGCTCCGCACTACATCAACGTGGTGCCGTCGGGCGGCGCCCGCCGTCTGGAGTTAGCTGGTGGGCGGCGGGGGCAGCGAGGGACTGAGGTCGAACAGCAGGTTCGTGTTCCAGGTCATGATCACGTAACGGCCGAAGTAATAAATGTGCCGCGGCTTCCCGAACGTGTCCCGCACCTCCCAGTAGGCGATCGGGTCCAGCGGGATGGGCGGGTTGATCAGCACGACGAAGTTCGCATAGTGGAGCAACGGATCGTACCAGGACGGCTCGAATTCGTAGGGCCCGCCCGCCGCGTCATTGTTCTCCCAGCTCACCGCGCGCAGATCGACGGTCTCACCGCTGGCCAGCGTGGTGGTGTTGGCCAGCCCGTAACTGCTCAGGCCGTAGGTGAGGTGGTGCGCGGCGAGCCAGCCGGCCAGGTCTTGGCTGACGGCGGGGACCGCAGGCTGGGCGACCGTGTAGCCGAGCGCCGCCAGGTAGCAGGCCAGGACCAGGCTCAGCGCCGGAACCAGCCTGACCTTCCTGAGCCTGGGGCCCAGCATCCGGGCGGCCAGCACCGCGCCGGCCGACAGCACAGGCGCCACCTCGCGCGCGCTCCAGTAGGTTGTCGGCGTCGTGCTCAACAGGTAGGCGGCCAGGTTGACGAGGATGCCCAGGGCCAGCACCTGGGCGATGCGGTCCTCGCAGCTGAAGAAACGCCTGATCACCAGCCACAGGGCCCACGCGGCCAGGCCCAGGCCGACCAGGTGCAGCAGCGCGATGGCCGCGGCCAGGCCGAGCGAGGACATGCCGAACACGTCGGCGCCGTACAGCCCGCAGATGCTCTGCACAAGCAGCCAGAGGTGCGAGGACATCTCGGTGACCGGCGCCACGGCGTTCTCGACCGGCAGAACGGTGTACCCGCCGTGGTTGCTGATGTCCCGCAGGACGATCTTGGTGATCTCCACCGACGCGGCCGCCGCCACCAGCAGCGACAGGTCGAACCACCCGCGCCGAAGCCCCTCTCGGCGCTGAACCAGGATCTGGTAGGCGCGGACTGCGGACACCGCGGCCAGCGGAGCGGCCCCGATGATCAGGATCAGGCTGTCGGCGACCGCGCCCCACGCCAGCATCAGCGCGACCACGATCGGCACGTACCAACTCCGAGGCAACCGGTCGAGAGCCAGCCAGGTCAGCAGCAGCGGCACCTGGGTCCCGGTGTGATCGGGCTGGAAGACCAGGATGAACACGCCCGGGCCGAGCTGGGGCGCGACCATGATCCCGGCCGCGATCGCGAAACGAACGACGCCCTCGCGGCCCTTGGCCCGGCCCCGGCCCAGCAGCCCGCCGGTCAGCACCACCAGCGTGTAGGTAATCGCGGCCGACACGTGGAGCACGTCGGCGTTCAGCCCGCGGATCGCCTCCACGATCATGTACTCGGGCAATTCGGTGGTGTAGAACGAAACGTCGGTGAGTGTCCAGCCGCGAAGCAGCGGGTTGCTGTGCAGCATCGCCCAGGCTTGAAGTGCGTTGGACGCACCGTCGGAGGTGACCGCCTCGGTCCGCGACACGGCCAGGTAGCACAGGTACAACCCGACGGCCGCAGCGGCCAGCGCTATCGGCCAGGCCAGGAATTTCAGCCAACTGACCAGCCGCCTGACCCGCGGGCGCCGGGGCGGATGCCACCTCGCCCACGGCCGCCTGACCCAGGATCGCCTGGCCCACAACCACTCGGCCCACGGTCGCCCGGCCCACGGCCACCGGCGGCGCCCGGAGTCTGGGATGCCCTCGGCGCCGTCTCGCTCGATGGGCTCGGCGGGCAGGGTCGGCTCGGCGGGCATAGCCGACGGCGGGTTCTGGGGGTGGGCAACGGCCCGGGCGCGGATGCCGTCCCGGGCGATGACGAGGGGTACGGTGCCCGGCTCGTCTTCCGATGGCGTGTACATACTCCCCTAGGCCAATTTGTTCGCGTTAGGGAGTGAGCCTAGTGGAGCCGGGGGTGGGCGCGGCGCCCCGGCCAGTACGCTAATGCAAGAAAATCAGTTGGGAACGTGCATAATGGCGAACATGCGATTGTCAGCCAGGGCCGACTACGCGCTGCGTGCAGCCATTGAGCTTGCCGCGGCCGGACCCGGCCACATTACCGCCGACCAACTCGCCCGAGCGCAGCAGATACCGGGGAAGTTCCTGGAGACAATACTGACCCAGCTCCGGCGGGCCGGTCTCATCCGCAGCCAGCGCGGGCCGGACGGAGGTTTCTGGCTGGCCAAGTCCGCGTCCGAGATCGCGCTGGCCGACATCATCCGGGTCATCGACGGCCAGCTGCTTGGCGTGCGAGGCGAACGACCGGAGAACATAACCTACCCCGGGGCGGCCGAGCCGCTGCAGCAAGTCTGGATCGCGCTGCGGGCCAACGAGAGGGCCGTCCTTGAGCAGGTCACGTTGGCCGACATCGTGTCCGGAAACTTGCCCGATATGGTGCGGCACCTGACGGAGAACCCGCGAGCCTGGGTCTGAGACCGTCTGGGCCCACCGCCTCAGACCAGTGCGCCGTGACGATCCGGCGCGGGAATCTCAGACCGGCACCATGTCGGTGACGTCGTGTACGTGCCCGGAGTCGGCACCGAAACCCGGCTCTGAGTCCGGAAAGTCCAGCTCCGCTTCCGAGTCGGCGTCCATGGTCGCGATCGAGACGAAATCGGGCGCGGTCTGCAGGCGGCCGCCCGACTCGGCCGGCACGCGCAGGCCCGGCTCCCTCGGCATGCCAAGCACCGGCTCGTGCTGCAGCTCGGCCAGGGCGAAGTTGTCCGATACCTCGCGGAAAACCTGGGAGAGCGGAGTTCCAAGGGCGCCGCAGATCGCCGCGAGCAACTCGGATGACGCTTCTTTCTGACCGCGCTCGACCTCGGAGAGGTAGCCGAGGGAAACACGCGCCGAGGCGGAGACCTCGCGCAGCGTGCGACCCTGCCGCAGGCGCAGCCGACGTAGCACGTCACCGAGCAGCTGACGGAGCAGAACCATGTCGCACTCCCTTCCAAGGCCGGACCGCCGATAGTTCCACCGTACCTGGCAGTACGGTGAGTTCGCGAGCTCCGGCCACCCCGTGTTCGCTGCCAACGTAACGCTGTAATCAGTCCGTATCTTCCCGGAGCCTGCCAAGTAGCAGCCCCAAGGCATGCTCCACAGTCAGTCTACGTATGGCGTGCCTGTCTCCGTTCAGGACGATAGTGCGGACCACCGTGTCGTCCGCGGCGCTGACCGCGATATGCGCCGTTCCCACCGGCTGGCCATCCGCGGGATCCGGGCCCGCCACACCGGTGGTCGCCACCCCGTAGGTCGCGCCAAGCCGGGTCCTGACACCGGCCGCCATCGCCGCGGCGACGGGGGCGTATACCGCACCGTGCTGGGCCAGCATGTCCCGGTCCACGCCGAGCAACGAGGCCTTGAGTTCGGTGGCGTAGGTGACCACTCCGCCGCGGAACGAAGCCGAGGCGCCCGGGATGTCGGTGAGCGCCGCGGCGACCAGGCCCCCGGTCAGCGACTCGGCCACGGCAACAGTGCGGCCACCCGCCTCCAGCCGGGCGAGGATCTGCCCGGCCAGCTCATAGGCCTCCTCGCCCGCGCTTGCTGAGCCCGCGAAGGCGGTTCCCCTCGGCGTTTCCGGCCCCGACGCAACGACCACGATCTTTGCCTCCCAACTGCCGAGGTCGGCTCACCCGTCGGTAGCCGGCCCGGAATGGCGCAGTCGCATCGCTTGCAGAACATAGTCGACACCGGTCACCACGGTCACGGCAACCGCGGCGGCCATGGCCAGTCCGCGCACGATCCCCGGCGGGCTCAACGCCGCAGGCAGTATGTAGAGGCAGATCGCTATGACCTGGAGAAGGGTTTTCAGCTTGCCGCCGCGGCTCGCCGCGATCACGCCCCGGCGTATCACCCACAGCCGCAGCGCGGTTACGCCGATCTCGCGGAACATGATCAGCCCGGTGACCCACCATGGCAGTTCACCGAGCGCGGACAAGCAGATCAGCGCCGCGCCAGTCAGCGCCTTGTCGGCCACCGGGTCGGCGATCTTGCCGAAGTCGGTCACGAGCCCGCGGCGGCGGGCTAGCCGTCCGTCGAGCAGGTCGGTCAGCGATGCCACGAGGAACGCGGCCAGCGCGACCAGCCGCCAGGCCGTGCCGCCTGCGAGCATGAAGACCACAAACACCGGGACCAGGGCGATCCGGACGATGGTGAGCGCGTTGGCTACATTCCACAGCCCGGCCTGGGGGGTCACCGCCGGCCTGGCTCGACCGCGCCAGCGGGCAGCAGAGCGTCTGCGATCAGGTCCACGCCATCCGTGCCGGTGACCAACGCGCGGACCATGTCGCCGGGCGCGAGCGGCACGGCGGACCGGACCGTGGTAACCCCGTCGACCTCAGGCGCCTGGTGAGCGGCCCGGCCGCTAAAGGCCGTGATCCCGGAATATCCATTTCCGGGATATTCGGTTCCGGGATATTCGGTTCCGGGATAGGCGCCATCGGCGCCATCGGCCTCATCGGCCGGGACAGCCTCCTCGATCAGTATGTCGAGGGTCTCCCCCACCCGGTCGGCGGCCCGCTGCGCCATCAGTTCGTCGGCCAGGTCGGCAAACTCCTCGACCCGGCGGGCGATCTCCGCCTCGTCCAGCTTGCCCGGCCGGGACGCGGCCTCGGTGCCGTCCTCGTCGGAGTAGCCGAAGATACCGATGGCATCAAGCCCGGCCCGGCCTAGGAACGCCTCGAGCTCGGCCAGGTCGGCCTCTGTCTCGCCGGGGAAGCCGACGATGAAGTTGGACCGGACGCCCGCGGCCGGACTGACCTGGCGGATCTGGTCGAGCAGGGCCAAGAACCGCTCGCGGTCACCGAAGCGCCGCATGCCCCGCAGAACCGACCCGCTCGCGTGCTGGAATGACAGGTCGAAGTAGTCGGCCACACCCGGTGTCGACGCGATGACGTCTATCAGGCCGGGGCGCAGCTCGGCGGGCTGAAGGTAGCTGATCCTGACCCGCTCGATGCCGTCGGTCGCGGCCAGGTCCGGCAAGACCTCCTCGAGCAGACGCAGGTTGCCCAGGTCTTTGCCGTAGGAGGTGGAGTTCTCGCTGACCAGCACCAGCTCGCGGACGCCCTGGCTGGCCAGCCAGCGGGCCTCGGCCAGGATCTCGGGCGGGCGCCGCGACACGAACGCGCCACGGAAGGACGGGATGGCGCAGAAGGAGCAGCGCCGGTCGCAGCCTGACGCGATCTTCAGCGGCGCCACGACGCCGGCGGAGAGCCGACGCCGGAACACACCCCCGCCCGGTCCCGTCCATGGAGCAGCAGGATCGACCATGGTCGACCGTGGACTGGAAGAGTCAGCGGGGGCAGCGAGCGCGGGAGCGCTGGGCATGGAGGCGGAGGCATTGGGCGCGGCGGGCTGGGGGGGCTGGGAGGGCTGACGGTGGGCCGGGGTGACTGGGAGCAGCTTGCGGCGGTCGCGCGGGTGGTGCGCCGGGCGGCGGCGGTCGGCCAGCACGTCGTCCAGGCGGGCGCCGATGTCGGCGTAGTCGTCGAAGCTGAGGATCTGCGCCTCGGGCAGTTCGTCCGCGAGCTCGGCGCCGTAGCGCTCGGCCAGGCAGCCGACCGCGGCCACCTTGGCGCCGGATTCGGCCGCGGACAGTAGCTCTTCGATGGATTCGGCCTTGGCCGCCTGGATGAAGCCGCAGGTGTTCACGAGCACCACGCTGGCCTGGTCGGCCGGTGCCAGTTCCCAGCCGGACGCGGTCAGGCGAGCGGCCAGTTCCTCGGAGTCGACCTCGTTGCGGGCACAGCCCAGCGTGACCAGGCTGACCGTGCGCGCGTCAGGCGCGGCGGGGCGAGGAGATCGGGAAGGAGAAGGCACACCGAGAGCCTACGCGGTGTGCGGGCCTAGCCGGACTGCGCGGCGGACGCCGAACCCGTTTGGGGGCTGAAGCTCAGCGTCACCGGGAAGACGGTCTTGATCGACTGGCGCTTGCCGTCCACGGTGAGCGTGATCCCGCCCGGGTTGCCCAGCCGGATGTCGACCTTTTCCTTCTCCGTCCACGTCATCGACGTCCCCGCCGCGATCACGCCCTCGTATATCTGCGATCCGTCGCTGGCCCTGGTGAGCTGGACCCAGCAGTCCTCGCGGGCCGCGTCCACGTTGATCACCACGTCGGTGGGCGTGGCGGACGGCGTCGGCGTGGCCGTTGGCGTGTGCGTGGGCTTGGGAGTCGGGGAGTGGGTGGTGGAGATGGCCGCGAGGTTGTGGGAGGACTTGTCGTCGTGCCTGGAGACCAGGCGATACGCGCTGTATCCGATGATGGCAAGCAGCACCAAGGCCACGATCAGGCCCAGCCGGGGCGAGCGGCGCTCGCGGATCTTGATCGGCCTGGATGGCTCGAACACGTCGGCCGCCCGCATCGCCTGCGGCGGACCGTGCTCGGCGTCGTACTCGCTGATCAGCGGCGCGGGGTCGGCACCGACCGCGGCGGCAATGCTGCGTATGTGACCGCGGGCGTAAAAATCACCGCCGCACGCGCTGAAGTCCCCCTGCTCGATATCCCGGATGATCGACTCCCTGATCCGGGTCTGCTGGCTGACCTGGCTGACGGACAGGCCGGCCCGACGGCGCGCGTCGGCCAGGGATTCGCCGATGCTCACGCTGCGCCTCCATGTGCGTTCGGTTGCGACGCGGCCACTCCGCGAGTGCGGGGGCCTTCACCAAGTGTAGACAGCGAACGCCGCAGGAAACGGGAGGCGGGTCGCGGGAATTCTCGCTATCCGCCCCGCAGCGAGTCCAGCGTGTCGTCCAGGTCATCCGGCCGGACCAGCACGTCACGGGCCTTGGAGCCCTCGCTCGGCCCCACCACCCCCCGGCTCTCCAACAGGTCCATCAGCCGCCCGGCCTTGGCGAAACCGACCCGCAGCTTGCGCTGCAGCATCGAGGTCGAGCCGAACTGGGTGGTGATGATCAGCTCCGCGGCCTGCACGAGCAACTCGAGGTCATCGCCGATGTCCGGGTCGATCTCCCGGCGCTCCGGCGCGGCCGCCACGTCCTCCCGGTAGGCGGGCTCGGCCTGCTTCTTGCAGTGCTCGACGATCCCGCGGATCTCCTTCTCGTCCACGTACGCGTTCTGCAACCGGATCGGCTTGGACTGGCCCATCGGCAGGAACAGCGCGTCGCCCTGCCCCACCAGCTTCTCCGCGCCTGGCTGGTCCAGGATGACCCGGGAGTCGGCCAGGGACGAGGTGGAGAAGGCCAGCCGGGACGGGACGTTCGCCTTGATCAGCCCGGTCACCACGTCCACGCTTGGCCGCTGGGTGGCCAGCACCAGGTGGATGCCTGCCGCCCGGGCCAGCTGGGTGATCCGGACCACCGCGTCCTCCACGTCGCGCGGCGCGACCATCATCAAGTCCGACAGTTCGTCGACGATGACAAGCAGATACGGGTAGGGCTGGTAGACCCGTTCGCTCCCGGCCGGCGGCTTGACCCGCCCGGCCCGCACCGCCTTGTTGTAGTCGTCCAGGTGCCGGAAACCGCTGGCCGCCAAGTCGTCATACCGGCGCTCCATCTCGCCGACGACCCAGTCCAGCGCCTCGGCCGCCTTCTTCGGGCTGGTGATGATCGGGGTGATCAGGTGCGGGATGCCGTCGTAGATGCTGAGCTCCACCCGCTTGGGGTCGACCAGGATCATCCGCACCTCGTCCGGCGTGGACCGGGTCAGGATGGAGGTGATCAGCCCGTTGAGGCAGACGCTCTTGCCGCTGCCCGTAGCGCCGGCAATCAACATGTGGGGCATCTTGGCCAGGTTGGCGACCAGCACCCGGCCCTCGACGTCCTTGCCCAGGCCGACCACCATCGGATGGTGGTTGTCGAGCGCCACCTGCGACTTGAGCACGTCCCCGAGGGTGACGATCTCCTTGTCCGCGTTGGGGATCTCCACGCCGATCGCTGATTTGCCCGGGATCGGGGAGATGATCCTGACCTCGGCGCTCTTGACCGCGTAGGCGATGTTCTTGCTCAGTGCGGTGACCCGCTCTACCTTGACCGCGGGCCCAAGCTCGATCTCGTACCTGGTCACGGTCGGGCCCCGGCTGAACCCGGTGACCTGGGCGTCTACCTGAAATTGCTCGAATACCTCGGACAGCGCCTCAACCACGATGTCGTTGGCCCTGGTTCGCTGCTTGGGCGCCGTGCCCGGCCGCAGCAGCGCCGTCGGCGGCAAGGTGTAGCCGCCGACAGTCGCGCCGGTCAGCATCAGCTGTTCCGGGGCGGCGCTGGCCGGCGGGGAGGCGGGTTCCGAATGCCTGGCCGCCTTGGCGGCCGACGGGCTCGCCGTGAGGTCCGCCCCGGCCGCTGGGCCGCTGTTCTCGTGGGTGCCGAAGCCGAGCGCCTCGATCAGGCCGGTATCGCCGTCGGGCCGGGTGCCCAGGGCCCCCGCCGACGACTCAGCCGACAACTGGGCCGGGGCCTCCACCGCCTTCTTGCCGTCGGCGCGCCGCTTGCCCTGGCCGAGCAGCGGCGTGTCATACGGCTTGCGGTGGTCGCCGCCCTCCACGGCCGGGCGCAGCCGGATGTTCCTCGCGATCTGGCCGCGCGGCCCCCCGGCCCCGGTGCCCGCCTCGTAGTCCTCATCGACCTCCAGGCCGTCCTCTTCGTCCGCCTCGGGCTCGGTGTACCCGAGCAGCACGCGCAGGCGGGACAGGCGTTCGGGCAGCCGGTGCAGCGGAGTGGCGGTGATGACCAGCAGGCCGAACAGGCATAGCAGGGTGAGCAGCGCCGCGGCCACCCACGAGGTCAGGGCCGCGGTCAGCGGGCCTCCGGTCGCGTACCCGACGAAGCCGCCCGCCTTGCGCAGCACGGCCACGCCATCGGACGGACGGGGCGCGCCCTTGGCGATCTCGAGCAGTCCGCACAGGCCGAGTAGCAGCGCCGCCCAGCCGATCACGACCCGCCTGGTCGCCTGATTGCGGTCCGGGTGGCGGAGTATCCGCCAGGCCAGCAGCGCAACCAGCACCGGGGCCAGGAAGGCCAGCGAGCCGAACCCGCCGGTCACCGCATCCTCGACGCCGCGCCCCGCCATATTGTCCATCCGCACCCACAAGGCCCCGGCCAGCACGATCGCGACGCCGAGGGTGAGCAGGCCGAGGCCGTCCCTTCGGTGATGGGGGTCCAGGTCGCGGGCACCGCGGCCGACGGACCTGACCGCGAAACCGAGGGCCCCGGCCGCCACCATCCAGGCCGCCGCAAGCGCCCGGCCGATCCACCCGATCAAGATCACGACCGGGTCGCTGGTGCGGGCCGGGCGCGGAGGCGGCCGGCGAGGCTGGTTTCGTGAGCGGCCGCGCGGTTGACCGCGGGTCTTGGAGGCGGGCCTCTTCCTCTTGTTGGTGCCCCGCCCCGTTCCGCCGCCTGACCAGTTCTCCGACGTGCCGCGCGCGCCCGCCCCGCCCTTTGTTGCACCGCCTTTTGTTGCACCGCGCGGGCGGGCGGTGTCGTTCCGGGCACGGGTCGCCATACTCACAAACGTAGCGAGGATGCCGGCCAGGACGAAGCACGCGGGCTCGCGTGTCGCGCAGAGCGTAAAAGTTGGGCGGAGGGACGAGCCACGGTTCGTTCGGAATAAAAAGGACTTTAAAGCGGTGCGGACGTTTGCCGGCATCAGGACCCGCGGGGGTTGGGCGCGATAGGGTCGGCGCATGCGGGTCGCGATCCTCGATGATTACCAGCAGGTTGCGCTGGCCAGCGCGGACTGGTCGGCGGTGCGCGAACTGGGCCAGATCGACGTCTTCGCCCAGCACATCGCGCGGACCGAGGCGCTGGTCAGCGCCGTTGAGCCGTACGAAGTGATCGTGGCCATGCGGGAGCGGACGCCGTTCGACGCCGACCGGCTCGGCCGGCTGCCGCAACTGCGCCTGCTGGTCACCACGGGCATGGGCAACGCGTCCATCGACCTGGAGGCGGCGGCCGCGCGCGGGATCACCGTGTGCGGCACCGGCGGCATCGGGTCGTCGACGGCCGAGCTGACCTGGGGGCTCATCCTGGCCCTGGTCCGGCACATCCCGGAGGAGGACCGGCGGATGAAGCTGGCCGGCGGCGCCGGCGGGGCGGCCCTCGGGGTGGGCGGCGGCTGGCAGCAGACCGTCGGCACCGGCCTGGACGGCAAGCGGCTTGGCGTAGTCGGGCTGGGCCGCCAGGGACGGAGGGTGGCGGAGATAGGCCGGGCGTTCGGTATGCACGTGGTGGCGTGGAGCCAGAACCTGGATCCTGAGCACGCGGAGAAGGTGCACGCCAAGGCGGTCTCCAAGGAGGAGTTGTTCGCGTCGGCAGACGTGGTGACCCTGCACTACAAGCTCGGGCCGCGCAGCGTGGGGCTGGTGGGCGAGACCGAGCTCGCCCTGATGAAGCCGTCCGCCTATCTGGTGAACACCTCGCGAGGCCCGCTTGTGGACAGTGCGGCGCTGCTGGCCGCGCTGCGGTCGGGCGCGATCGCGGGCGCGGCGCTCGACGTGTACGACGTCGAGCCGCTGCCGCTGTCCTCCCCGCTGCGGACCGCGCCGAACGTGCTGCTCACCCCGCACCTCGGATACGTCACCGAGGAGGCCTACCAGGTGTTCTACGCCGAGGCCGCGGAGGACATCGTGGCGTTCGCGGCCGGCTCGCCGGTGCGGGTGCTGTCCGCTTAGCCGTTTGGCTCCTCAGCCGTTTGGCTCCCAGTTGGGGGCGCGGCCGGACAGGGCCAGGGCGCGGTCGAAGACCGGTGCGTCCCCGGGCACAGGTACGACGGCAGCGAAACCTTGGTACTGGCGGAACATTTCGCCCTGGGCCTGGACGGTTTCCAGTACGGCCCGGGCCAGCTGGTCGTCGCAGTCGTAATCCTGGCCGGTGGCCCGGGCGATGTCCCAGCCGTGCAGCACCGTCTCAATGATCAGCATGGCGGCTATGTCGGCGGCCGGGGTGGCGCTGCCCATGACGGCTCGGTCGCCTTCCCATGCCTTGGGGTCCGACCAGGCCGTCACGGCCTTGTCTACCTGGTGCTGGTAGTCGGTGGCGTAATCGGGATCGGCGGTGAAGTCCTTGCTCATCAGGTCCTCGGCGACGCTGTCGCCGTGGGCGCGGCGTTCTGAGGAGTAGGCGGTCCACAAGATCGTGTGGTTGAGCAGGGTGCGCAGGTCCCAGTCATCGCACGGGGTGGGCTGGTCCAGGGGCGCCGTCTTCGCCGCGGCGGCGAGCACGCGGGCGGTCTCGGCCGCGGCGACGGCCATAAGCGCAGGACCGTTGCTGGTTTCCATCTGTTCACCGTAACTGGACCCGGCCGGCCCTTTCTTGAACAAACGCGACGGCTAGGCTGAGCACGTGCCTGACTCTGTTATTGGCATGGGGGTCGATGGCATGGGGATTAGTGGCATGGGGCGTGGGGTGCTGCGGCCGGATGTCGCCGCGGACCGGTTCGGGTTGGCCCGGTTCGCACCGTCGGATCCGCTCGCGCCGTTTGTCGACTTTTACTGGATCGTCCGCTGGGACCTGCGCGGGCAGCCTCCGCACGATCAGACGATCCTGCCGCATCCCAACGTGAACCTGGCCTTCGAGGCGCACGGGGCCGGAATCTACGGCGTGGACCGGTCACTGTTCGTACGGCGACTTTCCGGGCAGGGCAAGGCACTGGGGGTTCGGTTCCGTGCGGGGTGCTTCCGGCCGTTCTGGGGGGCGCCGGTCTCGCAGCTCAGCGACCGGGTGGTGCCTGCTACCCGGGTGTTCGGGCCGCTGGCGGAGAAGACCAGGCAGGCGATGATGTGGGTCGAGTCCGACGCCGAGATGACCGCGCACGCCGAGTCGCTGCTGTTCTCGGCGCTACCGGAACGCGATGCGGTGGCCGAGCAGGCCGCGGACCTGGTGACCCTCATCACCTCATCGTCGTCGCTGCGGAGAGTCGATCAGCTTTCCAGTGCTTCCGGGCTATCGGTGCGCAGCCTGCAACGGCTGTTCGGCGATTACGTGGGCGTGAGCCCGAAGTGGGTGATGCGGCGGGCCCGGCTGCACGAGGCCGCCTTGCGGGCGGACAGCGGGGAGAGGGTCGACTGGGCCGCGCTGGCGCTCGAGCTTGGCTACGCCGACCAGGCGCATCTGACGAGGGACTTTACCGCCACGATCGGGATGCCGCCGACCCGTTATGCCGCTGCCCCGTTATGCCGCCGAGCCGTTATGCCGCCGAGCCGTTATGCCGCCGAGCCGTTATGCCGCCGAGCCGTTATGCCGCCGAGCCGTTATGCCGCTGCCCCGTTATGCCGCTGCCCCGTCGTGGGTCGTGCTGGCGCTGCCTGTGCTTGGGGGACGGTGCGCAGGTTCAGCGGAGGACGGCCGCGGGCGCTGTCGAGGGTGTTCCGGATCTCGGTGATGACAGCGGCGCGCTGGGCGCGGATCTGCTTGGGCGTGAATGGCATCACGATGATGGTGTACTTGCCCATGCGCCTCCTGCGGGCCAGCGTATTGGCGTGGTCCTCTGGCGAGATGTGCCACTCCCGCGAGTCGACCTCGACCGCCACGCCAAAATCCGGCCACCACGCGTCGGGCTTGGCCACGAACGTGTCTCCGTCGTAGAGCGACGGGTTGAACAGCGGCATCG
>Ga0335074_10004995_pt1 | contig 18328 bp, 17 predicted proteins | sample Lox_Sample_23_FD_206715 | JGI IMG/M metagenome (GOLD analysis project Ga0335074, IMG submission 206715) | Soil microbial communities from Loxahatchee National Wildlife Refuge, Florida, United States - Lox_Sample_2.3 | ecosystem: Environmental > Terrestrial > Soil > Wetlands | place: USA... | reverse complement strand
GTTCAAGATTTCCTCGAAGGCAAGCTCAAGCCGACGATAAAATCGGAGCCTGTGCCCGAGCCGCAGCAAGGCATCACTGTCTTGTCGGCCTTATTTCCAACGACCTTGTGACAACAACGAGAAGGATGTTTTCGTTGAATTATACACGCAATCTTGCGGGCCTTGCAAGACAATAGCTCCTACCAACGAAAAGCTTGCCAATCTCTATGCCTCGAATCTGACGAGCAGTGATCGAACCACGATTGCGAAGATAGATATAGAGGACAATGATGTCCCAGACAATACCCGAGGCGTTCCAACGTTCAAACTCTTTCCGGCTGATTCCAAGGAGTCACCTGTGCAGTAGTTGGGTTCAAGGACTCCCGGGGACATGGGTAGCTTTGCAAGAGACAATGGCACACATAAGATCGATCTGCATCTGTTACAATATGCTCGAAGCAGGCCCGATATTGTTTAATTGAGAAGGGCTCGCTGACCAAAAATTTTTCCGCCCATGACGAGTTCAACGTGTCGCTCTAGGGTGGTTATTTGAGTGTACTTATGAAAGTCTCAAATCGTTCTTTCGTGCTCTTGCAAGTCACACTTATCATAGATTTCCCAGCGTGCTCTGGGGGGTGCTTCTGCCGCAGTGTGGCCATATGATTATGTAACTTACCTGAGAATCTATACTTCGTACGCTTACTCCATGGAGCTGGAGTAAGTGGCCCTTTAATGCTTCCCATCTCTGTTTGGTAGTTATGATCTAACATTTAGTAGTTAGGACGAGCTGTACTCCGTCAGCGTTATCATGAAGGATCCAATGGCGAATCGAACCAACTGTCATGCTAGACAGTCAATATCAAGCCGGCACAACACCTCAACGTCCTCAAGTTGTGAACACTTAATCTGTCGGGGCCTCAAGCCGCTCACCCAGCGCCGAAGCGGCCGCCAAAGTCCAAGCTTCGGCTGCCCCGCCCATCCTCTCCCATGCGGAACAACTTATTAAGCTTTTGAAGATAGAGAATTCCATCTAACCATTAGAGCTTTTCTTGCATTCTTAGAGTGTACCATGCCTCGACATTTCGCGGCGCAGACAGAAGTATCACAGCAGCAAGTTCATTTGGCCGAAGTGGCCGCCAAACAGCGCGTCCTGCTCATTCACGCCATCGAAGCAAGCAATGATCCCCTTATTACCGTCCAAAATACCCTTGGCGCAGAATCGTACTTGTGTGAGGGAATGAGCTGAGCAACAAGAAGTTCTGCAGGAGCATGCGCTAGAGGTGGAATTAGCTATCATAGGGCTAAATAGACGGGTTGATGTGATCATTAACATCTTATCATTCATCTTAGAGCCTGAGATTAGACGCAATATTCATATGTCCTTCCCTGCTAGCCATCAACGACGACGTCTCCTGCCTCTAGGACTACTTCACGTAGTCACAACTTCGCGCAAACGGTATCTCTCCCCCACTACCAGTCCTTCCATCCCCATCCCACCCCACACGTTCCCGTCCACCCACCAGACTACCCCTCTTCACCTGCCTTCCCATTATCCCTTTCCAAACACCATATCCAAACCGCCTCACCCCAAACCGCGACCCCCTCGCACAGCTCAAACACCACCTTGCTGCGGTCTTAGAAACTGCCCCAACATGTACTCTGTCCCACGCCTCCGTCCAATGCACCCACAGCATTTCCTTCCAACACACATCTGCTAACACATACTTCCGAGCCGTAATCTTCTTCGGAGGCCCCCCGCAAAGGCCCGCCCATCGTAGTCTCCTCGGAACAGGGCGATTGAGGGAAGCGCAGGGCCTGGAGCTCAGTGCCAAGAGAGAGTGGAGCGTCGTGTACGTTTTGGGTAGAGGCCTGTGGGGAGGAGGTTGAGGAGGAGGGCGGTAAGGAGGGGTGAGGCTGCTATTTGTCAGTTGAGAGCGTGCAGGGCAGGGGTGGGGTTGAGGGTGGGAGATACCTTTTGATGAGATTCGGCTGTAGAGAGAGTGTTTGAGCTGGATGCTCTGGTGTGGAGCTGTCGAGCTGGAGGGAGAAGTTTGAGAAGTGATGTTTGAAGAAACTTAGCTGTTTGGTTTCTTCAAGGAGGAGATGCGTCGGAGGCTGGAGGTCGTGTGAGGATTGATGGTGCGGAAAGCAGCCATGTTTCGACGGCTTTGCATGATAGATGGAGATTGACGAGTAGACATTATTGCGTTTCTTTGCTGAATGTCTTGGGATGTCTTGAGATCTCTTACAATATTAAATATTCATAGAGCCTCAGGCTAGTATGTATTACTCCGTATTATCCGAGTGTGTCCAAAGTAGGTATAGTGACCCAATAATTGTACGTATAAATAGAAATTCGCCTACCGCCTACTGCCACTATCAGCTCAGCTCTTCTTTCTTCAACCTTGGGCTCTGTTAATCTTTCTTTAAAGTACAGATCCTGCAACACATAATAACTATCTTCACTCGTTCAGTAATTCATTAATTCTACTGCGCATTTATGTCCAAGCCTCTTCCCTGACCTCCAATCGCTCAAAAGGCAAAGCTTAGACCCTTACATTACGAATGACGGCTTAATGTATACGACTTACGAAAGCGATTTACAGTGAACTACCTCTGCGACATGCAGTGATGATCTACGGTTCTCCATTAGTCTGCGTTTGAGCTGAGCACAGCCTCATCGACTTCATCCATCGTTACTTCAAGGCGATTGTTACGATTTGACGCGCGGCGGCGGATACAAAGCATAAATATATATCGCAGCGGTACAACAACCCTTCGCGATGGATGAAGAGGTGGGGTTGGTTGATATGCTCGAGACGGCTGCGGAAGTCGATGACAAGACTTCAGCAGAGGTGGAATTGGTTGATATGAGCAAGACATCATCCTCTGAACCACGGCCCAGCTCACGCTCCAGCTCCCCGTCGTCCAGCTCTGAGATATCCCTTACGGATGATTCCTCCGAACTGCTCTTCCGCAAACCTCAATCAGAACAGGAGAAGAACTCCTCCTTGCCTCGAATACGCCAGTTTTGTCTCTTCCGATTTCTACGTCGACTCTGGTGGAGCGTCTTCACCACATATCGACTGCTCTTCTTGCTCGCCATGGTCGCGAATGTATTCCCTGCGATGTACGTTGTACAACGCAAACGCCCCTTGTTTGGCTCCATTGTAAATTATATCCTCGATGTGTCGGACGTGGGAGCGTTCAACCTAATGGTTGCTATCCTAATGCGTCAGGACTATATCATAAACATGCTGTTCTGGATTTGTGGCTGTATTCCTCACTGCTTGCCGCTCATGATACGGCGGCCATTTGCCAAAATCTATACATACGGCGGCCTTCATAGCGGTGCGGCATGTTGTGCCACATTTTGGTTCACCATACTTTCTGGACTCGTCGTTCGTGAATATACGTCGAGGAGGATATATAAACCACAAGTGAAGATAGCTACAATTCCCATATTTATCGGTCTCTGGGCTATTGTTCTCACTGCATTACCACGGGTCCGATTCTTCTGGCACAACATCTTCGAGCACACCCATCGGTGGGCAGGCTGGATTTGCATAGGCTTCTGGTGGATGCAGATGGCTCATTTTGCAAATCACATCGCGCATCAGAGTGGGCCCGGATCACCCGGCGCAAAACTCACCCGTCGGATTGACTTCTGGTGCCTCCTGGTATGCACCATCCACGTGGCCCAGCCATGGCTGCGTCTCCGCCGGCTACATGTCGAAGTGGAGCATCTCTCATCGCACACCCTGCAGCTGCATTTTGCAGAGAGAGTCTCCAACTGCCGCATCTACCGCATCGCCTCTTCGCCACTCGGCGAATACCACTCCTTTGCCTCGATCCCTGCTCGGAACGGCAAAGGCGCCTCTCTGCTGGTTTCCGACGCTGGCGACTGGACGCGCCGCACGATCAACAACCCTAGGCCATACTACTGGACGCGAGGCATGCCCACGACGGGCGTCCTCTGCATGGCTCAGCTGTTCCGCAAAGTCGTCATTATTACGACTGGCAGTGGGATCGGGCCATGTCTCGGCACTATCGTTGGACTCTCTTGCAAGACTACATGTCGCATCTTATGGTCCGCACCCAGCCCGCGGCAGACGTTTGGAGAAGATATATACAGCACTGTGCTGGATGTTGATCCCAAGTCAGTTATCATTGACACATGGGCGGAGCGCCGACGGCCAGACCTGTTGCAGCTAGGGTACGAGCTTTATGTAGAGAGTGGCGCAGAAGCGGTCTTCTGTATCAGTAATAGAACGCTGACGAGGAGGCTAGTATTTGAGCTGGAGTGCCGTGGTGTCCCTGCGTATGGGCCGATTTGGGACTCTTGACTTTTCTCTCCCTTTTACAAATTCTCATATAAGAAAGAAGGAACTAATTTTGTTAAACCGTCGGTCGATTTTGCTATTCATTCTGTGCTTGGTGATTTAAAGTATGATGCCCTATGATACGCCAGGAGCGATTTGAGTAGTACGATGGGGTTTCATATGGAGGATGATTGCAATTTCCAAGTCCCTAACCTCCTTGAAATATACCGCTTACAAGTTCAGGGTTTCCGCATCGACAAGATTCTTATTACATTCCACCGGCTTTCCTTTCTAAACACCCTTCATGGTTTAACTGCGCACAAGAGAGCTCACGATAGTTGAGCAACAGATGACCTTACTCATGATGTTAATTGGCCACAAGCATCTGCAACGAGATAGCGAGGAATATGTGATAGAGTTATAGGAGCGTTCCATAGGACGAAAGATTGCTGGACTTCTCAGCGTTACTGTGTACCAGTGTCAGAGTACTTCGTCTGAAGACGCAGAAGAATTATCACAGCGAAAAGCAGTCTAGAATGTGTTGTGAAGTACAGGATACCGATTTAAGAGCAGTAGATCCACCATTTGCAAAATCAAGCTGGCAATCGTTGCTTAGGCAGTCAACTACCCGCTGTCGGAGTCCATTTTACGAAGGACTAATCGTAGTTCAAGTGTTTAAAAAGTCTAGGTGTATTATATGCTTCTTTCTCACTAATTAAAGCGTTTATGTATGTGAACTTATACATAAAATAGTTTTGTAGTGGTCTAGGAATAATCCCTGAAATTAGTGAACAACCACATCGGTACTGTATTTAGCGACAATCTCTCTAACGACCGCCGCTTCCGAAGAGAACCGGCAAAGCATTCACGATATCTGAAACTCTAGAAACGCACCTGAAAGCCTAAGAGCTTATTAAAATGCATATTTTTACGTGTTTTCCAATTGTATACACTGTGTTTGAAACGTAATGTTTGGTAGTTTTTCATGATCATTGAAGTTCTCTGAGTTAGGTAACATGCACGGACCTCATAATCTGACACCGGGGCTCCAGCTGTATTCAAGAATAAAACCAAAAGGTTTTAGGCCCCGGCAGAATCCGTTACTGATCATAAAATCAACCACGAAAGTTGCCCTTAATTTGATCTGCGCCTTAACATCAGTATGATTTCTTTCATCGAGAGAATCCGAATGGAACTTTAATCCTCGTCACTAAGGTTATCAGCCTCAACAATCCTCCTTAGTACTGTTTCAATTACTAGCAGCCGACGGACTGAGTTGTAGCGACTCGATGGTCACGACGATCACTCTTCCAATGACCGGTCAGTCGAACGGCCAATGTTCTCTTCCCGTGAGCCTATTGTCGAGGGATGCGAAACATAGCAAGATACCATTACACTGGAAGGAATTACTAATATGCGAGTGATTGACCCGCTACCCAATTTGCGCTGTCTGGGCGTAGTTTGGCAGTAGTGGTATCCGTTGGTGAACATGCAACGAGGACCCTTGACAAAGGTTTGACTCGGCTGATGCGGTCGATTTAGGGTGCGGCGCTTTCAAGCTCTTGGATTTAGCAACATGTGGCAGCGCGAAAGCGAAAAAGCCAGTCTTTGTGCCAGTCGCAATCTATTTCTTATCCCCTTGCTGGTAAATAACACGTAATATCCGGTCCCTCGCGTGTTCACAGATCAGATTGAGGTTGTATTCGTCAACTTAGCTTCTGTTTATCTTCGAGTGGGCTTGTTTTTCCTGGCAAGAGGCTCTCTTCACACCATTTACGGCCTGCATACGCGTGTGAAGTCCTTGTGCGCATAGGGGTGCTGACTCACCGGTAAGGAGATGCCAGTTCTCGTGTTTCATCCATTAACGCAAAATTCTTCAGGAGTGAAATGGAGACCATATACCGAATCACCAAGCTTTTCCGTGCAGATCATAAACTATCTTTGCGGAGCCGGCAAATAGAGTGAATAACTGGATAAGACCCGGAGGGAAACTTACAACCACTGATAACCCCTGTCAAATACAGATATCAGACAAGGCTCTCTGGCTGGCTCTGTCTTAGCACTTGATGCCATAAGGCAATTAAGACAAAATCGAATTTCAGGAGGTTGGGGTTTCAGCCTTGCCTTACAACAAAGCGATTTCTTGGACATCATAGGTTGAGGACATTCGAATAATGACTCAGTCTTATGTCTGCTTCGCCTTGTCTCTCAATATTCTACCATTCGATATGGCTACCTGGGTGTGCTATGCAACCCTCTCAATCGAATGGCTCACGGGAGAATTTGTTTGCTCTTTTGCGAAGGCGAATCGAATGGCTTTTGAGAGAAGTTGTTTGCCCTTTCGCGAAGTCGAATCGAATGGCCCCTGAGAGAGAAGTTGTTTGCCCTTCGCGAAGATGCTGCTGGCCTTTATAAAGCCTGGCGTCTACATTGCATATACCATCAAAATCTTCCCTTAGAAACCTTTGACAGAATTTTCCGCTGTGTTATCAAGCCATTCCTAAATCATCGTCTAAGGCATGGAAAATCCATATCCTACGGCAGCAACTTGCGAAATTGATTCACGGTTACCTTTGACAGACAAGGCGAATGATATTCTAGGGGAGGCCAAATTTCAAAGCCGCAATGAGAGTGATAGTGATAATGCCTCGTGAGACTCCTTGCTCTTATATGTTATAGTTAAGTCACTAACTAGTGAACAAAGTGGTCAAGGACATACGAACAGCACCCTTCAAAGCGATCCGGCCGGGTCACCCGGAAGTCAGTGGCCAATCTCTCCCTGTCCAGCCTCACATGCTCTCTCGAATTTTGATCGTGTAAAAGTCGACGAGTTAAGACAAGTACTCGACGTGGATCAGCAACTGCAAGGCACAACAGAAGAGTTGGCCGACTCTTTAGTCGTTACTGAGGAGTCACAAGTGACTGAAAATTACAGGACCAAGATCAATCGTGTTAAAGTCCAGGGACTCTGGTTGGCTAAGAAGATCTACAAAAACTCGGATAGGGAGCAAAATGAGCGCGAAGCATACCTCCAGGAGGTCCAAATACTCCAAATCCTACTCAAGAAGCCACATTGGCATGTTATTCTCTTGCTATGTCACTACACGGATACAATTGGTCGGGGTTGCCTTATCCTCTCCCCGTTGGCTCAGACTACCTTGAGAGACTTTTTATCCCAACGCCCAAACCAAGAGACGAAAATGCTTGTCGGTCCTTGGATCGGCTGTCTTGCGAGTGCGCTAGCGTGGATTCATGCCCAGATGGTTAAGCACAAGGACATTAAACCTGAGAATATTCTTATCCACGGAACAAATCCCATAATAGCAGACATGGGGATTTCTCACAGATTTGACGACGACAGCAAGTCATCTGGCCAGTCAGCAGGATCAAGAAGATACTCGGCGCCAGAAGTTATCAGGCAACAAATTCGCGGTCGTCGTCAGGATGTCTGGTCAATGTTATGTTGTTTCATGGAGATCCTTGCATTTCTTAAGGATATGGACCGCAAAAAGTTCCATACGTCACTGGAACTGGTGGTGTACTTTTCCAGCTACGGTTCGGTCGTGGAATGGTTGGATGCTTTGAAGCTAGGCGTAGTCAACGAAGAGGAACTTGCATTGATTCAGCTGCTTCTCAATTCATTCAAGACGAATCCAGAGGAGAGGCCGTACGCTCGTCATCTCGCAGAACAGATTCAAGCTATCTGTAAACAAAGGCCTTACAAATACATTGGAGAGTGCTGTGTTCTCAACGACACTGTCAACACCTCTCCAACTCCTAATAATGCAGTCGACGCATCATCATCCGCCTTGCCCAACCCCGAGGATCTTGAGAACGGATCCCTACTCCATTTCGTCGCTAGCACGGCGCTTTCTTTGGGCAAGAGCGACATTCCAGAAGCTTGTCCAAGTCTAGGCGATCTCTATCGGCGAGTGTCCAACAGGGCAATCTGCAGCGTTCGCTCTGCAGAAATTCCTCCTTATAATTGCACCAGTCAGGCTTCTCTTCCACTCCAGTCCAGCATTCTACTGACCCGTCTTCTAGAAACATTGCACAGACGGCAAAACCTATCTGTCTCTCTGCAATGGCTTTATTGAAACCCTCTCTAAAGCGATTGAGTCCGGCGCCTACATATCCTGTCTCTACAACACACAGCTGGGTGAGCACAACCATCCTTATACAACAAAATACTTCGAGACCTTGGTTGGGGAGATTTCGAACCGATACTTGACCTATCGATAGGACTGACACCGCTCATCTTGGTAGTCAGGCATAGCATCTGCGGTTAAGTGTTGTCGTATCGCCAAAGGTTCGGGGCCATCCTAAGCTGAATTCGACAATACGACATATCGTGGGGAATGTGATCTTCTTTTCTTTACCACTCGCCTCCGGTATCATTTCAGCTACGGCTTGTCTCGGGACCGTAACATTTGGCCGTAACATTTGTTACGGTCCGCAACTATCTCTGATGGTTTAGCGTAGTGTAGTATATACAGAAATAGGGCTGGCTTACCTCGCAAACACTAGATGCATCCAGCTTTTTTTGAGGGGCTGTCACTGTCCGCGACATGAACGCGGTCCTCTCCGAGAAGCAGCAGGAGGTGCTTTCTCGAGTCGAGCTGCAACCTCCTAAGTCCGCCCCATCCTCCCCCAGCCAAACGCCCGCGAGTTCCCCACCAGCCAGAAGAGGAAGATGACAGCTTATGAAGCTGCCATCTAGGAGCAGCGCAACCCTGTTGTGCGGCGCCAGAGATAGCTCTGTTGAAGTTACAGCTCTAGGCAATGCTTCATAGCAGTGCTTGAGGCCAATATTCAATGGCAGTGCAAGAACTGCCACTGCAGGGAGCGAATTTGTGTATATGTATAGGGACTTTTGTTCTCTTGTGTTGATCATACCTAAGCAATTCATTCACGCTGCGCGGATATATTCAACAAGCCCATCCAGGCGCAGGAGGACGACAGCTTTCGCCAGGCTTATAGGCAAGAGGCTGTGGCAAGGATCATTGAACGCTACAGCCAAGTCGACCAGCCTCCTCTGCCTTCTCTATCTCCAGCTTTACCAACACCTCCATCCCCCCTCAACTCCTCCCTTAGCCGACAGCGAGTCCCTCTACGAACCTCGACCTAGGCGAGGCGACCGACAGACAAAAAAGCTGGCCGATAACAGCCAGATAGCGAAGGAAGTGGCAACGGCGAAGGGGAGCCGGGGGGGAAGGGCAAGGGACTCGCAAGGCGCAAGCCAGGGAAGAAGGCATTGGCGGCAGCAGAGGAGATGTCACAATTGCTGGATGGCTCCATGCTTCACCCAACAGTGCTGTACTATTAAATAAATAGATTAGCTTCGTGTATAATAAATAGAGGGGTAATATTTACCTGCCCCACCAATGCATGCATCGGAGATAGTTGCGGACCGTAACAAATGTTACGGCCAGATGTTACGGTCCCGAGACAAGCCGTGGTTCGAGGCCTTGACGATTGTTCAACACGTTCACCAAGGGGCACTGTAGGCTTTGGCAATCTATTAGATCGACGTTGGTTAAGGTTTCCTATGATTAATTAAGTCGAATAGCTTTAATTTTGGTGGATTTGGTGGATTTGTGGGGTGCTAAAAATGCCAAGGCGCTGAAATGCACCATCGTAGCGGGGAGGTATACGGGAGTCCCCTACGATCTCGCCCTGCTCTTCTGGGCATGCACAGCTGACTGTTTCCTTGAAGCGAGCGCTCCTCCTGCTGTTGCGGACAGAGCTCGCCATTAACGGCTTTCGTTGTCCTGGGCGACGCCCAACACAGTCGCTGGAATTGCGGGTGCGTTGCATGATAATAACGGCTGTGCTGTGCATCCCATCAGTGTTTTGCAACCAATCATCAAAATCAACTGCTAGTATCCAATCATGAGATTCAGCTCTTGAGCGAAAAGCCACCCCGGTAATGCTCGAACTGAGCGCAATGGCTTTTCCAATCACACGGACACGCATTCAGTGTGGCTGAAGAATGAACCGTATATGAAATGGCGATGCTCGGCCTAACCCTTCGCCATGTGGGCGATGCACGACGATGGCACTTTAGCCGCGTTCAGTCCACGCTATTCATCTGTCTCCCGGATCATTCTGTCGAAGTGGGTTCAGTTTCTTAATTTAACCCAGATTCCCCATAGCGATGAGTTCTACCTACAACTACGGTAGGCTCGGCGACGGGGAATTTAGAGTCATGACGCTTGCTAGAGGAGAGCGGCAAGATCCCCTAAAATGCCAAATAGATCATCTCAAACTGCCTAACCATCCCAAACCAAGCGCCAACCCACAGCGATCTGTCAATCTGGCTACAACTTACGATGCCCTGAGCTATGCATGGGGTACCGGGGCCTTCACAGCTGACCTTGAGTGCGATGGAACGAAAATGAAGATCACTGAAAGTCTTTCAACATGCTTAAAGTGTCTTCGGCCCAAAGATGCGGACATCATCTTGTGGGTTGACCAGATATGTATCAATCAAGGAGATTTACAGGAGCGTTCCTCCCAAGTATGCGTCATGGGTGACATATATCGAAACGCAGCTACTGTGATCTCATGGCTTGGAGATGATCCAGAAGGGCACAGCTTGGCTTTCAAAGAATTTCTAGCGGATATCCATCTTGACCATGACGGCAAGCCGGATGTCAGCTGCTTTGTCAGAAATCATTTGCCGGGGAAAGAATCACCAAAATGGAAGGCTCTGAATATTATGATGTCACTGCCTTATTTCACTCGAGTATGGATAATGCAGGAGGTCATCCTCAGCACTAATGTTACATTTCGATGGGGGGCTCTAGAATTCGATTTTCTCTGCCTGCGAGGATTTGTGGACGCTGCCTCTACGGCTCTGAAGCGCTATGAATATGACGGTGCTCCAATTAGTAGGATCAGTGTTCATCAAGTTATGTCCCTCACTCACTTTCCGCCCACTCGAAGCTTTGAGAGTATCATTTATAGAGTCACCCACCGACAGTCTACCGACCAGCGAGACCGTATCTATGCCATTCTCAGTATCGTCGAAGATGGGCCAGACATTGTGCCTGACTATAGCATGTCTGCCGTTGATGTGTTTCGAGACGTTACCTTAAAGGTCATTTCGTTGCGCAAGAATTTGAACGTCCTATCCTCGGTGTTTCACTCCGATGAAGGTGAACTTAATCCTGCGGAGTGGCCCACCTGGATTCCTCGTTGGGATGGACCTATTCCAACTACGATAATTGAGCTTTATCCCAATTTCTGCGCGTCTGGTCCAAACTCAGATGTGTCCCCGCTTCCCCAGAATATGGGCCGATACTTGGATATTCATGGCTCCCAGTTGGCTGGCATCCGTTTTGTCGGTTTTGTGCCCCAAGGCACTGATTACGAGTCAAGGTTAAAAGACTCTATTCCTAAAATCTGGGATGCGTGGAAGTTTGCATCCAGCTTTGAGCCTACTATAAAAGCGTATGGCTCCTTATTTCTTCGCTCGTTTACATGGACTTTGCTCTGTGGTTGGCCTGAAAATAATGAAATGGAAGAGATGGCAAATGGATGGTCCAAAAATCAAATTTTCCAAGACTTTGCTTCATTTTGGGCAGATCACCTAGCGCGGACAGTTCGATACCTTCTTTGCGAGCACAGAGATCCTGTTTTGTTCGTAAACGAGCGAATCGTGCTGGCTGATATCTTGGCTTTGCAGTTTCGAGCCGAACAGGAGGCCACCTCCGACGGTAGTCGCATCAATTGGAAAAAGGAGGTTGCTAATGAATCAGATTCTTCAGAGTATCAGCGGTATAGATCGGGTCTTTGTGCGAAGATGCAACAGAAATACGACAAATCTAAGTCAGCATTATTGGCCCAAGAGCTAGCCTATTTCTATCCTGGAGGAGACTGGCAGAAGGTTAGTGAGATGTGGGGAAGAACCGGTTGTTATCGTACTTTTTTTGTTCTGTCTGATGGGCACATAGGGATGGGCCCTCTAATGATGAAGGAGACAGATATAATCGTGATACTGAGTGGCGGTCGAGTCCCATATGCTCTTCGCCCACTCCAAGAATGTTTCATGTTTCTAGGGGAATGTTATGTGTTTGGGCTCATGCACGGAAACTTGGATGTTGACGGGCAAGAGAAGACTTTCCGGCTGTTATAGTTGATGTGGTCAGATCAATCAAGCAGAACCAAGTGCACGTTTTCCTGAAAAGGTTCAAATTGAACTGATCGAAAATTGGTTCATTAGTATTGCTTATAATGTGGAGGAATAGGATGTATGTGCCGTCGACATCAGGACAATAGGTAGGGTAGCGTACAGGCTCAAGGCTCCAGGAAGGTAGGAAATAGTCGGTGGCAGGAATACGGATAACACACAAAATAGATGAACGTAGCACTCGAAAGTGTCCAGCACCGTAACGAACGTAGTATAACTATAAAACTTAATAGAAAGGCATATCTTCGCTGTCTCTTCTCTCTATGTCGAATAGATAGTCGTCGTTCTCTGATGATGAAGATGAAAGGGGATGATTCCCCACCGTCAGCTGACCACTATCTCCTCCGCTACAATGGTGCATTTTCGCGCCTTGGTATTTTCTTTAGCGAGTCAAAATATACCTTTAGCGTAGTAACATCACTAAAGTGGTAAATCCTTAGGCAATGCAATCGCTAAAAAACTTAGGAATTTGATCACTAAACCATAGCGCTCACTCGCTAAGGCTTACATTAAGTCAAGTCGCTAAAACTGACTGCTGAGGCGCACCATCGTAGCAGGGGAGAACATAAATGCTACAGCGAAGAATCCTCTCCCTCCTTCCGTCTCCTTGTTTTGTTCATAGTGGTCCTTACTTGCTAGTATCCAGAACATATCTGCCTACAATCTTCCCTGCATGCATTAAATCAAACACATTCTGCAGCTCACTTAATCCCACAGTCTTGAAAGGTGCATTGATGAGCCCACGGCTGAAGAATTCTATAGCCTCTGCACTATCCCGTCGATTGCCAACATACGAACCCTTGATGGTGATCATCTTAACAACAGAATCGAATACTGGAGCACGAAGATATGCGCCGGCAGGAAGACCAATGGCGACAATTGTGCCACGAGGACGGACATACTGTGTGTTTATATATCAGCTTTTCTCGGTCAGTGGAACAACAGAGTGGACTTCTACAAACCTCGGCTGCTTGTTGGAATGGCTTTTCGTTGACGGCTACCAATATCACAGCGTGTGGTCCCAGTCCATCCTCAGTAGCGGCTTTAACATCCGCTACTAGGTTTTTGCTTGTTTCGAAGTCAACAAATTGCTTCGCACCGAGCTTCTTCGTCATCTCTGCTTTTTCAGAGCCTCCGTCGACAGCAATAATCTGTAGTCCCATCGCTTTAGCATACTGGCACGCCAAGCTACCCAAGCCACCTCCAGCGCCAACAATCGCCACAGTCTGGCCTGGACGAGCCCCGGACTCCTTAAGCCCTTTATAGACGGTGATTCCGGCGCACAGGACTGGTGCAACTGCATCTAGAGGTACATTTTTAGGTATGCGAGCAACGTGCGCGGCTTTGGCAATGCAGTATTGTTGGAAAGTGCCGTCGACTGTATAGCCGCTGAGCAAAGCTTTAGGGCATAGAGGCTCATCTGCCTGTTGGCAAAAGCTGCACTGTAGACAGGAACCGTTGATCCACTAGAGCATGCACGTCAAAAAGAACGTCTTTAACCAAAAAGGAGAGTACCATTTTTGAGTTCTGATCATATGTACCTTTACGCCTGCATGGTCACCAATCTCAATATCTTGAACAAGCTCGCCTCTGGCAACGACTATGCCAGCACCTTCGTGGCCACCAACCAAAGGCAGTTTAACATCCAGTGGCCAATCACCATTCACAGCATGAAGATCCCTTCATTTAACAGTCAGCAGAACTTCAGTCACGAATAAAAACGTATTACTCACGTATGACATACGCCAGAGAATTTAATGTTAATAAGCACTTCATCTGGGCCGGGCTTCTGGACTGGAATCTGCTCATAATTGACCTCTATAACGAACGAGCATTTTTAACCAAAATTGGAGACAGAATATGAGAGGATTTCTGGAGAGACATACTTCCACCCGTCTTATGCAATACCTGGGCCCATTGCTTTTCTGGTATTTGTGGTGCCGCCATTGTCAAAACGTGTCGCTGATAGATGGTATGGTATATGATGTGTCAATGTAAAGATATGCTGTATCTGATACAATTGTTGGAGATCGAGTATTTTTTGATTGATATAAAGACAAGTTAAATGAGTGGCAGAATTGTTCTATTTATACAGTAAACAGCGAGTGACAGGATAGATAAGTCCATGCATTCCTACAACATTCCATTCCAAAAAGGCGGAACGACAAAAACCCAATAGGCGCCTGTACCAAGGTCTAGAGAATCATGAGATATTCGGATGAGCTAGAAAAAATTTCGCCGATAGACGAGGCTAGTCAATGAGGAGACTCGATTCGGTCGAACGGCTGGACATAGCTAATCCTGTATATGACGTGGGTTACAGGGTTCCAAGAAGATCGGTCGTGCAAGATGACTAGTATAAAAAGTAACAGGCTTCTGTCCGGAGAAATATCATTCGATCAAACGCTGTCAGCCCGGGGCGGCGGACTGTCTAGGCTGCACCCCGCCTCTGTGTTACTTAACTCTCCTCACTAGATTTCTCGTGCCATAGCAACCCCGTCGATCAGTGATGTACTACGGGAGTGCGGAAGAGCGGCTCAGTTCTTTTGATGCATTGTTGAAAGAGGGGTTCGGACGGATGAGAAGCCCTCGTTGGTTAGGACTTGAGCGGGGAAACGCAGTGTATAGGAAAAGGACCCAAAAAAAAAGGGATCAATCTGTATCCACAAAATCATGCAGACTTTCATGCATCACTAAGGCGATTGTTGAGGGTGTTGCATACCTGAATGTCACAAATCACGCGATTTTGATAAGACGAAGTGGGCTGATGTTGGCCAGCAATTATCCTAGGCCAAAGGCAGCGTTGGAATTTTCTAACATGCTGGTAACCCACGCGACAGCCTGTCTGAAGTTGCCTTCGATAGAATATGACATTCAGAGCTCAATTGGAATAATGGTGTTTATTGCAACGGTTCTAGCATTCTTCTGAGCTGTCTTTAGCCCGCCTACTTCGTAACTACGCCTTTTGAGTTCATCGCTTTTGTGAAATCCTCTATCTACAAGAACTCCCTTCCTAATTCCCTCTATGAACCACCAGGTCCTCCAAGCAAAGCGAACCGGCGAACGATCGAGGGGCCTGTTTCGTCATATTCTGGTGCACAGGTCAGTCAGCATATGGTCTTGTTGCTGCTGGTATGTATTCTTTCACTTACCTTGTTTTGTGTGACAGTAGCTACGGAATTCTGGTGTCTGGCCAAGCAAACTGCCTCCAAACCATGGTCCATGTCTTTGCCTCTTGTGTGTTATTACCTGTACTTCCAGACCACCACTCTTTGCCCCTCCACTTCTTGCTTCGCTGGCCCTGATTCTTGCGTCGACGAGATGCTTAATATCCCGCTGTAGCCTCCGACCGAAGTCTTTGTACAATGTGCTGCCTCCTGATAAAACAATGTTTTTGTATAAACCACGGCGGACATCAATAGGCGATGATTGGATAACACCGTCGACGACTACAGGTAAAGGTGTGAGGAAATCTGACGAATAAATTTCAGGATTGAAGAATATTTCCGGAGCCAAGAAACGCTCGTAGCCAACGTCGACAGTCACCTTACGTCCCCCTGGCTGGGTGACTTCATGTTTCGCAAAGCGTGTGGGATCTCGATCGAAACGTGAGAATTCCTTTACTATATCTGGGCACACATAACAATATTCCTCCTTAATCTCTCCGGCTGTTTTGAGGGAGGAATCCGGCTCACCGCGGTCGCGGAGAAGAGACTGAACGAAATATGTAATATCACGACCGGCAATGGGTATAGACTTTATCGAAGAGCCAATGACATAGCCTTCTGCAACCGGAATAACGTGTGTCACACCGTCGCCAGAATCAATGACGGTCCCGGTAAGTGATCGGTCGGATACTTTCGAAGACGTCCAAGATGCTGCCAGCGCAAGCACCGCTTGCACAGCAATGTATAAGCCAGCACAATTGAATGATTCGAACATAATTTCGGCAGTATTTTCTCGATTTTCGGGAGGGTTCAAGGGCTAAAGTGCGCTCCATCAGTTCCCACACTGGAATACGGTTGATAGAAAGAAGACCTACCGGCTCTGTGAGTAAGAAATAATGATCCTCTGGTTCAACTCGCAGATACTTGAATATAGAATTTGACCAGAAGCGTTCCATATGATCCTAGGACTTCCCGTCAGCTCGTCTTATGTAGTCTTGTTGGAAAACCTACCCAATTTTCGACTTGGCCGTGTCGGATTGGATAATGAATGCCATAGCCTTGCTAGAGTCAGAAATTGGCGACGAAAACGGTTGCTGTTACATACCTGGTCCATTCGATGCTGCCAGCGCCTCATCACCAATGAAAAAGTCTAAGTCTTCAGTTCCACGTTTCATTGACAAATGCCCCGTGGGTCCAGCACCACCCGTTAAATATGACGGCTTGTTAGCCACTGCCGGGCGACCAGATCCAGAGCTGGCGGCGCTACCGGCAACACTCTTCGTTGCAATAGCTGTTGGGAATACGAATGAGGGGGAGTCGTTGCCTGCGAAACCTATTCGGCCATGCTGGTCAGCCAGAATCTCATCTGCGGCTTATCTAGGGACCAGTCATACCGAGCTTCGAAAATCCAGTACCGCTAGAAGTCTAAGTTAGCACTGTTGCTTACTCTGAGTAATATCTCCTCTTAAGAACATTATATGGAGGGGAAGACGTACTTGTCCATGACAACGGCAGGAGTTTGAGCCGCCATGCTGACTCGTAGACTTGCAAACGAAACCTAGCTGAGAATGCGATCCCTTTCAGTAGAATTTCACAGCTTTTCTCCTAGGTGGGAGCTGGTATCTTTTCCGTGTTGCCCGGTCTTAACGATGACCGGTAAATGTGGGACACTCGTCAGAGGCCGCCGCGGCGCCCCGCCCAGGACTAGACGCGCGGCTGCTTCCGAGCTTCTGACTCCTTAGGCATGAACGATGTCAGCGCAGCATGTCAAGGTGCACGACTAGCAGATTTCACTGTGGAAGGAGGAAATAGTGAATTTGAGTTCAAGGGAGATGGGTTAAATACAAAGAATGACTAAACGAAAGCACTTCCAGGGCCAGAATGTAAGTATGAGGTAGAGATTTCTGCTCTGAATGCTCCCCTGTTTTCAACGCAACATCAACAACCCAATCATAATTTCATCGACGTCCCCTAAGCCGCCTTACAGACGTTTTCAGGCCTACGCCTGATCGCTGTAATATTGTGGAACTCCTTTATTTCATTTTTTCCTCCAACATTTCCTGTGCTCCGTTGACCTAGGAATCGTGTGTTTCCGTGTCTGGTGCTTGCAAGAGACACACTGTCTACGACGAGTGTTGGTGCTGGTCTGCGGTCATTCATTACCTGTATTTATTGTCAGTCGATCATCACTGCACTGGCAAATAGTAATGATGCTCTGTATTCAAGTGTTGTTTTGCTGATATAAGATCAGTCTGGTCAAGGCCTGCGTCAAGCTCGCGTGAACGTGCAGATTGTTTACGCCGGTCACTTCGTGTTCTTGAGCGATAAGCATACCTCCAGCTATCCATAGTTCTACCTTGGCCGTGTCTGTTTGTTATCCACTGTCGTTTGTTAAAGGGCGCTCATCTTCTGTGTATCTTTGTTCCCTCTTCTTCCAGAACGATTTCCCTCGTTGATTGGTATTTTCTGTCACCTTTTGGACGCCTCTCCATCTAGAATAAACGCCTAAAGCTTTTTGGAGCTACGACTACGTATTTTCTCTTCGCACGCCTTAAAAACCTCACATCGAACCAATATAAGACTCAGACATAGTTGCTCTGAATCTACATCTTTCCAAGAAACTTGGTGAAACCTAGAAACGCTTCCGAACGATTCGTGGAAACATT
>Ga0335074_10004994_pt1 | contig 18329 bp, 17 predicted proteins | sample Lox_Sample_23_FD_206715 | JGI IMG/M metagenome (GOLD analysis project Ga0335074, IMG submission 206715) | Soil microbial communities from Loxahatchee National Wildlife Refuge, Florida, United States - Lox_Sample_2.3 | ecosystem: Environmental > Terrestrial > Soil > Wetlands | place: USA... | reverse complement strand
CATCGCCTGGGCCAGGACGGTCGCCGTCGTGGTGCCGTCCCCGGCGATGTCATTGGTCTTGGTGGCGACCTCCTTGGCGAGCTGGGCACCCAGGTTCTCGTACGGGTTCTCCAGCTCCACCTCCTTGGCGACGGTCACGCCGTCGTTGGTGATGGTGGGGGCGCCCCATTTCTTGTCGATGACCACGTTGCGCCCGCGGGGGCCCAGGGTCACCTTGACGGTATCGGCGAGCTTGTTGACGCCGCGCTCGAGCGCGCGGCGGGCGTCCTCGTCGAACTCCAGAATCTTGGGCATTGACTCTTCCTCATCCAGAAGATCGCGTTCTCAACGGCCGGCGGGGCAGGACTAGTGGTCCTGCCCCGGCCAACCGCACATTCCTACTTTTCGATGACGGCGAGTACGTCGCGGGCGGAGAGCACCAGGTACTCCTCGCCCGAGTACTTCACCTCGGTGCCGCCATACTTGCTGTACAGCACCACGTCGCCGACCTTGACGTCGATCGGCACTCGCTTGGTTCCCGCGTCGTCAAAGCGGCCCGGGCCCACCGCGAGGACTTCGCCCTCCTGGGGCTTCTCCTTCGCGGTGTCCGGGATCACCAGTCCGGACGCCGTGGTCTGCTCGGCTTCGAGCGGCTTGACCACAATCCGGTCTTCGAGCGGCTTGATTACTACCTTGGTGGCGGTCGTCACGATCTGACCTCCCCCTCCGGAAAGGCTAATGGTGAGTTGCTAGGGAGAACGAGCATGGCGGCCTGCCGTCGCGGGGATCAGACTGCCTCTCGCATTAGCACTCTACACTAGTGAGTGCTAATCCCGAACAGTAGCCGTACCAGGCCGACTCGTCAACACGAGTCGTGAGGGACCCGAGAAGCTAGGGTGTGCGTATGTCGCAGGTGGTACTCGACCGGGCGCAGGCCGGGGAGCTGGACGCGGCGGATCCGCTGGCCGGGTACCGCGAGCGTTTCCTCCTGGATGAGCCCGGGCTGATCTACCTGAACGGCAACTCCCTCGGTGCGCTGCCCCTGGCGACCCTGCGGCGGATGGACCGCATGCTCCGGCAGGAGTGGGGCACGGCCCTGGCCAGATCCTGGGACCACTGGGTGGACCTGCCGGCCCGGGCGGGCGACCTGGTCGGCGAGCTTACCGGCGCCGCCCCCGGGCAGGTCCTGGTCACCGACAACACCACGGTGAACCTGTACAAGCTGGCCTGCGCCGCGCTGGACGCGCGGCCCGGGCGGCGCGTGATCGTGACCGACGCCGACAACTTCCCCAGCGACCGGTACGTCGTCGAGGGCATCGCGGCCCAGCGCGGCCTGGAGCTGCGCATGCTGCCCACCGACATCGACGAGGGTGTCGATCCCGAGCTGGTGCGCGCCGCGGTGGACGAGGACACGGCCCTGGTGAGCCTGTCGCACGTGGCCTACCGCAGCGGCGCCCTGGCCGACATGGCGGGCATCACGGCGATCGTGCACCAGGCCGGCGCGCTGATGCTGTGGGACCTGTGCCACTCCGTCGGCGCGGTGCCCGTCGACCTGGACGGCTGCGACGTGGACCTCGCGGTCGGCTGCACCTACAAGTACGTCAACGCCGGGCCGGGTGCCCCGGCGTTCCTCTACGTCTCGGCCCGGCTGCGCGAGGTGCTGCGCCAGCCCATCTGGGGCTGGTTCTCCCAAGCCGACCAGTTCGAGATGGGACCCAGGTACCACCCCGCGGCCGGCATCACCAAGTTCATGACGGGCACCCCGTCCATCCTCGGCACGGCCGCGGTCGAAGAGGGCGCCCGGCTGCTGCTCGAGGCGGGCCTCGGGCCGCTGCGGGCCAAGAGCGTGCTCCTCACCTCCTACCTCGTCGAGCTCGCCGACGCGTGGCTGGTCCCGCTCGGCTGCGCGATCGCCACGCCGCGGGACGCCAGCCGCCGCGGCGGGCACGTCTCCTTCCGCCATCCGCGGGCCGAGCGGATCGTCGAGGAGCTGGCGGCCGGCGGTGTCATCACCGACTACCGGACCCCCGAGCGGTTCCGGTTCGGCCTGTCCCCGCTGACGACGCGGTTCACCGACGTGTGGGACGCCACGCAGGCCGCCCGCGACCTCATCGAGCGGGAGGGCTAGCCACGCCATGGCCGAACCCGTCACCTACTCCGGGTACCTGCGGCTGGACCAGCTCCTGTCGGCGCAGCAGCCCAGGTCCGGCGAGCACGACGAGATGCTGTTCATCGTCATCCACCAGATCTACGAGCTGTGGTTCAAGCAGCTGCTGCACGAGCTCGGCAAGCTGCAAGCCGAGCTGGAGTCGGGCACCACGACCCACGCCATGCGCACGCTGCGGCGGACGCTGGCCATCCTGAAGATCTCGGTCGGACAGCTCGACGTGCTCGAGACCATGACGCCCACCCAGTTCACCCGGTTCCGCGCCGAGCTGGGCACGTCGAGCGGGTTCGAGTCCGCGCAGTTCCGCCAGCTCGAGGCGGTGCTGGGCCGCCGGGACCCGATGATGGTCGCGCAGTACCCCGAGGGCAGCGCCGAGCGCGAGCGGATCGCGGCCGCGATGGCCCGGCCGTCGCTGTTCGACTCATTCCTCCGCTACCTGGCCGGCCAGGGCTACGACGTCCCGGCCGGGGCGCTGCATCGCGACGTCAGCCAGCCCCTGGAGGGCTCGCCCGCGGTGCAGCAGGTGCTGAAGCAGGTCTACGACGACGACACCGACGCGACCGCGGTGTGCGAGCTGCTCGTGGACCTGGACGAGGGCATGCAGGAGTGGCGCTACCACCACGTCAAGATGGTGGAGCGGACCATCGGGGGCAGGCCAGGCACCGGCGGCTCGGCCGGCGCGAACTACCTCAGGACGACGGTCGGAAACCCGACGTTTCCCGACCTGTGGGCCATGCGCAGCCTGGGCTAGCTCACTCCCACTCGATGGTGGCCGGGGGCTTGCTGGTCACGTCCAGCACGACGCGGTTGATCTGGGGGACCTCGTTGGTCACGCGGGTGGAGATCCGGGCGAGCACCTCGTCCGGCAGCCGCGCCCAGTCCGCCGTCATGGCGTCCTCGCTGGTCACCGGGCGTAGGACCAGCGGGTGGCCGTAGCTGCGGCCGTCACCCTGCACGCCGACCGAGCGCACGTCGGCCAGCAGCACCACCGGGCACTGCCAGACCAGGGCATCGAGCCCCGCGGCTGACATCTCCTCGCGCACGATGGCGTCGGCCTCGCGCAGGATGGCGAGCCGCGCCGCGGTCACCTCGCCGACGATCCTGATCGCCAGCCCCGGGCCGGGGAACGGCTGGCGGCGGACGATCGCCTGCGGCAGCCCGAGCTCGGTGCCGACCTGCCGGACCTCGTCCTTGAACAGCCAGCGAAGCGGCTCGACCAGGCGGAACTTCAGGTCATCCGGGAGCCCGCCCACGTTGTGATGCGACTTGATGGTGGCGGTGCCCGTGCCGCCGCCCGATTCCACGACGTCCGGGTACAGCGTGCCCTGGACCAGGAACTCGCACGCCTCGCCGTGCTGGCCCGCCTCGTCGGTGATCTGCCTGGTGCCGACTACCGCCCGCTCGAACGCCCGGATGAACTCCCGGCCGATGACCTTCCGTTTCTGCTCCGGGTCGGTCACCCCGGCCAGCGCGGACAAGAACGCCTCCGCCTCGGTGGCCACGGTCAGCCGGACGCCGGTGGCGGCCACGAAGTCCTGCTCGACCTGCTCGGCCTCGCCCTTGCGCAGCAGGCCGTGATCGACGAACACGCAGGTGAGCCGGTCGCCGATGGCGCGCTGCACGAGCGCGGCGGCGACCGCGGAGTCCACGCCACCGGACAGCCCGCAGATCGCGCGGCCGGGGCCGACCTGCTCGCGGATGAGCTGCACCTGTTCCTCGACGATGTTCAGCATCGTCCAGGACGGGCGGCAGCCGGCCAGTTCGAGGAAGCGCGACAGGATCGCGGTGCCGTGCTCGGTGTGCACGACCTCCGGGTGGAACTGGACCCCGAACAGGCGGTTCTTGCCGTTCTCGATCGCGGCCACCGGCGTCGCCGATGTCTGAGCGGTCACCGCGAAGCCGGGCGGCGCCACCGTGCAGGTGTCCCCGTGCGACATCCAGACGCGCTGCCTGGCCGGAGTTCCGGCCAGGAGCCGGCCGCCCGAGGTCTCCAGGTGAGTTGATCCGTACTCGGCGGCCCCGGTCCGCATCACCGTCCCGCCGAGGCCGGCCACCATCAGCTGGAAGCCGTAGCAGATGCCGAGGACCGGCACCCCCGCGCCGAACAGGCCGGGCGGGGCGGGCGGGGCTCCCTCGGCGTAGACCGAGGCCGGGCCGCCGGACAGGATGATCGCCTTGGGCCGCCTGGCCAGCATCTCCTCCACACCCATGGTGGACGGGACGATCTCGGAATAGACGTGGCACTCCCGCACCCGCCGGGCGATCAGCTGCGCGTACTGGGCGCCGAAGTCGACCACGAGGACGGTGTCAAAGCCTCCGGGCACGTGCTAGCCGCCTTCCTCTGTCGTCTGGGCGTCGAGCCGGACCTGGCCCGCGGGTACCGGCCCGGCGGGCCGGGGCGGCGGGGCGGCCGCGACGCGGAGCCTGGCGATGCGCCGGCCGTCGAGTTCGGTCACGGTGATCGTGCGGCCGGCCGCCTGGACGCTGTCGCCCACGGACGGCAGGTCGCCGAGCGCGGCGAGCACGTACCCGGCGGCGGTCTCGTACGGGCCCTCCGGCAGCTCGATCCCGGTCTGCTCGGTGAACTCGTCCAGGTTGAGCAGCCCGTCGACCTCCACCTCGCCGCCGTGCAGCGTGGTCGCCTCGCTGTGCTCGGCGTCGTACTCGTCCCTGATGTCGCCGATCAGCTCCTCGACCAGGTCTTCCAGGGTGACGATGCCGGCCGTGCCGCCGTAGTCGTCGACCACGATGGCCAGGTGCGCCCGCTCGCGCCGCATCTCGGACAGCGCGGAGAGCACGGTCTTGCTGATCGGGAGGAACTTCACGGTCCGGCTGATCCGCCCGACCGGAACCGAGAGGCTGGCCGCGCCGGGGCCGAGCAGGTCCCGGACGTGCACGAAGCCGATCACGTTGTCGTAGGTGTCCTGGTACACCGGCAGCCGGGAATGGGGCAGGCTGGCCGCGGTGGCCGCGGCCTGCGCGACCGGCGTCTCCGCGTCGAGGAACACCACCTCGGTCCGGGGCACGAGGACCTCGCGGATCTGGCGTTTCCCCGCGTCGAAGACCTCCCCGGCGATCTGCCGCTCGTCCGCGGACAGCGCCTGCGCGCCGGTCACCAGGTCGCGCAGCTCCTGCTCGGTCATGGCCTGCCGGCCGACGCGGGGATCGCCGCCGAGGACGGCGACCAGGACGTTCGTGGAGGCGGTCAGCAGCCAGACGACCGGCCGGGCCAGCGTCGCGATCCGGTCCAGGAGCGGCGCGGCGAGCAGCGCCAGCCTGGGCGCCCGCTGCAGCCCGATCCGCTTGGGCGCGAGCTCGCCGAGGACCAGGCTCACGAACGTGATGCAGACGGTCACCACGATGAACGCGACCGTCGCCGCCCAGCCCGCCGACATGTGCTGCCTGATGAGCCACGACTTGAGCAGGCCCGCGAGGGTGGCGGCCCCGTAGGCGCCGGAGACCAGGGTGGCCAGCGTCACGCCGATCTGCACGGCGGAGAAAAACCGGTTCGGGTCCTGGGCCAATCGCGCCGCGCGCTGCCCGCGCCTGCCCCGCCTGGCCAGCGCCCTGACCTGGCCCTCGCGCAGCGAGACGAGCGCCATCTCCGAGGCCGAGAAGAATCCCCCGATGGACACGATGACCAGGATGACGAGAACGTCCAAGACGAACTTGCTCACGCCGCGATCGCCGGCTTCCTCCGATCAGCGCCGATGTGTCTGGCCAGTCTAGACCGGATAGCGTGTGAGTCCCGTGGACACACGCAGGAGGGCTTCATGAGGGTGCTGGTCACCGGCGGCGCCGGCTACATCGGCAGCGTCGTCGCCGCGCAGCTCGTCTCGGCCGGGCACGAGGTCACCGTGCTCGACGACCTGTCCACGGGGCACGCCGACGCGGTGCCCGCGGGCGCGGTGTTCGTCAAGGGCACGCTGCGGGACTGCGCCGCCGAGGTGCTGGCCGACGGCACCGACGCCGTGTTGCACTTTGCCGCGAAGTCGCTGGTCGGCGAGTCGGTAGCGGAGCCGGCCAAGTACTGGTCGGCCAACCTGGGCGGCACGCTCGCGCTGCTCGACGCGATGCGCGAGATCGGGGTGCGCACGATCGTGTTCTCCTCCACCGCCGCGGTCTACGGCGAGCCGGAGCGCACGCCCGTGACCGAGACCGACCCCGCCCGCCCGACCAGCCCGTACGGCGCGTCGAAGCTGGCCGTGGACACCACGCTCACCGAGTTCGCCCGGCTCTACGGGTTCGGCGCGGTCAGCCTGCGCTACTTCAACGTGGCCGGCGCGGCGCAAGCCAGCGACGGGACCTGGCTCGGCGAGCGGCACCGGCCGGAAACCCACCTGATCCCGGCCGTGCTGGCCAGCGCGGCCGCCGGGAGCACGGTGAAGATCTTCGGCGACGACTACGACACCCCGGACGGGACCTGCGTCCGCGACTACATCCACGTCGCGGACCTGGCGGACGCGCACCTGCGGGCGCTGGCGGCCTGCCAGCCGGGGCGGCACCGCATCTACAACCTCGGCAACGGGGCAGGGTTCTCGGTCCGCGAGGTGATCGACGTGTGCGCCGACGTCACCGGCGCCGCCATCGGCACGGACGTGACCGCGCGCCGGCCCGGTGACCCGGCCACCCTGGTCGCCTCGTCCGAGCGGATCCAGGCCGAGCTCGGCTGGCGGGCGGCCGCCGGCCTGCGTGACATGGTCACCGACGCCTGGGCGTTCACCAAGGCACGGCAGCAGACATAGGGAGGAACGGATGCCGGAACTGCCCCTGCGCGAGGAGGCGGCGAGGATCGCGGGCGAGATCGCCGAGCTGCGGCACTCGATCCACCGCGAGCCCGAGATCGGCCTGGACCTGCCCAAGACGCAGGCGAAGGTGCTGGCCGCCCTGGACGGGCTGCCGCTGGAGATCAGCACCGGGCAGGGGCTCAGCTCGGTGACGGCGGTGCTGCGCGGCCGGAGCCAGGATCCCGGGCCCGTCGTCCTGCTGCGCGGCGACATGGACGCGCTCCCGGTCACCGAGGAGACTCACCTGTCCTACGCGTCGATGATCCCCGGCGCGATGCACGCCTGCGGTCATGACCTGCACACCGCCATGCTGGCGGGCGCCGCGCGGCTGCTGTCGGCCCGCCAGGCCGACCTGCCCGGGACCGTGATCTTCATGTTCCAGCCGGGCGAGGAGGGCTACGCCGGCGCCCGGCACATGATCAACGAGGGCGTGCTCGACGCCGCGGGCGAGCGCCCGGTCGCGGCCTACGCGCTGCACGTGACCTCGAACCGGCTGCCGTGCGGGATGTTCTCGACCAGGGGCGGCCCGATGCTGGCCGCCGCCGACCAGATCACGGTCACCGTCCGCGGGCGCGGCGGGCACGCGTCGACCCCGCACCGGGCCGCCGACCCGATCCCCGCCGCCTGCGAGATGGTGATCGCGCTGCAGACGCTGGTGACCAGGCACTTCGACGTGTTCGATCCGGTCGTGATCACCGTCGGCAGCTTCCACGCGGGCACCGCCGACAACGTGATACCCGACGAGGCCACGTTCCTGGCCACCGCGCGGTCGTTCAGCCGCGAGTCCCGGAGCGCGCTGGCCGAGCTGGTGCCGCGGCTGATCGGGGACATCGCCCGCGCGCACGGCCTGACCGCCGAGGCCGACTACGCCCGCGAGTACCCGGTGACCGTCAACGACGCGGGCGAGGCGGCGTTCGCCGGGCGGGCGATCACCGACGTGTTCGGGAGCGGGCGCGGCGAGGTGGCCCAGTTCCCGATCACCGGGGCCGAGGACTTCTCGTTCGTGCTCGAGGAGGTCCCCGGCGCGTTCGTCATGCTCGGCGCCTGCCCGCCCGGGGAAGACCCGGAGACCGCGCCGACCAACCACTCCGCGGTCGCGGTGTTCGACGACGCGGCGCTGGCCGACGGCACCGCGCTCTACGCCGAACTGGCCCTGCGCCGCCTCACCCAGGGCTGATCGCGGGCCCGACCCGCTACAGGCTGGCCACGTCGGCTTGCTTGGCGCGGACGGCCTCGGCGGCCGTGCGCAGGTCGGCCAGCTCGGCCTCGGTCAGGTCGCGCTCGACCACGCGGCGGACGCCGACGGCGCCGAGCTCCGCCTCCACGCCCAGGTACACGCCGGAGATGCCGTACTGGCCGTCCACCCACGCGCAGACCGGCCTGATCTCCCCCGTGTCCAGCGCGACCGCGCGCGCCATCCGGGCCGCCGCCGCCGACGGCGCGTAGAACGCCGAGCCGGTCTTGAGCAGCGCGACGATCTCGCCGCCGCCGTTCCTGGTCCGGGTGACGAGCGCCTCGATCTCGTCGGCGGGCAGCAGCCCGGACAGCGGCTGGCCGTCCACCGTGCAGGCCGAGGGCACCGGCACCATGGTGTCGCCGTGCGAGCCGAGCGTGAGCGTCCGGACCGAGCCGACCGGGACCCCGAGCCTGGATGCCACGAAGTAGCTGAACCTGGCCGTGTCGAGCATCCCGGCCTGACCCATCACCCGGTGGTGCGGGAACCCGGACACCTTGGCCGCCAGCGCGGTCATCTCGTCCAGCGGGTTCGACACCACGATGAGCACCGCGTCAGGCGCGTACTTGGCGACGTTCTCCACCACGTTCCTGACGATCTTGGCGTTGACCTCGATCAGGTCCATCCGGCTCATGCCGGGCTTGCGCGGCAGCCCCGCGGTGACGATGACGATGCCCGAGCCGGCGATCGCCTCGTACCCCTCACCGTCGGCGCCCGTGCTCTGGCCGGTCACCCTGGTCTCGAACCCCTCCACCGGGCGCGACTGGTTCAGGTCCAGGGCCAGCCCCTCCGGCCTGCCCTCGATGATGTCGGTCAGCACGACCTCGTCGAAGATGTCGTACTCGGCGAGCCGCTGCGCGGTGGTCGAGCCGTAGAACCCGGCGCCGACGACGGTTACCTTGCCCTCACGTGCCATCTCGCGGAACTCCTTGTCCATCAATGCGCTGTCCGTGCGTCCCCTCGAAGGCGGCGGGGGGTGACACCACCGCCGTTCGGGATAATCGGTTTTAAGAATTCATCGCCGTGCGCAGGTTACCGTCGAGCGCGGCGAGGAAGTCCTCGGTGGTCAGGAACGGGGTGTCCCGCCCCACGAGCAGGGCGAGGTCCTTGGTCATCGCGCCGCCCTCGATCGTGCGGACGCAGACGTCCTCCAGGGTGCGGGCGAACGCTATGACGCCGGGGGTCCCGTCCAGCTTGCCGCGGTGCTCGAGCCCGCGGGTCCAGGCGAAGATGGACGCCACCGGGTTGGTCGAGGTCGGCAGGCCCTGCTGGTACTGCCGGTAGTGCCTGGTCACGGTGCCGTGCGCGGCCTCCGCCTCGATGGTGCGGCCGTCCGGGGTCAGCAGCACGCTGGTCATCAGGCCGAGCGACCCGTAGCCCTGCGCCACCATGTCGGATTCCACGTCGCCGTCGTAGTTCTTGGTGGCCCAGACGAGGCCGCCCTCCCACTTGAGCAGCTGGGCCACGATGTCGTCGATCAGCCGGTGCTCGTAGGTGATCCCCGCCGCCTCGAACTCGGCCTTGAACTCCGCCTCGAAGATCTCGGCGAAGATGTCCTTGAACCGGCCGTCGTAGGCCTTGAGGATCGTGTTCTTGGTGGACAGGTAGAGCGGGTACTTGCGGCTGAGCGCGTAGCGCATGGTGGCGCGGGCGAAGTCGCGGATCGAGTCGTCGTAGTTGTACATGGCCATCGCCACGCCGCCGCCGGTGAACCGGGCGACCTCGAGCTCGATGGGGTGGCCCTCGTTATCCGGCACGTAGGAGATCGTCACCGTGCCCGGGCCCGGCACCACGAAGTCGGTGGCCTTGTACTGGTCGGCGTGCGCGTGCCTGCCGATGACGATGGGCTTGGTCCAGCTCGGCACCAGCCTCGGGATGTTCGAGATCACGATCGGCTCGCGGAAGATGACCCCGCCCAGGATGTTGCGGATCGTGCCGTTCGGCGAGCGCCACATCTTCTTCAGCCCGAACTCCGCGACCCGGGCCTCGTCCGGCGTGATCGTCGCGCACTTCACGCCGACGCCGTGCCGCTGGATGGCGTGCGCCGCGTCGATCGTCACCTGGTCATCGGTCGCGTCGCGGTGCTGGACGGACAGGTCGTAATAGTCCAGTTCGATATCCAGGTAGGGCAGGATCAGCTGATCCTTGATGTCCTGCCAGATGATCCGCGTCATCTCGTCCCCGTCGATGTCCACGACGGGGTTCGCTACCTTGATCTTGGGCATGGTTCCCTCGTTCCCTTCCTCGGCAACCCGCTCGGGGCGGGACGCATGGTGGTGGTGGCCGTCCTCGTGGTCGCGCTCGTGGTCGCGCTCGGTGGTCGCGCTCATGGCAGGACCAGCGCGATGGCGAGCACCCCGGCGCCGAGCACCGCGAACGCCACCACGTCCGAGGCCTTCCACCGCGAGGAGAGCAGTTCGGCGTAGCGCGGCGGGAGCAGCAGCCGGGCGGCCGCGGCCGCGAGCAGGGCGCCTCCCACCAGGCTCGTGCCCAGCCCCGCGTACTTCGCGCCCTGCCAGGTGACGAACAGTCCGACGGCGACCCCGCCGAGCACGATCAGGTACGGCAGCCAGGCCAGGGGGCTCCTCGCGGGGGCGTTCGGTTCGCCGGAGGCGTCCCTGGCGCTCTTGGCGTCCCTGCCGTCTGTGGCGGCCCTGGCGTCTGTGGCGGCCCTGGCGTCTCTGGGACGGGCGCGGTGGCCGGGCGGCGGCCCGGGGCGCCGGGGAGGGCCCTGGTGGTGGACGGGTGGCGGCGCGCCCGCCAGTCCCCTATCAGAGCCAGCATTCGCCGGCCTATTCGCCATCCACGTGCCTCCCGGCTGTCCGGTCGGAAGTTTACCCGCGCCGGTCCCTGCCCGGCGCGACGGAGGGCCCGGATCGCCCTACCCCAATTGCGGGTCAGAAGGTTGACAAACAGTGACACGGGGGGTGACCGGATGGTGAGATATCCGTATCGGTTCCGATAGCCGGGAGGCTCCTTGTGGATACACCGTTCGTCCGCATCGAGGAAAGCGGCGAGGTGGTCTCGCTGCGCGGTGACGTGACCACCGTCGGCCGCGGGCGGGGCGTCGACATCCGCCTTGAGGATCCGAGCGTCTCGCGGCTGCACGCCGAGCTCGTCCGCCGCGGCCCCTACGTGTACGTGGTCGACCTGGGTTTATCACGCAACGGCACCCGGGTGAACGGGCGCCCCATCGCCCGCCGGGTCCTGGACGACGGCGACGTGCTGAGCTTCGGCGCCGCCCGCTGCCGGATCGGCGGGCTGGCGCAGGAAGTCATCGGCGCGGAGGTCGAGCTGCGCCGCCCGGCCGCGCCCGAGCTCACCCGCCGCGAGCTTGACGTCCTCACCGCGCTGTGCCGCCCGGCGCTATCGGATGAGGCGTTCGCCCTGCCCGCCACCGCGCACGACATGGCCGTGGAACTGGTGGTGACCGAGGCGGCGGTCAAGCAGCACCTGCTGCGGCTCTACCAGAAGTTCCGCATTCCCGAGGGTCCTAACCGGCGGACCAGGCTGGCCAACGAGGTCGTCGCGCTCGGGCTGGTCCGCCCGATCCCCCCTTCCTCTTCCCCTTCCCCAGCCTCGGTCGAGTTCGGGGAGCCGTTAGCGGTGAGCCTGCCTGAGCAGCCAGCTCGTCGCCGACGAGAACAGCCCGTGTAGCGCGGGCAGGTGAGGGGTGGCGACCGGGAAGTAGTCCGGCGCCTGCGACGCCGCCAGCAGCGCGATCGCGACGGCCAGGCCCCACGCCGCCACCGTGATGACCACCGAGGACAGCGTGCCGCGCGACACGGCGGCCGCCATCCGGTTGAGCTGCCGGCGCGGCCGGCCCGACCCCGGGCCGATGGCGTACCAGGCGATCATCGCCCCCGCGGCGTACGCGCCCGCGCGCGGCAGGGTCAGGTGGTGGTGCGTGAGCAGGATCGCGACGGCGTAGACCGCCACGCCCGCACCGAACGCCAGGGGCGCCATGAGCAGTTCGGTGAGCAGGGCCCTGGCCACCGTCCACGGGGCGGTGACCAGCACGACCAGCGGGTCGATGGCCCGGGGACCGCGCACCGACCGGCGCACGGCCAGCGCGCTCTGGGCCCGGTCGGCCGCGCGGAGCAGGGTGATCCCGGCCAGCGAGACGATCAGCCCGGCCACGGGCAGCAGCACCGCCAGCGCCACCGCGGCGACCAGGACGGCCAGGCCCGCCAGCGTGGGCCGCCCGCGGCCGGCCGGGGCCCGGGGCCCGGGCTGCGGCCCGTACTGCGATCCGGGCTGGGCGCCTGCGGGCCAGGCCTGGCGGCCGGGCGGCGGGAAGGGGACGGGGGCCGAGGCCGGAGCCGGGGTCCGGACGGAAGGCGCCCACCCGGGCGGGGCGGCGGTGCCGTTGGCGCCGCTGACCGGGGCAGGCGGGCGGGGGGCGGACCTGGCCGGGGCGTAGGCGACCGGTGGCAGCAGGTCAGCGACGTCCCTGGCCGCCTGCCTGGGGGCCGGGTACGACCGCGCGGGGGCCTTGGCCGCAGGCGGGGCCGCCAGGGCCGCTGAGGCCGCCGGGGTGCCGAGGGCCGGGCCGGGCGGGAGCATGGTGTGCGTCGGGGGGAAGGCGGCCGGCGGTGCCTTGGTGAAGTCCAGGTTGCTGGCCTGGGCGCTCAGCCAGGTGGCCGCTGGCCGGCGGGCCGGGTCCCGGTCCAGCGCCGCGGACACCAGCGGGAGCAGGGCCGCCGGGACGCCATCGAGGTCCGGCTGCCCGGAGACGATGCGGAAGAAGATCTGCTCGTAGGAGTCGCCCGGGTACGGCGTGCGCCCGGTCGCCGCGAACGCCATGGTGGCGCCCCAGGAGTGCACGTCCGAGGCGGGGCTGCTCGGCCGTCCCTCGATGACCTCGGGGGCCAGGTACCCCGGGGTGCCCATGACCAGGCCGGTCTGGGTCAGCCGGGTCGCGTCACCGGCCTGGGCGATGCCGAAGTCGATCACCACGGGCCGGTCCTCGGCGAGCATCACGTTGCCCGGCTTGAGGTCGCGGTGGACCACGCCCGCCGCGTGGATCGCCGCCAGCGCCTCCGCCGTGCCGTAGGCCAGCCTGCGCAGGCCCTGGCTGGACAGGCGCCCGCGCTCGCGCACCATCTGGTCCAGCGTCGGCCCGGATACGTACCGCGTGACGATGTAGGGGAACTCCCCGGTCAGGTCGGCGTCGAGCACCTCGGCGACGAACGGGCTCTGGACCCGGCGCATGGTGTCGACCTCGCGGGCCAGGCGGCGGCGGGCGTTGGTGTCATCGGAGCCCAGCACCCTGTCGGCGGCCAGGACCTTGATGGCGACCGCACGGCCCTCGGGATCCAGGGCAAGGTGCACGACCCCCATGCCGCCTTCCCCAAGGCGGTCCTGAAGGCGATACGGGCCGAGACTCGCCGGGAGCCGTTCCGTCGCAGGCATCGCGGAATCCAGGGTACGAAACCGATGCAACCTTGGGGACACGGGTTCGGCGCCAATAGAATCACGGCATCGCTACCTGTGGGGCTAACCGATGACTGAGTATGATGACGCGCTCTCGCTGGACATGGTCACCGCCGCGCTGCGCGCGGACAGCACGGACGTGGCCATCTACGCCCGCGTCCTGACCCAATCGCTGGGTGAGGCGCTGCCGAGCGAGTTCGTCACGGTGGACAGGGAGCGATCCGTGTCCGACCGGATGAAGGGGCGTCCCGGGGAGATCTCCAGGATCGCGGTGCAGCTCGGCGACCAGCAGATGACGCTGTCGGTCAAGAACGGCCGGGCGGTCGCGGAGATCTGCCGCGCGGTGCGCGGCGTGGTGCTGTCCCGGCAGACGGTGCCGGTCCACGAATGGGCCGCCGCGCTGGCCAGCGCGCTGGTCACCTACGCCGAGCAGAACGCGCAGGCCGCCCAGGCCCTGCGCAAGCTCGTCGCGGGCAGCTAGCGGCCTGCCGATCGGAGAGCCGGGGGCCGGGATGAGTGCCGAGCTGGAGCTGGTCAGCTGGCGGCGTTTGGTCAGCGAGCTGTACGCCGCGGTGCGCGCCGAGGATGATCCGCAGGCCGGGCACGAGCTGTGGCGGCGCGGCCGCGACGAGCTGTTCCGGACCCATCCGCAGAGCCCGCTGCCGCCCGGCGACCCGCTGCGCGGCACCGGGCTGCCCTACTGGCCCTACGATCCCGCGCTGCGCTGGGAGCTGCCGGTGCTCCCCGCCGAGCGGGAGGAGTCGCGGTCCGTCCCGAGCAGCGACGGCACGATCCCCCTGGTCCTGGTCGGCCGCGTCCGCCTGCCCGCGCCGCTGGACGCGGCGATCGACGTGTGGTGGCTGCGGCAGTACGGGGGCGGGCTGTTCCTGCCGCTGCGCGACGGCACGGCGGGTACCTCCAGCTACGGCGGCGGCCGGTACGCCCTCGACACGGCTAAGGGCGCCGACCTGGGCGGCGCCCTGGGCAGCGCCTCGGGCAGCGCCCTTGGCGGCGGGGCCCCTGGCGGCGGGGCCCCTGGCGGCGGGGCCCTTGGCGGCGGGGCCTTTGGCGGCGGGGCCGGCACGCTGGTCGTCGACCTGAACTTCCTGTACCACCCGTCCTGCCGGTACAACCACGCCTGGCAGTGCCCGCTGGCCCCCGCGGGGAACACCATCACCACCCCGGTCACGGCCGGCGAGCGAATGTGACCCGAGCCCGGTCCAGGGCAGGCGCGGGGCCGCCACCTGGTACGCGGGCGGCTTCATGCGCATGGAGGTGCAGAAGGGCATCCTGATGCGCTGATCTCCGGAAAGATCGGGGAGGTATCCGCGCTTACGTACTGGTGATCGAATACCGTGCTGCTGAGGCCAGTGTGATCCGGGCCGGGCCTACGCTGGGTCGAGCTCAGCCAGACGTTTCCGCCTGATCCGGGCCTGCGACTTCGTAGTGGCGGACGGTCAGGTCGCGTTCGATGAGGAACTGATCGTCGTCCGGGTAGAAGACGGCCTGGTCGATGTCGTGGCCGGCGAAGCCCTCGATCGCGGCCCGGGAGTCCCAGAAGCTCAGGGTGATGACCTCGGCCCGCTCGCCTTCCGTGCGCCACAGCTGCCAGGCGCCCCGGTTACCGGGCGTGCGCTGGTAGCCCTCGACGCCGGTCCGCTGGACGTACGCCGCGTACGCGTCAGCGTCCTGCGCCCGGACCGCTCCGCGCCAGATTCTCGCGATCATCCCCCGATACTCGCACGGCTACGAGCGGGCGGCCGCCCTCGGGTCCGCCTGGTGCGGCTGGCCGACGGTCAGCTCGACGCGCTCGTTGTAGAAGCACATCAGGCCGGCGATCTGCTCGGCGCCGGGGATCGGCGTCTCGTAGCTCCAGACCAGGTTCGGGTAGGCCTCGCCGCCGACCTGAGCCGACCAGTACGACGCCTCGCCCTTGAACGGGCAGGTCGTGTGCTGCGCGGTGGGCTCCAGCAGGTCCGTGCGCACGTCCTCGCGGGGCAGGTAGTAACGGGCCGGCGAGCCGGTCTCGTCGAGGCGCAGCGCGCGGTCCGAGGAGGCCAGCGTCTGGCCGCCCACGCTGACCTCGATGTGCCGCCCAGCCGGGGTGATCGTGATGGTGTGCCCTGTTGCCATGCTGGCCACAACCTCCCGGCCGCCCCGGGGATTCCGGCGCAGTGCCAGCGGCGGAAGCGCCGAAACGCTTCGCGCAATTGCGTGGAACGTCTCCGCGGAGACGCGGCTCCCAGGACAGGCAAAGAGAATCGGTCTCCAGTTCGGGATATCAACCCACTTTTGTGGTTGATTAGGGCTTAGTGGTTGATTGAGGGGCCTATAGAGGCTTTGATCAAACCCACCATCGTCGGTAGCTCGACCCGGCGACTCAAGATCGAAGCTACATTCGCCCTCTGATACAGCAGGCGCATACCTCGCGCTCGCCATGCAGCTACCTCCCTTGGCGGCAACGTCATGCGATATCCCGAGATCGGCGCCAGCGTGCCGCTACGCACGCTTCGCCTGCCGGCCCGTCGGCTCGATAAGTGGTGATGTGCTAGCTCGGTCGCGTCGCATGTCACGACGCCTGGGGTTGTTCGTGTGCGGTAGGTTCGCCGGGTGCGGCTCGTACCGTCATGTCCCTGTTGCTGGCCGGATCGAACCGCACGTCGATGCGGCCGTCGGTACCGGACAGCCGCCAGGCGCGGACCTCGTCCAGGTTGGCGATCCGCGCGGAGTGCATCATACGCAGGACCAGGCCGAGCGGCAGCTGCCCCCCGGCGACCTGCAGAATCTCCGGGGTGGCGGCGGCGAGGCTGAACGGGTGCCCGAGCTGCTCGATCTGCGCGAGCAGGCTGTCGACGGCCGGTCCCGATAGCGGCATGATCATGCCGCTCCAGTGCGCCTGGACGTCGTCGCCGCGCAGGATCGCGCGGGCGTAGGCCATGTCCCGCTGGTCCTCCGGGGTGAACGCGAGCGGGAGCGGGAAGGCGGTCCCGGCCAGCAGCTGGACCTCGGCGAGCGTTTCCGCGCACCGGATGTACCCCTCGGGCCAGGTGCCCGGACCGAAGCACCCGGAGCTGGTGGCAAGGATGTTCCCGGCCGGGTCGGTGATGGCCATTTCCTGCCCTGCCGCCACCGCGGCGCAGAACCGCAGCACTGGGACAGCGTCCTGCGGCAGGGCAACGGAGTGGTACTGGTAGGCCAGGTGCGCCCGGTGTGTGCGCCGGACCAGGTCGAACCGCTGATCCAGGGTGAGGAGCCCAGACCGGTCCCGGGAGAGTACCCGCACGCCGCCGGCCGGGCCGGCGCTGCGGCCGGTGACCTCCATCATGATCAGGTGGCGGACGGGCGGCTGCGCCGGGACGCGGAGCAGAACCGCAGGGGCTTGCTCGGTTCCGGCAGGGAAGGTGCCGTCCAGCGTCAATGTCCCGCTCTGCAACTCGCCGCCGAGCCCGGCCGGGGCGTCCACGGCCAGGCTGGTGATGCTGGCCGGCGGGATGGTCACCGGCGTCCCGAACCGCATGAAGTCCGCGAGGGCCTCGTGGGCTTCCTGCTGCCCAGGGGAGTCATCGAACTGCAACGTTGCGGTCAGCGTGATCGGGCGGTCCCGCGGCGCGTCGGGGTAACGGGGATGAGCCAGTACGGTTACCGTACCGGCGGCGATGCCGAACTCAAACCAGTAGTAGGGATCGATCTCGTTCAGCCGGCCGACCTGGCCAGCGAACCGGCGGGCGAGCCCGGCTGCATCGTCAGGCAGCGCGTCCTCGGCCTTGAGCTCCGCCAGGAGGCGGACGACCTCCTCGGCGGCTCCGGAGAAGTACCGGATGATGTCCGGGAACCGAGCCAGCTGCTCCTCCAGCCAGGTCTTGCCAAGCCATTCCAGCCGCACGGGTAGGCCGGCGTCCAGGGACTCGAACCACCGTTGCTCTTCCGGGGTCGGGTCGATCGGCACGACCAGCGTCCAGGACCGCGGACCCGTCTCCACGGCCCGGGTGAGGGACTGCTTGACCTGGCGCCGCCGTGGCGGTGTCATCCGCCCGGTGAAGCTTTTCAGTTCGAAGACGTCGATGCCCTGCTCGCCGGGGAAATAGCAGTCGCGGCCCTCGTCGCCGCCGCTGCCATCGACCCGGCGGGTCTGCCGTATCCGGGACAGCAGGACCGAGACCATGGTCTCGTACCGGCCCGGTTCTCGGGCGAGGCGATCGAAGTCAACTTCTGGCACCCCACCACGATGCCAGATGATGGCCGGTGCCCGGACCGATCACCGGTCCCGGAGAACGGCGCAGGCCTCTGGCCGCCCGGCGGCTTGCGGAACTGCGTTTGGGTTACCCGCGCCGTCGACGGCCCGAGCCTTTCCGGTGTCGATGCTTGGACCCGGCCAGCTGCGTCGGCCTACATCACCGGCAGATCGGATGGCGGCCCGGCTTGAGCAGGTCAGCTGAGAGCTGGCCGGACGTCATCTGGCAGTGTCCCGGGTGCGAGCCAGAGCGTGAGCCGGTAGATGAGGTAGCCGAGGATGGCGGCTGCCGCGGCTGGCGCAGCGATGGCGATCATGGTGCCCGCGGCCATGCCGCCGCCGACGGAAGCCCCGAGGGTGGCGAGCCCGGAGGAGATCCCGGCGGCGCTCAGGCCGGGGAAGCCGAGCGCGCTGACCGCGACGACCGCCCCGGCCGACCCGGCGATCGCGCCCACTGCTGACCCGGCCCGGCCTGCGGTTCGCGCGGTGCGCTCG
>Ga0335074_10004993_pt1 | contig 18329 bp, 16 predicted proteins | sample Lox_Sample_23_FD_206715 | JGI IMG/M metagenome (GOLD analysis project Ga0335074, IMG submission 206715) | Soil microbial communities from Loxahatchee National Wildlife Refuge, Florida, United States - Lox_Sample_2.3 | ecosystem: Environmental > Terrestrial > Soil > Wetlands | place: USA... | reverse complement strand
ACCGTGGCGGCTCGGGCCGCCATTTTTGTTTGACCGGGAAGTCATGATGGTCAGAACACTCAAAATCTGCATTGTCGATCCGGACCCGACCAAGACCCAGGCGTTCCTGAGTGCGCACTTGTCCGGGGGATTGTGGTCTCTGCTGGCCAGGAAATACTATCCAATCGGGTTTCTCGGGGTTCGGACCTTCCGGAGCCGCAAAACTCCCAGCATTTTGGCGCTCATTGGATACTGGACTTCGGCGGAATGCCTCGAGGTCGCGAGGCGAACCCCTGCCTACCCCGTGCTCGAGCGCTTTCAGCGCAATTTAGCAATCTCCACAATCGATTGCGGCGTCGTTCGAGTTCCGGTGTTCGAGACCGACGAGCGGTTAGACACGTCGGTGACCGCGCAGGCTGGCACCGCTACTCGCGTTACAACACCGTGCGCTGACACGGTGGAGTCGGAGGCGATCTTGCTCTCCGATTTCACAAATCACCCGCACCTTTGGGCGCGGTTCAAATTCTTGGAGGCTCTTTATGAAATCAATGCTCTTGCGCTCCATCACGATCTCTCTCTTCTGCGTCGTGTTCGTTAGTGGATGCAGATCCACCGGGTCGCAGTTCCTTGGCAAGTGGGTCAACAAAGCAAACCCAACCGACAGTTTTCAGGTCGTCCGCAACGGGAACGAATTCCTCATCATCAGCCCGTCCGGAAAAACCGGAGCCACCTATAAGGATGGTGCTCTTGAGGTCAAGGGACTGCTCATGTCGGCGGATTTAACCTACGTCAAGCAAACCGACACCCTCCTCGCGCCAGGCTTCTTCGGCAATGTTGAGTACAAGCGGCTGAAATAACCAGGCCGCTCCCGCCACAGATCCCCCGCTCAAACTCCACTGCTGGACGCTTCTCCTCACCTCATATCCCGGAAGCTCGCGCGAATCACGACCCGGAAGTGCGGTGGCGTGCGCGCCTCTCGATATTCATTCCCCTTCAAATTTCCAACTTTGGTTAAGTCCCTTCGCCGGGACGAAAGGAGCCTTCGTGTCTTCCTGTCTCAACAAGACGACTCTCACAAATTCCGATTCGTTGAATGCACTGCGCAAAATGCTCGCGAACTCCGTAGTTTGCCCACCTATCGAGTCGGAAGAAACGGCGTCTACGGACGAGATGACTCCACGACGGTTGCGAACGGTTGCAAGCATCCCCGGACGCGGGAATTTGAATGTCTCATTGAGCATGATTTCAAATAAACCTTTTTCGGCAACCCATCCATTCTCTTCTATTTGGGCAGTCAAGAGGAGTATCGGGTTAAAAAAGGTGCATGATTGGCGTCGACCTGAGCGTCGCCGCCGCCGCCATCAGTAGCAGCACCGTCACCCTCCGCATTCTCGCGTCGGCGCTCAAAAGTGACGGATTAGAGATTTGAGGGATAGTAGAGCTGCCACACAGGATCGTACTTTGGAGCCTTCATGGCATATTCGAGATAGAACTTGAAGCGTATTTTCGGTTTGCGCAAGGGGCTTAAGGCTTCGTCGTTCATACCGGCCTTCTGCAGCATGAAACCCAGTGCCTGATGATAAGGATAGAGGTGTTTGATTTTCGCGAGGAGCATCGCCATCTCGCTGACGGAGACCCGATCCCTCGCCGCCTCAAATGCCTTCTGGACATTTTGAATCCCGCCGGCGTACTGCGGACGAACAATCACGTCTATTAAAGTGCGCTCGATGCTGGTCACATGAAGGGGCTCACCGTTTGCTCCAGGCTTCTCAACTACACCTGCTCTCCCGGTGTTCTTTCCATTGAGAAACGTAATGGTCCGCCGACCGTAGCGGAAGATGTAGTTCGACCGGCGCGGTTGATTGCTGAACGCCTGATCGAGCCCAGATTGGCTGAGCTGTCCTCTGCCGCCAACGGGCTTGGGCGACTGCTCATGGTTGACCAGGATCTCTTTGAAAGAAGCCAATCCGTGCAGATCGAGCGCAGTCCCATGCGAGAGATAGGAGTCCTTGTAAAACGAGAGCGCCAATTGCGGAAGCGAGACGTCTCCAATGACGTATCGGTCTTTGCGGCCATAGTCGTCCGAGGAGATCTCGACGGTGCTGAGCGAGCCATTCTCTTCGAGAAGATCGATCAGATCACGAACTCCGAAGCTCTTGGGCGTATGCCAGGAAGCTCGTCGGTTGGCGAGGAGTTCGTTAAGTTTTTGGCGAGTCAGAGCGCAAGGAGCAAGGCGTCTAAAATCTTCTAAAATGGCGAGTTGTGTGGAGATTTTGATAGCTCACCTAAAGGTATATATACCATTAGGTGAGCTGCATAGAGGCTCCACTCGCATGTATCTTCCGTATCCGGGAAGGTATATATACCTCCCGGATACGGCTAGCTCTTCACGTCGATATGGATAAATGTTAGAGGATATTATGTGATTATCGAAGTTGCATTAACTTTATGATGTTCAGTATTTTAGATAATATTTGCGTCAGAAATATGTATACATGTTTCTGACGCAAATGTCAGAAACATGATATCGTTTTTCTGACGAATACTATGACGACTGACCGCATTCTTGCGCGCATCCGGCGGAAAGGTCGCGGCTGGATCTTCACCCCCAAGGACTTTGTCGACCTTGGATCCCGAGCAGCCGTCGATCAGGCCCTCCTGCGTCTCACCAGAGACGGCAGCGATGGCCTACGGATTCGGCGACTCGCCAGAGGGCTTTACGACTACCCGCGCAGGCACCCCGTTCTCGGTATCTTGTCGCCCGACCCAGACGCCGTCGCTCGAGCCCTGACCAGGAGCACAGGAAGTCGTCTCTTGCCGTCTACCTCAAAGGCGGCAAACATGTTGGGGCTCTCAACGCAAGTCCCCGCACAAAATATCTACATTACCGATGGCCGCTCGAAGACGGTCAAAATCGGAAACCAGGTCATTCGTCTCAGACATGCGACCTCGTCCAAAATGGCGCTTGCCGATTCCCCAAGTGCCTCGGTGGTACAGGCCTTACGTTCAGTAGGCCATAAAAAAGTCAACAATGACCAAGTAAAACAGATTGCACGGGCCGTCCCTAAAAGAGCGAAGCAGGATCTGGCTCGCCTCTCTCCGGCAGCGCCTGATTGGACAAGGCCGATTCTCAAAAAGATCGTCTCGGAGTAATCGATGGACACATTTGCGGTGGCGCCACCCAACGAACGCCGAGCGGCGTTCACCGAAACGGCAGCACGCATGGGCCTCAATCCCTTAATCGTCGAAAAGGATTTCTGGGTTTGCTGGTGCCTCGGACGGCTATTCGGGATCAAAGATCTGCCCGGTCACATCTTCAAAGGCGGAACTTCACTCTCCAAGGTCTACGGGCTCATCCATCGATTTTCTGAAGATATCGACATCTCGATCAATCGTGCGGAACTGGGCTTCGACAAAGACCACGATCCCGCAGCCGAAACTCTTTCGGGAAAGAAGAGAAAAGAGCTGCGCGAAGAACTTGCCGCCACATGCGCAAAATTCATCGAGGCCGAGATGCTTCCTCGTTTTAGCGCGGCCTGCGCAGCGATTCTTGGATCCAATAGCTGGTCAGCTTTCATGGATGATCGAGACCCCGAACGCCAAAGCATCCTTTTTCAATATCCGGCAAGCCTCACCGAATATCACGAGGGCGCGTATCTGGCTCCCGCCGTACTGCTCGAATTCGGATGCCGGGGAGATCAATGGCCTTCGAGCGAGGCAACTATTCGGCCCTTTGTGGCCGAGCAATTTCCTGATCTCATTCGTTATCCCGACGTCAAAGTGATTGTTCTCGATGCCCGGCGCACCTTCTGGGAAAAAGTGACACTGATTCACGCGGAAAACCACCGTCCGCCGGACAAACCCTTCCGCGATCGGCTGTCGCGCCACTTCAGTGACGTTGCCCAGATCTTTCGAACGGACCTTGGTAAACAGGCCTCTGCCAGTTTTGAGCTGCTCGAGCAGGTCGTCAAACACAAGCAGATCTTCTTCCCCTCCGGTTGGGCGCACTACGATACCGCCCGACCCGGCACAATGAAACTTGTTCCGAACGCTGAGTTGGCACGGAGCCTTCGCGCGGACTATGAGGGAATGCGCGAGATGTTTTTCGGAGAGGTCGAAGATTTCGACAGTGTGATCACCACCATCCGCGAGCTCGAACAGGCCATCAACCGCAAGCCCGGTGCATAGCAAGAGCGCACATCGGGCCAGGTTTCCGGAAACCTTTCAGGACAGTGTCCGCAACCACTACCGCGAATGTCTCCTTCAGCCCCTTAATATTTTCTCGGAAAGCGTGGGGACTTTTGTGGGTGGACTGGCTAAAAATAGCAGGCAATAGTGGTTAGTCCCACACTACTCTTTCGGCGATTGAAGCCGTATAAGACGCGGAAAATGAGCAATATAGCGTTATTCTGAACAATCCTGAAAAGCACAAATGTCTAGCTGTTAACCGAAGGGTTGTAGGTTAGATTCCTATCTTGAGGGGACAAATCCCTGGCTGTTTAGGTGCGACTGATCCGGCATCAGCCTATCTTGCCGCTCAGAGTGCGAAGCACGAGCGCTGGGACTTCGCGGGTAGACAAGAGGTGTGCCGCGGAAAGCTGCGGGCCCCGGACGAAAGCGCCTTCCGGACCTTGCTGAGTGACATCGGTCCGCACAGAGCGGCTGAAGTGGATCTCAATCCACAACGCCGCACGAAATCGCATGATAGGCTGTGTGGGTGCACGATGAATCCACATTCACCCCCGGCCGGAATCAAAATCTCTTGTACAGGCTTTTTTGAGTTTTGCACAAAAATCGGCCGGGGGTTACAGGTGGAAAAGGGGGTGCGAAATGCAGCTATGTACTTGAAAACATGGGAAGTGGAGATTGCATGGTGGGCGAGGCGGGAATCGAACCCACAACCCCCGGCTTAGAAGGCCGGTGCTCTATCCAATTGAGCTACTCGCCCGCCTTTTTCATTCTAGCTTTAAATCACTCGCGCCGGGTGCAGTTCAGACTTTGGGTTTTCACGACCCAGCATCGGTAACGTAACGGACCACGGCCGCTTCCGCCCAGTGGATCGCGTCTCCGGCCCCAGGGCCCAGGAAAGCGCAATGGCCGCCGTGACTCGGCTCCGCAAAAACTATGTGCGGATTGGCCGCCAGCCGTACGCGAGTTTCGGCAAAGAGCCGGATGAACGGATCGTCCTGCGCGCAAAGGATGAGCGAGGGCACCTGGATGCGGTCGACGACGCGAGCGCATGCGGCCCGGAAGTAATAGTCGTCTGCGTTCGCAAAGCCGCAATAGCGGGCTACTATTTTGTCGTCGAATTCGCGTACCGACCGTACCGGTCCTATGCCCGTGGCCTGATAGATGTGAGGAAACAGCTTCGCCTTGCGGCGAAATCGGCGCATGAGTCCGCGCAGAAAATGCCATTCATAGGCTCGATTCGCAGGCTCATGCAGCGCATCGGCGCCGGCTGCAAGGTCGATGGCGGGGCAGACAGTGGCAACAGCGACCAGCGGCGCGCGACTTCCCCACTCGCCAGCCAGCTTGAGCACCAGGTTGCCGCCCATGGAAAAGCCGATGAGAGCAACGCGCTCCACACCGTAGCGGCCGGTGAAGTGTTCGATCACCGCACCCACATCGCCCGAGAGCCCGGAGTGATAGAGCGTCGGCGTAAGCGCGTCAGACCCGCCGCAGTTGCGCATGTTCATGCGCACTACGTTCATGCCTGCGGTAAAGGCGCGCGCCGCAATGCCGCGCATGTAGCGCGAATCAGACGAGCCCTCGAGCCCATGCACAAGAACGGCCGTAAGCTGCCCGGCGCGGACCTCTTCCGGTTGCCAGTGGCAGTGGCAGAGGACGCGGCTGCCGTCGGCTGGATCGACGAGCACGGTTTCAGTACTTGTTTCGAGAGTGAACGAAGGCCGAGGATAAAAGTTGCCGACGATGGTCTGCAGGTGGCCGTTCGAGAGCCCTCGGCGGGGTTCGAATTCTGTGAGCCATGACGGAACGCCGCCTGCGCAACTGCCGGTCGTCGTCTCTGTCTGGTGATTGGGAATCACGCGGGCTCAGCGGAACTCTTGAGGAGCGGAGAAGTACACGTTGGCAGCCAAGGATGATGACAGGTCGAAACAGGCCGCATCATCTGTGACTGACTGAAAACAGCTTAACACAGGGCCGATACGACCACCCAAAGCTTGCCTTGACCGTAGTGCGAAGGGTTCGCGTTGCAGCATATAAGCCGTTCGCCTCTTTCCTGCCTCGACCCGTGACCCATATCACGGCTCGCGCCGGTCTCGCCTTCTAACATTCTTGTACTCACTTCTTCTCCGCAAAACGCAAGGAGGAGGGCCTTGGTCCGTCCCAGATTGCCGCTGCTGCGCAGAATCTCGCAGATCGTTTTTCTTCTGCTCTTTCTTGTGCTGCTTGTGCTTACCTCGCTGCGTTCTGCCTCAAACGCAGCGAGCGATGCCGGACTGCGCGCGCCGGTGCGGCTGTTCTTTCTGCTGGACCCGCTGGTGGCGATCGCCAATGCGCTGGCCAGTCATGCGCTCTATTGCGGCCTGGTCTGGAGCCTGGTGATTCTGCTGCCCACGCTGTTCCTGGGCAGACTTTTTTGCGGCTGGATTTGCCCGCTTGGGACGCTGCAGCAGTATGTGGGCGGCTTGCCTTCTGAAGCCAAGCGCGGAAAACGGCGCATCGAGTTGAACCGCTACAAACGCTGGCAGACCGTAAAGTACGCGGTTCTGCTCACCGGCCTAATTGCAGCCATGTGCGGGTCAATGGCGATTGGCTGGCTCGATCCGTTCAGCCTGCTGGTTCGCTCCATAGGTCTCGCCATCCTTCCCGCCATCAATTTTGCTACCGCCGCAGTACTTGCACCCCTCGAGCACAGCCATGCAGCAGCGCTTCAGACTACTGGCCAGATCATCCACGCAATTTTGCAGGCCACGGTGCTCGACTTTCGGCAGACGCACTTCACGCAAGGGCTGGTGCTGGGGATTTTGTTCCTGCTGATCCTGGCTGCGGGGCTTCGCGTCACGCGCTTCTGGTGCCGCGCAATTTGCCCGCTCGGCGCGTTGCTGGGCGCAGTCTCGCGCTGGTCTGTTCTGGGCCTGCATAAGGACACGGAAAAATGCAACCAGTGCAACCGCTGCCTGCTTCACTGCCAGGGCGGCGACGATCCTGTTGGCGGCGCGCCGTGGCGCAAATCAGAGTGCCTGATGTGCATGAACTGCCTTGACGCCTGCCCCGAAAATGCGCTCTCGTTCCGTTTATTCAGGAAGGAGAAAGAGGTTGCTTCACCTGATCTTGGGCGGCGCAGAACGGTAACGGGGTTGGCTGCGGGCGTTGCGATCGTCCCGCTGATGCGCGTGGGCACGACCCTGGGCAAGAACCGCGACCCGCGCTTGATTCGCCCGCCAGGCGCACTCGACGAACCCGATTTCCTGGCTCGCTGCATCCGGTGCGGCGAATGCATGAAGGTGTGCCCCAACAACGCGCTCCAGCCCACGCTCGCGCAGGCCGGTATCGAAGGCCTTTGGACCCCGACACTGGTTCCCCGCATCGGCTATTGCGAGCCGAGTTGCGTGCTCTGCTCCTCAGTATGCCCAACCGGCGCAATCTGGCAGATTGCAGCCAGGGAAAAGGGTTGGATTGCCTATAGCAATGCATCAGCTGACGCAGCGCGCAGTTCGGCCAGCCAGCCCGTGCGGCTGGGCACAGCGTTTTATGACCGCGGCCACTGCCTGCCGTGGGCCATGGCCACCGATTGCATTGTTTGCGAGGAGTGGTGCCCGGTCTCACCCAAGGCGATCTATCTCGAAGAAGTCCAGGTCACGGACTCGGAGGGACGGACCAAAACGCTCAAGCAGCCGCACGTCGATCCCACGCGATGCGTGGGGTGCGGCGCCTGCGAATACGCCTGCCCATTGCAGGAGCACCCGGCCGTTTATATCACCAGCATCGGCGAAAGCCGGTCACCCGGCAGCCAGGTGCTTTTGAGCCGGAGATAAGGAGACGATTGGAGATGTTTTTGACGAAGAGTTGGAAATCAGCCGCCGCTGTTGCGGCAATCGCCGTCATCATTGCGGGCGCGGCCTGCAGAAAGGCCAGCGTCGATCCTTTTCCTGCGTCGGGCGCCGTCACCGGATGGCAAAAGACAAGCGACACACGCACCTTTGCGGCCAAAGACCTGTGGCAGTACATCGATGGCGACGCCGATCAGTACGTGCAGGCCGGCGTCGTCTCCACATCCACTTCGGACTACAGCTTCAACAACCAGGTCGAGGCGGTCGTGGACATCTACACCATGGGTAACTCAGCGGGAGCGCACAAGATTCTTGCAGGCGATGAATCTAAAAGCGGCAAAAGCGTTTCATTGGGAGACGAAGCGGTGGCATTCGAGCAAAGCGTGACATTTCGTAAAGGCTCTTCGCTGGTGCGCATCGTCGCCTATAGCTCCACGCCCAATACCCAACAGGCGCTGCTGGCCCTGGCGCACGGCATAGAAGCGAATCTCTGACCGGCGCAATTCCGCGCCAGACGCCAATAATCGAAGCGAGGTAAACGATGAAGGACCGCAGGGAGTTTCTGAAGGAAGTTGCGGCAGGGGCGGTTTTGATGAGCTCCGGCAGCAAACTAGGCGTGGCAGCTATCCGCGATGGGAACACACAGGTGAGCAAATCCAAGGTCGTCATCGCCCGTGACCCGGCCTTGCACGGAACGGGCGCGACCACCAGCCAGCAGCCTGACCCGGAAAGGGTCAAGAATTTGCTCGACCGTGCCATTACTGCCTACACGGGCCATTCCAAGCCCGTCGCGGCGTGGAAGTCGATTGTGCCGATGGACAAGGTGATCGGACTCAAGGTGAATGGGCTGGGCGGCAAAGGAATTGCGACGCATCCGGTGCTGATCATGGCCGTGGTCGACCGGCTGCAGCAGGCCGGCGTCCTGCCCGGCAACATCGTTGTCTGGGATCAGAATCGGCACTTTCTCGAGTCGTGCGGCATGGCCGTCAACACTATGCCATACAAGATGCGCGCCTATTCTTCCGATGTGGCCGGGTGGGAAGATGAGGAATCGGCGTGGGGAGTGGCTCGCATTCGCATCACGAAGATCCTTACGCGCGATTGCGCCATGGTCATCAACATGCCCATCCTTAAAGATCATTCCGGAGCCGGCGTGACCTTTGCTATGAAAAACATGTACGGCGTGGTCGACAAGCCCTACACGCTGCACGCGAACAACTGTAATCCGGCGGCGGCCGATCTGAATTGCATTCCGGTGATTCGCGACAAGGTCCGCTTCACCATCGGCGACGCCATGTCTTCGGTTTATGACGGAGGCCCCGGCTTCCGTCCCGAGCGGCTCTGGTATCCCAATACGCTGCTGATCGGCGAAGACCGCGTGGCCCTGGACACGATTGCGTGGGAGATGATCGAGCACAAGCGCGCTGAAGAGGGACTACCCACACTCGAAGCCGCGGGACGGCCTCCGCACTACATTGCCGCTGCCGCCGATCCCTCGCGCGGGCTTGGTACGAACGATCCCAAGCGCATTCAGAGGGTGGAGATCTGAAGAGGACAGGACCATGAGCCAGGAAGGCGGAGGGATCGCGAACGCCAAGCCGGAGCAGCACGCTGCGTCGATGACGCGGCGCGAAGCGATGCTGCAACTGCTGCGCGTTGGTGGCGTGGCCACGGGTGCTGCGGGTCTGGGCGTCTGGCTCAGCGAGCGCAGTAAGCGGCCGGTTCCGGCTGCGCCCGAGCATGTGCGGCGCGACCACCGAGTGGCCGCCGATACACAATTTCCGCAGATGACGGTCGTCCAGAACGGCGAGCCTGCGGAGTTGGTGCGGCAGGCGTTTGAGAACCTGGGCGGAATCGGCAGGTTCGTCAGCCGGCAGGACGCTGTGGTCCTCAAGCCCAACATAGCCTGGGACCGCACGCCAGAGCAGGCTGCCAACACCAATCCTGACCTGGTGGCCGAAGTGGTGCGGCAGTGCTGGCAGGCTGGCGCCAAGCGGGTAATCGTCACCGATGTGAGCTGCAATGATCCCCGCCGCTGCTTTCAGCGCTCGGGAATCCAGCAGGCGGCGCGTGCCCAGGGCGCCGAGGTCATTCTTCCCGATCCATCCCTTTTCCGCGAGGTGGATCTGGGCGGCGTGGTGCTCAAAAACTGGCCCGTCTTCACGCCCTTTCTTGAGGCCGACAAGATCATCAACCTTCCTATTGCCAAACAACACAGCCTGGTGCGCGCAACGCTGGGGATGAAGAACTGGTACGGCATTCTGGGCGGAGAGCGCAACCGTCTGCACCAGCAGATTCACCAGAGCCTGACCGATTTGGCCAGTTTTATGCTGCCCACAATAACGCTGCTGGACTGCTACCGCGTGCTGCTGCGCAACGGCCCCACCGGCGGCAATCTTGAAGACGTTGCCTTGAAGAAGACCGTGGTGGCCGGGACCGATCCTGTGGCCATCGATGCGTATGTGGCCAAAGCGTATTGGAACCTGGACCCTGCGGACATGCCCTATCTCGAAATGTCTGCAGCCCGCGGACTGGGAACCGTGAACTTCGAGAAGCTGACGGTCAAGGCCAGCAAGTTGGGCTAGTTATGGCGACGATCGATCTCATATATATCCGAACCAGACAGAGCAAAGATGAGCCCAACAACAAGGCGAGGCTCATGAGCTTGCCCGACCTCTACTGATGGCTTATGAGACCGGTTCAGATCATCACCCTCCTCGTGGGATTCACTGCCGGCATCGGGCAGATCGTCCTGTTACGCGAAGTGATTGTCCTGTTCAACGGCAATGAACTTTCGCTGGGCCTGGTACTTGCCGCATGGCTGGCGTGGACCGCGGCGGGCAGCGCATTAACAGGATGCCTGGCGCGGAAACGCGAAGACGTCACGAAGGCCGCAGGCATTGTGCAATGCCTCTGCGGTCTCAGCCTGCCCCTCACCGTGTTGGCGCTCCGCGATGCAAGGGCACTGTTGCAAACAGTACCCGGAGAATTGTTCTCACCCGCACGTACGGCGCTCGTCTGTCTCGTTTGCGTGAGCGTTTTCTGCGCGCTTTCCGGCGCGCTTTTTGCGCTTGCGGCACAGCTGCTTCGGCAGGAGCAGGCAGCGAATCCCGGCAAAGCAAGCAGCACGGCTTACCTGCTCGAGACTGCGGGCTGCGCGCTGGGCGGCATCGTCGCCAGCATAGTATTGCTGCGTTTCCTGTCCGGCGTTCAGATCGCGATGTTTGTGACAATGCTGTGCGTGGGGGCTGGCGCGAGCCTGTTCCTGAAGACGCACGCGGGAACGGCAGTAGCAATGGCGGCAGCCGCGGTCCTCGCCGTTCCTCTTCTCGTCTTCGTTGCGCCGCGCGTCGAGCGGCTTACGCTCGAGCGTCTGTGGCCCGGATTCGAATTGATCGACTCCCGCGACTCCATTTACGGACGGCTTACCGTGATCGGTGCTGGCGGCGTTCGCAGCATCTACGACAACGGCTCGATTCTTGCCAACGTGCCTGATCCCGCCACGGCCGAAGAGAGCGTGCATTACGCGCTGCTCGAACACCCGGCTCCCCGCAGCGTTTTGCTGATTGGCGGGGGCCTGAACGGAAGCATCGCCGAAGCGCTCAAGCATCCTACCGTCGAACGTCTCGATTACGTCGAACTCGATCCAGCGCTGATCGAACTCTACCAGCGGGTCTTTCCGCGCGAGTCCGCAGCAACATTAGCCAATCCCCACGTGCATATCCACGAGGCCGACGGCCGGTCGTATCTGCGCAACTCGCGCGACCCGTTTGACGTCGTGATCGTCAACGTGCCCGACCCGTCCAATGCGCAACTGAACCGCTTCTACACAACTGAGTTTTTCAAGACCGCGCGCCGGCACATTGCGCCCGGCGGGTTGCTTGCTCTCCAGTTGCGCTCGTCGGAGGATTTTGTGAGCCCCGAGCTGGCGGCGTTTCTTCGCTGCGTTACTCGCTCGCTCAAAGAGGTATTTCCGCGGGTTGCTTTCATTCCCGGCGAGTCGCTCCATTTGTTCGCCGCAGAAGATCCTGAAATCCTCACCGAAGATCCGCAGGTATTGGTCGCGCGACTGCACGAGCGAAATCTGCACACGCTTTATGTGAGCGAGTACTTCATCCCGTTTCGCATGATGCCTGATCGCATGGATCAGATGCACGCTCTGCTTGAGCCCTCTGCCGACACGCCCATCAATCGCGACTTCCACCCGGCCGCGTATTACTTCAGTGGCGTTCTCTGGAGCGCGCAGTTTGGCCATGGTTACGCTCTCATGCTCGAAAATGCGGAACGCATTCCTTTTTCGAGAGTGCTTGCCGCAGTGCTCGCGCCTTCGATTGCGCTGCTGTTCTATTTTGCTTTTGGCACCTCGCCGCGCAGCCGCGCGCGGGCTTCTGCAGTCTGGTGCGTAGTGGCGAGTGGTTTCGCGTTGATGAGCCTTCAGATCCTGTTGCTGCTCGCGTTCCAGGCGGTTTTCGGTTTTCTCTATCGCGAGCTGGCTTTGTTGATCGGAATGTTCATGGCGGGAATTGCAACCGGTAGCTGGCTGGGAATCAGGCGTCTGCGCAGCGAGCGCACCGCTCTGTTGCGCACCGCGGCGCTCTGTCAGCTTCTTCTCGCCGGCTCAATGCCTGCTGTGCTCACCCTCGTTTATTTCAACGCAAAGAGTATTCATGCAGGCGGCACGCTCGCGGCTGCATGGATCGTCTTTCCCGCGTTGGCGCTGATTGCCGCTATTCCTGGCGGCTGCCTCTTCCCTGTCGTTTCGGCAATCTTCCTCGAAGGCCGCTCGCCACAAACAAGCCTTGCCACGCTTTACTCCCTCGACCTTGTAGGCGGCTGCACAGGCGCGCTGGTGCTGGCTGGATTCCTGATTCCGGTCTTCGGACTATGGATGGTCGCCTGGCTCGCGGCTGCGGTCTGCGTGGTTCCGGCGCTACTGGCCGCTCGAGCGGGTTTTGCCAGCGTTAGTTCGCGACCAATTGATGATGTTCGTCAAACACGAACGCGGTAAACCGGAAGATGTCGGTATTCTCATCCTTCCAGCAGTCGCGCGGCATGCCGGCCTTCACGCAGGTTTGTTCGAGAAACGTATTGCGGTCCCAGTGCTGCTCCACCGGTACCTGGGGCAGAAGAAGTCCCTCGCGATCCCCATTCTTCATCAGCAATCCGTGCTTGCCCACAACGATCTGATTCACGTCGAGAACACGAACCAGCGGCGATAGAACCGAAATCTCATATTCAAGCTTCGGCAGTTCCTGCTCACTGACCGGCATGAATCGCGGATCTTCGACAGCCGCTTTTGCAGCAGTGACATTCACTGCGTTGTAGAGCGGCACGACCGGCATGATGAAGCCGATGCAGCCGCGCAGTTCCCCCCCAATGGTCAGCGTGACGAACGCGCCGCGTTCCTGATCGAGGGCCAGGTCTCCTGTGGCTGCAGGATCGTTGAGCTTGTGATCGCGAACCGCCCGTTCCACCGCATTCCGCGCCAGCGCGAGCAACTGCTTCTCCTCCTGCTCATTGAGCGTAAACGGAGCTTCCGTTGCCTTTCCGTCCGGCGCCTTTAAGAACACATCGGCGCTGTAGCCCACCACGCGCGAGTGGTCGCCGGTGACGTCTCCGGTATTGGCATAGCGCAGCACCTCGGCTTGTCTGGCGCCCATGCGTTCGGCATAGATCATCGCGGCCACAATCGGCGCGCCACCACAAGCCTCCCAGATTCCCGGTTGGCCAGGGCCCCGATACTGGAAGTTCTGCGACATGGTGAAATAGTCGAACGCCTGCAGCGCGTTCAGCGTCTTGTGGTCGATCTTTTCGGCTTCGTCGTAGGTGTGAAAGTGCGAAAGATCCGAACTGGCCAATACCAGCGTTTCTCCGCCCGGCTCTTCCGGATTTGCCGATTGATGCTGCTGTTCTTTCCTTATCAGCTTGGCCAGCGCCAGTCCCAATGCGCGACTCGACTCATAGCTCTGATCGCCCATGACGATGGGGACCAGCGTGAAGTCGCCGAGCACGTGCTGCAACCAGGGCAACTCAACCTCGATTGCGTGCTCCGCGCCGTCGTGTGTGGCTGTATGCCCGAGTTCCGAGAGCTTGATCGACGAGTCCATCTTCACGAGTTCGCGCACAAAGGTCTTATCCACCGGAACCGTGCCCAGTGGGGTGACGTAGCCGTCGCCATCGTAGACCGAAGTGAAATCGAATGCCTCGTAGTGCGAGGGTGCAATCACCACGACGCGAGAGAATTTGTGTCCCTTGAGAGCAGCATAGGTGTAGGCCGCTACGGGGCCAGAGTACGGGTAGCCCGCATGCGGCGACACCGCCGCGACGACTTGCCCATTGATTTTCGGCAGCGATACCTGGTGGAGCATGGTGTCCATAATGGCGGTCAATGCCGCCGGATCGGCGGGATAGAATGTGCCCGCTACACCCGCAGGACGCAGTTTTTGGTGCTCGGCACCGTTCGGCGGCTGTTGTGCCGCAAGACTTGCTATTGCGAGGATTGAGCTTGCCATAATCCACTTTCCTGATCTTGCTTGCCGGTTCATATTTGCATCCTGTTTCTTCGCCCTCAGGCGTGCCAGATTCCGGGAATTGTGTGCGAGCAGAATGGACACGCATTTTTCCTGATGAGCATCTGCGTAACCTCAAAGCCGGTGCGTTCCACCAGCATCCGCTTGCATTGGGGACAATAGGTGTTTTCTGCCGGATGACCGGGGACATTGCCGATGTAGACGTAGTGCAGCCCCTCGGCATCGGCAATGGCCTTGGCGCGCTCCAGCGTGGGCACCGGTGTGATGGGCAGATTCTTGAGCAGGTACTCCGGATGAAACTGCGAGAAATGCAGTGGAACATCCACGCCGAGATTCGTTTTCACCCACTTTGCCAGGCCGCGAAACTCATCGTCGCTGTCGTTGAGCGTGGGCACCACGAGGTAAACGATCTCGGTCCACTTGCCCATTTTGCGCAAGGTGACAAGAGTGTCGAGAACGGGCTTTAGCTGGCCGGTGACGATCTTCTGGTAATAGGCCTCGGAGAACGATTTCAGATCGATCTTGACCGCATCCATCTTGCCGTATGCGGCGCGTAGCGATTCCTCTTGCATGTAGCCGTTTGAGACCACGATGCTGCGGATGCCGGCTTCATGCGCGGCGTCGGCCGTATCCATCAGGAATTCGCTGAAGACCACCGGCTCGCTGTAGGTATACGCGATAGTGGGGCAGCGGTACTGCGCAGCAAGCGCGGCAATGTTACGGGGCGGGAGGTACTGCGACGGAACCTGCTCGGGGCGGGACTGGGAGATGTCCCAGTTCTGGCAGAATTTGCAGTTGACGTTGCAGCCGGCCGTGGCCAATGAGAATGCGAGCGAACCGGGCAGGTAATGGAAGAGCGGCTTCTTTTCAATTGGATCGATATGCGCCGCGCAGACGCGCGAATGCACTAGCGTGTAGTACGTGCCACCGCGATTCTCGCGCACGCCGCAGTAGCCCCGCTCCTTGTCACCTACCGAACACTCGCGCGGGCACAGTTTGCACTTCACCTTGCGGTTGGGCAGCTTCTCGTAGAATCGCGCCTCGACAACGTAGCGCGAATCATCCTCTGCGGCTTGAGTGTCCCACGGCGACGCCGCCGGGAGCGGTTGGGCCAGCCCTTTTACGGTGCCCATCATTCCTGCCGACGCGGCACACATCAGGAATGCGCGCCTGTCGATCGTTTCAGTGAGATTCGTTTGCACGGCCCCTCCTTCACGCTACACGCGTTTGTGCCAGCAAGATGCGGTGTGGATCGTTGCTGCCCAGGCGATGCGCGGCATCGGCCGCAGTGGCGATATAACGCGGCGGACGGCCTTCCGCGTCCAGCGTCTTCAATCCCTGCTCGGCTCTCTTGCGCTCGATGATCTGCCAGCCCGTATGATCGAGTGCCACTGGGTCTTCAGAGACGAGCAGTGCATTCTCTTGCCAGGCAAACTGCGGTTTGAATGCCGGTCCGCCTTCATAGCACGCAGTTGTGGCGTCACAAATGTGCAGGCGCAGTTTGGAGCGGATCTCGGGCAGCATGTTCACGTCGGCAACGAATGGATCGCAGCCGTTGGGATGGTACTTGTTGGGGTTGTGAATCACACCGTACATGTTTTTAAGTGCGATCGAGACGCCTGCGCCGTCGTGGTCCTTGAGCACCGGCACGTTGATGAGCACATCGCACTGGCGGGTGAGAATTTTCGAAACGAGACTGCCCACCTCGCCGAACTCCGAGAGATCGTCTTCAAAGCCGGCGCGGTCGGTGCCGTAGCATTGCACCTGGTTTCCGCCCATCCGGGTGCGGAAACCCGCCCGCTCAAGCTCCACTGTGTCGCGGTCAAAGACCACAATGTCCTGCGCTCGCACACCCGCCAATTGCAGGCGCTCGCAGATGACCTCCACAAGCGGCACATTCGTTGAGAGGCCGCGGCCGCCAAGGGTGTTCACCTTGAGCCCGACCCTCTGGCCGGGACTGACGATCCTTTGCCAGCAATGAATCAGATCGGCGGAGCCGTAAAGAGTCTCAAGGGCTCGGTCGAGGAGACTGCCGATGCGGCCCGAATCCACACTCGCGGCTGAGGCACGCAAAAGCGAATCCTGGGCGTGCACAACTTTGGATGAAGGGGGCATTGACTCGCGCGCCTGCGCGTCTGCGCGGGGCACGGCCGCACCGGAGGCAAAACTTACCGCCCCAACGAGACAATTTGCGAGGAATTCGCGCCGATTGGCGATGCGCCTCTTGCGCATGATGCGGCTTCAAGGCTGGATAAAGAACACAACCTTCCGATTCTCTTTTACCGCTGCTGGCTCCCGGAACTCAGTGATCTGAAACACAGATTCCTTGTACAAGTTCACGGCCTGGCTTTCAGGCGTAGGTCCTTCCAACTCACCGTGACGTTCGCTCCCGTACAGATCTCAACTGCAAGGCGGCGCAACTACGCCCGCATCAGCTTCCTCTGCAACTGTTCGAGCGTCTGGCCCTTGGTTTCCGGATACACCGTCAACACCACGAAGAACTGTACGAGAGTCATTGCCGCAAAGAAAACGAACGGCGTGGCAGTGCTTATCATGTTCACAACTACCGGGAACATCTGCGCGATCAATGCGTTCATGAACCAGTGGCTGGCGCTGCCCACGCCCTGCCCCTTGGAGCGCACCGAGGTGGGAAACACTTCGCCGATGTAGACCCAGATCACTGCACCCTGCGAAACGCTGAAAAACGCGATGTAAGTGACCAGCAGCCAGAGAAGCGCGCCGTGATGCGAATTCGAACCAAACACCCACGCCACGCCGCCCAGGCAGCTCGCGCAGCCGGCCGCGCCAATCAACAGCAGCCTCTTTCGGCCAGCCTTGTCGATGAGCGACATGCCGACCATGGTAAATACGAGATTTGTTGCCCCGATTACGATGGCCTGCAGGTCGCTCGAGACTTGATTGAATCCGGCGTACGCAAAGATGTCGTTAAGGTAATAGAGAATCGCATTGATGCCGGCGAGCTGATTGAATGCTCCAATGGTGATGGCAAGGAAAAGCGGGTAGCGGTACTTCCAGCGAAAGACAGGCTCGTGAGCTGTGGCGTGTTCCTGCGCAATAGCCGCCTTGATATCGGCCAGTTCTGCCTCTGGGTCGGGGTCGCCCATCATCTTCAACACGGCCAGCGCCTCATCGATCTGGTTGCGCGAGGCCGACCAGCGCGGACTGCGCGGAATGCCGAAGAGGAGCACGAGAAACGCCAGTGCCGGCACCATCGCGATGCCCACCTGCCATCGCCACTCCGCGGCGCCCAGGTGCATGGTGCGAATAAGGAAGTTTGAGACGTAGGCCAGCATGATGCCGAAGACTACGTTGAACTGAAATGTCGCCACCAGCCGTCCGCGCCATTTGGCCGGCGCCAGCTCTGCGATGTAAACCGGGCCCAGCACCGACGACGCACCGATCCCCAGGCCTCCGACAAACCGAAACACCAGGAACGACGGCCAGTTCCACGCCAATCCGCAACCGAGCGCCGAGAAAACATAGAGCAGCGCCGTGATACGCAGCGTTTCGCGGCTGCCGAGCCTTTGACCGATGTGGCCGGCGCTCAGCGCGCCTATTACCGTGCCCACCAGTCCGATGGCAACCGTGAATCCCTTGTCATGCGGGTTCAATCCGTAGAGGCGAACCAGAGCGTCGATCGCGCCTGATATCACTACCGTGTCGAATCCGAAAAGCAAGCCGCCCAAAGCGCCGGTCAGTGTGGCCCTGATCAGCTTCGAGTTAAGTTGCATTCTCATTCCTCAATTGATTCAATTCGCATTCTATCTTCCCGGGGCCCGCATGC